>JAABUS010001804.1_pt1 | contig 44032 bp, 38 predicted proteins | sample 5560161 | NCBI WGS metagenome assembly JAABUS01 (sample SAMN10711885, study PRJNA513376) | rock metagenome | isolation source: Antarctica rocks | place: Antarctica: Victoria Land, Trio Nunatak nord | collected 2016-01-04
TCCTCGGGCCCCTCGCCACCTCAGACCCCGCCGGCTGGTCCACGGCCCCCAACCTCATCGGCACCTTCACCGTCCTCGGGGACTCCCCAGACACCGGCTGCGCCAAGTGCCAACGGGACCGCGAAGCGCACCTGAGCGTGACGGGCCAGATCCCGCTGACGATGGCGCTGGCGGAGAGGGTTACGAGCGGGGAGTTGGCGGGGCTGGGGGTTGAGAGCGTGGTGCCATATTTGCGGGAGAATCTGCATTGGAGGGTGGTGACGATGGATGGGGCGGAGGTTCCAAGAGGGCAGGTGGCGGATTTGAAGGTGTCGGTTGTGAGTAATGAGGTTAGTGTGCCTGGGGGGCCTGGGAGGCTTCCGGTGTATGCGGAGGAGGTGAGGGTTCATCCGGAGGTTACTACGGCGGCGGATGGGAGTGGGAGGGGAGAGGGGACGGGGCTTGTTGATGTGGGGGAGACGTGAGGGGTGAGTATTGTGGTTGCTTGGGTGGTGGGTAGAGTGGGCTTGTTGGACTGTCGTTGACGATGCGGAGGGTTCGAGGAGGGAGCATTCTTTAGGTGCATTTGACTGCCCGTTGTGGGTTCCTTTTCGCGTGAGAGACTAAGAGACTGGTGGATGATCCGACTCGTAACGTCTAACTTGGGCCCGAAAAGATTGGAGCTATTTCCATTTGGAACACGGTGCACATATGCTCGCCATGTGATTGAAAAACGTCAAGTATGGAAGTCTTGTGTGTGGCAAGCGCAAGTGAAAACCCCTCAGAACCGGTGTAACGCGTCGCTCAGACATATATAAACTCTCGCAGCGTTCCTTTTTTGCATTCGATGACCAGAAGTTTGCTAAAAATCAGTGCTGTTGCATACATGGTGCCAAAATACAGCGTGGGTTTAAAATTCCAAGGCGTTTGCACAGTCCGGCTTATAATTGCTGATCAGTTGTAAACATCCTTTCGCTGCTTTCTGTACTCACCGCGAATAGAATAGTACAGTCGTTCGGCGTCCTCCATGTTGTTGTGTTTCCAACGCGGCATTCATGCAGCCCATCAAAACGAGGTCGTCCGGGACCTCACGCTTCGGATGCATGAACCCGTAAGCTCATGCGGCATAACGCAGGGAAGCGGAAGGGCTGCTATACTGGTTTGGGGGGGAGGGAGGATGTTTACCTTTTTCTTCAATGATTAGTAGAACCGAGGGTTAGTGGTGGATGACAACCGGCCGAATGCCCTGCGTTTCTACTCCGTAGAACACTGATGATTGATGTAGAAACCTCAAAAACTGATCACAACAAGGCTGATGTGTGTTCGAGGTTAGCCTGGGCGATGCATCCTAAACGGCGTACCCGGCGTACCCGTCGCTAGCTAACGCAAGGTATGATAGTTCAGAGAAGCGTGATGGTATACTGTCGCCTTCCAAGCGTGTCAAGACCCCCATAGCTTTCCCACATCGACTCTTGCATCATCGATTTTGGATCCTCCATTGCGCGAACTGCATCCGAGCTCCCACTCACTCTGTATGTTCCGAGGCGCTTGAATTGCCCTCGCATCCCATTGTCCGTTTTCTTGAGAATCAACCCCTCACATCGATTGTTGTAAGCGGCGACCATCGTCTCACTTCGCATGACGGGAAGACAATAGAACGGGTCTCTGGGCTCTTCAGACTTGTCGCTTGGTACGTCCCAATATCCTATCCAGGATACACGAATCAGTGTTTCTGCGAGAAGGACCTGGGGATCCCGCTCTTCTGGACCAGACACTTCTCGCGCGGAAAATAAGGGCCCACGGACCAGTCTTAGCGTCTTGCTTTCTCCATCCTCCAGCGGAAAATTTGCGATAGGTGCTGTCGTGACATTAACGACCCGAATTAGTATTTTGCCGTAGATCTGCGATGCACTCCAGCCAATTCCAATTGGAAGGTTGATAGGTCCATTGACAGAGGCCCACGACCAGGAAGGCGCACGAGACTGCAGAGGGCCAGCGTAACTACCCTTGCTCTTGTCCTTGAGGGTCCAGCATAGCTGTGCTTCCAGATCTCGTCTCCACAGTCCCCAAACATAATCATCTCCTGTCTCCTGCTGAGCTTTTTGTGCGAGGCCGGATATTGCAACTAGCTTATCGCTATCGCGTGTCAATTTGCCGGTCGTGTACTTCGTAACAAGGCTCGGCCACCGCTTCGAGAGCGTGTCAATGCCTCGGTTCGATGGCTGATATTGGCCATAGAAATCTGGTAGCTGGACCTGAAATGTCTCGCAAGCTAAGCTCTCCCTACATTCCCAGAATAACTGCTGCTCGGAAAACCAAATGACTCTTGGTGCGAGGACTCGTTCTTGTAGCACCCAAGATCGTGTGGCCAGAGGGGAACTGGTGATCGATGATCTGTAGTAGGACGATTCCTCGTGTACAATGTGCAGAGCACCATCAACTCTCACGCGCACCCCTCTCACGCAACGTAAGACCTGCTCCTTTCGATTGTAGAAACACCCAAAGCTACCGTTGGTGGCACTCGCTGCTGCGATGTTCAGACTTGAACAGCCATACACCGACCCCATTTTAGCTGCCTCCTGACGCCAATCCAACTCGTCGTCTTGGACTATACACAAGCTATCGATCCATAGATACTTGAAACCAAGTAAGCGGGTGATACCGATGGCATGCCTGAATGTAAGACACAGCTTTTGCTGAGGGATTTTGTCTTGCATAGATCGCAGATTGTCTTTGGTTAGGTTGAAGAGCTTCAAGCCACCCCAGCAGTGACTCAATGTCACGTAATGTGGCGGTGTCGGTAGTTGCTTTGAGTAACATATTCGGACATCACTAGCGTCAATCTCGATGAGACGCGTAGGCACAGCGTAATTTGGTACGATGCATTTCTGATGTGTCGCATTGCAACATTCCAGCCAGTGACGAATCAGCCGAAAGGAGGCGGGAGACATTGTCGAGGCTCCCAAAGCAAGTTGCTGGTCTATGATTCAATAGTCATTTGGTAAAAAGTTGTAAAGTTTGCTTAGATCCAATTGTGCTTTCAAACGGAGTTAGGTGACCTACCTTTTTGATCCGTTGGCGTCAAGGTCAGCATAGCTAGTACAGATAGCCTCGGGGGAACAAATTTTAGTCCTACGTTCCAGCTTCTGACTTGGGCTATATCGAACTCGAAGGTAGTCCTGTTTGGGTGTATAGTAAGCTGACCATGCAGCGTGTTCATCACACGTCGTGCTTCTGGCGTGAATGATGAGATTTGACGGGACACCTCGTTGAGAAACATCAAACACATAGTACATCCTTCTGTAACAGAATCTTTCAGCGTGGATAGGTTGTGATGGCTGTAGATAGACTCGGACCCTCCTTTGCAAGTCTCAACAACGTGTGCCCAGTCGGTAAAGGGTTGGCGACACTTCTCACACAGGCCATCTGTTTGATCTACATCCATATCGATCCGCTGTTCTCAGCCGCCTGCCGAATGAAATTTGTATTGTATCTCTGTGGCCCGCGATCAAGCTCGAGGCCGGCGTCGTAAGTAGGTGAAGTACACGTGATCGACGACCGAGGAACAAAGCAAGGATCTCGTTGGGAGGCATATTGCCAATCCAGCACTACTTCATATATACCTTAAAGGACGGCAGAGTATAACAGCACTTGGATATAGTAACATCGGGGAAAGTCAACACCCTCATGACTAGAATGGCAATGGGGACAGGAACCATGGGGTTTAAAGCACATATGGAAATAGATGAGTGCATCTCCCGATGTATATAGTCAATATATAGTCACCATGTCGCATAGCTGCCATTTGGCGGTTGGGATGGTCTATGAGGAAGAAGAAGAAGAAGAAGCGTATACACTCTTTAAGCGTACACAGCCTTTGAGCGTACACAGCCTTTGAGCGTACATACCTTTGAGTGTACATACCCTCTAAGCGCCCACACCCTCTAAGCGCCCACACCCTTTAAATGTATATACCATTTAAGCGAACACGTCTTTTGAGTGTACACACCCTTTGAGCGTATACACCTTCTTGACGTACACACTCTTTGACCGTACGCACCCTCTAAGCGTACATACCTCCAAGCGTACATACCCTTTGAAGGGTTACACAGGCATAACGGAACGCAATATATAGGCCGGAATCATTTCGAGGGGTGGATCCACGAAGTGAACTTCGTGATTGAGAACGTAAAGTTTTCCTTCGCAGGTCCGTCGCGCCTCCTATCCTTCCTGGAGCGTTCCCATCGCTTCACGAAGGTTAGGCTTAAACCATGTAGTAGACTTCGTGTTGTGGTTTACAGAATAGGCTCGTCCTTCTTGAATCTTCCGCGCCTTTCATTCTTCTGGTAAAGGGTTCAGCTCTGACGTCTGCCGGTGCATCTGCTCAGCCTCCTCGTACTTCTCTTGATTATGTAGCACTGTCGCGAGATTTCTCATGCTCTTCAGCGTTTTGGGATGTTCCTTGCCAAGCACCTTCTTTCTCAGCTCTAACGTTTGTCGATACATCGACTCAGCCTCCTCGTACTTCCCTTGACTATCTAGCACTACCGCAAGATTGCTCATGCTGACAATCGTATCAGGATGTTCTTTGCCAAGCATCTTCTTCCTCAGCTCTAACGTTTGTCGATACATCGACTCAGCCTCCTCGTACTTCCCTTGACTATCTAGCACTGCCGCGAGATTGCTCATGCTGACAAGCGTATCAGGATGTTCCTTGCCAAGCACCTTCTTCCTCAGCTCTAACGTTTGTTGATGCATCTGCTCAGTCTTCTCGTACTTCCCTTGACTATGTAGTACTTTCGCGAGATTGTTCATGCTGTCAAGCGTTGACGAATGCTCCTCGCCAAGCATCTTCTTCGTCAGCATCAGCGTCTGTCGATGCATCTGCTCAGCCTTCTCGTACTTCCCTTGATTATCTAGCACTAGCGCGAGATTGTTCATGCTGTCAAGCGTTGACGAATGCTCCTCGCCAAGCATCTTCTTCGTCAGCATCAGCGTCTGTCGATGCATCTGCTCAGCCTCCTCGTACTTCCCTTGATTATCTAGCACTATCGCAAGATTGTTCATGCTGTCAAGCGTTGACGGATGTTCCTTGCCAAGCATCTTCTTCCTCAGCTCTAGCGTTTGTCGATTCATTTGCTCCGCCTTTTCGTATTTGCCCTGACTTCTTAGAACTTCTGCGAGATTGTTCATGCTGCCGAGCGTTGACGGGTGTTCCTTGTCAAACACCTTCTCCTTCAGCATCAGCGTCTGTCGAAGCATCTGCTCAGCCTCTGCGTACTTTCCATTAACTTCAAAGCACCATCCTACATTAGAAAGTAGCTCTCGATGAGATTCCTCAAGATTACCAAAGTATTCCTGAAAGCTGAGCACACGTTGTGCATGAGGTAGATATGTCGTCCACGTAGCTCTGTTCTCATGTTTGGGAAATGGAAAGACTTCTGCTACCTGTATGAGCGCTTTTCCACTCCACAAGCTCATTTGACCTTTTGTTTTCAACCAATTATGCATTGCTATTTGCACTAGTCGATGGATTTCGTAGGAGTCTTGGCCGTTACGTTTAGTGATGAAGGCATATGAACTTAATGTTCCAATCGCTTCTAATTGCTTGAGCTTCGTTGCTGGTGGTAGAAGAGAGAGAGGAATATCTTGCTGAGCGACACAAGACATAAAACAGAGATACTCTTCAGCAAGTTGATCGCGACTTGAAATCTGACGGAAAGAAATCAACCACGTTGAAGCGATAGGGTTTTTGACCTCCCTATATCGGCCTTGATCCTCGAACTCTTCGCTGAGCAGGTGTAAAACGTCGTCATCGTTGCCTTCGTAGAGGGCTAGGTATTCGGAGACAGACATCTTGTTTTTATTCATATAGGCTGCTGCTTGCTTTATTGCGAGCGGAAGGTGGGTGAGATTGTCGAGTAGATTGGCTGTGACATCTTTCCCTTCCGTCAAGTTCTTGTCGATCAAACTCATCTCTAAGAGCTTCTGGGAATCACTCTCGCTCATCTCTCTTAGTATGATGACATTCACCCCAGCTTCTTTGACTGCGGCCTTCAGGTTCCGGGTCGTGAAGAGAATTGACCCTTTTCGGCTGAACGGAAGATAGTCGGCTAGGGCAGGAGAGCCACTACTCTCATTACTCTCGTCGGCTCTGCCGTAGAGCATTTCCACGTCATCAGCGTTGTCGATAATTAACAACCATCTGCCAGCGCTTTCCTGGCTTAGGAATGTCTTTACGAGCACCTTGACATCTGCTTTGTCCTCAATTATACCAGGTATTTCAAGGACCTGGCCGATATCACGATAGCTCTTCTCGAAACTCGTAGTCGATGTGGCCGAGATCCAGAATACTGAACGATCAGGAGATGCTTTCTTCATACGGAAGGCAGCTTCGAGGGCGATCTGGGTCTTGCCCACTCCTCCAAGGCCTGTAATGGCAACCCGTTGGCAGCCCTCATCAGAGTCCTCCGGATCGAGCTTTGCGAAGAGTTCCTCGAATTGAGAATGACGACCAATGAATTGTTTGTTACGACCAAAGGGAACCAGCCAGTGCGCCTTTGGTGGAACTAGAATGAAGTTAGCTTGTGCCCAGAATTTCTTATATATTAATCACTGAAGATAAGACATGATAGTGCTGTTTGTTTCCCTTGTGTTCTTACAGAAATCTCTTATAAAAGTATATAATGATTCATTATTTTCTTAACTGAGAATAAAAAATAAATTTCAATATCACGTTTTCAAGATAAGCAAGAAATCAGCAAAGTGAAGAGTCAGTGAGAGTAGAAACCTTCGAAATGATTCCGAATTAATGTAAAGACTGAACTATCAAGCCACATTAAACCAAGTTTCCATGTCCCCTTAGGAGAAGTGAATGAGTTGTAGCAAAAGAAGTCGAGCTGCGACAGAGCCGTCCAATGAAGAATAGTTACATACTCTGAGCTGCTGCCGCTATGTATTTGTCTGCGGGAACCCACTCTTTTAAGAATGCCTTCATACAAGCTGCGGCAGTTGCCGCGGCATAGTTCTGCCACTCTTTGTTCTTGTGACTATCTGCGTAGTCACAAACCCCTTTGATTACGACACAAGGGAAATTATCCCAAACTCCAGCACCTTCCATCTCGAACGCAATAACATTCTCCTTGGCAGCAATTGCGTCACGATCCTCACCCGACTTCATGACGGCGTCTCCAGATGCGATCAAGCCGTAATGTATGACGGGCTCCTGTGCCGTAGTACTGTCCATAGCTTTTATTAGCCGGCGGCGAGTTACCAACTTGTTATCGTTGCACTTGAGTTCCGAACAGGATGATTCAAGGGCAGTCTGGCAGACCTCATCCTCTTTCTTCGCGCATTTGCTGCACAGGGTGCAAGCTGGTAAGTCGTGATGCTTATGTCGGTAAGTTGGCTCAAAGAGCTTATCCGCGTCCGCGCCAGGATATCGAGCTTTTTTGACGCCTAGATTCTGCTCTAGATCCATAAGGTGATGAGAAGTGTTTTCCCTTAAGTGCATCCGACCTCTGTTCCCTTTTAACTTGGTTAAGAGTGCTTGAATTTCGGTGTTGGGCCTGGCTAAATTATCCTGTAGGGTATCCTTCCTGATGAATTTATTGGGCAAATTCCTTCCAAAGTCGTACTCTATGAGTCCGTCGCTGATGATGACATCGCCAAGCAAAATCTCCTCCTCATCGTCGGTCCCATGGGGCACTCCACCGCAGATACCGACGACCAACGCCAACCTGATCCCTTCAAAGCTAGATCGGAAGCTTGCCGCTACACCCGCTGCATTGCCCTTGCCTATGCCTGGCATATGTGCTAGTACAATATTGTGGGTACCAATCACGCCCGTCGTGTATGCATTTGGATCTCCAGGCGCCTTTCCGTATGTCTTCCCCTCATCATCCCAGAAGATGTCGAACAAAGCCTCTACTGCATCAGCCTCTGATCGTAAGGCGCATATGATGGCAATCTCGAAGGATTTGCGTTGTGATGGGGGTAAAGGCTTCGTCATAACGAGGTGTTCCTGACGGAATCTGGCGATGCAGCCCTACTAGTAACAGTCAGCATATTACTTCAAGTTAAGTCCGGAGATCATATACTGGTTATGGTGTTTCTACCGATGGAGAGATACTCGAGGCTGGTCAGAAGTCGCCAGACGCAAGGCGCAAGTGGACGAGGCAATGAAATGCTGAATAAATTCGAGCCCAATGAGCGCACAACTGTGAATGCATGGCGAGCGACTCGTGTAGCAATTAGACAACCAACAAGCTGCGACATATCAGACGTTACAGTAGTCTTAGAGGTCTGAGATGAACAGCGGCCCTGTGGGAAGTCTGTCTTGGGGCTGCGCTAACTTTAAGGCAGAACCCAGTGTTCGGCATATCCGTGCCCCGCCCTAAGCTCATCCCAAGCGAAGAATGAGCTTAGAGCGGGGCACGGATAATAACTCAGAGGGCATCTGAGTTAATACTCAATGAGTTAGACACATGATATATGAAAAATGAAGCTATTTCCAACTCTGCCTCCCTCGAGCACTGCGCTGACCTTGGATTTGTTCATCTTAATTTCATCGGAACTAATGATGAACTCTAGAAACTCGTCGTTCTTCTAAGGAACGAACAATACCGGACTTTCTGCAGGTGAAGTTGACCGTCGTATGAATTCCTTCGCAGGGTTTTCATTCATGTACGGCTTCAGCAGCCAGGTGAGAAATTCTAGTAAGAACAACTAAAGGTATTTGACTTCGAAGATCATCTGCACGGTGCTGTGTTGCTGCTTCCAATAGCACAAGTCTTTAAAGTCTCTAAGCACGCATTATAGAACAATTCAAACTCTGTCACAATCAGCGTAGTGAGAAATACCGCGAGCACTCTGACCTGCAATGTGATCGAGATCAGAAACGTAAAGGATAGCGGATTCACAGGCTATCACTAGATATCGGGAGCCTAAAAATTCCGGAAGCCAACAGGTGGTGCTCGAACACAACTTGACAGATTTGAGCGTCTCGATATAACTGCATTTCTTGACCTTAACTATCTTATCTTAACAGCTGCTGATACTAGCTGTTATGATTACGCAAAAGAACTTTGTCACCAGGCGAACAAGAACTCAATCTTCACAATCAGGGGATGGAGTATGGTCATGATACGGCAACGGCCAGCTATAAAATATGGACAAAGCCATCATCAGAAGAGAAGTACTACAAAGGGCTGTTCAGATGCGTCTAGTCGATGTATAAGGGTGAGCTGTTGCGACGAAGGCGTCGCTTCCCTATTATGCAGTGGGTTTTTTGAGCCTAGAGTGCCCTGTAAGTGCTCGGCGTCAGAAAAGCCATCGAGCCCGTGAGAAGTGACCCAAAACTCTTCGCTCACTTGATGGTGAAGAATTTGATTGTGCATTGATCCAATAAGGTTTCATCACCTGCCCTCAGTCCCAGGACAGTTCTCTCATAAGGCCTAATATAGGTTTGATCCCTTTTACAATCTACTTTCTGATTCATACTACTATCGTTACAAAAATTATGTAAACAGATTGAAAATTTTTGATAGGTCTTGAATTTAATTTGAATTGTCAGTCTTATCTATAAACAAGTTCAGCAGATCTGCTATTTAGATTCAGTTACAGTCATTTCAGACTTTTGTGTCCTGCGACTCTGCACTGCTTTATGTAGCTCAGGATCGAATCAGGAATGCTCAGGAAGTGCTCAGGAAGTGCTCAGAAATGCCTACCTTCGTAAAGCAGCATCGGCTCACCTTCAGAGCTAGAAGCGGAAATGAAGGAAGCTTTTCGTGTTTATGTCTATAGAGGTGAATGCTTTAGCGACAACGGTCCGGCCACAGGAAATATGGGTTCCTCTTGCATCTTTGCTCGCCTGGCCAAGCAAGCAACAAGGAGTCTGAACCGATACACCACGAGTGATGAGTCCCTGCTTTAGGGCACAGCCATGTCAAAGCCGGGGCTTTGGTTGAAGTCTTTGAGGCGTCAACAAGACCTGTTTACGGAAAAGAAAAGAGACTTGAAGTCGGCGTGTCGGGTATCCGTGCCCCACCCTAAGCTCATCATTTACCTGCGGGGTACTGTATAATCTGAACTCAATCTCCCCCCGGCTCATTTCTACGAGACACAAGACCTGATTATTCTCTTACTACAACTGCACCTACTTACCGCTCATCTTCCGCAGTCTTGCTCTTGTCTGCTCTGTTCGGCATGCCTGGTATACACAACTGCTAAGCTCATTTCTCAAGAAGGAGCCAGCTGTGGACAGTGAGAATCCTCGTAGAACTTGAAGAGATGGTATTGACACGTCTACCAAGAACACCTCGTAAACTTGACGACAGCTTCCCTACCTTTCAGCTCTTCATACTAGGTATACCACTGAACTCCTAGTCATCTTCTCACGACCTATAACTGATCCTGTTATCAGCAATATGTCGAGTGGCAGAGCCCATCGCCCTGGCATCCTGGTACGGAAGACTCAATAATCTTTCCTACGGTCTCTAATGTTCGATAGCTTTCCATACGCATGGGTCATGGTCAGAGACTTCGACGTCGGAGATAAAAGCAACGCTTCCTTCTACGCTGGGATCTTCATTTCTACCTTCTCCTTTGCCGAAAGCCTCACTGGCCTGTTCTGGGGAGGTTTTTCAGATCGAATCGGTCGGAAGCCAGTGCTTCTTATGGGCTGTGCCGGCACAATGTTATCCCTGGTCTGTGTCGGCTTTGCCTCAAACTTTTGGCTAGCTTTGGCAGGCAGGGCCCTCGGTGGATTACTCAGTCAGTACTCCATATGTTTATTATCTCTCCGGACAAGTAACTTACTCGATTGAAGATGGGAACATTGGAGTCGTTCAGACCATGGTTGGAGAGCTGGTCAAGAAGCCAGAGCATGAGCGTAAGATCGGCGCCTTCGGTACTATAAGACATAGAATTGACGGTAGCAGCTCGAGCGTACGCGGTCATGCCGTTTGTATGGAGTATAGGTACAATCATCGGGCCAGCGATCGGCGGCACTTTGGCAAAGCCAGCGGAATCAATGCCCAGCATATTTTCCCCTAATGGAATCTTTGCTACTTTCCCCTTTCTTCTCCCGAATCTTGTTTGCGCCACCCTCCTTTTAATCAGCATACTAGCCGGCTATTTCCTCCTCGTGGAGACCCATCCGAATATGCAGCCTTGGAGCACACCGGACGAGCTGGAAACAACCGTGGCCGAAACGCCACTTGTGATGACATCTGGTGCTATGGCAAATGATGGCGTTGACCTACGTGCTGAAAGTTACGGTACCTTCAACAATGTTGATATTGAGGAAGAAAAGCAATGGACTGTAAACGCGGACGGTACATCTAGACCGTCGTCGATATCGTCGGGTACCAATTCCAAGGTCTTTACAAAGAAAGTGGTCATGATTGTCATTGCTCTGGGGATCTTCACGTATCACTCAATGACCTATGATCATCTTCTTCCTATCTTCCTGCAAGACGAACGCAGCGGCGACATCTCAACCTTGGCGGCATCTGCGTTAGATATACCTGGAGGCCTAGGCATGTCGACGCAAGCCGTAGGAATTATCATGTGCGTCAACGGCCTGATTGCACTTTTCATCCAGGCCGTCATTTTCCCCCTTTTCGCAACTTGGCTTGGACTTTGGAAAGTCTTTGTGATGGTTACGCTACTTCATCCTATCGAGTACTTCGTCGTCCCATTCCTTGCGTTGCTGCCAGAGAATTCAGTTTATCCAGGAGTTTGGGCATGCCTGACCTTGCGAAACTTCACCTCCATCCTGGCTTATCCGGTTCTCCTCATATTGTTGAAAGAAGCTAGCCCGAACTCATCGGTCCTGGGGAAGATCAACGGTCTTGCTGCTTCTGCAGGCGCTGCATGTCGCACAATTGCCCCTCCAGTAGCCGGCTATCTCTACGGCGTTGGGGTTCATATGGGGTTCACCGGTCTAGCATGGTGGGCTAGTGGGTTAGTTGGGATCGTTGGAGTAATCCAGATGTTCTGGATCGACAGATCCAAGAATAAGAAAGCTACCGTGACATCTTCCGTTGCTCCATGTCTTGCACCTCTTCCATCTGGTTTAAGAAGGAGGGAGGTAGTTCATATCATGATTGCAGACGTTGACGAGACTATCGCCGATTGCGTCGCTAACGATGTCGCTGAGGATACGAACGAGGAGGCCTAGGTTGTAGATGTGATGATGGCCAGCAGATTTCTCCTATTGATTATATCCCTTGAACGTTTCAATTTCGTTGCTGACCGCTTTAGCGTGGGAGTTTGGCGTTTAAGAAGGGCAAGAGGACTACGAGGGCATTAGTTTAGGAGGCTGCATTGCAAAGGTACTTGGTACAGTTAGACTTACATGGGAATTCTCTACATCAGAATCAATAATACGTTTCTACGGAGCATATCATTGATCTACACTGAATCCCAGCCTATCACGTGCCTAGGGCAAGGCAGAGGTTTTGCCGAGGTCAATCTACATACGTGTAGGGCACGAATATGTTTTAAACATGTTTTTTGACTACCTTCTTTAGGCTAGCTCAAGACGTGTTTTAAACTCGTTTCTTGAAGGAGGTTTTAAACACAGGGGTGGTTTATATTTATAGTAGCAAATTATAGAGGGTTAATTGGCCTGCAGATTGACCCCTTCACCATGTAAAGGAAGCTCCATACTCGTTGAGGGTACTCTCGCTCGAAGGATTTAGCCTGACCATAGCAATTTACTGCCATTGCCGCAGTTTGATTTAATCTTTTAGCTACACCGACGGCGAGGGTTCTGATATTTGCACCGAGGGTGGTCTGAATCGAGTGACGATCCGGATTTGTAGGTCTTCTTCTGTACTGGTCACACTGATCTAGATGAACCTGCTGACGTGTAGTTGCATGAGCCATGATCTTATGACAGTGACGGCACTGAACAGTATCAACCCTTCCAGATATGATTATCTTCTAGAAGTTATCGGCGATGAGCTGGTTTAAAGGCCTACCGCCACGTTGCGGAGGCATTGCTGGAAGTAGGAGGTAGGAGGTAGGAAACTGCAAGCAGGTTAGAACTGGCGACAGCGAGGGGGTCATCGGTCAACAGCGAGGTGAACCTCCCTACTATAATCCTTGCCCAGCTTACATAATTAAATACCAAAAAACCGAAGCAAAAAAGCCGCTAAGAGGTTTTAAACACGTCTTTTGTAGAAAAGACGGTTTTATTCGTGCCCTACATGATACGTGAGTAACGAGGGGGTCGCCATTTCCGATGGAAACTGCTTTGCACTACGTTCTTTTAATTAGGTATCGTTGATTGCGAAACCTGTGCCGTTTTTTAGAATTTGCCGAGAGCCCCACCAAATTTAGTGGCGAATCTCCTAAAAGTGCAAAATAAGAAACAGATTTGTAAAATCAACCTCACTGCCCTTTCGATGCTTCATATGTAGTATATTCAGTGCTTCATATGTGGTCTATTCAGTGCTTCATATGTGACGTACTCAGAGCTTCATATGTGATCTATTCAGTGCTCCATATGTGATCTATCCAGTGCTTCATATGTGACGTACTCAGTGCTTCATATGTGGCCTACCCAGTGCTTCATATGTGATATATCCAGTGCTCCATATGTGATATATCCAGTGCTCCATATGTGATATATCCAGTGCTCCATATGTGATATATCCAGTGCTCCATATGTGATATATTCAGTGCTCCATATGTGGCCTACCCAGTGCTCCATATGTGATATATCCAGTGCTTCATATGTGGCCTACCCAGTGCTCCATATGTGACGTATTCAGTGCTCCATATGTGGTATATCCAGTGCTCCATATGTAGTATATTCAGTGCTTCATATGTGACGTATTCAGTGCTCCATATGTGGTCTATCCAGTGCTTCATATGTGGTCTATCCAGTGCTTCATATGTGACGTATCCAGTGCTCCATATGTGATCTATTCAGTGCTTCATATGTGGCCTACCCAGTGCTCCATATGTGACGTATCCAGTGCTTCATATGTGATATACCCAGTGCTCCATATGTGGCCTATCCAGTGCTTCATATGTGGCCTATCGGAAGCCAATGAGAAAGTTAATGGGGAAGCCAATGGGGAAGCCAATGGGGAAGCCAATGGGGAAGTCAATGAGATGTAGGAGACCCGTTATCGTTATTCCAAGCTCTTCTCCATAACAATAGTTGATGCAGTCCTTTCTTCTATGAAACAGATAAGACGAAGGACTCGATGAAGCTTTGCGATGAGGAAGCAAACGGGGGTGTAAATAGGGAAAGCAATGAAGAAGCTAATGGGGTAGGGAGCCATGAAGGGAGCCATGGAGGAAGCCATGAAGGGAGCCATGTAGGGTGTTTGATAGGAAGCTCGGTAGGAAGTTTGGTAGGGAATTCGGTAGGGAATTCGATAGGGCGTTTGGTAGGGAGTTTGGTAGGGAGTTCGATAGGGCGTTTGGTAGAGAGTTTGGTAGGGAGTTTGATAGAGAGTTCAATAGAGCGTTTGGTAGGAAGTTTGATAGAGAGTTTGGTAGGGAATTCGGTAGGGAGTTTGGTAGGGAGTTTGATAGAGAGTTCGATAGAGCGTTTGGTAGAAAGTTTGATAGGGAGTTTGGTAGGGAATTTGGTAGGGAATTCGGTAGGAAGTTTGGTATCGAGTCATGAAGGGTGCTTTCTATCGAGCTAATTAGCATGTACGAAGCATACAGTATGTATAGGTAAGCTCGATAGGGAGTTTGGTAGGGAGTTTGGTAGGGAATTCGGTAGAGAGTTTGGTAGGGAGTTTGATAGGGAGTTCGGTAGGGCGTTTGGTAGGGCGTTTGGTAGGGAATTCGGTAGGGAGTTTGATAGGGAGTTTGGTAGGGTGGTAGGGAGTTTGGTAGGGAGTTCGGTAGGGTGGTAGGGAGTTCGGTAGGGAGTTTGATAGGGAGTTTGGTAGGGTGGTAGGGAGTTTGGTAGGGAGTTTGGTAGGATGGTAGGAAGTTCGGTAGGGAGTTTGATAGGGAGTTTGGTAGGGTGGTAGGGAGTTTGGTAGGGAGTTCGGTAGGGTGGTAGGGAGTTCGATAGGGAGTTTGATAGGGAGTTTGGTAGGGTAGTAGAGAGTTTGGTAGGGAGTTCGGTAGGGAGTTTGATAGGAAATTCGGTAGGGAGTTTGGTAGAGCGTTTGGTATCGAGTCATGAAGAGTGCTTTCTATTGAACTAATTAGCATGTGCTATGAAGCATGTACGAAGCATACAGTGTGTACAAATAAACAGGTAAATCGATAAACAGAAATGAACAAAGATTCAAAACACGCGTTGAATTAGAATCGAGAAATTCATGAATGAGACGATTATGAGCACAGCGAGTACAGGTGCGTTGAGACATGAAAAAGGATCGTAAAAAGAGATAAAGATTGATATATACGCGTACAATGAAGGTAATGACAGATGCAGGTATGTACGGGTAAACAGATAAACAGGTCAAGAAAATTTCAATCGTTGATCAGGTGATTTCCGATCATCTGATGTACGTACAACGACTTCAATGAACTGTAAAAATCAGGATGGTAGTTGAAGCGAAAGAAAAAGAAATGATGGTAGTTTAAACGGGAAAAAACGACTTGCACGGGTCAACGCAGCGAAAAAACATAGTGCGGGGTTGAAAAAGTTTTGATGTTGGGTCACGTGGTGGAAGTCTTGGCAATCAACGATCAGAATACACTCTTGCTTCAGTACTATATAGATCTCATCGCGTAACCCTCGTCTCTAATCCCACTTCTGATCGAAGATACGTCGTCCGGCCCATGGACGATACGTCCTTGCCTAAGTCTGGATGATACGCCTCGCAGTCGCCGATGGCTTCCAGTGAAGCATATCCCTCGCCTCCGTCGACTCCTCCCCACGACGGGGCTAAAGTGGACCCAATTCTCCGCAACGCGCTCCGCTACACCATCAGCGAGAAAGAATACAGAACCCTCCATCAGTACCTGATCACACGCTCTCCGCCTGCTTTCCGAAAGCGCGCACCTCACCCGCCGAGGTATAATGCAATTGTCCAATCGAAGAATGACTACAGCGCAGCCGCTGTTAGGGCATCATTGCGGGTCTTTGTTGCCAGTCAGGCGGGGCTGAAGATATGGGATCTTCTTACTACCCGAATACTTGGGATGGGCACACCTCTCATGTAATACCTCTATACCGCCTTAGAGAAGCTTGGCTAATTCATTGTCACAGAGCCAAGAGCAAGATCTCGTTTCTGAAATCTCCTAATTTCCGGCTTTCTCTCTCCCTTTCCCTAATTTTACTCCTCCACCGACTTTTCCACCGCTTCTTCTCCCGCCTTCGCACCAATCTCCTTACCAAGGATGCGGCCCCCTTCCGTCGCCGAAATCCTCGCATATCGAGGTCGTTGACTTCCCGCGTTGCCCCCGCAATTGGCGCAAGCTTAGCAGGCTTTGCATTAGGTGTCTACCCTGGCGACCAATTAAGGATCACGATAGCCATCTACGCGTTAGTGAAAGCTGCAGAATTTACATATAATGCATTGGAGAGCGATGGTTGGTTCAATAACAAGCCGTGGTGGTGGGTAAGCTGGATGTTGATGCCCCTTGCAACTGGGCAGCTGTTGCATGCTTTTGTATTCGATAGGGATTGTTTTCCAAAGGTGGGTCTTTAAGCCGCCCACGTTCAGAAGGCAGAGAACTAACTCTCCCAGGCCTACGGCGACTTCATCCTCTCCAACACTCCTAACTACGTCCAACGCCGTCCCCCTTCCTATCCCGTAAGCCTCCCGTGGCCGACTACAAACACCATCGTCGACTCCCTCGCCGAAATGTCCCGCCTTAACTGGCCACCCTTCACCTCCCCCATCCTTTTCCCCAACCTTCAGAATACCCTCCCGCCAACCCTCAGCGACATCTCCCCTATCACCTCTCCCGCCCACCCCTCCCTAACATCCCTCTCCTGCGCCCTCCTGCACCCATCTGACCCGAGCTGTTTACATACATACCTCACATTCCATCTCGCCGCTTTCCCCGCACTGGCGAAATTCTTCACATTGATATTCACCGTTTTCTCCATCCCTCGCTACAAGCTCTTCCTCTCCTCCCCAGGCAAAGAACTCAACAGCCTAGCCAAGCGCATCCTCCGCATGACCGCTTTCATAACCGGCGCAATCGGCACATCCTGGGGTTCCATCTGCCTCTTCCAATCTGTCCTCCCCCGGACTTTCCTCCCTTCTAGCCGGTGGTATCTCGGCGGATTCCTCGGTGGTCTCTGGGCCTTTATCGAGCGTAAGAATGGAAGGGGCCAATTTCTTTATAGTGTGCGCTTGAGTATTGATTCCTTGTGGAAGGTGGGCGTGAAGAAGGGGTGGTGGAAAGGGTTCAAGAACGGAGACGTCTGGATTGTTGTCGTGGCATTGGCGGTGGTGAACAGTGTTTATGAGGTCAGGCCGGGAGCTGTAAGGGGGAGCATGATCAGGAGGGGCGTAGAGTATATGAAAGGCGAGGGGTTCATCGATAAAGTGAAGGAGGAGAAAGAACCCGGGAAGGATGTCTGAAAGGCACCTTTCCTGTCTGATCGGGGTCAAGGCGTCAAGGGGGAGATATCAGTGGGTATCTGATCTTGAAGTTATTTGGGATGGTCCTTACCATTTGACGCGTGGTGGACGATATCTCCAGGCGCACCTAGTCCATATCTCATCCCGTCTTATCGATCTTCTGCAATCCATCTCTCACTCCTGGCAAAACTCTTCCAAAAACTCAATCATCCTCTTCTGCAGCACCCTCAACTCCTCTTCCCCTATCCTCCCCTCCCCCCTCACCACCCCCCCTTCCCCCCCCCCAAAAAACGGTATCCCCAACCTCCCCAGCTCCCCCCTCGTCGCCGCAACCATCTCCCCACACGCCCGATGCACCTTCCGATCATACAACGCCAGTTCCTCCCCCCCGCCCATCTCCGACGCACTAAACCCACCGGGCCCCCCCGCCACGAGCCCGCCCACAGACGCCAAGGCCTCATCCAGCTTCCTGCGGCCTTCCTCGCGGCCGTTGATTTTCTGCACGAGGGCCAAGCGGCCCGCCCACCATTGTTTCTCGTGTGTATGCGCGGTGTTGATGAGGTGTTTTAGGCGCGGGAGGAGGGAAGGGTTGCGGGAGAGGAGGGAGGTGGTGTGGCGGAGGGCGGGGGGCCAGGTTGTTATTGATAGGGGGGGTGGGGCGCGGGGGGTCGCGGTTGGGTAGGGTGCGGGTGGGGTGGAGGGTTGGGGTTCAGGCTGGAGGGAGGGTTGTGGTGGGGGGTGGGTGGAGGGGATGAAGGTTGAGGGGTCGTATTCTCCTTCTTCGAGCTCTTCGAGGCTGGGGTCGGGGTTTCGGGGCGTTTGCTGGAGGAGGGGGGTGGGTTGGGGAGGAGCGTAAGCGGCTAGCGTTGCGAGGATGGCGGCGAGGTTTGGGGGTGGGTCTGTGGAGGCCATTGCTTGGGCTTGGGAGTTTTGAGGGGCGTATGTCTATGTATGAAGTTGTAGTGTTTTTTCAAAGCTTTCTAGCTGAAGGATGATTGAAGAAAACGATGAAGCGAGCGATTGCAAGTGCTAATATGACGCCTTGCATTCCAAGGAAAAGACATGAGAAGCATCAATCACCTACCACTCACGGCAAGATCCTTGCATCGCATTGGACGAAGATATCACCAATTGGAATAAAATCCAGAACCACCAAACCTCACGGCTCTTCCCGCATCTACTCTATCACCTATTTAGCGTGTGCAGAAAGGTTCCGAATTCTTGGCATATTCTAACGTTTGTCGCGCCACCAAATTTACACCCACGTTCAGACAATCTTCATACTTTCAAATTAATTTTGCTTTCAAAAGACTTCAGGTAGGTAAAAATGAAGCTATCCAGATTTCCTCCACTGCTAACATTACGAGCAGTTGTGCCTGCCCCGCTGGTCTCGGCCCTTCGCTCGAAGATACATAGTACGCCTTCTTTTACTACACTGACGCTCTCTAGCTATTGCCGAAGAGGTTCACTGTCGTTTTAATACCGTCTATAAGATTCAGAAGAATCTCTTTATGTATCACTTCGCTCATTGAGCTTAGTTTTAATGTATTGAAGATCTGAATAAAATGTCATTTTCACGAGATATGATCTCACTTTAAGAAGACATTTGATGACTTTCTGCACTATGCAGTAGCAAGAAGTGGCTGTGACAGATTTTCAAAGCAGCATTTCAAGCATAGCATTGATGAATATATCTTTGAAGTGAATATCAGAACGTTGAAGCGCGAGTTGAAGGCGAGTAGTATAGATTTCGAAGAATATTAGCAGTGTACAAGATCTGAATAGCTTCATTTTTACTTACTGAAGGTTTTGAATATGAAAACAGACCTCGAAGGTTTCGAGGTATCGAGGATGTCTTGATTCGGTAATAAATTTGGTGGGGGGGCGCGACAAATGTATTCTAATGCCAAGAATTCGATACCTTTCTGCACACGCTAATACCGCACCGAAAATTTCAACCTCGTCATTGCCAATCCCCCGTTCTACACCACCTCCCAGCTCCCACAACCCACCATCACCCCATCACCATCACCATTCCCAAACCCCCAACAACCACAATGTCCCGCTCCGCCGCCGACGCAACTCGCTTCACCGCCACCTCCCCGCACGCCTATTCTAAACCCCCCACTCGCTCCTCGAATCCTCCCATCCCCCCCCAACAACGTCCGCCCTCCTTCTCCTCATCTCCCACCATGAAAAACAACTTCAAACCCTCTAGCCCCTCCAGCCGCTCCGGCCGCTCCGGTCCCTCGGGGCCCGCAGAGACGCCGCTGGAAAAAGTTGCGAGACTGCGCGCGGCGAGATTCGCGGCGAGAGACGCGCAAGTGACGATGTGGGATCGGGTGGTTGTGAGGGGGAGGGTGTGGGCGGATGTGGCACATCGGATTACGGTGCTGGGGCTTATGGCTTCTACTGGTACATCTATCCCTCCCTCTCTACCCTTTTCACATACTCAGACCCGCTCTATCCAACCACCCCCCCCTCCTTTCCCTACCAACCCATCCACCGCAGAACTAACCTTTCCTTCTCCACATAGTCCTCATAGGCGGCTTCTCCATCTTCGCTTTCTCAGACATGATCATCCACAACCGCCGCAAACGCGCCCTATACTACGCCGAGCAAACCGCACTCTTACACGCCCAACTAGCCGCCGCCATCGCAGCGCAGAAAGCCGAGGAGCCACTCAGTGAAGGGCAGGTTCTACTGCTGAACCGGGAGAGGGCGCGGGTGGAGGGGGAGGAGCGCGTGAAGAGGGAGAAGGGGAGGTGGTGGAGGTGGATGATTAGGGGGTTGGAGGCGGATGAGACAGCGGAAGGTGAGGGGGGTGGGGAAGGGAGGGAGGAGCAGGGGCGTGGGGGTGTTGTGAGCGCGGTAGAGGGGGGGCCGAGGGAGGCGTTTGGCAAGGCTGAGGCAAGCACCAGAGAGGCATTCACCGCCACAGAGTCGAAAGCCGGATCAGTCTTGCAAGCGCTCGAGGATAAAAGGCGAGAAGGCGAGAGACCGATTGAAGAGGCGGGCGGGCACGGTGGGCAGCTCGATCAGTTGGCGACAGAGGCCGGGAGGGCGAAGGGCGGGTGGACAAGTTGGATGACTAGGAAACAGTGATGCGTTGGGATGTGTATAGAATAATTATCTCACTTGTACAATTTAACACCGAGTCACTCATAGGCGCAGGGGGCGTGCGGGATGGAGGGGTACAACGGTCACATTTCATTAGATCGAAACCTTCAATCAAAGAAAAGGATCGTATTCGCTCACTCCCCTAGTCTTTACGAGCGCAATACCCGTAACTTAAGGACAACCTATCAGATCCGCAATACCAGTAACCCAAGAACATCCTACCGGATGCCCGAACAATTTCCACCTACGCTCCCTTCGCCTTGACTGATGCTGGGCGCCTGGGGTATCATCCTTTCGATCAAAAACACAATGGATCCACCACCGTAAAACAAGACGCCACCTGTTAAAAACCAGCGCTGTGCATATCCCTCTTGTGCCAATTCCATCTCTTCAAATTTCCATGTGCATATCTGTCCTGAATTACCTATCTTCAAACCTACCAGAAGCTGCACCAGCCGATATAATGCTGGCACAGATTCTCCACGCTCGTCGCCTGCCCAATCAGTTTGGCAACCTGCTGCTCCACGTTCAGCTCCTCCTTCGGCTTGAAGTCCCTTCCAGTAAGTTTCTGGTTCACCCTCGCTAGTACCTGCACTGCACGCGCATTCTGCACTTCACGGTTTTCATTTTTCGCATCGTTCGGATCCAGCACGTCCACATCGGCCGCGCTCGAAATACGTCTGGTGCGGTAAGAAGCCCCAGAGGGACGGTTCTGCTGTATCTGTGCAGCCTCGAGCTCGCCGATGATGGACTGACGGCGCTCAGAGGGGAAGGAAGGTTCCGGCGGGGATTCGCGGCTGCCCAAGCGCCAGTTGAGGAGGGGATCGTGGATAAAGGCTTCGAGGACGGCCATAAGGGATTCTTTGTTGTCGCGAATGACGCGCATGACTGCTTCGCAGGAGAGCTTGTAGCTGCCGTCGATGTTGCTGACTTCCATTGCGAAGGTGAGCATACGCGTAAGACGGAAGGGCACGCGCTCGGGGTATTTCTCGCGGTGCATGGCGACTTCAAAGCAGTCACCGAAATCGATGTGGATGACTTTGCCGGTGATGCGGTCAAGCATTAGATTTGAAGGGTGGCGATCTCCGAGACCGAGAATGTAGCCGACCATGGACATAACGGCCAGAGAGCGAGTGTAATTAGTTCGACGCTCTAACCAGGACTCAGAACTCTTGCTCTTGAGCCAGAGGACACGGTAAAGGTCTTTCCCGGTGGTGTTGTCCATGGCGTAGCTGAAAACCTCGACCTTTTGCATTAATGTAAGATTGTCGTAGTCTGGCGCCATTTGAAGCATTATTCGGTGCTCGATGTTGAGCAGGATTCTACGGCTCTCGCGGTAATCCTTGATCAAGTTGTGGAAGGTGTCGCTGTTTGGAACCCATCCGAGTAATCCTGAATTCTGCGATAGAGGTATAGCCGGGAATTTTTGGATATTGAGATGACGCTTGAAGCTCTCACTGTCGTTGTTGAGGAGCGTATTAACGAGGCCAAATAACTGCATCACACGCTCATCCTGACGAATATCCTCGTGTCCCTTCAGAAGATATGTATATGCAATTCCGTCACTTCCACGCAGAGTCATCTTCCGCGGACGCTGCTTCGACGGGATGACGGTAAAGACATGATCAAAACTCAAGATGCGGATGACTGGCTTGCCGCTTTGGTACGTCCCTGGTACGGCCAGATCCAGGTTTTTGGCCGCCTTAAGTTTGGGGGAGACATATGTAAGATCGAGTGTCATTAGATGTGGTAGTTGTCGAGCGATTCGGCGGAAAACCGAGTAGTACAAATCCCACGCTTGATTAAGGTCGCCAACTTCATTGGTGTTGCGGTAGGTATCGCACCATTGACTGGCTTCATGAAGGTCTCGGCCAAAAGCTTGGGTAAAGGATATTTCTCGAAGTGTTTCGGGTCCTTGCTATGTACAGTTAAGATATATACTCTTTGGAATTTTGAGTTTTCTTACCTTTTCTACCAGGTCGTGCAGAGGAGCCAATGTAGCAAACATACCCTCAATGTCATGATCACCAAAGTACCTATTACAATAAGCAACAAGTTCAGGCGTAAGCCGTCTTCTTCGATGGAGTTGGAGGAATTCATACAGTCTTGATGCTTCTTCGAGGCCCTCGTGCCAAAGTTCATGCCACAATACAGCAACCCGAATAAGTTCTTGGCTCACGAGGTCGGCCTGCTCCACCAAGGCAGGACTATGTTTTCGCATGCTCTCCATTATCTGGCCTGCGGATTGTGACCGTTGGAGAACGTTTGACTTCATTGCCACTGTAAGTGGGTATACCAAGGCTTGTGGGTGGGCTTTTCCGACTTCCGCTAGAAGACGGTGAATAGATTGTCGAACTCTGGTGTTAGGCTGGTTGATGCGAGCAATCAATTGAGGAATGACTTCTAGCCAGGTATCCACGCTGACAGTGGCAAACCCTTCAGTAACTGCCAGATTGACCTCTGGATCTCCACCATGGGCGAACCACAGTGTCAATAGACGGAGCGTATCTTGTAAAGAGCTATTCGACGAGAGCGCAATCGACTTGAAGAAGCCTCGAATAGCCGGTACAACATGGTCTATGATAATCTGTTGCGGTAGGACAGCTGTTTCTCTGCTGGCTTGGGACGTAACTGCAGTCACGATTTCGAAGTTGGCCAAGGCCAAAGCATGCCATGCCTTGTACCAATCCTCATTGTAGGATGTTGCATGAGCATAAGAAGCTATGATTTCGTGAACGTGCTCGGATCTCCAATCCCCATTTTTCAAAGCGGTCAACCATTCACCTTGTTTGAGGTAACACTTGGCTAAGAGTTTGCTAAAACTGATAGGGTCTAAAGTCGGTTTCCTAGGTGGATCAAGGCCATGCCTATCATGCAAAGGACCTAGTCCATTTGGAACTGGTCTTGGGTTGGCCAGCATCTCAGCGTGATACGCGTTCAGTTGAAAAGAGAGCTCGGTGGTAAAATCGCGCAAACCGTGTAATGATTCCAGCCGCTTGCCGGTTGTCCATTGGTACTTCAGCTGGGCATAGAGGACTTCAGGAACCCCGGAAGTGCCAATGAGAAGGTTCGATCCAGGATCAACATTGACTCTCTGAAGCAGGTCCAGAGACTTTTCTGCAAGGCCTATGCGACCAGATTTCCGACAGAGATTGGCGAATTTGATCCACATATCGATGTTCTCCTTGGGAGTGATGACTAGCGCTCTAACTTTGAGCATCCGCTGCCAAACCTCCACGTTGCGCTGACATCCCTTGAGTCGCCTTGTCCAAGTCTGTCTCATGGTAGCTTGCTTCAGTGCATTGCCGTCGCTCTTCTTATAGGTAATGATTTCTTCAAGCTCCGCAAGCATCTGTACGCGGACCACCACACTGTAGGCTCGGTTGTAGGATTCCCCTAGCAAGGCGCTCAGCTCAGTATCGAGACCTTCTCTTGCCTTTTCAATATGATCCGAGGCACGTTCGAATTGGTTGCGGTGTATGGATAGAATTGCACCGAAGAAGGATCTGTCGGGTGATTGTGATTTCATGGAATCCAAGTAATTGTCCATCAACTCCCACTGACCAAGACCCCATGCAGCAGCTGCCGCTAATGGGGCAATCGCTCGCTTATGTTCGATGGATGCAAGGTTCCACTTGACTTCCGCCATGTTCGACAAGAGGTCCCATTCTCCGAGGGCATGAAGACATCTCATCTTGCCCATGGTGATCTCGAACGAAGTAGGGTCATCCTTTTCACGCCTCTCGTAGGCTTGCAGGGCCTCGTCCCAGCGCTCAAGCTTCTCAAACCATGTCTCTTTTAACTCAAAGTCCTTGTATTTCTGAGCGTTGCGTAAAATACCCACAGCTGCGTCCGATTGCTGCAACTGATTGTTGATGTAGATAAGAGCCTCGACTGTGCCTGGCGTCTTTTCTTCCTCGAACTCAAGTTCCTTGTAATGCAAAGCTTTTGCAAAAGCGTGGCATCTAGCCGCATACAGCCCTAATACCCGAATGTCAATTGGGAGAGCCTTATCATCGTGCTCCATGAACTCTGCCAGGTTCAGCAAAATTTGTAAGATTTCAGGCGGTATATGAGGTGAGGTTATTGCTGTTTCGAGGGATTTCACAAGTTCGTCCTGGTACTGGTCGTACAACTCCGTCCAGCAGGATGCGAAGGCTGCATTAAATAGATCTTTGGCCAGTGGCTGGTAAACACCTGCTAAACCGGCACAAGCCCGCAGTGCGTGCGACGGGGATTCTTTGAGAAGTTCGACGCTGAATCGCCTCATCCACTCTATCCAGTCTTCGCGGGTAGACTTCTGGGATGCTTCCCATGCGTTTTTCAGATGCTCTTGATTAACAGGAAGCTTCTTGTGCCCGATGTCCGCAAAATTGGAGTCGTCACCTAGCCTACCGTAGTGATCTTCCGGGCTGAGATCTTGTGGAAGCGGCTCTCCCTTTTGCAATTTTGATACAAGGATATCATAGCTCTGGTGAGGGATGTGGCTGGCGACAAGGACCTTCTTGACAGTATTGATGTAAAGCTTGAATTCTTGACCAAGCTGAAATATCAGAGCACAGATACAGTCAAGTGCCGCTTGTCTTAGAATCTGCTCTTTGTTTACCAGGATGTCGCTCAAGCTATGGATGATCAAGGATGTATAATCCGACAGGTTGACCTTTCGTGAGATCTTGCCAATGGTCTCAATTGCGGATCTCCGTATAGGAACTGGATTTAGCTGCCTCTGAAACATCCGTACCAGCATGGGAATGATCATATGCATATATGTTTCACTCGACTCGCCAAAAACCAATATTGCATGCAACACCTTCTCGGAAGCTGTTCGCCGGATGTTGTTATCTGTCTCAAGGATGCCCAACATAAGCGGAAGTATTTTTGCAATATGAACGCGGAACTCCGTCTCAAGTGATCTTGACAATGCTTCGACGAGAGAAAGTACAGTAGCTTGTATCTGCGTCGAAGTTGACCAGAATTCGACAACCAGGTCCAGCAGTGGTTTGACAAAGGGCCGGATGTGCTGGCGCACGATGGTGGCAAGGATCGCAAGCTGGTTAAAATACGGCTCAAGGCGAGTTAAGGGTGCATTCCGTGTAACGATTACAAAGCTTGGAATTATTTGAGCCAGAAAGGGTACACACTTCAGACCCAGAGTTTCGAAAATCTTTACAATAGCATCAATCACTGCTGAATGGTACTGAGCCAAAGAAACGTCCTTTAGCATTGTTTGCAACAGGGTGTTCATGACGACGGTAGGATAATAGTCTTCATTGGATGGCGTCAGTCCTTGCATGATGAGAGCAACGTCGGAGATTGATTGGACATCGTTTTTCAACCGGATCTCTGGGCTCGTCTCCATAATCTGCTGATGCTTGTATGGGTCAAGAGCACCCAGGATACCAAGAAGCTTGATGGTCTCCTTCCGTAAAACCCCCTGTTGTTCTGTCTTGATTATGTTCACGAGGAGGTCCAGTAGATGCGGGTAGTCACTGTATGGTTGTATAACGTAACCCGAGCTGCTTGCCAATTGGCCCAGAGTATGCAATGCTGCATCTCTCTTGCTCTGCGAGCTAAGATCTTGCAGAGCATCAATGATAGTGGGCATGAGCTTGGGTATGAACGGAAGCAAGTCTCTACCACCAAGGGTCGCAAGCTCTCCGATTGCCTTAATCGTGGTTGCGGCAACAGTACAGTTAGTATCGGTTGTTTTGGGTAGGAGAGTCTTAACCAGAGGGTCAGTGAAGGGTATGACTATGTCCTTTGCATTTGCAACGAAAAGGCTGATCAGTCTAGCGCTTTCCTCTTCGTATCTGGAATCGTGAGAATAGCTGATTCCCATCATGAGATTTACCAGAAGCTTTCGAAGCGGTGGAAAGACGAACGCAGGGTTTACGTCGGTTAATCGGCCAACTATGATAATTGCAGCCTGCCGAACTTCGAAATCAACATCGTTGACAGCAAGGAAAATAGACCGGATATTCTCGGGCTTGGACAGATGTCGGTCGAACTTGGTATCGAGTGAAAGAAGAACGGTCCGCCGGATATCCGGATCTGTGTCTGCCACACCCACAGCCAAAAGTCTCTCGATAACCTCTCCCACCACTCTAATAGCATGAAAGCTAGTCTGATGGATGATAGGGTCACGGATGTAAAGTTGACAACAGGTGAGAGCCGCTGCTTTCCGAATGCCGGCGTTGTTACTATCGACAAAACGTATAATGACATCTCGTACAAATTCGTTCAACACGTGGCCTATTGTTACAGTCAGCCTATCTGTGCGTAGAGACAGGAGTAAGCACAGAACAGATACGCACCAGCAAAGTCGAAAGTGCCGAGAGTATTCAGCGCGAGGGCTATCTCCGTGTCCTTGTGGTCCGCCTGCAGATTAAAATCTTTGGCAAAGGCAGGGATAGGTGGAGGCTTGTTCTCGGGGCACCCCAAAGGCTTGAACGGCCGTCCCGACAAAACAAGGCTGAGTAGATCTAGCAGCTTTTCCTGAATCATCAGCTTAATGGGAGGAATATAGTGGGCCATATCAACAAGAGCCTGGGTCAGTGATTGGCTTAAGCCACACGCAAACATTGGGTCCAACAATGCTTCCATGTACTTGCTCAGACTCTGGCCGACAGCAATTGCTAGCATGCTAATGCATTGGAAAACTGGAGCCTCGTCCGTGCCGACACGGTTCCTCCTAAGCAATGTTAGCATAGCAAGTCCTCAAAGGAAGAGGTCGACTTACGCTTTGACACTAAGGGCGTCCCTAACAAAGACAATGATGCCATTGAGATAGCCCGCGATAGCACTTCCAACAGCGTTGGCAACCTTGCCGATAGCTATGAACGCAGCATTTCGTTCTTTGTCCTTCTTCAGCTGGTTTTGCAGATGGGTCATGAATTTGTAGAGATAATTCGCTGCGAACTCTTGTGGAGCATAGCCTGCTAGGATTGGCACCAGAGTAACAATTTGAGCCCGAATTCTAACTTCCTTGTGTTCCTTTAGACGGAGAGCGACCTCGCAAGCCTCTTTGTAATGCTCATGCATGAACATGCCTCCTTTAGATAAAAGCTCCTTGATCGTGAGTAGAGAGCCATGAATGATCTCAGGGTTGCCGGACTTGAGCCCTTGTAGAGTTTCCTCATACATGCGAGAAAACCATTGCTGTCTCATCGTGGCATCGCGGGCTGATATGATCTCGAAGCAAGCACCAACAGCTTCTGCGGCAGTCTCGCGTATAAGGACCTTGGGATCTCGGAGGGCGGGCCATATGCAGTCGAAAATCTGGGGGACAAATGCGTAGAGTAACGTCGGTGAGTTCTTCGCAAGCTCACGAATAGTGAGCACCGCAGCAAATCTTCGACTCTCCTGTCGATCTGATTGGAGCCACTCTAATGCAGACTTCACTTCGCTTTCAACCAATTCGGCGGTGAGCGCCCCCCCAGGTATTGCCAAACGGCCCAGCGCACGGGCAGCAAAGATGAGGACTGCATTATCGTTGCTTCGTAATGCAGCGTGTAGGTATCCAGAGAAGCGGGAGGTTTTTTGAGCTGCGTCATCGCCAGCAAAAGCAATAAGGTGATCTACCGCAAGAATACCGCCAATCTTGTCGTTTGTGTCGTTACTGTTAATGAGCTGAGTAATCCGATGGTGAACATTATTGTAGTATTCTTGGAACCTATCCGGAGATAGCTCTGGATCTTGTTAGATTGTGCATTGGAAGTGACTTATCAGTCTTACCTTTGGATGCTGTAGACACAAGCTGGTACAAATCGTATGCCGCCAGCCGCCTACGTTCCTCATCTTTTGACTTGAGTTCCGTGAACGTACGATTCAGCGTGTCTGAGCTTTGTTGAGACATGCTAATTGGCGACCATGGAGTTCTTAGGACATAGAGAACGTAGGGTGGTATTGGATCACCATCTGGATTTGTGATGATCTTGACGACGATGCGTGTTGGGGCTTTCAACACCTCCATCTTGATAACGGTGGAAGACAGCGCTAACGGCAACTGCCACGGCCGCTAAAGGCGGGCACTATACGGTTCTTGGATAGATATCAAAAGGAGGGGTGAAGTTTAGTGTAGAGCAGTAACTTCAGGGCACTGTTTGGATGCGCTTTGATGATATCCACAACTGCGTATCGACGGTGTTAGGAACATTAGTGGACGAGAATCTTGTGACCTTTTAGCCCCGCATGAAGCGGCTGAATGGGAAAATAGCCCCGAAGCTTGACGGTCTTACCGTTGCTTCTGGAGTTTCATACTCATGATTTCCATGCAAGACTCAATTTCTTTGTATCAACTATAATGCCTTTACCTGAGAAAAGAAATCCTGCCCCGGCTTATCAAGCATCTGGGCCTGAGTCTCCACTGCATGCGGACAAGCAGCTTTACACAAAGATTGGGGAGTCAACAGCTAGAGAGCTCGTCCAGTCGTTCAATGTACCCATACGCTCAGGCCGAGCTTGGAACGTTCCAAAAGGCCATGTGTGCCGTCTAACAACACCATATGGGCCTCAAGTAGGCGATCTCAACATCTGGAATGCTAGCAATTCACGGGAGAGGTTCTGGGCCGCGAGAACTAGGCAGCTTCATCGTTCGCACGTCACCAAGTTCGATCGTCTCTGGAGCTGCCTGCCCTATATGAGGCCTCTAGTCACTATAACAGGGGACTCTCTTGGCGGATACGGAGTGGACGAAGTAGGTGGTCGTGTCCATGATCTGCTCGGTACTCGGTGTGATCCGTATGGTGAGTCAACTCAGCTATGAGAAGAGGTGTCTCGTTGACCTGAAGAAGTCAATCAAATGTTGAGTGGAGACGGCTTCGATTACCACTGCCATTCAAATCTAACGCGTGCTATACTACCGTATGGCTTGAACGAATCAGACGTCCATGACGTCCTCAATGTTTTCCAAGTTACCGGCTTAAACAAATATGGTGAATACTTCATGTGAAACCTCGACCAATAGCTGTGCTCCCGCCCAATAACTAATCCATCTTAGGGAACCGTCGCCAGCAAAGCCAGGGGATTTCTTCGAATTCTTTGCCGAAATCGACGTTCTCTGTGCGTTGAGCACATGCCCTGGTGGAGATCTCTCCGCTTGGGGCTGGGAGCAAAGTGGCGATGAGAAAAAGATGCTGGCTTCTTGTCGGCCCCTTGGGGTAGAGGTATACGAATTGACTGAGCCATCTGTATTGGAAAGCTGGAAACCGCCCGAGCCGCCGGCATACCGAGGATCACATGGTATGGTGCTCCCAGTATTCCAAGCGAACCATGGCGAAAAGGAATAAATCAATTTTGAATGGTGCTCAAACCGCCCTGTTTCTTGGTACACTTGCAGAGCTTGTGCATTATCAAAGATTATCGTGGTATAATTTTCGCAAAATATCTTTTACAATATTATTATCAACTAGCCACATGAGATTTTAGAACTCGCACGAGGAAACTGCAAAGGAGCATCGCCAAGAAGATCCCCATGACGCAATGCAGGATGAATTCATGCCTTATGCAACGTTAATCGATCTTTGTTCTAACATGTCAGATATACAGCTTGCCAGGAGATAGGGGTATCTTGAAGCAAAAGAAACACTGGCGGCCTCATAGACCACTCTAGAGATATGACTTGTTGAAATAGAGCATTACCGGGTTGAGTTCTAGTTTTATTCATTGGTTTTTCCTCTGCAAAGGGCTGCATAACCATTTGAGAACGGACACCATAGTCTAGCTACGTTGCCATTTCACTCGCTTCGTGCGCACGACTTATCACTCAGCCGCATTTGAAACCAGTGCTCCTGTAGTACAGATCAGATCGAGCTTGAACGGTAGGTCCAAAATTGCAATCCCCCCGCTATCGCGCCACTCTTTTGTGTGAGCTAACGCCAATAGAACTCCCCGCTTTGCCCTCTGCTCCCATTCTTGCTACTGGTAACGGAGCATAGCTAACGCTCTTGCTCCTTTTCGGACCTTTAGCCCCGTTTCCAACCGACATCATAATCCCACTTCCAGCATGTGGAATCTTAGAATATGCATCAGTTGTTTTTTTGACCAGGCCTGCATCAACATCCGACGCCATGCTTGCATTTACAGCAGTTGAGATGCTGGAGTACATATCCAATCCCTGGTCCATGAGGCTACCGAAACCATCAGGGTACTTGAGCTTCGCGAGCTCGTGTGGAGCCCGGCCAACGGCGGGATCGTTGAGGTCCGGTAGTGGAGCTTTGCGCCACTCAGAGGTGTGTTTACGTGGAGATAGAGGTGGGAAGGAATGGATCCTGGATGTTTTTGAGATTGAAGGCCTTCTTTCTTTTGAATCGGAGTTACTGTTTGGCTCCGCAGTATTTGGTGGATCGGTAGGATGCGGATTGGAATTGGTTATCCCAGGTGGATGCTCATTCCAAGACCAGTCGAATATGTTTCCGTATGATTGCCTTAGATGCAACATTGTATCGTGGAAGACGCTCTGCTTTTCTTTAGAAGAGGAACCATGGCCTGAGAGTGCTGCAGCCCCAAAAATGAGCTCTGTTCCCCCAAAGCCACCGTTGAAAGGTCTTCGCTCGGTGCCATGGTTGGTAATTCCTGGTAGTGACTCCTTCCGAGTAGGGCTTACAGAGGTCTGAGAGCTTGCGCCACTAGGAGTCTGATCTTCTTGCCAAATAATCTCATGCACACTGCCTCGAAGACCAGCTCTAATGGTGCTGAGCCGGCGAAGGATCCCAGCCGCTGAGACCGAGTGTCTCCTCGAATTTGGGCTGGTGGTGAACTTGCCAGGATCTCGATGGGCTTCTTGAAGGGTGAGACCAGTCTCAGCTAGTAAGCTGTGCCGCGGTACCTCCGAAGTTCCACCGAGTTCCGTCATAGACATTGCTCTCTGTCTCGCGGCCCCGGACTCATCGCTGGCATATTTTAGGAATTTCATCCTGCGAGCTTCGTGTTCTACAGAAGAAAACATGCTTGTGGAGTCAAGTGGTCTGCTTTGGAAGGCTATCGCAGTTACGGCAGTCCGGAAGGCAAGACCATTTTCATGCACGATTTCGGCAGTTGCAGCTTCTTTATTTGTGCCTGTCTTTGGTTCTGATTGATACGACGCGCTGGCTTTCCTTAAGGTAATTGTCGCTGGTATGTTCAAGCTTGCAGTAGGATTTGTATGTTGTTTGGCTTTTGCTCGTCGCCGATCCATAGCTGCGTGGCTTATCCTGTTCTTGCTTTTCTTCCAAGATGTTTCGTCTGTTGTGCCTTCAACATCCTCATTGGGAAGAACTTCAAAAGCACCCGTGTCCTTGGACGCGAAGAGCATCTTCAAGGTGCTGGAAATAGATTCTAGTAAAGGGGGAGGTCTCAGGTTCTCTGCGTTCACACTGGACTCACTGTACCTTCGCAATGTTCTTACAGCGATAGATCCATGGTTGTGAGCTTGGTGCTCATCCACATCATCATTCGAGTCTGGCTGTGTTCTCCCAGATGCAGTACGCCGATGCGGCAATGTCTCAAAGCTTAGCACACGTGGTCCTTGTGCTAGTACTTTAGCAGATGAAACCACTGGTTTTCCCTTGGTACGCTGGTGCGTGTTTGGTCCGAAGTAGCCGTCTCCTTCTCTCTGTGGGGGAGGACTAGAGACGTCGCCAGGTGCTGGTGGACTGAGATATAATGGGCTACTTGTGCTACCACCACTAGTGGCCTCGAAAGGATTCAATTGACCGAAGGAGAGTAAAGGCGTTAGAGGGCGGCGATTGTTGGATTCGTAGCGTTGAGGCTCAATCTTGCCAGACTTGACATTCAAAGATGGCTATACACATGTCAATAGTCAAGTCTCTAGCAGAGTATCACGAGATATACCTTGGTGGGTTTGTCGCCCTCTTTGACCTGATCAGAATCATCACTTAAAAGAGAGGTTGTTGTCATTTTTGCAGGCTATAGGAGGTATCTGCTTTACCAAGGCGTATGCAAGGTATTCAGGTTATGATAAAGCATAAGGACCGAGGCGCGGAGAAGAACGCTTGGCATTGTTATTGGCAGGAGATGAAGATAAAGATGGTAATTCGAGGTGTATCTGGTTTGAACCAATGTAGGAAGGGCAGAGACTCATGGACAAGAACAGGAAGCACCACAGCCATACCTTAGTTTGGGCAAGTCACGCTGGAGAAGACTAGGGAACAGTACACCTACTTGGTTGTCGCGGCGTATTTTTACAAAAAGGAAAAAGGGAAGGAACGAGGAACCATCAACGACATCTGACAGTTAGGCAGAGTTCGAGACCCACCAACTGCCTCAAAGAGAACGCCAGATTTGGTAGCACAAATCCTTCTACTCGTGCAACATTTTGGTTTCACAAACACATCTTGTGGTTTCTTGATTGGCTTCACCATCGAGCGATATGTAGATATTGGAGAGAGCTTACTCACCAAAACCTGGACCATTGTCCAGGTCGTTGAGAAAGCTTTGCAGATATAGAGATCTGTGTACCTTCTGAGAGTTAGGATATTGCTGGATTTGGTCTCTAGACCCATCAGTAGAGCGAAACACGATCTCACTATAGATTGAGCCTCGACTTCGTGCAGCATGGCAAAATCCGCCCCGGCTGAGCTCCTAGTTTCGCAAGAACATCCCCAATATTCGATGGGGAAATTCTCAACGTAGGAGGATGCCTTGACATGATTCCGCTCAGATCGAAAAATAAAAGCTGTTCTAGACTTATTAAACCGGGAATGATAGATAGAATTGTTAGTAGTTTATCGAAACTTGATTTTATTGTATCTTTAAAGGTTGCATAGGCTCTGAAGACGGCTAGATGGAACCAGAGGATCACACAGCTTATGCCGGCATCGACTCGTCCAATAAGAGATTTGAACCGAAAGCTCTTTTGACAGTGTACAGCAGACTTCCTGCTTATTGCTACAAGTGTCATACACGTCAAAACCCAATGAATACGTGAAAGAAACGACACCACATACCAAGCCAAGGGAATTGATTTAATTTCGACAAAGGACTTGCACCTCAATATCATGATATTCATTGCGAAAGCCCTATGAAGGGTCAAACTATCACATATCTCCCTCGGATTCTCATAGCTAGAAGCTTAGAGAACTAGAAAATGAGAAGAAGCAGACCTAATCATGGCCGCCACTATGCGACGCGGGCCAATATAACGGTCGAGGTCATATACTCCCAACTCATCTCCGCCTACAGATGTGGCTCTTGGAGTCTAGTGCGGTTTTTCGAAGGCCATCATGGAAGCCAGGAGTCCTGACTCCATTATCTCTCGTTAAGACAGCATTCAATGAACGTTCAAATAATGAGGTCATGTATGCGAAGAGCAGCTTGCAACCGCGCTCGCAGGGGGCCTCAAGTAAAGTCGTACAAACAAGGAGCTCCTGATAAGAGAAACTACGAATCTCTTAGTCGAGCTCTATGGCGCCTCACGTCGGTGCCATCCTCGTTGTTGTCCTTCGTAGCACATTCAGAACCTTGCGATATGGCATCATGGTCGCAATTTACGTCAAGATCAGACGGCACTGCTTATACTTCGACAGTAAGGATCCAACCATCACCCGCCCGTACATTGTCGCTCTTGATGCCTCCCCACAATATGATACGAAACCTATCAAGATCGTGCTGTGTACTCGCAAACCAGCCCCGTGGACCGGGTCGTTCGTGTTCCCCTTCCGCCATTGAAGCTTCTGGTATTTCGACTCGCGCCCAAGATCCTTCACCTGTCTTTGCGCCAACCAATTGTCTTGTAGCATCTTTGAGGCTCGCGGCAGTCATTCCATCTGATCGCAACTGATAAGACCACACATCATTACAGAACTTGCCAGCACCTTCATGACCTAGAGAGCTCGGATCCCCTTCACCTAAAAACAATAGTAGATAGTTCCGACCTTGACCTGTAGTGATAGGCTGTAATCCTGCGACGCTCCGGTCCCCGGGTTCTTGTGTAGCATTTGGAGGCATGGCGGTCTCCCATTTCCCAGTAGGTTGTACGATAGTAGACTCACCTTTTCCCGCTTTATCGCCTGAATCTGAAACTGAAATATCCAAGAAATCAAGTCCACCCAGCTCCTTTTTGCCATCAAAGCCTCCAAAGCGGTAGAGCCGATTTTGTGTGAAGGTCAAGCTAGGCCCGCCTCTTGCAGGACCCGGTGCTTCAGGATATGGTGACCAGATCCGCGCTGCCAGGTCAAAAGCCCAAACATCGGCCAGACGTCCTGAGGCGGGGCATCCTCCGTGGATGAAGATGGTGCCATGAACTTCAGGGTCAGGCGATCCAACAGGGTTTTCTCGGTGGTCTTGGCTACCTTTTTGAGGATGCAGCGTGGCGGCGGAAGCGTGATATGATCTTGCTGCAGGATATGGTGAGCCGCTAAGAGGATCTAAGAAACTCCAGCAGTTCAATCTAGTGTCGTAGACCCAAATACGACCTTTCTCCTCCCATGGCTGCATAGCCTTACCGCCTCTCCCCCCAAAGACATATATTCTGTCGCCAATTGCGTTCGCGGTGTGCCCAACCCTTGGCGGCGGGACCCCTCCTCCGTCTGGATTTGCTTCTGCAGCAACCTTTTTGTAATCCGCTTCTAAGACGCCTGATGATGGTAAGGTGTAGACATGCATATCGTTGCTCACAGGTTCTCGCGGTTGTTCCTCGCCGCCGAAGACATACGCTTTTCCCTTGGTGACTGAAAGTGAGTGTGACGAACGCGGCAAAGGGTCACCTGTAGGAATGCGTTTCCAGCTCGCTTTCAAAGGTATTGTAGGTTTGGCGATAGCAAAACCAGCACCAACGGCGCCTTCAACGGCTGTCTCAGCTGCATAGGCAGTAGCTACTACGCCCGGTTCCATGGCCGCTTTGACTGTGGCGGATTGGAAAGGCCTGGAGGAGAGACGCTAGTTATTTTCCACGGTACAGTACGGAATACAGTAGTGGGTTCCGTGACGTGGGGCTACTGGGGAGTGGGGGATGATGATTGAAGCTCTCAAGGCCGAAGCTTCACGATATGATAACTTGTCAACGTCCCATAAACAGTTTGGTTGGCTTTCTCATAAGTAGTGTTATCACAATCTGTTCTCTACATGTCTGTTGAATGGCTCAATCTGGTCTCATAGAGAACGCGACATTGGAATTCTCTTGCGCATGCCGTCGGATCAGTGGTTCTGTCTGTGTCCCATCGTCAGCATTACCTTTACCGATTAGTCTTTGTCATTGCGACAATTGTCGCTATTCTACGGGCCTATTATGTGTTTCAACCGTTCCTTTACCCAAGAACTCATCTTCTCTTCAAGTCCGTGGCAAGTTAAAGGGCTACAAATCATCCACATACAAGACAAGATTTTTCTGCGAGCAATGTGGCGCTTCCATATATGACATGACCACAAACCCTGATGTGGCTAGCATTTGCACAGGTATCCTCAGAAGGTCTGACAACATTGTGGAGTTGAAGCGACACAAGTATGTTACGGATACAAAAGACGAGGGGTTGAGTGTTTGGCTTCGCGATACTGCAGCTGGGGAGGACCAGCCACATAAAAGCGGACGGATCCAACATACATCAACGGCTCTACTGGTAGTTCCTAGAACTGGCAGCACTGAGTCGGGCCCCAAACTGCCGGGTTATTGCCACTGCGGTGGCGTCCAGTTCCAGATCACTCGTCCTGACAGGCATTCAACAGAGCTGTCCTCCCCATGGCCTGATCTACTTGTTCCATACATCTCTGGATCTTCGGAGAATATAGGAGATGTCAAATGGTGGCTCCGTGAGGATGGTACCAAGTATCTTGCCGGCACATGTGCTTGTAATTCATGTCGGCTAGCATCCGGCTACGACATTCAGGTGTGGGCATTTGTGCCTAAGACCAATATTCTACAGGCTAATGGGCAGCTCCTCGACTTCACTATGGGTACGCTGAGGCGGTTCCAAAGTTCTGAAGGCATCTACCGAGAGTTCTGTAGAAGCTGCGGTGCTACTGTATTTTGGCACTGTGACGAAAGACCCGGCTTGATTGATGTGAGCGTAGGGCTGTTGCATGCAGAAAGTGGAGCCCGAGCAGAATCCTGGCTTGAGTGGTGGACAGAAAGGGTCAGCTTCGAGGAGAACGCTCAAAATAAGGCGTTGATATCCCGCTTGGACAGGGGGCTTAAGGAATGGGCAATGGTAAAAGCAAGAACGCCCGATACATGATCACCAAAACACATCATAATCAATCGTCTCCGTCTATTGCTCCCTCGTCTATGTGGGATGCAAGCAACTCTACGATTTTCACAACTCTATTCTCGGCATCGCCGCATTGAGTTCGATATTTGATTCTCTCTCGTCACACTGAGCAGGAATATTGATTACGCCTAGTTTCTTCACGGAAAGGGGCATTCTTTAGCAATCTAACTTCCTAAATTATTCCTTAATGTTAGCGATATGATACCGCACTGGTGGCTGAACAAAGCAAACATTACCTCCATTGCTCTAAAACATTTCAATGCAAATCCTCTCGACAGTCTCAGAACTGAGTGCTGCAAAACAGCTTGCTCGCAACAGATCGTTTCCCCATTGTTCATCTCATATAATAGTGTTGGTATATGAGGGTCAGGAGTATGTGCATGTGTATATATTGGTTGAACTACTCTAGAAAGTAGGAATGAAGGAGGAATGAAGGAGGTGAAAACTCTGACTGCCGCGCCCTATAGGGCTAAGCGAGATTGCCAACCACACAGGGGTAATAGTACTGTTCCCTGTTTCCAACAATTAGATATTGCATGTTCGCACCGTCCGGTAGAAGAGCTACAAGCTGTAAATGGAGCGAAGGCAACGTGATGTTATTGAACGGCTGTGAATTATCCGTGAATTGTACGGAGTACCACGAATGAAGATAGCCAAGGCAAACACGTGACATTAGTCGCTTATATAATCCTTGGTCGCAAGATCTAATGCATGACGATTTTTAATTTCAATTGCCCCACGATAAGCACAGAATTTGGATGCGCGTACGAGCACAACATGGGGACTGCAACACTGCCCAACGTCCAAGATTAGCTACCATGTGCATGTCCGAGCAAAGGTGTCATTGAAGGGCTTTACAACTGGTAAGGCTAAGGTGACCAAGTGTAGAAGGCGAAGCAGAAAGTCCTCCAGTCCACGTTGTTTCTCCCAAACATCTCTGAGGTGATAGCATTGAAGGTTCATTCATCTTGAAACTTTCGCTACCTACACCACATCTAGGTTTACAAAGCAGTATACCCAACCCTTGTCGGAACCAGAAAACGGCGAAGATGTCCTTCTACCGACCAGGAGACTACCAACCCTACTTACCTTCTCTGCACGACCTCCCACCTCCCCCACCTCTTTCGGAGATGCCTCCCCTTCCCCGGGGCCCGCCACCTCTCATGAACACATACCGCGGTGGTGACTCATGGCGACCATCAGACAGGGAACCGAGTTTTCCTCAAAGAAATGAGTTTACGTTTCGCAACAATGACATCGCTCCTCAGTACCCTCACGACAGCGATCAATACAGGCCAACACGCTCGAAACAGTATGCAATGCGCGAAAATGGACAGGGGCGTTCCCAAAACCAATACCGACCTGAGCGCAACCGTGACGATCATAGCAGAAGGAATCAAACCAATCTAAATCAAAACCAACGTGGGCGTGGTTACCGTACTGCTACTGCTGATAGGCCTTTGTTAAAACTGAGAAGAGGAGATACACCTGAACAAATGCTGGGCATGGCGGATGATCAGAATGGTGCTAGACGTTTCCTTCCTGCCGATGATGTATCCGATAGCGGTGAGGAACAGATGGATGAGTCTAATTCCGACAAAGACGAAGTAGCGCCACCGACTGCAGAAATGTTCCAAGGTATGCTTGGAGAGGATGCGCTTGAACCACCATCGAAGAGACGAGCCCTTGAACCTGGCACTAAGGGGCTCAAAGAAGCGAATGCCGCTCCACAGTGGTCCAATCCAGATCCTTACACTGTGCTTCCACCGCTTGACGAGCCCCAGCGAAAGCGGAAAGATGTTGTTAAAATAATTCGCAAAGCCCGCATTATATCTGAGAAAGGAGGTTACGTACAAAGCCAGGTAGTAGCTAATGACGACTTCATCTCCTTTGGTTTGGAGGAGGAAGACGCTTTAGCTGACGAGGCTATTAATCGCTTCAGCAACGGCAAGAACTCTGCATACGATGTAAGGGATTTTCCTGAGGCTCCACGAGGGCCTCGCCAATTCAGTCATCTCCATCATTTACATGGGCATGGGCATAACACAGAAGTTCCTCATAGTGTACTCGATGCACGATTGCCGGGTGATGAAACGAGTTCGCCATACCAACCGCAGAAGCTACTAGTCGAGCCTAGCAACTTCACGTTGGACATTCCAGATTACGATACTGCGCTTGGCAATCGTAAAAGAACTCATGACGACGAGATTAGAGGTGAGCTGCCACACTCTAAGAAGCGCAAGCCCGGAATGCCCAGTGGATCTATACTCCAAGATTGGATGCCGAATAGAGGGACACACCCTACGCCTTGGCTTGTCAGAGACGATAGACCGACTGAAAACGCTGGGTTTCGGTAAGATTTGTAACTTCATTGTACGCTCACATTTTGCTAATTTGTGCTAACAGGCTACATAAGGAGATTTGCGACTTCTACGAGTTCGTTAGACCTCAGAAGTTCGAGCAGACTGTCCGGGAAGAATTGTTAGATCGGTTGCAGATAGCCGTAAAGAACCACCTTCCACAGTGTAATATCCACTGTTTCGGGTCTTTCGCTGCTGGTTTATATCTACCAAACGCCGACATGGACCTTGTCATAATCTCGGATCAATATCGAAACCTGGGTCAAAAGCTGGCCTGCCAAACCAATGGCCAGATGCGTAAGTTCGGTAGGTACCTTCATGACGCGAAGGTAGCCAAAGCTGGCTCAGTAGAAGTCATCGTTGGGGCCAAAGTGCCGATCGTAAAGTTTGTTGACCGAATTACTTCCATCAAAGTTGACGTCTCCTTTGAGAATGATACAGGGCTTATAGCCAATAAGACCTTCTCAGCTTGGAAAAAACAATACCCTGCGATGCCAATCTTGGTAACGCTGATCAAACAATTTCTGATGATGAGAGGACTGAATGAGGTCATGAACGGAGGGCTTGGTGGATTTTCAGTCACTTGTTTGGTGACGAGTATGCTGCAGAACATGCCACGCGTACAGGCTGGAGAGTTGATTCCCGAAGAACATCTTGGAGAAATGCTAATTGAGTTTCTGGACCTTTATGGCAATCGACTTGATATTACACGAACTGGTATCATGATGAATCCCCCTGGCTATTTCAACAAGGTACGTGCTGGCTTGTGACGTCCATCTCATCAAGATACTGACCGACATGGTAAGCATGAGCTTCACCGATCTTCCTACCGCAAGCCCATATATCAGGCCAACAAAGCAGATCGGCTAGCCATCATGGACCCTAACAAACCTGATAACGACGTATCTGGAGGTTCAAAGAATGTTTCACTTATATTTAGTCGCTTCTCGCGAGCTCATACAGAACTTTTGAAAGCAACGAGATTGATGAAGCGCCCAAGTCTACTGGACTGGCTACTTGGAGGAGAGTATGAAGCTTTTACATGGCAACGAAACCATCTCCTGGGTCTTTATACACAACGCTGGGATGACCGAATTCACGATTCAAAGTAAGGGGCTCCACTATTGTTTTCATGATATTGTCTGAGAAGCTTTCGGACAGAGATCTACAAGGCGCCACTCGTGACGGCACCAACCGCTTAGTTATCGAATATTCCTCTACGAAGGAGCATATCTCATGTCTAAACCCCAATCTCTTTGTCAACCCCGTTATGCCAGGTGTCGTTAATCCTTTCCCAAAACCGACGGCGAAGGCAAAGAACGCGGTGAAGCCCAACCACCAGAAAGCCACCAAGCTTTTAGAGAAGAACAACGCTGGAGCTTTAAAACCACACGGGAAGGGAACCCCTCAGGAACAGCATCCTAATAAAGCGCCTTCTATACTTGAGAGCAAGTCTTCAAAGAAAGTCACCGGTGAGCGCAGCCTTTGCAGGGCTTCCACTTTGAAGCGTCAATACCCAGGTATTGCTGGTGTTGGTAATTCTATCACCAAAAAACGTCGGCAAAAAGTACTTGCTCAACATAAAGCGAAATTCCCAGATGTCACTACTAAAACATCAACAAACGCAAGAAAATCGAAACTTGCTCAAGCTTCTGCTGATCCAGCTCTACCGACTAAACAATCAAAGACCCCGAGGAGAGCTCCCTTGCCGCCAGTGAGGGAGCAAATGCTAGCTAATGTTTTCATAATGTCTGGTGGTGCATCTAACGATGATCCGATCACAATCGATTGATGGCTCTCTCCTGTGCAACATTCAACTATTGAGTTACCGTGACGGAGACAAGATCTGGCATACGAGATGTTGTACCATGAACGGAGACGGTGGAATACGAATTAGCATGCATTTCTTTGCTCATATCTGTATCTCATTATGTTTGCCGTAAGCTTACAGAATGCTACAGGTCTGGCGCTCGAGGTCGATAACCAGATACCCAATTGCTTAGCTGTAACATGGATCACTTGATAGCCTAAGCTCTCTTCAGGCTCTGGCGTAGCGCTACAATGACTATAGCGAGATTTCGGATCGAACTGCTGAAACCAAGATTAGCTTCTTTTTCTAGCTTTTGCATACCTTATTAGGCTTGATATATAAAATCCCTCGATGTGTCTTGTTAGAACGACTTCCCTTTGCTGACCTACAATTGTGATAGATACCTTGTTGGGCATCAGAAGGTTTCGAGAGATCATGAAATCTCACCAGGCGACTTGTTGCCAATGGCATTTAAGTCAGATCGCCAACTTCCAGCGCAACAGCTGCACCACTCTTGAGACTGGGACTTCTGGGTTCCTTTGATTGGGGTTGGGGTAAGCGCTACTGCGGAAGATTTCTTTCTCACCAGGGGGCTTGCTTTACGTGAGCCCCTGGAGAGGAAAAAGTACTCCGGAAGGCAAGTACTACCCTTGAATGTTTGAAGCTTGGTTTGTTTTGCTAAATGGCTCGTGCTCCTGTCAATCAGTGTCTGTGAATCCAAATGGCACACAACTCAATTTAGTCAAGCCGAGGGGTCGCTTGACACTGCACAAAACTCATTGCACCTTCTGGTGCTCTTCCTTTCGGTTAGCTGGTTCTTCGGTTTGAATGCGCCCACCCAGCTGGGTCATTGGCAAGGTCAAAGCAAAATGCAGACCGGGTTTGCGTTCCAAAGAGGGCGAAAGCGTTTAGCTACTCCGCAGCGTTCACTGCGCTCACAAGCAGCGTTTGCTTAGCATTTCTGGCTATTATTCACTACTTCTAATTAAATACTCTCCTAGCTATCACCTCCACCGTCACAGCCGTATTAGAGTAGTCACTACATAATCAACATATGTGAGTCACCAACGTGTAGTATGGGTTGGGCTTTCTGCAGGACTTGGCCTGGTCAGAAGGGAGGATTGGGAGGCGGCTCACGGATACAGCCGTCTTCAGAATTCTGCGATTTTCAAATCGACAAACACCTTAATACATAAAGCTATTAAAGGGGAGATTGTAGGGGCGGAGCAACGAGAAGTATTTTTTTGACTGGGCAGTACAGTACAGTACATGTTTGAGCTAGGCAAGAACACACGTAACGTCGCGGCCAAGTCTCTGCAAAGATCGGATTCTAGGAGGTCTGACGCCAACCACACGACTGATGCCAAATGTCAAAGGGCAGGCAAAAGATAGTGAGGGGAGAAAGCCTTTCGTTTCTACCGAGTACCTTTTCATGTCAATGGTAGTACTTTTTGCCGAAATCAAATATTTCAGCAAAACCTTAAAACTATGATATGCTATCGCTACGTTCAAGAGGATATATTATATATGTCTAGAATATCGTGAATAATCATTGAAGCAGCATCTACTATAGTTTTGAAGCAATCATCTTAAAGAAGGTTAGGACGTCTGTTGTTACTTTGGTCAACTCTCGCTAATACTTGATCAATGGGCTCTCTCAACAACGAAACAGCAGTCAGTACTCCGGCAGATTTATCTGTACCAAAGCAGATGGTCTACCGGTCTCATAGGTGGACTGTCACAAGGTCATGTTATGTATTGTATAGTCTAAATTTTTATGTGGGACTTGCTGATGTTTGCAAAGCTCTGCACCAAATCCATTTCAGCTCTTGGCTGGGATAATGAGAAGGTAATTAGCGCTGATGCAGATCATGTCAGAATGTCGATGTTTCCCAACAGGACCGATGCATTCTTCGACAGCCTAATGAGCATTCTTTCATGCGCGGTCAACCAAACTGTCTTCCATCCTCAGCCACGGTCTGACCTATCTCACACGCATGGACTCTGCTCGACGAATTAGTTGCTGTTAACCACAGCACTGCCAGTCTCACACTCTCGCCAGGTAATTAATTGAAGTTCGCACTGAATGTCGCTGACCCTAAACCAAGGTAGAAGTTGTATCCTAGGCTCATGCTGACAGTCAAGCAAGCCAAACAGTGCTCCATACATTTCTTCAAACGCAAATGTTAGCAATGACTCATATGCACAGCATGTATGCTCACTGATCAGGCAGCGAGTTCGCTTCATGGTCAAATGGAGAATTCGCTCCAATTCTGCTTCTTACTCAAGCACCAATTTTGCTTCATACCCAATTATCGATTTGCTCCACATATGCTTCATTTGAGTCCCCCCATCTCCTATCATTAGTATATATTTGCCACTGGGTTCCCTCGTTCAAAACCTAGCCCACCATTACACCCGTCGGGTTCGGTTGAAGGCCTTGTCGCACAACCCAGAATTCAAGCCACCACTACATTCACCGGTTGAATTGACCAACCCGATAGTTAATAAGGTTGGTTCTTCGTTCATGTTAAATCTGAGGTCGAGCAACTGTAACTTGTAAAAAGTGAAGAAGTAGTCGTGTACGAGCGAGAATTTAATGAGTAAGCAGTAACAGTAAAAGAAACAATTAGAGAAAAGCAGTAAAAGAAACAGTAGCCAAAACAGCAACAGAAATAGTAACACAACAGCAGTAGAAGCAGTCATCTTTTCCAGCCAATGGTTCATCTAACCTATTGTAGATTAGCTCGACTCAAATATCATGTGACCACAGCATTGGCCTTGGGATAAACAAAGCTAGTACAAACCGTGGTGCCGCATCCTCATTATCTATCGTTAACAATCTAAAGCACTTGAACATTCAAAGGTATTCGATGGGTAATGATGGGGGTAGGTATGTTGCAGTATACTTCGCTTTCGGTACCCCAGCTAACCAGCTTCATGATAGTATACCCACTCGCCGTGAACTTGTCAAAGAAGCTGCACGCAATCCCTCAACAACGCAAGTGAAAGAAACACAGAAAGAACAGCAAG
>JAABUS010001805.1_pt1 | contig 44032 bp, 45 predicted proteins | sample 5560161 | NCBI WGS metagenome assembly JAABUS01 (sample SAMN10711885, study PRJNA513376) | rock metagenome | isolation source: Antarctica rocks | place: Antarctica: Victoria Land, Trio Nunatak nord | collected 2016-01-04
GAGCAACGCGTAAAGTGTCTTTGCACAATCTCGATACATCTGTGATACGTGAACACTTTCTCGCAGCTCATTCATGCGATCAATGTTGTCAATCATCGACTCGTCGCTGAGTAAGACGAAATTCAGTTGAATGAAGTCTTCTCGCTTTCTCTCATTCACGAAGTTCATGAGTTCATCTCAAATTTTTTGCTCATTGAAGAAAGACATGTAAGATCATCAAAGTCGAGGTAAATAGTCGTTGAGAATCACGTGACGAAAGTCAATAGTTCTGAGAGATGTCGAGATCTTCTGAGCATTTGTATCAAGAGACACAACGACATTCGAGATCAAAAGAGAAGAATCGTTGCATAGACGTTTTGACAACGCAATTCTGACAGAGTTGTTGTGTTCGCTCATTTCATCATTCTGAATCGATTCAGATGTCTTGATTTATGCTGATCGATATAAACTGTTTCACGTCAATCGTGTTTCGTCGTACAACTACGTCAATGTACTCACACAGATGCAGTCAAAGTAGCTCAATCATTGAAAAATCAGTTTCTAAGCTTCTGCAAAGGCGAGACACTCACACTTTTCATATGCATGATTCATTCTCAACTTTCTTTGAACGAACGTGTGTATACTCTAATCTTTTGTTCAGTCTTTTGCCTTCGAGCACAACACTCAATCTTATCGCATTCTTCTTTTCTTGCGTCAGACTCGTTGTAATTGATGAAAATCATCGAAGAGACATTATCAATCATAGCGACAATGATATCGACTTTGATGACAAGAATTTTCGATTGATAGTCAAACATGCAATCATCAATTCTCAAGTACTTCTTCAAACAGTCTTCGAGAGCGTTTGCATCATAATGATCGTTTCTATATCAACTCTTCAAGAAGAGATGAAGACGTTTAATGAAATTCATTCGCTCTTGAGATCGTTCAAAGAGTTTTCACGTCAATGCATTGAAAACGTGAATACATTGAGAAATTGACATGTCACGTAGAAACAAGATACAGACAATGAGATCTTCTGTTTCATGTTTAAGTCTGACAATTCGTGAGATCTGAACGTGAAGCTTATCAACGCTAGTGTCAAACACAATATCAAAAAATTCTTGAATTTGTAACTCACTTTCTATCATACTCTGAATGATTGTCATGATGTCTAGTGAAATAACATCATGCGTGTCTTTCTCATCGATAGTCAACATTCATTCGTCAGCGAAGAAAGATTTGAGTCTCACGATGCGATTTTCAGAACAACATAGAAGACAAGTCTCAATATGATATTGACAATTCATAATGAGCATCTCATTCTCGTAGATTCATACACACACATTACATATGACATGTTCGCAGAAGAGTGTATTCTCTGACTTTCAATGAAAACATTAAAGACAGATGCTGTTGCTCTGAAGTAGCAGTCATGATATGTCAAGATTGCTCACGTTCTTTTGATGCACTTGTGTCGCAAGCTTGCTCAACGTCATATTCACAAAGTACGCGATCAGATGTCTTTTGATACTTTGCTTCTGATTCTCGATTCGCTTCATGATCTCTTTTTTCGCATATGATCGCTCTTTGAATGAGTCAACGAGTGATCTAAGACACAAGAGATAATAAATGACATTGTATATCATCTTTGAATCAAAGTCTGAGTTCTGAATCAGCTCATAATTTGTAGAATGTCAGTGCAGCACTCATGATGCATATTGAAAGAATAGACGTTCAGCACAATACTAAAAGCGATGAAACTTGTCATGATGTCGTTTGAAAGATCACGATACATTTCAAATTGTAAGAACGAAGTTAAATGATCGAAGTGATTTGAATCAATTTCGTTATCTAGTCGACTTGTTGTAACGAAGTTAAAAGATCGAAGAGCAAAGACTGCTGTCTGCAATATGATAATTTGAAAGAATTTATTCAGATGCACAATCGAGTAGAAACATTGACAGCGTAATCAAACGTTTTGCATCTCATTCATCTGTCTTCAAAGTAGCTTCTTCAATCATCGAAAACGTGTCAACGAGAATATTTGCTCGTCTGTCAGATGTAAAATCTTGATGAAAGAGTAGAAATTTTTTAGAATCTTCTGATTCAGACTGAACTGCACATCTTGCATTTCAAGTAGATCAAGTGTAGAACTAGCACTCGTCTCGTCATTGCATTTGATGATCACAACACTCGATTGAACTTGCTTCAAGAAACTCAATTCTACTTCGACAATGACTCAAATTTTCAGGCGATTCACGACACTTTTGAAGTTGAAAAAGTCATCGACGAAAATGCACAGTACGTCGCTGAAGAAACAGAATATTCGCGCATGCAGAATGTCATAGACATCGAGCATGATCATGACATTCACTCATCGAACAGAAAAAGACTCGATTTCATGACAGAATGCGTTCGAAACTGATATAATCGTCGCAGACAAATCACTTTCGACAAAGAGCATTGAATAATCAAAGTAGAGACTTGTGTTATCGACTTGCAGAGTGACAATGTCTTCATTACGCTCTTTATTGACGTGATTTGAAAAAAGCTCTCGAAGAGCTAAATTTTTGACTTTTCAATCTATAAACAGTAAAACAGAGAATTGCTGAGTTGTTAAATTAATCAGCTTTCTCATGATTCTAGTCAAGCGATCTGTATTGATCAACGCGATCTCTTTTTCACTCGTCACATGTAGTCACTCTGAATGCTTGCAGATCATGTTGATTATGCTTATAAAACGACGATTGTACAACATAGAGAGATAGAGATCACGACAGATCTTATATGTCTCTATGATTATTCAAAAGTTGACTTCTCTCAGACATTCTTTTCTGACAGTCTGCAGAATGATCTTTCATTCGATAGTTTAATGATTACTGAGCATGAGCACTCAATCTTAGTTTCAGATACAAATGACAGAAAGTGATCGAGTCTTTGTCTTCGACGTAATCATGTTCATCTTACGTGATCTAGTGAGAAAAAGAAGCTGTTGATCTTTTCAATTACGTTCATTCATGAGATCTGAATCATGTCTCTTAAAGCAATATATTTTGAAGATACAGCATTGTATTCAGCGAGTAACACATCTATGAAAAAGACAAACGAGTCAAAAGTCAATCTTCGCAACAGATAACTAAAATCAAACAAAGATTTTTCGTGAGTGCAACAGCGACATTGCAAACAACATTTGCTCTTCTTCTCATTCAAGTCATCTTCTCTTTTCTTGTATCGTGAATATTGACTGCAATTTGACTGTTTCTGTGTTAATTTTCTCGTCGCTGTCAGAGAAAGACGTTTCTGACATACTCTGTGATTGAATCTTAAACTTTCTCGACAGATTATCAAGAACGAGTTGCTTGTGCTGCAGCTCGTTGATCGTGCGCTGTAGCTTGTTTCGCAGACTTTTCACTTCTGACTTTGTACTCTTTCATTCATGAAAAAGAGTATCAAGATCTATATTGTTTGAAAAATCAATGCTCAAATCTTCTTCGTTCAAAAGCTCAAGCTTGTTGAGAATATCAGTCAATGTCTGAACGATAGTTCGTTCATGCTCAAGACATCTCTCTGTCGCTTCACAGCGAGTCGATTCGTATTGTAGCGATTGAATCATGAGAGCGTGCTCTCTTCTTTTCACTTCGAAAGTCGCTTGTTGAATGTCAAGCTGTCTCTGAAGATCAACTGCGACTTGTTTCGATGACTCTACAAATTCAACATACTCTTCTCGTTCATGATTTAAAGTTTGAATACGAAGCTCGTTGAGCTGATTGACGTGATCGATTTGAAATAACTGATCACTCAGAATGTCGTGCTGATTCTGAAGAATATTGATCTTTCGATGAAGATGCTGATTTGAAAATCATTCAATATCACACGTCGTGCAGATTGATGAATTCATCTGTCACTAATGTCAGCTTCATGACTTCTGAGAGAAGCGAAAAGTCTTTATCACTTGAAACGTCTGATGTTCGAAGCTCACTGCATGATCTTGCAATGTCATGTCTGCGATGATTGAGCTTTGTTCAAGAAAGTAGAGGTAAAGAATTGATGAATTGCTGAACTCTATGATCTTTTCAATGAAAGCAGTCACGTCAAGATATATTTCAAAAGACGCAGCGTGTAATGAATGCTTCAAATTCTTTGCGACACGTTCTGAGTCTAATGTCTATAGAGACGAAGTCAGAACTAGTCATCTTAATCATGATAGTGTGTTGACTAATTCTAGTTTGTGATGCTTTTAGAAGCATCAGAGATTTAGATTGAACTTTCAAGAGCATCGAGATTTGAATAGCGCTGAATGACTGATAGAGATACGAAGTATGAGTGAGATGTAGATCTAGAAATATGATTCGTGTGAGATAAGCATTTCTGATGAAAGAATTCTGAGTGTTAGAACTAATGCACATAATCACACACGTGATGCAATGTAGAATTGACACACGTCAGATGTTTGTAAAGTTCGATTCGCACGCACTCTTCATGCGCTTGCAGTCAGTTGAACAAGACTCAGTTGCAATCTCTCAATCATTATCTCTCATCATTCAAATATTGCTGCTTCGAACAAGCTGATAAGAAAGTCGATCTCAATGAAGCAGTCTTTCATAATTTTTCTTTTCGTTTCTTGAGATGACTTTCATCAAGCAAGAATCTTTGTCTGAAGAGCAGTGAGATCAATTCATCAAGAACTTTGAAAATGAATTCAATGCATACTTTCTCAGCTACGAGAACATCACATTGAATCAAGACGAGTCGTTCGCAAACAACACAGCTAATTTGAGCTTTGACAAAGTAATCGATCAAGCGACAGAGAATGTGAAAAGTGAATCAGTTGATTCAAATGTGAATTGAACAATCATGAATTCAGTCAATCAGACGTTTGAGATATCAAGAGATAATGTATCTGATATAAATCTTGATCTCGATCAAATATTGTTAAGACTTGATGAAATTAAAGCACTGTATGAGTACTGTATCTTCTTTAGATGATAATTGCTTACAATATGACAGGCTAGAAGAAAATTCAAGATATATTGAGTTCAAAAATCTACAGAAAAACGAAAGTTGATCTTCGCGAAAGACAGATTAGCGATCTTCGTCAGCATCTGACTGCACTTCATTCATTCTTTCAGAGAATGAGAGCAATCTTGAAGATGTTAACACAATACGTCAACTCTCAATGAAAAATCAAGATGCTCATCATCTCGATCAACATGCAACACGGCAAAAGCTTTAATCGTGACTGAATGCAGCGTCTGCGTTGAAATACACAGTTGATGTGATCAAGTTTGACAGTGACAAGACTGAGTGAAAAATCAGATCATGTTTGATTCAGAATGCTTTTTCACTGCATGATTATTGATAACTGTCTTTTCACAACTTTGCATTCTAGAAAGATATCTCTTTCGTGAATCTAAGAGATTCTGATGATCTTGTTGCTGAAAGAAAGCGAGCATCTTCAAAGCTTGATGACATTAACGTAGTGCACATATAGCACATCTGCAAAGCGATAAATGCGTTTATCGTCGCAATACAAAAATAGCATCTGCAATCATTACGTTCTCTATGCAATCGCGTCATGCTAAATTTCGAGTCATTGAAATACATGAACAATTTCTCTATCTTCACAGATTCATCATGAGAGCGCAATTTCTTCTCTTGTCTATTAATAGAGCTGTTTCATGATTCTCGAAGATGATCACTCTATCTTCACAATCAACTCTCTGTTAGCGTAAGTATGCAATTTCAAGTCATATGCGAATCTGTGTTATCACAAAACAGTGTCTCTATCGCTTCAACACAAACACATAGAGTCAGTCTTGAGTGCTTTGAGAAAAATGTGACTTCAGAGCGATTTGAGAAATCAGTATCTGCATGAAAATTCATCTTTAAATGTTGTGACATTTGAATCTGAAGAATTGAACCTGTTTCATTCTATCAATCTCTGAATAGAGAGACATATATCATACTCTTTAACGTCACTGTTGTAATTCATGTCAGCTCATGCTACTTCTGTCAGATGCTCTTTAATCAGTGATGATGAGATATCGCGCATCAAACAACGCTACGACAATGTGAGAATCACTAACGAGCATGCAGATCTAGATGAAAAGTAGAGAGTGACAATCACGCAAATCATCAGTGACTTTTCAGAAGTAGAATCAATGAAGCTTTAAAGCTTTGCTTATCAGAGTCTAGCAAACAATTCTTTAGTTTTATTTATATGAAGCTTTTTACATTCAAGTAAGATCAAGAACATCGCTACTGTTTCAAAGTTGCATTCACTTTTAAATGAGCTTTAATCTTCTCACTTCTCTTCTCTTGATTAAGCTATTTGTAGAATGTCTCGAAGTATGTATCTTGTTCAAATAAATGAAGATTTCTTTTGTTGATTGACTGCTGAAAGTCTGATATCGTCTTGTGTAGATGAAATAGAGCATGCAACTGATATAAGAAATGAACACATCTGTTGATCAGAGTGTTGCAGCGAAAGATATTACTGATCGACTTGTCAAATGATGTCTACAATCTAAAGCATGCTGTCTACACTATCAGTCTCTAATTTTCAAGATACTCTTGATTTAAAGACTTCAGTCAATGAATCTGAAAAATGATCTGAGAGTGTCAATCTTCTTCATAAATTTTCTCACTCTTTAACATCATTCACTTATTCTTCTTTTATAGTCTTTTCAGCTCAATTTGTACGATGCAATCTGATGCATCTTTGAGTTACTTTTGTGATCTCTCTCTTTCGTTTGCTTTCAGTATCATGTGTGACTCGACAAGACGAGAAGAACAGCTGAAGACTTATCGTTGAAATGAAGACGACGCATGTGATTCTTGAGATTCTTTCGTCGTGAAAGAGATGATTACAAGCTACATTTGTCGATTACATGAGAGCAGAACAATAGATTCTTGTTCAGATTGTGTTGTTGATGTACATCTTTCTTGTGTCTGTGTAGTTCGCTCAGATATGTGAAATCTTTAACTTCTGCACATTTCGATTTCATGCATCTACAAGATCATTCGTGCTTGTGAACATGCTTTCTAATATCATTGTTAGCGAGATGATTCACGCTCAGAATCAAGAGAATTACTCACTTTCATTCACAAGTTCAATCAAACGTGATCATCTCGTCACAATTGCAATAGAGCTTGCCTTCTGCATTTTTCTAGCGACTGACGAGTGAAAGTTTGTATTCTAGACAAGCTTGCTAGATCGAGATCTGATTGTGAGCTATGTACTAGATCGCTGAAGTGCTGAGTACGAATTTTCAATACTTTTGACGTCTTGAGAATGAACAAGATTCATTCTGACTGTTCTTTGCATAAATATATTTCTGTTACGTAGCTACTTTTTGTATAATTTAGCGTTGTGAGCTTTCAGTGACTGTGTTTGTGCTAATCTTTCAAGACTTAGAATATTATCTTGTTCTTCTGAATCACTCTTTAGATCTCTCGAAGATTCAATTCTGCTCTATTTTATGAGATGAGTCTCTGACAAGAGACTTGATGACTTGCTTCAAGTTGCATGCGTGTGCGTGTGAACTCAGACGATCAATCAGTACTACAGTCAATATATGTTCTCGACTGCAGTACATGAGAAATGTCACGAACGCTCTGCGAAGCACGCAATGCACAAAGACAAAACACTTGTATTGATTGATATATGAATCATTTCAAGAAGTTCACGTTCATCTGAGATTCAAGCAAAGCTGTAAGATAGACAATCATCGCAAAGAAATACAGAAGTACAGAAGTATACAAGCGCGTATGAAGCACAGAAGCACAATCAGCAACAAGACAATCAAACGCTACTCAGACTTCAAGTACAAAGAGAAGTTGCAGAACAACGATAAGCGAATGAGTCACGAAAGCATTCGCTGAGCAGAAATCAACACAAATGAATCGCAACATAATCAAATGAAACAGTCTCTTTTGCTAGATTTGTGAAGCTTCAAAAAAGAATGAAAAGATTGAGAGTATAATAGATTGCAAAAGTCATGAAGTATGAGATCAAAGAGAAAGCACATGACAATGATTTATTGATTACTAGAGACAAAGCTGAGATGATACTGAATGATTGCAGAAGACACAGCATTCATACAAGCGAGAATTTATGAACATTCACATTCAAAAGCGCAGTTAGAGAGTTCGAGTTAAATCAAGAAAGAATGACATCATATGACTTCATACAAGAATGCTCTCATACGCATTCAAGAAGTGATGTTCTCTATGCATCACAAAAGAAAGCGAAAGCTCAACTTTTTTTCAAGATAAGTCATTTTCTGAACAATCTGAAATCAGAATGAAAACTTTCTATCAGATCGCTTTCTTGAAACTCGCAGCTCTGATAGCTGCAACTTTATTCAACTGCTCATTGACTCATACTGTGACAGTAATTCTTGAAAATTGAGATCTCACATTAATTTCAAGTATCGTTTCAGTTACGAGTGCTTCAGACGCTGAAAGTACTGCAACTACGAATGATTCAGAGAATTACATGATGATCTTGATGATCAATATGTACGACAATCAATTGTCTCTCTTCTTTGATTCAAATGCTGATGATCTCTCTTCGATAGATAATTCTTCAGTCATCATACTTTCTGATAATGTCTTCACTCAGTATGCTTTCTCAACTGAATGAGCAGAAAGAATATATGTGAGCTCAAATCTCAATCTCGATGACAGCAAGATTGAAAACAGCTATACGAACTCATCTGATATCAATGTTAGCTATGTGAATGATTATTCTGTATTCATAACGTGCTCTTTCAAAGACACAGCAGTGTTCGATTGCAATGTTGATCTATTCAAGCAGTCGAGTATTTCATGCAACGATCAAGTTGACGATTCTGTCTGCTTGAACTTCGCTCAGAATATTGTCAATGAACTCACTTCATCATTTTTCGCAATCTGTGCAAGAACAGTCTACATCTATTCGAATGATAACGACGTCAATGTTAGCAATCTCAAGAGTATCTTGATTTCTTGTTGCATTGATGCATCATGTCAAGCACTCTTACAACAATCTAAACAAAATAATACACAACATGTTGAACGTATGCAAATTAGAGACATAGAGTCACATCTTCTAGAAAGAATCGTCTTCTCATCATTACTGCTTTCATTTTCGCGCAAGCTTCGATATCATCATTACTTGTCGCGATATTGTATTCATGAATAGATCAGCGATGCAAGTAAGACGATTTCACACAGCGCATATTAGCAGCTTTTAAGAATTTGATGATGAATGTCTTCTGAATGAATTACATTGACGTGAGAAATAGCTGATTTATCGTGATCATTGAAAATATATGATCTGCTTATGACTTAGATAGAACTTTGATTGAATAAATTGATGATCATTGCTTTGCTTGTCGTGTGATAAGAAATTCTTTTAAATACATCGCTTGTCAGCATATTGTCTTAGTCTTCGTGCTTTTGCACAATCTATTTATTGCTAGTTCATGCTTTCGCTTACGTGTTGATGAAGATGAAAGTGTTTGATGTCACTCTTCGCTGACTCTCTGTCATTATCAGAATCTTTCTGTTTCATCATTGAAGAAGCTTGATCAATCAGTCTTTTGATTCTATGAAGCTGTCAATCTTGCAAAAGAAATGCAGAATGCAATGAAAAGACTTCGATGAGCAATCTTTGATGTACAGAGAAAGATTGACATTGAATATTGCAAGCGAGTCAGAACATGATGTTGAGATGAAGAGTACATAAACTGATACTAATGCAAATGAGAGAAGTCAAGAAGACAAGAATAGTAAGAATGTCACAGATGACATGTATCAAATTGTACATCAGATCAAGTGCTCAAATAACTATTTACTTCTTTCTTGAGATGAAAAAGATTCAATGAGACTTGTTACTTCAATTCTCTCTTTCTCAAATGATCTTTTAAAACTTCACTTGAGAATAGATTGATCTTGAAGATGTACAGAATTTTATGTTTCTTTCAAATCATCTTTCGAGATTATTGAATATTGATATGATCGTCGTCACAGTCGTATTAATCAGTCACTCATGAATATTTCTTTGCTCGATAATTGTACGACTCACTCAGCTAAATCTATAATGATAGAAGCTTAATCTTTATGAGTATGAAAACTAGTGTTTAAAGTATTGAGCTCGACTCATCGAGTCAGTCAGAAGAAGACTGTAATTTCTTCTTTATCTTCAATCTTCGTAAAACAATGTTCTGTGCTTACTAACTATTTGAACACTCTTACTATTGATGATGATTGTATGCTATATTTAGAGTGAGTCGTACAATTATCGAGCAAAGAAATATTTTAAGTTCTAGTGTATCATGCTCAAAGCAAGTGTTTCATTATCTTTCAACATCTCGACTATACTACGAAGCTATTCTAAACAAGAGCTCGTTCACGCTTCAAATTGAAAAAGCTCATGTTTGCTTCTCTTGTTCAGACGACGAAGAAATCGACTTACGAGTGAATGTCTGTTCTGATGTATCGTAATGATCATCAACGAGCTGAAAGTCTGAACTCAAGCTTATCAACTCAACATGTTTCACTCATTTTTGATGCATTCGTTCGTCAACGTGTCGAAGTAGCATCAGCTTAATCGATTGTCTTCTATCGAAATATATCATCAAGAGAATGTGAACGTGATCATTGAATACAAGTCTTCTCTCAATGTTCATGATAAGCTGATGAACACAGCGATCATGCTTATCGTAATCTGACAAGAAGCGAGAATCATGACTGAAAAATGTTGAAAGTCGATTTCATTCTTGATAATAGAGTTGAGTGAAGACGAAGCTTATCGTCACTCAAAGAATGAAATAGACATTCTTCAACTTCTGAAAGTAGAATGCATTTGACTTGTACAGATTAGAATCATCTCATGACACACGTTGATGCAATACAATGAGCGAGTTGCACGTTCAAAGCAAGAAGTGAGATGAATGACAAAGATGAAGAGCGTTGTGTCATTCATCTTTCTTGAAAAATCGAAAATGAGACGAATCTTTAAGTCTATCATAAATGATCTCAAATGTTCAGTTGAACTTTGATTGTGAACTCTCGACTGACTCTGATTTGTCGATTGTCAAGTTTGACGTGAATGTTGTCTCAGAGTTCTCACTCTTGACAGACTTCGATTCAAGTAGATCTGATGTACAGATCAGCTTAGCTGCACAGCTCTTGAAAGACTCTAGATTGTTGATCTCAACGTTCATCTCAGATGTAGTCTTGAATTTCTCACTTGTATCAAGTTTCACGTTGATAAGCTGTACTCAGTCGAATTCAGTCGTGAAACTTTCAGCATTTTCAAGCATCAACATCATTGAAGAAGAATTGCGTAAGCTTGACTTGATGACAATGTCAGTCGTTGATCTCTCAGAGAATTCTTCACACTGATCTTCAACGACTTCGCAAAAAAGTCTGAGAACTTCTGTGTATCAGCGATGACAGCACTTGAACTGACTAGCTGCTTTATCTTCGTCGATCTTCTGACTCTGCTGTTTTATACACTTTTCTCAAGAATGTTTTGATTGTGTTCTTTTTTGAAATGATATGTGAGAATTCAAATTAGTTTTGATACATGTAAAGTCTACAGATATTCTGATCTTATCAAGTCAATCACAAGCTATGTTGTTCAATGAAGTCTAAATTGCATTGTCAATGCTTGCTTCAAGAATGTGCGACTGAATCGTCTTTGTCTTGCTTGAACTCAAGTCTCATGTTTGCATTCAATCAAACTCAATACTCAAGATGAGAAGAAATCAATTGTCAAAAATGAGACTGTATTCACTTGCTTACAAGATTGAAGTGTTGAGATGAACTACTTCATCATTCTAATCAGGCATACATTTCTCAAAATCGATAGTGAAGATGCAGAGTTAATCTTTGTGTATCTTCAAATGTCATGATTATAATCATAATGCATTGATTTTCTGCAATGCAGACTTTCAATGCTAGATCAATGAAGAAAGATAATCTGTCAGTAGCATGATTTTAATAGTGCAAAGTCAGAGAGAAAAATTGAAAGTTTCAAATTTAAAGAGAACAGAGTCAAATCTGTCAAGACGAATCAGATCTCAAGTTTCTTATCAATTCAGTGAAGCTTGTGCTATCAATGTCAATCAACTTGTGAAACATGATCTAGAGCATGAGTTGAAGTGTGTCGAGATTGAGAATCAAGAGAACTTTGCTATTACAAATCTATCGATCATCTTGTCGTGCTTGATTAGCTCTTTCGTCTCTGCTCTGTTGAGCATATCAGAGACTTATTCAAATCTTCGAGAAGCGCTATACTTGTCTACGAGACTAAAGCTGCATGATCTTTGACAGAAAGACAACACAGACGAAGTGAAGTTTGAAGCTCTGAATCGTTCTTAACGCTCTGTGCAATCTCACATTTCTGATGTAATGTCACTAGAAAAACGACTTTGACTCAGACTGTGATTTGACTTTCATTGATGCATCTGAAAAGACAGCAAATCAACGCAGTTGAATTATATGACAGATGTACATATGAACATGTAAATCAACAATCGAATTTGAACAATCTTGCAGTCTGCAGATGAGAGAAAGCGATGCGAGCTTGAACACTGAAAGATGACACAATATTTATCTATAGTAAGATATGAATTACTGTCACTGCTATTAAACGTGCAGACTTATTCATATTCTGCGTAAAATCTGTAACAGTTTACTTGTAAGAAAACTGTTCATCATTTATCATCATATTCATCACATACATCACATACATCAATGTCTAATTCAAAAGAAGAAATCAAGTTGTCACTTGAGAACGTCTTGTATCTTCGAGAATCTGAGTCTCATGAGTTTATCGCTGATACTTTGTCATTTGAGATAGACAGTATATCTCATCTCTGCTGACATTATTTAACTGTTCACAGAACATCAAAATTTCTGATTCAGAATTTGCTTAAGATGATAGCTTAAATCAAATCGCAGCAATCGTTGTATTGTACTATGAATGCACACTTGAAGAGCTTTTCAATGATCTTAGTCTCACTTTATCAACACAAAGTAATCACAGAATCAAGAGTCAAATTGTCTGACAAGATGAAGTGATTTCAGATGATTGCATAAAGATGATTCTGCTTGAGAAATTGAAGTTTAAGAGTGATGACTCAACACTTCTTCTTTCGAAGAAATACTTTCTGAAAGATCGAGTAAAGCATCATCATAGCTTAAGTATTATCATCGTATTAACAAGATTATACAGAAATACATGATTCTGATGATAAATGTCGTGAATTGTAAATGAGTCTGAAATTTGAAGCAATTCTTCAAAGAATACGTTCTGTTCACTGTATCAATGTCAGAAGACATGTCAGCTTTGAAGAGAACTTATATGATGAATCACTTTCAAATCGCATGTTTCGAGTCACAGAATGAATCTATTCGTCATTTTGAAGTCTTGAGCGATAGTGTGCTTGAGCTTCTGTTAGAGTATGTGCTTAGACATCTCAAGTCAGTATTGACATACAAGTATGACAAAAACAATAATGTTAAAGTCGTCAAGATATACAACAGTGCATCTAATAATCTTATTTTTAGCATTGCAAATGAAGAAGAAAGATGACAATGATGATGACAAAGAGATTTAAATCTTGATCTTTTGAAAATCGAGATGATGTTAAGTCTTGTTGATGTTGTTCTGAAGAGAGCATTTCATCATTTGTTTCAGCAAGAATGTTAGCGACAAGTGAAGTAAAGATTAAAGAGTTTTGCAGTTTGCATCTGATGCTTGAGTTTTCAAGTTAAATGTTAAAGCATGAACTTTTAAGACTTGCAAGAAAGTTCACTTCTTCGTTGAGAGCAAAAGCTGAGTGAAAGCAATGAATTGATGATCTCGCCTTGACTTCGTCTTAATGCGCAGTCACTTCGAAAAGATTTGAAGAATTGCTGACAGACGAGAGAAAAGCGAATGCTACTATTTGATAATAAAGTCGTTGCTTTAGTTGCTTGAGCATAGCAAACTCTGCATGAAAGTTGTAGTATGACTACTTACAGCATTCATTAGAATAATTATTGACATCAATATGAGCTGATGATCAGCTCAGATGATACTACGCAGACAAATCTCTCAACACAATACAGATCATATCTCAATCTTCAAAGATCATCACACGTCTCAACATTCTCTTTTCTTTCTGTCTTTTTTCTGCATTCTTCGCAGTAAATCTCGTGAAGATTCACTTTCTTCAATCTGTGTAAAACAATCACTTGCAGTCTCAAATTTGATGTGTGTACTTGTCTCTTTCTTCGCTGACAAAGCTGACGTGATCGTTATTTCGAGCTTTTTCAGAATTTCAGAAATGATTGAAAGCATCTCATCATTACTACGAAAGAAATCGAATCTGCGCTCTCAATAAATATTCAAATATTTGTCATCATGCTTCAACACAGACTCGACTGAATCAACGACATGAGCTAGAATTCAAAAGATCTTTTGATCTTCAGTGAAATTGATTAGAGATGATATTGTCGTTCAAACGAATCAGATCATATGTTTCACGATCGCTCGTATATTGTTGCAGAGAAAGTCATTCAATAGCGAAAGAAAGTTTCTCAGATAGTTTGCTTCGACTGAACAAGATTTATTGAACTCGTAGAACAAGAGTCGTAAAAGAAACATAAAGACAGCTAAGCTTAACACAATCTGAGCAGTCGCTTTCTCAGAACAAAGATCATGAATCAGTCTTCAATACAGTCGCTTGTCATCTTCTGATATTGCTCACGCGTGAAGTGCTTGAAGAACTCGATCGTGACAGTCAGAACTTCATACAAGAAGTAAAAGAACATCATTCTCAGAATGACTTAGAGACGAAAGCTCGTGATAAGAATGCACACTGCGTTCATCAGCATTAATATTGTGAATCTTTGAGAGCTGATCACTGATCGAAACACTTGAATGTCTTTCACTTGTCAACATTCAAATTCATTCAGCACTTGTGATGAAAGACTTTTCATTGTTTATCAGCGTTATTTCACTGAATAGAATTACAACTTTGTATCAAGTCTGAAAAAGCAATTAACAAGAATCTATTAAGATTTGAGCTTCATTTCTGAACATCTTTGTGAGTTGTCGAGCGAATTTGATTGAGATCTGTGATCTTGACAAAAATTTGCAATCTTGAAAGAGCTTTTTGTAGTTCAAAGAAATTGCATGTATCGAATTGCTGCACGATAGACGTTTGAACTTCACAGACAAGATCATAAAGAATTAAGTTGTTTAACAATGTAAAATCTGTTAAGTCTGAGTTGAATTTGCTTTGATTGCATGTCAAATCGTCGTCAGAGACGCAATACAGTTCGCGAAGCAACAAGAGTATTTGCAGTTCTACTTCTTCTCGATTCTTTTGATTGATGATCTGAAGATGAAAGAGCAAGAAAAGCTCATGTAGATGTTTTACATCATTCATGATCTGTTGACATCAAATTTTCAGATCTCGTTGAATAAGCTCATGAGTGACAGAAGACTTGAAGTCTCTCAGCATGTTCAAGCAAATGATGAGAGCGTTTCGTGCATAGATTTCTTGAAGCGTAAGAGAAAAGATCTAGAGATCATCAGCAAACTGTGCTTTGAATAGAGAATGTCGAGAACGTTGTCTCGAAGAGATAATAAAATTTCAACATCTCAAGTCAAGCAATGAGATCATTCTTTCTTGCAATTTGTCGATAGCATCACGCAGCGTCACGATTCTCTGTAGAAGAATCTGCGTGCAGCGTGTTTTCTAAGAAATGATTCAAGATCTTCTTTCTTGCGACGAGAATATCATATACTTCTCTCTCACGACAGATTGATTGTGTTGAGTCAATGTTCTCAATCGTTAATTGATCAGTCTTCAAAGAGATTTTGTATGATGAAGACGCGTCGTAGACAACAAGATTTCAAGAATCGTGATATTTGCATTCGATATGAAGAACAGCGATTTCGAATTTCAGAAGTCATGATTTGACGTCAAAATCATCATTCATAGTTTAAGTGATTGAGAAGTGAACAATCTTTCTAGATAAAAAGAAAAGCTGTATGATCTTTTAAGAAGATGATTAGAGCGTGAATCATCGTAACAGAAATAAAAAGTGCTTTCATCTCTGCAGTCTCATTACTATTCTCGTCATACAGTACTTTCAGTTTATATGCATTCTCAGCGTACAGTACATCTGAAGACTCAAAGTCGATGATCTCTTAAGAAGCACTCAGTTGAAGTTCTCTCAAGATTTCGATATGAATCGCGTTGTGCGATTGAGAAGACTTAGACATCGTCAATAATCGAAACAAGAAGATTCTCGATTTGCAAGTGACTTTGCCTGAAACAAGATGTACATCGCACTGAAAAAAAGACAGAAAAAATCTGAAGTAATCTTTACAAGCTGCATGAGAAAGACTGCATAGTTATAGAGATGAACATATGCATTAATAATTCTTCTCAATCTGATTTGATCAGAATCGTCGATCAGCGATTCACACAAGCACATTCAACAGAGAAAAGAAAGCAAAAGATGCTCGATCAATGATACTGAATATACGAATGCAACATCTCAGTCGAGCATGCTGAGACACAGTCAAGAGAGAGTATCATAATGTAAGACAGCATGAAGATGTAAAAGAGAGTTCAAGAAACTTGATTAGTTTAACAACTTAGATCAAAGAGTATCTTTCTTGATTTCAATGAAATCTGTCAAAATGACACATTCTTCTGTAAATGTTTTTGCAGCATCGTCTGACTTCAAGCATTGATGTCGTTATTGACACAATATTCTAGCATGACGATAAGAAAAACTGAGAGATGACGACTCGTGCAAGTGCTAGAAAGAACGCTCGAGAGAAGATGACATCTTGCGAAGTGACTAGATTCTATCGATTATAAACGAGCAGCGTTTCACTGATCTTATCGATATCACAAACATGAGCAGTTCAGAGCAATCGACTCTCTTCATCATATCAGATCATCAGCAAGAGATCAATTTTGTCAAACAAAAAGTGAAATTCACACGACATGCAGTATCATGATTTCACTCAACTCATGTGTTTTTGCGTGTGCGTCTTTTCAGTCATTATGCTGCTATTCATCTAATCATTCATTCATTTCATGTTTAACAACATCAAGAACATGTCGAAGACTAGAATCTTCGCGCACGTTATTTCTTATTTGTTACTGTCACGTAGTAGCAAATAGAGAATAGCGTGCATGAATCAAATCTCATACAGACGAAGCTAAGACTGCAGAGATAACGTCTTTAATGCTTTTCTTTTCGAGCTGCAAGCTCATCATCAGCACAATGATATGAAATCATACGTTGAGTTGACATCTCTGTCAGATCTCTTCTTGACAGTTAGTGTAAGAAACATTTGCAAGCAGTTCGCTTTTTCGCTCTCGATGTCAAATGTCTCTTGAATCGAGATGCAGACTTACGTTAAATGAAAAGACGTAAAGAGAAAGCAGAGACTGTACGAAGTGAGCGAAAATGTCTAGTACTCTGAAGACATGAATTGTCTTGATTTGCTCATAGCGTATGAAGCTCATCTACAAACATTGATGCATTAGCGCAGAGAAAAGTCTCTCTCATGCTTACTCGATAGTCTAACGCACTAACGATGTCATTGATTCATTGACTCGACAGTATTAGCACAGAGACATGTATCTTTCGCATTTCATAATCGATGTCAACTCATAATCGTGAAAACGTCTTTCAAGATGATCAACATTAAGAAGCGAGTCTATTTGAATGATTCAAAGAATCACGTCAGACAGAAGCTAGATCTGCAGAGTAGAAAGAAGAATGAGAGTTTTTGTACATTTGAGATGAGATTGTCTTTCATTTTTATTCTATTTTTCAGAATGAATCAAGAAAACAGATAGAAAATTTGTGAGAATGTTTATCAATTTAAGCTTTTCTTCGATTCTCAGATTAAGTGAAATGATCTAGAATCAATCGTGATTGCTGCTCAAACTATGATTAATGAGAAATGTCAAAAAGAGAGTTTGAAGTTGACAGATATGAATGTCATTCTGAATGATTTGTCGAAATGAAAATTGTATCAACTGCATAAAGCGATCAAGAAGAAGAGCAATAGATTCAAAAAGCAGATTAGAAATGATATTTGTGACGAGTCAATAAGTGATTGCAAGACTAATCTCTGTGTCTGTAGCTGTCGAGTTCTTCATTCATGTCAACAATTTCTCGATCTCAACGAAATTTGACTCAGTGAAAGTTGCAGCAGAGAAAGCAGCAAGAGATGAAAAGTAATAATGATGAACATAAACTGTGACTTGCTTTGAATTATGATTGACAGCAATGCGCTTTCATCTTTTGATTATCTATCTGATTGTCTAGTTATTGCGCACTGTTCTTAGATTGTCATTGATCAAAAATCGAATCTTGTTTTACATGATTTACACACTTCGCTTCACATTTCTTTGCACATGAACTAAGTAAATGCTTATCTCACTTTAGCATCTCTCTTTAAAGAATATTTGCAGAACTATCAAAGATTATCACTTTATTCACAATCACTCTTTGTAGCGATTCTCATACTTTTCTTGCAATGAGTGTCACAACAAAGATCTTAGAGCGTGATGATGACACTAACAAGTCAACGAAGAAGAATGTAGTTATCGTTGAATACATTGACAATCTCTACGATAAGACAATGAGAGAAGAGATCAACTATCGAGGTCGAAAGTGAGTACAAATCTATGATTCACGACGATAGATTATCTCAACAGACAAGATTTCACTTCTTTGAAAATCTCAAATTCAAAAATTTCAAGGCAGAAATTGACGTCGACAAAGTTATTCAAGGTTCAAAAAATTCTTCAAGCGAAAAAGCGTTCATACTGATGAGTTGTGAAGACTGAGATGAAGCTGTCATGAACATGAGCTTGAGCGAGAAGAGCATCTTGACAATCTCAAGATACATGCATCTTTAATTTCAAGACACATCTGCTAACTTCTGTAAGACAGTGATTATGTCTACGATGATATGTAAGTCACATTGTCGTGAATCTCTATCTATACAAATCACAACATCTGCTTTACACATCATAGATGAATGATCAAGTGAGCATCGCTGATAGAAATTTTTCTTCTGCAACAGCGACTTTTCAGATCTTATCTTCTCAAGATTCAAATTGATTTTGTAAGTTGAATGATTCACGCTCAAGCTCTTCTCACATGATTGCAAAGAACTGATTTATGCACGTTTTTTTAGTGAGCTTCGACTTATAAACATCACGCACGTCATACACGAGCATCAGCATGATGCAACACTATTCTCGAGAACACTTCAAGTAGATTAAGAGAAGTAGAAAAAGTTGTCTTGAAAGATAATTAGACTGAGAGATTATCAAATTGAAAGACTTTGATGATATTGAGATTTGAAAGAAATTTAATTCTTTTGTCGACGCTGTATCTTCATGCATATCGATACTTACTGTGAATTCTTTAGCAATTTTGACGTTCTCTGACAACGCTTTTCTTATTACTTGAGCAACTGATGCGAATTTATCTATATTAGCTATATGTATAAGACTATCATATATTGAATCACATTGTATTCAAACAGACTGCGCAGAAGTGATCATATTCTGAATACACATGAATGACTAATCGTTTGCTGTCAACAGCAATTTGTACAGATCAAAGACATGAATTAAGTAAATATATAAAGATATTGAGCAAGACAGAATATCTTCAATCAGAGCAGTACTTCTACATATATCTTCTTTCATTCTTGTATCTGTCTTGTTCACAATGAATGAACGAGATATTCTTCGTGACGTTGAGAGACGTGCTGCATCGTAAAGTATATCATGTCACTATCACAGATCACGATTTGCGCTCGTCGCTCTCATCAAATCACTGCTTCATTATCTGTAGCTCAACGTGTTTTGTGAAAGTTGACTTCATAGAGTTGTCAACTCTGTAGTCTCTTCATGATCTTCTGACAAGTTCTCAGATCAAAAGAGACTTTCGACTTTTTTAGATCAGATCAAGATAGCGTCTACAAATTTTGATGATCTGTAGAACAGACGATGCTCTTTTACGTTGAATGAGTAGATAGTTTCTGCTGCTGACAGCTTTATCTTCAGTTCATAAGCTGTCAATTTTTCAACGTCTGCATTTTGATGTCTCAGATACAATCAAGAACATACAGACTTCTTCTATGAACAAACAGAAATAACTCGTGATCATCGACTCTTGTCTGTATGTGTCGATCTTCTTCGTTTGTCTTCTCGCTGCGTCTGACGTTCAATCTCAAAAGTCTCGCATCAGTTCTCGTACAATTTCAACAATTTGCAAAGATGTTGACGCAATTTTGATTAGTCACTTTGCTTCTTCTCAAATATACATTCAATGTCATCAAGCATAAATACATCGCTCATGATATTAAAAATCTTCAAAACTTTCATCAAGATGAGAGATGATGCAACGAAAGTGCAAACAAGAAAGATAGAAAGAGACGTTGATGAGCGACGAGTGTCTCAAGAAATTCACTGACTACTTATACTTGCGTTCAAAGAAAGTCACGTCAGCGTCTTCTGTTTGAGTGACTTTGTTCAAGACATATTCATGATGTCTGATTGCATCTTGACGTCTGATAGAAGCATTGCTTCTTTAGATAGCACTTCTCAACCTATCACAGTCAAGCTCGAAGTCGATCATTCTTTTCATCGCGATCAATATGAATTTGTCACGAGCCTCGAGTCTTGTTATCAACATCAAGAGCATGATTCAAGTTGAAGTGATCAGTAAATTCTTTCAAGAGACGCAGCTATTTCAAGCTATCATTGAAGACTCTCTTTGACTCTGCATTCTTTACTCAAAGTCTCGATTCGTTTTCACTTCTTATTTAATGACATCTCTTGCAGCGCTCGTTTGTCTTTGACCACATGAATTCTTTGTCTTCGTCAGCATATGTAGCGTGTTCGAAATCGATAAAACATCGCTCATTTACAGATCTCAAGAGCGTAGACTGATTGAAATGTTTAACGAGTTCATTTGATGAACTACTGCAAAGCTCTCGAGTCGTTGGGATCTCATTTACAATGACGACGATGAAATAGCGATGATTTATCTCATGTTTCGCGAAGTTCAATCATTGCTCGTCGTATCTCTCGCATGAACACATCGTTCAACTGCTTCTTCAGTGCAGTTGCTCACTTTCTCTTTCGATTCAATGAGATTGCATCAAGAATAGCTCGCGATTTCTGAATCTTCGCTCTATCAAAATCAATGATCATCATCTGATCAAGCTTTGCATTTCAAAGTATGTTATGAGACATCATATCTCGATGCAGCACTCTGAGCTGATGAATTGCCTGAATCAAGCGCTCAAACTGTTCGATTATTTGCACATTGTTGACTGAGTTAATGTGTCGAGAGATGAATTGTTTTTCAAAATCAATGAACATCATGTGAACGATCTCAGCAATGTCATCATACATATATGAATGATCAAGATCGACGTTTCTCAGATACATCGACATGTGAGTCTTGTGAATCGAACGAAGACGCTCATAGATGACGACTTTTCGCTTGAGATGAGCAACAAAGTCAATGATGATGCATTTAGCAGTCAGAATGTACTCGTGTGACGTTAATCTGACAATGAACAGAGCTTCGCGCGCTTCGTGCAAGTCAATAGACTTGCAATCGATATTCAGACTTTTGAAGAGTTGCTGATGTATCAGGTTGAGAAAAGTAGACTTGTCGATCTGATGATGATTCTCTTCATGATTCAGCGCGTTTGAGCACATTTTATCAAGCGAATCTTCTTTCATCAACTCACGAAGACATTTTTGAGTACAATACTGTACATTCTTGCCTTCGAAGTCAAAACTTTGGTCGAATGATGTCTTGCTGATTGAATTCAGCACTTGCGTGAAGATCTGAGTTGAACGCTGTCGATATGTTCAACTTGAAGTATCTGAATCTGAATCAAATTCATTATCACTGTAATGATGCTCATCTGCTGATGATCAACAGCTTGAAGAGATGATCGAAGCTGCTCTTGATCGAAGTTGAATAGACGATACATGAAGAAAGATGCTCTGTTGAGAAGATCGATACTTCGAAGAAGATATGTCATTGATGAAGATCTTATTCAATAGTTTATTGTAAATCATTTCTCAGATCTTCAGTCGAGTTATTGCGTTGATCTGTCAGCTCTGACTTCGAGACGATCTCTTCAGCGCTTAAAGAATGAACGTCAGCACTTGTCTTATTGCAGTCAGATGTAATCGATTTTGCTCATTTGCATTCAATGTCATTTCTGTCGTCTTTCTCACGTCATTCTCAGAGATGAATAGAAAGTAATAGACAGTTTTCGAGTTATCGAGCATTCGCAGAAAAATGAATGCTTCATCAATGCAGACGTATTCATACTTCAATTCAGCGCGAATCATATAGAAGAAGACTTGAGTGATGACTGCAACGATCAGGCGACGAAAGTGATTCTGCGAATCGTTGATTTCGTTGCAGCGAATCATCTTCTTCAGATTCATGTCTTTGAGACTCTCATATATGCAGTCAAGATGTAGCTTGTGAGAGATCTTGTATTCAATAATGAAGATGACAATGCGATATTTTGTATTCTCGATCTCACTGAAAATGTTGTACACGCAGAATTGATTTGCACGAGAACGTGTAGTCTTTGCTGCTTCAATGATTGCTTCAGTCATCAACTTTGACGTGAACGATTCTGATGACTTTGCAAGCTGAGTCAGAAGATGAGAAGATCATCTTCTTTCAGAGATGCTCAGATGTTGCATGTTTTTCTTCATCTCTCGTTTCAAGCTGAGAGTATTGTCATGATTTTCGAATCTTACTGAATTCTTCAGTCAAAATCTCTCTTGAAGCAACGAGCTGTTGTAAATTTGTTTGATGATCAATGCAATGTGATTCTCAACAGTCGAGCGCTCGAAGTGATTCAAGTCTAGCTCAGAACTCATCATTCTCTGACGAATAGTCTTTTCAGACTCTTTCAAGATGTGTAACGACGTGAAGTGTCGTTCATGCATGAAGTTTGATCGTTGAAGATTCTTTCAGATGATCTTCTGCGATGTAGAAAAATCGTCTCATGCGAGAATTCGATCGAAACGTATCTTATCATTAGCATTGACAGAGTCGCTTTTTGTTGACAATGTCATGTCTCTTTGAACAGTAAGATCGAAGTGAAGATGAACATGACAAGCATCAAGAAACTCAAGTAATGTTGTTTTGCAAATTTTCTCTTCATTCTTTTGTTGAGCGCGCTCTGCTTCTTTCTGAACGCGCTCTGCTTCTTAATGCTTTCTCTGCTCTTCTTGAAAAAGTTGTCTGTAATTCGATGACTGTTGAGTCATAATGCAGCTGTATTGTTGAATGATAATAAATATTCTGAGACATGAATGTTTGTTTACTTCGAAGACTTAGATAAGCTCATGACATGAATCATGATCTCGTCGAACGCTTCTGATTGATCAAACGTTCTTGTCACATGACGACTGAGTCAGCGATCGTTGCAAGCTCTTCAGACAACTCGTACTCGTTTCGATAAAGCATACTATGTTGCAAGATGATGATTTTGTTACGAAAAGCTCTGTGCAGTGCGCTGAAATCTAGTATTCACTGCTGTCGTTCAGACAGAGAATTCAATGATCTGAGTCTGCTCAAAACTTGCTTCATCAAATACGATTCTATTTGAGATATAGATGACGACTTTACGCTTTTCACGTCAAGAATTTATCTGATTTCTATGTCTTTCTGAGAACAATTCGTTTAATTATAGACTGCTTGTACTGTATTGCTGTGATCATGATTATTGCTACAATGATGACACTTGTCTTTCAATTGATCTTGAATGACGCAATTCTGAAAGTTTCTGCTTCAAGATTTTAGAAGTCACGAAGTTCTTCGCTCTTGTAAAGATTTTCAAGCAAAGATTGCTTGTGAGATCAAAATCGTATAATTTTGCCAGTATCAATTTTCGAAAATTAATGAGAATGTTATTTGACTTAATGTCTCGATGTGTATAATCATTGACATGAAAATGATCTGTTGCATTCAGAATCTGATCAATTAGAACTGTCATTTCGTTGATAGATACATCTTTTTGACGTGACAAGCTGCTCAATCAAGCAAGTTTCATCACTTTTATATCTTTCTTTCAATCTGACAAGTACTTGTCATAGAACACGATGACAATATGAGACTATAATTTCTGTTTAGCGCTCTTCTTGATTGTATAGAACAGTCTCACTCACATGAGTAATATCTCGCAAGAATTGCATATCTTGAACTATGAACTTTTTGAACTGCTCGTTTCTCGATTTGAAAAACTTCTTCACAGCAAAGACGTTTTCTTCACTGTTGATGACTTGATGAACTTTGACTGCTGTTTTCTGCACGATTTGATTCAGCAGACTCAGTCTGTTGATTTGAAGTAATGTTGTCGAGATCGACTTGACTACAACGAGTCTCGTGAAACAACTGATCGAAATAGAGATGAAGCTTCTTCAAAGCGACTTCACGCATGATTTCAGAAACGACTGTCTTCGAATTTCGTAATCATCACGTTGTCTGTGAATGCTCTAAATCGAAGAGTCATATCTGACTATCTTTTCAATGTCTTACAAATATAATTCTCATCTGCATTTGCATTAGCAGAACATGATGCAAAGATCACAAAATTGAATGCTGTTATTTCTCTTCTAGAACTTCAGAATAGACTCTCAGATGAATTGAAACTGAATACTATTGAAAGTATTAAAGTTGTGATATTTATTGATCGACGCATTAAATCTTTGATGACTTGAGACAGCATTAAATCACAATGTTATTTCGCGACGTTCTAAAAAACTCTCTTATCTCTCTTCTATGCTTTTATCTAGTCATTACACATGAATACGCTCTATCAACAGTCGAAAACAGTTCATTTCTTTTGACAAGAAATTATGATTTAAGTATCTGAACAGATGCAGAAGTAGAAATCGACGTCTATTCTGAATCGAATTACGCAGGCGATAAGTTTCAAATAGCAGACGTAAGTCTTACTTATGTAATGAATTACTGGCTTGAAGATACGAATGAATCTTCAAATTTTCGATTCTTCGAGATATCTCGAGCTTTGAAGAATCAAAAGAAGCTGAATCTCAATAAATTTGATCAAGATTTGAATGATACTGAGATCTGAAGTTGTGAAATTTTTGTGACGCACTTCATGATCGAAATGAATAAAGATTGTTACAACATTTCGAAGAATGAGTCATCTACTTGTCTTCAATTGTGACAATTCTAAGAGCTTCGAGACTTTGAGTCATTAGAGAGCAGTTGTTTTCGAAGGCGAATGTATTTGAAAGATTCAAATAGCAAATGTATTAGCTTTGACAAATAATCATGATGTCACAAAACTAGTAACACTCTTCATGACTTTCTTCATGATTTTCTATCAAACACTCTTCATGACTTTCTTCGTGATTCTCTTCATGACTTTCTTCATGACTCTCTATTAAACACTCTTCATAACTCTCTTCATGATTTTCTATCAAACACTCTTCATAGCTTTCTTCATGACTTTCTATCAAACACTCTTCATAGCTCTCTTCGTGATTCTCTTCATGATTCTCTTCATGACTCTCTTCATGATTTCTATCAAACATTCTACAAGACACTCTTCATGACTCTCTATTAAACATTCTTCATGACATTCTTCATGACTTTCTTCATGATTTTCTTCATGACTTTCTCTGAAACACTCTGCATGAAGAGAGTCATGAAGAATGTCATGAAGAGATTCATGAAGAAAGATAGTCAGGTGAGTGTGTAGCTGAGTAGTCAGATGAGCATGTAGAGTGATGAGTAGGTAGAAAATCATGTAGAGTGATGAGTAGAATGATGAGTCGAGTGATGAGCAGATAGAATGATGAGTAGAATGATGAGCATCTACACTGTGTACATTGATCTAAAGATTATACTATAATAAATCATGATTTATGAGATGAGTGATGAGCTCAGAGTCTCGCTCGCTCGACGTTCAATTTTGATTTTTCGAGTTCATCTCAAAATTGAAAAATCATAACTCACTTTGTAGATACTGATGCTCAATAATATAGATATAGAATGATCTTCTTCTATCAATATCTATGATTCTCAAGAAAGTCAAGCAAGAACAATATCTTTGCTCACTGTAGCAGTGTCAATGATTCATGATCTGATCAGACAGATCGTAGACTTGCAGTCGTTTCATAGCTAACTAGTCAATGTAAACATGATGTGTTCTTCTCAATCTCGCTGTCATTCTACTGTCATCTCGCTGTCAACATAACTGTCATTCTACTGTCAACATAGCTATCATTCTAGCTGTCATCTCGCTATCATTCTACTGTCACCTCGCTGTCATCTCGCTGTCATTCTACTGTCATCTCGCTGTCATTCTAGCTAATGTTAAGTTTTACTGTACAAGCAATCTTCAATTTCTGCAGTCTTCGAATGTTCACTTCATCTGATAGATTCTTCTTGATTCTAGAAAGCTTAAAGTCTTCAAAATCATTATCATATTTTGACTGATATTTCTTGTTGTATTCTGACTGTCTGTACTTGTCATGCATCTACATCGCTTGCTTCGTTGCTCAAATTCAGTCGATCGCTTCTTGATGACTCAAGAAGATGAGTTGACTATCAGCTTTTCAAGTTTCTAGCATCATGTTCATGACTTCTTTCTGAGAGCGAAATTCTTGATCTTTTCGCTTGATCTCGATGTCTTCAGATACTACATCATCATTCGAAGTTCTCTGTTGATAAATGTAAAAGTTGTCACAGCTAGAACTCATTCTTAGATCAGTCTCACTGCACGATTTCAAAGTTCATCACATCGACTGACTGATCTATCATCTTCAGTTTCAAGAAGAAAACAATCTGTTCATTATGTCGCGCGTCTATCAGATCACTTGTCTCATTCATCATAATAATCATCATAGTCTATCAAGAATAGTTGAACTGAATTCTCTACATTCGTGATATCAATCTCTTGCTCTGCTCAGATGTCATGTCTTAAGATACTGAATGCATCAATTCTTCTGATTACAGCTCATACAATCAAGTTACTTTTGCTCTTCTCTTGACGATCAGCGAGTTGATTTTGTTCTGTTAGCGACACTGAGAAGCGCATTTTTCATAAGAGTTTTCTTGTTGAAGCTTTACATGTCAAAAATCTTCTTCAGCTCTTCTTGAAATGCTTGAGCTCATTGATATTCATTCAAAATTCGTCGATTCATCTCATTATCAAAACTCATGCTTGATTGCTTGTTGTCATCGACTATGTCAACAGCATTTTCCTCAGACACAGTGTCTTTCGATGCTTGACTATTAGCTCTTCGAATCACTCGCATCATGTTCATGACTTCTTCTCGAGAGTGCAACTCTTGATCTTCTCGCTTGATCTCGATGAGATAATCATTCTTCAGCACATTATCAGATAATAACTTCAATTTCATTTCAACTGATGATGATTCATTTCTAAACTTCTTATGCACGTCTTTCATGAACTCGTTATTTTGCTTTCATCTTTCGCTTCTAGAAGCATTGAACTTTCAGTCAGTAATGATTGCGCAGATCGCATCATGAAGATGTAAGATTGAAATACTCAACATGCGTAAAAGTCTGTCAACAGCATGATCATTATATAAGATTAAAGAAGTACAAGCTTTTCTGATATGAGCATAAGCAATCGAGCTATACATCGAAGAGTGTATTGTGTCAAAATAAAAAAATCTTCATTGTCAGAAGTTGAGAGAGAAGACATCAGTTGAGCAATAGTATTACAACTAATGATTGCTTGACTAGATATCTCATCTCATATCAGTCAATCGACTGCATCTCTTATATCGCTGCAGCAGACAAAAGACACAATACTAAGGTCGAAAACTTTAGTAGCTATCACAATATATATATATATATGTATCTTGAGATTGATTATTCAGATTCGTAACAAGAATCAGTTTGACTGAATGCTATCGACAAGCGAAAGAGAAGCATGAAAGACTACAGAAGAATAGTTATTAGACATGTCATAATCGACGTCTCATAAAATCTTGACAGCTAGTTGAGAAAAAGAAAGATAAATAGATGATTTTTCTTCGCTGTATGCTCTTTCTGTAGAATATTCTGCTGTCTTCAAGAATATTATACTTTGTCATATCTGTCTCTTGAATCGCTGATTTCATTCTGATTCTTGTTCTGAATGCTCGCTTTTCTGTCATTTTTAGCTTTATCTCAGAAAGTTTTATTTTGTCTTGAATGAGCTGCTCAGTGTCGAGTTTGATTGCAACTTTACTTGTTTCTTGAGCGAAGAATCTTTCATCGAGATACTCATAGACATTCTTCAAAGCTCTTTTGATCTTGAATTTCTTTGAATCTGACTCATAGCTGATCAAGATTTGATGCCTTTATATATATATATATATCACTAACATTTGAACAACGACTGACTCAGATCTTGTCGAAACATGATCAGATTTGACATGATTGAATGCAATCAGACATCAATCTCATAATCAATATAAATCTATTGTCGATCTTGTCTTGCTCAGTCATCTGCAACACAGATTTCATTCATCATGAACTTCAATGTTGTATTAACAAACGTCAAGAATGCAGAAGTCTTGAATTCTTGATTAGGTTTTTTGAAAAGCTTTTCACTTCATACATTTCATGTACTTTGTTTGTAGCTTCTCTGTCTATTCAGCGCTTTCTTTCAATCAGCGTCTTCGTGTATATCTGTGATCTTTCATCATATTTTAATCGCTGATGATCTGATATTGATAGAGAAGCAAAGAGAAAATCTGAGCTGATGTGTAGTAGATTTGTCAGAGTCTGAAAAGAGATTTGAATAAATGTTTAGCCTAGAAGCAAGTAACGTCTTATCTCTAGCAGACTCGACACAGTTCGTAACATTACTTTTCTCTCTCAGCAAGACATGTTTGCATGTCTGTAGTCTCATGTATATAGTCTCTTGTCTTTGTAGAATTGAATTGTCTTTTGATAGCAGACTCACTAGATGAGTGTCATTGACGTAGAATCACTAGATGAGTGTCATTGTCACAGACTCACTGAATGAATGTCATTGACGCAGACTCACTGAGTGCGTGTCATTGAAGCAGACTCACTGAGTGAATGTCATTAAAGCAGCCTTGCAAAGTGATCAATCATCAGGTAAACAGATTTCTTTAGACTCGTTTCGTCTCGCTGAATATCTTGAATGAATCTAGATATCAGTATCATATGATTCACGAATTCTTAGTATAATGTTGAAATCGTACCTAGAATCTATTCACACTGTCGTGATGTAGTGCATAGCTGAATAGAATGTTTGATCGATAGAGATATTACAATTAGAATACTAAGAATACAAAAGCAAAGAGAAAATCTGAGCTGTATTTGTAGTAGATTTGTCAGAATTCGAAAAGAGATTCAAGTAAATGTTTAGTCTAGAGACAAGTAACGTCTTACTTCTAGCAGACTCAGCACAGTTCATAACAGATAACATCGAGAAACTCATAAAAGATAGATCAAAGTGTCAATCAAAGATCAAAGATGATAAATTTCATGTTGCGATGCTGATAGAAATAAGATAGCAATAATAAAAGACAAAGAATAGCTTGAAGTGTGTTGAAAGAAAGTACTGCAACAACTATTTAAGCAAAAGATAAAAGTCTAAGAATCTAGCGCTAGTTTCAAAAGAAAAGTGTTGCAACACAGAGAATCGATGTTGTCAAGACTGTGTCGATGACACTGACTCAAGATGTTATCTAGTCGAATAACTAGATCAGATGCTAGACTGACGACAAGATTGACTTCGAGATTGATTGACAATAAGATTGATAATTGAGCTGATCATCAGATTGAATACAATCATAACAAAGTGAATGTGATGTATAGATAGAAGTGAATGTTATGTTGAAAGATGAAGAAGTTGAATGTAGAAGAAAGAAAGTACGATGAAATACTTGAGATTTATGTATGTATTGATGAGCACAGCATATGAAAATAGCAAATGAATAGAAAATGAAGAAGCATATGAATTGTTGTATCAGAGTACATGAATTCTGAACAGAACGCTGAAATGAGAATGAAAATGAATCAGTATTGAACTTCATTGACTTATTACTGTCATAGTGCTGATGTCTTTAGATGAATTCAACATCAAGCATTGTGAAAGATTGAGACTTGCTTTGACTACAAAGTAGCGAGATGAACAAATATGAATATATCAGACATTCTCGCTGCTGTAGTTGACGTTTCGTCAGCAAGAATCAAAGCTCACTCTTTCAAATCTCTTTTTAAATCAATCTCACTGCTGTAGATCTTGTAATCTTTCTGCTGTATGATCATCAAGCATGTTAGAGATCAGCATAGAGCGAGTCATATAAGTGTAAGATAACGAGTATATAAATACTAAGAAAGAAAAGTATCTAGAAGAAAAAAATCGACTATCTATATGACTCAGAAGAACATAAGCTAACTCTGAATAGAATTGACTTTGAAACAACTCGATAGTCTAGTGACGAGCAATCGACGATAGTCAGAAACATAGTCATCAACATAGTCATCAACATAGTTATCAACATAAATTTGTAGCTAGAATCGTAACAGTACTTCTCTTCTTCAACAATTCATGTTCACATGAATGTATTTTCTTAGTCTTGTGTAGAATCAAAATGTCTATTGTAGCAGACTAGCTATGTAGAGAGAAATCGACTTGCTCAGCGAAGAGATTGACTATTGACTGATGTCATTGAAGCAGACTCACTAGAAGAGAATCGACTAGCTCATTAAAGAGATCGATTGTGATCATGTCATTGAAGCAGACTCACTGCTGATTCAGATCTACTACATAGTAGAGCTTGTTTTGTTCATTGATCAACTCAATTAAGAGATCAATCATTGTTCATCATTGTAGCAGATTCACTGTTGAGATTTCGATATAGAAACAAGCTCATGAATTTGCTTGTTATCAAAGATGATCGTGTCATTGAAGCAGACTCACTAGTTGACTTGCTCATTGAAGAGATCGACTTTGAGCTCGTCATTGTAGCAGACTCACTAGTTGCACATGAATGTTTGATCAGATTCACTGATGAATAGAGTGATGAGAGCGAGTAAATCATCGCATTGAGAATGTCATTGTAGCAGACTCACTAGTTGCACGTGAACGAGTTGACAGATCGATTCACTGATAGATAGAGCGATGTGAGTAGATGAATCATCGCATTGACGAAAGATGTCATTGTAGCAGACTCACTATTTGCACATGATCGAGTTGACGAATCGATTCACTGATAGATAGAGCGATGAAGATGAATAGATCATTGCTTTGATGATGTCATTGAAGCAGACTCACTGAGAGGTTTGCTCATCGAGATAGAGACTTCACGCAGTTCTAGACTGATCTCTTTGATTGCTCTTTGAAGTAGAGACTTCACGCAGTCATAGACTGATTTCGTTTGATTATTCAACAAATTCGAAGAATTTCTTGCGAATCTGAATGAACGATTAATTCGCTGATCTTTGACCTAGTCGAATGGTTTCAATCGTTTGTTTATACTCGCTGATCAGCGCACGAGTGAAGAAAGATGAGTGCTGCTGCACGAACGCAAGTCGCTAGATCAAAGTCGATAGAGAATTGAAGAACTACTAGCAGAAGCACTCGAAGAAATCGATGCAGATTATTTCACTTCGCCTGTAACGAAGAAGCATTTATATAATGTTAGAGATCAGCATAGAGCGAGTCATATGAGTGTAAGATAACGAGTATATAAATGCTAAGGAAGAAAAGTATCTAGAAGGGAAGAATCGACTATCTATATGACTCAGGAGAACATAAGCTAACCCTGAATAGAGTTGGCTTCGAAACAACTCGATAGTCTAGTGACGAGCGATCGGCGATAGTCAGGAACATAGTCATCAACATAGTCATCAACATAGCTATCAACATAGGTGCGTAGCTAGAATCGTAACAAAGCTCTTGCTTCTATCACTGCTGCTGTATGTTCATCGTATTCTCATCGAAATTCTTCTGTCGTCGAGAATAGAATGTCTTCAAGAAGAATGATTCTCCTAGATTCTCTGTAGAGATCTCGCTTCACTGTCGCATCTAGCTGTACTATAGTAGCACTATCGCATCTCGAATCTCACCTGCTCAGCTGTTGACTTTGCTGCAGTTGAGCAGAAACATTCAATCAAAAAAAAAGCAAGACTGCGATCACTGCATTAAACCCTGAAGTGAGTCAGACCTTTTGTCGAGTCGAAGAGTTCATCATGTCTGTTGTGACGAATGAGAAATTCGAGATGTCTTCGGAATAGCCTGCGAGGCGCACAACGCCTCACTTTCAGTGACTGTGCTTCCGCTTACCTCTTACGGGTTTTCATTCTCATCCTGCGTTCGATTTTCTAACTCTGTCGCCCTTCACTCTTCACCCTTCACCCTTCAAGCCATTGGTACAAGATCTCGTACTATCATTTTCTGCTGGCTACGCTCGGACACGCTTCTTGAACGGCGTGCTTGTCGCGGCAGCCAGCCCTGCAAATATCAGGGGACGATTATAACTTCATTTATCAAGAAGAGCTAAAGACATTTGACACAAGCTCAGTGCAAGCCACGTCTGTAGAAGAATTAACGAAAGAAGTAAGAGAGTTCGCAAGCGACAAGCGAGCAGGTAGACTTTATAAAAGGAAGGAAGAGCTCTTGAGAGATTCTCAAATAAGACAAGAGTGCCAGCGAGATGTAGGGAAACTCGATCTGAACAAAGCGTCAGCGGAATGCAGGGAAACTCGATTGGGATGAATGTCTCGACTGAGAAGCAAGCAACAGGATGAATAGGGAAAGTATCAAGATGAGCCGAAAAACCCGATTGAGATGAATGTCCCGACTGAGAAGCAAGCAACAGAATGAATAGGGAAAGTATCAAGATGAGCCGAAAAACCTCATGTTGAAGCCATCGAGTTTCTGCATCACCAATCGATCGACTCTGCTTCATGTGAGTGTAAATCTGGCAGCTGATCTGCATAATAAAACAGTCGTGGTCGCTGCTCTTCGACTATTTTCCGGCTCACATTTTATGACGAACGTAAGTGACAAGCGACTCAAATTGACAGATTCGATGTAGAAGAATAGAATGAATATAGAAGGTGTAGATCACGTGCCAGCGAGAGGTAGCCTTGATTCTATGGGGCTAGCGAGAGGTATTGGGAAGAGCAAGCAGAAGACTCTCTAGAAGAGGTAGGTCGGAATCTCATGCGGCTAGTCAGAAAGACAGAGGGGAGCGAGCGATAGAAAGGTAGAAGGCAAGCATCGAAGAAACATCATCTAGGATCCAGTCATCTATCTATCGAGCGAGCGACTATCGAACAGCTGGCACCAGGATGAGAGATATCGTCGGGCGGCGAGAAACGAGAGACAGCGAAGCGACAGAACGGCGAGGCTGCAGAAGGCGCGAGAGATCAGGGACAGGATTGCATTGTTCGGTCCTAGGAGTAGCTATCGGGCTGCCGCAGCAGAGGTGTTTCTAGAAGGCGAGCGACGCTCGACCCTCGACGACAGCAGGCTATACTACAGGAAGGGCGAACGCGAAGGGCTCGCCGGATCTACTACAGCAGGAGCAGAGACAGCGAAACATACAGTAGAAACCCAGCTATCTAGAGATCAAAAAGCCTCGATTAGCGATCAACTCAACGATGCACTTCTGAGGCTAAGGGCTTTGAATGTGCCTGACTCTGTTTCTCTTGGCGGTGTAGATGGCGAAGGATGTAAAGACATCAGACGTCATACTCGGATTTGTCAAGAATCCGTTAGAACATGTGCAGCGTTTGAAGACTTCAAGTTCTTCAATCCACACTTTGGGAGTTTCGCATATATTTCCCTCCTGCGTGGTCTCTCATCAAGCCACACAGCTAAGGTCGTTTTCTCGCATGGAGATCGTCGACCTGAAAATATTGTGGTTCAGCCTGATCAGCATGACAATTATTTTCTCACCGGAATCCTCGACTGGGAGAAGAGCGGATTCTATCCAGATTACTTCGAATGCACCAAGGCAACTAGCAACATGTCACCCTCAGACGCGAACGATTGGTACCTTTATCTATCGAGGTGCGCCTCGCCAACTACGTACCCTCTGATGTGGCTCGTGGATCGGGTTTGGAACATCCATATTGCTTGAGGCAAATATTTCACGAATCGAATAGTCATTCGATTTCACCTATTGGTATCTCGTAAACATGCGAAGCTGCGCTTGGGTAGGGTTCAAGGTACAGAAGGGAGGTACGGATCGCCGAAGAACTTGAAAAAGGAATGTTTATGAGAACGGAAGGGGAGAGAAGGCTGATAGCCTCATCGATAGAGGAGCGAAGAGCTTCGCAGAAAGATGTCATACGTCATTGTAATGCTTCGTTTATCTGATCTGTAGTGACAGAAACTTAAGCGAGCTACTTTAACTCTTTCTTGACTCGCCTGTAGTTAATTATATTCAACAGATGCCAGCCATGTCCTCATTATCTTCTCAGGCCGCAATGGCGAGAACAGCGAAGGCAAAAAAGTACGGATCTTTCGTAGCGTTAAAGAGCTTAGCCAATATAGCAAGGAAATTCACAAGATCTTTCAAAACGACCTGAACGAGGATGCAGAAGAGAATGAATCATGAGATAACAAATAATCAAATCTCTCACATCGAAATTGTTGCGATAGCGGCAAAACCAACTTTGTTGAATTCTAATTTCCTAAGAAACCTTGTGACGAAGTATCTTTTCGCTCATGAGCTGTTCATGTACTCAATCACGCCTGCCTGGAACACTGCTAGGTATTTAAAAGTACGCGCATAGCTGTTCCCGTTAAAGCTTAAACCTCGCTCATCTAATCATTCAGTTACTGTGTGATTTGTTTCCTCTAGATCTGAATAGCACATAGTAGCACATGTTTGCATAAGCGATCCGCGCTCTGACACGACTTGCCACGGTCGACACCAAACTTCAGAACCTAGCGATACTTAACGCGTTGTTCCTTCAATACTCCTTATCCTTTCTATTCACTTCAACAAGCACATTCTCTCTATCGTTCACGACATCATCTCTTTCAATCTTGACATCTTCTTCTCTCTTGATATGTCTGAATATCTGCGTCTAGTCGAGACCAAAAGAAACGTCTTTCCGATCGTTTCGATCTTTTTGAAGCTGGATCTTGGTTTCGGTTCGAACGTAGAGATTATCAAGAAGCTTCATGCAGGCGACATCTTTGAGTATCTGAGCCACCTGAAGTTCGGCAGAAATCAGCTGTAGAACATTCCGATCATCTTTAAGGAGTCTCGACTGATGCTTGACAGCATGTCGCATTTCCAAGAAATTCTTCAAGACGATGATCAATTGTTTGATCTGACCATGAAATAGCACACGAGCCGATATCCGTCTTTTGATTGCTAATCTCTTCAGTAAGTATATCCATTCCGTCCATTCGCGATTCGCTGAGATCTCGACTGGCCTTTTATCCGGCTCTAACGAAATAGGAAATTGATACTTAGCGACAAAATCGAAGGCGCACTTAGAAAGGCGATCGTTGACTTGAGACAGTATCTCATCTTGTTCATTCACATATAGGTTCATTGGAAGATGAGGTAGATTCTGCTCCTGCGCAGTAACGGCTTTCACGAATGATCTATCAAGGAATTGATGAGGGCGATCGAATTTATCACGATTTGATGATCGCTGCTGAGAGCGTACCTCAGCCGAAAGATTTGGGAGCTCAACTACATCCCAATTCCGAATACCTGTCCCGATCGCTTTATAAGAAGATGCCATGAAGTTATTCAACCAATAGTAGTCTGATTGACCTGTGGTAGAATAAGCGGTGGAGATTCTCTGAAAGAAGTGAACCTTCCCAATATCGAAAAAAGAACTACCAAACGATCTTAGAGCCTCGTTGAAGTACAGCTGCGGAAGTACTGTACTGGCAATAGTTAGAAGATGAATATCGTCAAGGTAGAAGAGCTGTCGACAGACTTACTTGAATATTGTTGCACTAGAACTCCCAGCCATGGATTTGATAAACGGCATGGCAGTCTCTTTCTTACTTCTTCCCCCAAGATGGTCGATCTGAACGAGACTTGAATAATCAACGGTATAATAGGCTTGCAGCTTCGCTTCTCCGCTTTGAAACAGGCTGCTTATTGATAACAGTGACTCGACGTATTGCTTGTACAAGCTCTCGTGCAATATACGTCATTGATCCTGCCGTTCTGCATCCTCGTAGATCTCAACTGTGACGTCCGGCGCCGAAATAGAAGGGTGCATCGCGCACTGATCTCACACTCAACATACCGAGGAATAAAGCGCTTCGGGCATTGCAGCTCGATCAGAGAATGTTTCGCTCGCGTTCTTTGATGACAGATTATAGTAGCTGTTTACAACACGGCTCGGAAGACTCTGAGGAAGCTTCGGGTTCAGAGAATATCTGAAGATAAGAGATAAATCTTTGCTTTGAGCTTGTGCGAATACTTCGGACTCGCTATCATCGCCCCAAATCAGGTCCACCCCAATATTCATTCTGAAGAGGACGCGACATCAAACGAAATTGTAAATCGCAAGATCGACTGATATGTAGCAGAACATGTGTAGCGAAGGAACAATGATTCTAGGCATTATGCTTTGGCGAAGATTGTTGTTGTTCAGAAAGAAAAAGAATAAAACGAGTCATTGATGAATGACAAACGTCTTACTAGTCTCGAATTAGTCAAGCCAAAACCAACAGAAAATCGTATCGAGTCGAGGCCCAGTTCTTATTATCATACAGTAGTCATGAATAAATGCCAATTCAAAACATTGTTACGATCAGATTCAATATCGAACATGATATAACTGGCAAAACTCGGAAGTAGCACGAAGCTCGTGATTCGATACGTTTCACCAGGTGAAAAGTCTGTAGCCTCATCGAGAAACAGATAGGCGTCAATGCAGGTACACCGTGCTATTTCGCATATCACACTCAAGATGAAGAACGGCTATGTAAATAGATTTGTAATTAAATACAAATTCTACTGTATCGATTTTCTCAACATTATTCATGCCCTCTCACTCTTCTTCGTCTTCGATTACTGCGCAGGACCCAATTTACTTCCCGACTTCTTCGTCTCAATCAATCGATTCCTTCACTCATTCATCTTCTTCAGCGCCCTTCGTGAATTCTTCTTCCGCGTGAGAAAATACCTCTGTATCTCGACTGGCGTAAGCATATTCTTCGACAACTTAATCGCAAAGTCTTCCGTCATATTCTTCAACTTCATCGACGCAGGTGTGACAGCTGCGCTGAAAGAAGAACTATTGAAAGGCGTAACGATGACAAGATCGCTGACACTCTTGACGAGAATGAGAAGGTCGATGAACGTGAGCTTGCTGACGCAGAACTGAAGGACGACAGGTTTCTGAGCAAGAAGATCGACAACATCTTGTTGTTGTTGTTGTTGTCTGAGGATTTCTTTGCTGAAAGTAGCAATGAGTCTTGAAGGGCTGTCATCGAAGGAGTACATGCGAGTGAAGAGCTCGAAGATTTGAGAACGTGTGACCATGATAAATTCAACTTTAATATCTATACGACCTGGTCGAATTAAAGCTTCGTCAAGCTTTTCGAAGCAGTTGATTGTCATCACTAGAACTCTTCCTTCGTGCGAAGTCACATCATCGATAGCGTTGAGAAGATCGGACAAGCTGATTCCCTTGTTTTTTCTACCTTTCTCGTTGTTCTTCGAAGCGTTCTTAAGAGTCTTGCTAAGTTCGACGTCAATTTTCGCGATCGCGTCGTCGACTGGTTTGACGGATTTTTCGCCTTCTTCTTGACGTTTAATCAGGTCGGCGCTGTCGATATCTTCGAGCAGAACTACACAGCGTCGAGACAGTGAACTGAACATTATTTCCAAGTGTTTCTCTGTAAGAGTTCGATCCGCAAGCGAGATGCAGTAAATATCAAGGTCGAAAACGTCAGCGATGACCCAGGCAAAACTGAATTTGTCAGTCTCAGAGAACTTTTGAAAACGTCAGCAAGAGTAAAAGGCATTTAGTGATCTTTGAAATAGAATTATACTTACTTCATGAAACAGATACTCACGACGATAAGAAATATCGCGATCGACGTATCATCTGAGAGTGACTGAATGCAGGTACTCGTTTATATTCTTCAGAACTCGAGTCTTCTCATCGTGATTCAAGACGATCGTGTGCATAGATCTCGAAGATCTCGTTGCAACTTTTTGCCACATATTGTGTTCACCTCTATCCTCTTTACTTACCGATCTGCGTACAACAGTAAGAGCGATTTCCTTATTCAGATGATGATTACGACAGTTCTTCATGAGATTTTTGATAGACTGAGACGAGCGTTCAATACAGGTAAGCCGAATGCTTTCTGCTTCACGAAAATCACTACCTCTCATCATCTGTTTAATAGAGCGACGGAACTCAAAATATCGATCTTGATGAAAGAAGATATGACGATCAAAGTAGGGCTGGAATATTGAAGAAACTTTGAAATTTCAATTACTAAAGTTGATGAGAGTGTTTGAATTCAGTTCATTCGCTGTCGTGTTCAGATCATGAAAGTCTCAGACATGCTTCTGTTCAGTCTTGATCATCAAGCTACGTGAGTTAATAGATATCTTATGATCATCAAGTCACTTCATGATGTGATTATAGATGTCATCGTCAGAATCGATGCTGATGAAGCATGTAAAGTATTTCTCAAAGACAGCGTATGCATGTTGATCAAGAAATTTTAGAGAAGTGAAGAGCTCAAAGATCAAAAGGTCGATGAACACAACGATAGTGATATCGAAGTCTAGCACATCGAGCAGAAACTTCGAGATGATCGAATAGCCTGAAATGAATGCTTCGAGAACGTTGACAGACAACTGCGTGATACTCGTCATTGAATTGTCTTTCATCGAATCTGCAGACTTTATAGCCTCAAAAGCTTTGCTAAAAGTCATGCTTCAGTTCGATGAGTTTAAAAAGAAGTAGTCAAGTCAGAGATGTGAAGAATTCGTCGTTTTATGTGAAGAATATATGAGATCTTAGAGATCTCTTATGGTGAGAAGAAGAAGAGCCTCATTACAAAAGACGAGACTGAAAGATCATTCATTCATTCGTCGTCTTCGAATCGAGCTAACAAGAAGCTAGATGTCTGATTCGAATGAGAAATGAGAGGCTGAGTCACTAGTCTGAGACTCAAAAGAAACAGCAAAGAATAAAGACATTTAGATGACAGATCTCGATCATGCATGCAGAAAGATGAAGTCATACTCTGCACGAGAATGAGTCTAACAGCGAAAGGAATGAGCTCTACGATGTACGATTGAGAATTCTTCAGATGGTGATGAAGATCAGACAGACACACGATAAGAAAACAATTGTCGTTTTGCATGATATTTATCTATGTTTCAGCATCATCTCGCTCTTGCCTTCATTGACTAGTGTGCAGAGACTCATGAGGCAGAAATTCGAGTATTTGATAAGAGCGCTTCTGTATCTGATTTAGCCATCGAAGTTTCATATTGAATATCGCACCTATCACAGTGATCGTCGCATTGTACCCTTTTTCGACAACTTCATCAAAGCATTTATCGATGTGCTCTTTTGAGAAAAATTTGACAGTCAAAGACTGTGTTGATCACACTGCGTAATCAACAGACTCAAATTGAGAGACAAAGTTGAAGAATTCAAATGACAAGATTCTTAGATGTTGAATCATCAAAATTCTGTTGAGCGATGTTGACTGAGTACAAAGATCTGGCAAAGTGTACTGCTTCGATCGAAATCTTGTTTTTCAATCATTCTGTTGTCATGATGTGAGAAACACGCAAGGGTCGTTGATTGTTCATCGATACTTGACGAGTGACGACACGAAGGTGAAACCTGCGCCTTTGTTACTTTCACTGTCGAATAAACGTCGCTACTGACTTACTATTGATCGATTTCATTGCACTGTGAATATTCAGCAGGAAATCAGACAAAACGTAAGATTGTTCGAGCGAAGTTGAAAAAGAGAATCGAATGAAATGCTCTTTGTCGTTGTATATAAGCTCAGTTTCAACAGACACGCTTTATCTCTGAATCGCTCTTTCATCTCAAGCGCAGAGTAAAGATCAGAGGTGCAGATACTCTGATGAGTCTTCTTTCCTCAAAACAGAAAAGCGTCTTCAAATTCGAGGTGAAAATGATCAACTTCTTCGATCTATGTATGATCTATCACGTAATCTAGCTCGTGTTTACTTTCAGAGTTTCGCGAAAGCTTTGAAGTAGCCTTGTTGATGAGGCCTTGAACTGGAAAACGATGGCGAGCTTATGCTCGACTGATTCACGCTTTTCAAAGTTTTGACGCTTGTGATCCTCGTCGATTGGGAAATGCAAGGTCTGACTCGTTTTCAGCGACATATCTGACATACATACATTCTCTCGACCTCTTGACGATAGATTTCATCGCACAATCTATTATCTACACAAACGATCTGAGCCTCTTCGCATATCAAGAAGACAGAAAGAAAGAAAGTCTAAAGTCTATTAAGCTCTTGAAAAGACATTTTACTTTCTGCAGTCATTACAGCGCGAATGATCGCAATAACGATCTTCGCATCGATATTCTTTCGTCGATTCTGTTCATTCTTTGCAACGACAACATCATCTCTTGCTCTCTCTTCGTTTCCCCTTCTCAAAATCATGCTTCAGATTTTCTCGCTGGTTTACTCGCTGTTGTTTGACCTCGCTCGAAGTTGTACGAATCTTGTCGAGCAATGATTGACTGCTTTTCTCGTCATTGCAGTCTGGCGTTCGTGAAATTTTTCGAGAAGATGTGCTATTTCTTAGAGCTTCGCTACTGCATCGCTTACAACCTTGTAAAGACGGCGCTGCCAAGTTTGAAAATGTTCATGTTCGATCACTTTATTGATATTGTCAGCATTCATCTTAATATTGAATCAGGCGACGAACTCTGCGTTTTCATTCTCTTCGCCTGCTCTTTCGTTTCAAACGTCTCAAACGTCGTAAACCTCACAGACTTTTGCGATCATCTCATAGCATTTGAAAGCTGATTCAGCCTCAGCTCGTCTGACATGCAATGCAGTCTCGCAGAAACGTAATTCATTTCTTATTTCACTAAGCAGTATTTTTTCAGTATCAGAGCTTGCGTTCTCTTGAGTACAATGTAGCACATCGCGTTCTCGTTTCACTTCACAACCTAGCAATCTTTCTAGACTGACGATATCAAGGACTGCAGTATTCACGACGATCAGAGTATCATCGAAATCTTCGCGAATGTCAATCACGACTTTCAGCAACTTTTCGACATCTGATCTGCGTTTCGATAGACGACACAATTCTAGACAGCTCTCTTCATTCTGCGCTTCTTTTTCATCTTGCTTGTGCTCACTGTCACTTTTTTCGTTGACGATCTCTGAAGATTTAGTGTTAGATGATGTGTCGAGAGCGACGTCAGAGTCGTTTTCATTGAAAGTCTGAAGGAATTTTTGACTTTGAGATTTTCTCGCATCTCTAGCTTGAGTGACTGAAGCAGATTTCGTTGAAGAAGATAATGAAGTAGAATTTGTCATGAATGCAAATTCTAAAGAAACCAATTTTCTCATTGATTCAACAGATTCTTATGATTCTGTTGAAAGCTGCGTGATCGAAGAGATCGAGAAAGAACTTCTGCAAGACGTCTCGTGTATGTGATGAAATCAACATGATCGTGATTCAAGTGCATCTACAAGAGCTAACTTTCAAAGAGTAAAGATTATTCAAGATTGATTGTTTCTCAGTCGAGAATTACGATGAATTGATGAACACACACATGTGACGGGAAAGAGTTGCAGGCGTAAGACTTCTCTCATGAATATTAGATCAATCATGAACCTGCTTTCAAAGACAGTCTATGAAAGTTCTAGAATCGAGAATGAAGTCGTCTCAGAAATGGGAATGAAGATGAAAAAGTCTCAATCGGTCGTAGAGTCTTCAAAATTTGAGAGTGAAGATGCTATCTAGTCGCAAATAGAATGAATCTTTACTTATCATAGTCTTTCATCTTTTCTGTGCGCGCAAGGCTCGACGTTGAACGTTATTCTTCTTTCGAGTCATTTAGCATGATGAGGTAATATTATCTCTATCGAAAGACTATGTCTAATGTGTGCTTCATGAGAAAAATACGTAATCGTGAAGAAAGTAAGCTCTGATATCGGACTTCGAGATTGTGTCGACGACAGAAGTGAAAGAGAATGCTGTCAAAGAGAGTACTGAAGATGACGATACTAAAAATGACAGTACTGAAAGTAGCAGTATCGTAGATGAGAGGCGACTCTACATAAGTCTCATCTATGACGTACAACTCTTGAACCCCCCTTCAGTTCTGAATGTCATCAGCTTCAATTCTCGATGATCTCGTTCGCTTCTTGCTGTTTGTATTTCTTACAGTGATCATAATCTAGCTTCGCTGTATTTTTCATCTCTTTGACTTCTACTATCAACTTCTCTGATTGACTCTGTCATGCACAAAACTTCACTCATTTGACCTCTACACGATCAGTCATTTGAGATCACTTGACTTTCAGCATTAGCACAATTGATTCGAAGTTCTCGTTCTTGACAAGAAGATCTTTGATGAAGTGTGTCATTCGACGACATCAGTTCAGCGATGACGACATGTAGAAGCAGCACATGAATGAACGTGAATTGTCGAAATGTGAGAACTTTTCGAAAATATAAGCTGTAGCGTAAGATCAGAACGGACTGAGAAGAGTAAAGAGCGACAAAAGGTAGAACAATCAAGAAGACATCTAGTCTCATCAGAAACATCATTGATCTCTTCTTTCATGCGAAGAATCATCTCTTCTTCTTCTTCGTCTTCTTTCTTGTTTCTCACTTGAATTTCTGATAAGCTGAACGCGTAAAGCTCTCTGAAATCGTTCGAATCGTCGATCAATGATTTCGTTGATATCGATGTGATGAAGAATCTTTCGTTGCTAGTGCCAGTATTGCGATTGAGAAGCTGCCGTGATTCACTTAGAATCTCGTCCGACATATTTCCGTGAATTTTCTTGAGGGTCTGACTTCTCTCCATGATATTGCTACGTAGCGAGAACTGCTCGATGATGAGTAGTAGAAAAATCTGCGGTTTTTATCAGTACTGTCTTTCGCCTTGAGCTTCTATTATCACTCGACTTACCTCAGAGAATAGAGAACTTCGAATTCATGAATACATCTGTCCCACTACCAAAGCTACTAGCGTCGAAAGAGTGACCAAGAAACTACAAATGGCGCTGACGACAAGAGAAGACTTTCATTTGCGATCACTCTGAAGTCGATATAAAGTTCATCAGTAAATGGAACTGAAGCACAAAGTCTTCGAAAAGTTGGCGGCAAAAACAGTTCAAAAATGCAATGTCTCGTTGTACAATCTGCAGTTCAAATGAGCATGCATAAGTTGTGCAATGATTTCACGATCGTACCTGATAAACGGTAAAAACCTCAAGACGATGAACGCAAAAATGGCAACAAAACTAACAGAGTCGAAGAATCATTCAAAGAAAGTTTGACGAAAGATCTGCTGCATCATTAAATGCTTTGGCCGACAATCAGCATTTGGTCTGTGATGTTCGCTCAAGGCATACCTCTAAGATTATTACACATGTGATGGAGAAGCGAAGAAGGAGGTCAATAGAGATTCAAAGGTGTGTTCCTACACGACACAGTCAGGACTTACGACATATACAGCCGTCGAAAATGCCTTTGCTTACCATCGTGAACGATTGTTGAGACGTTCAGGGCACATAAAACGACTAGGGCGATGTCAGAGATGCATTTCAATATCGTGATTCATGTCTGTAGTTGACGGCACAGATCTTGAAACGTATTCAAGCGAACGTGTCGCCAACGCAGAGGAAGAAGTGCTGCAAGAGTGGCAACGAGAACACAAGCCAGAACAGCAAGATGAACTGTCGGTGAGACTCTTTCCATAATTAAAACAGGAGGCATGCAG
>JAABUS010001806.1_pt1 | contig 44028 bp, 27 predicted proteins | sample 5560161 | NCBI WGS metagenome assembly JAABUS01 (sample SAMN10711885, study PRJNA513376) | rock metagenome | isolation source: Antarctica rocks | place: Antarctica: Victoria Land, Trio Nunatak nord | collected 2016-01-04
CAAAAAAAATAAAATTACTTCTTATCAGGGTTGGGGTTCTTTTGTGGATAAAAACACCATCAGCGTCAAAAAAACGGATGGTTCCGAAGAAAATATTACGGCTAAAAATATCATCATCGCAACTGGTTCCAAACCGGCTTTGCTGCCGTTTATCGAAATGGATAAAAAGCGCATTGTAACTTCTACCGAAGCTTTAAACCTGCCGGAAATCCCGAAACACATGATCCTGATTGGTGGCGGCGTAATTGGTTTGGAATTAGGTTCAGTTTATGCGCGTTTGGGTGCCAAAGTTTCGGTTGTAGAGTTTACCGATATTATTGTAAACACGCTGGACCGGTCATTGGGAAAAGAGCTACAAAAAGTGCTGCAAAAGCAAGGCATGACGTTTTACCTCGGCCATAAAGTAACCAGTGCTGTGGTAAACGGCGATGAAGTTACGGTTACGGCCGACAGCCCGAAAGGCGATAAAATTGAATTGAAAGGCGATTATTGCCTGGTTGCTGTTGGCCGTACCGCTTATACGGAAGGTTTGGGTTTGGAAAAACTCGGCATCGAACTGGAATCTCGCGGCAAAAAAATCCCGGTAAACGAGCATTTAGAAACTTCCGTTCCGGGCGTTTATGCCATCGGCGATGTAATAAGAGGTGCTATGCTGGCGCACAAAGCCGAAGATGAAGGTACTTATGTGGCCGAAGTCATTGCCGGACAAAAACCACATATTAATTACAACCTCATTCCGGGCGTGGTTTATACCTGGCCGGAAGTGGCCACAGTTGGCTACAGCGAAGAGCAACTGAAGGAAAAAGGTGTGAAATACAAAGCCGGTTCCTTCCCTTTCAAAGCCAGCGGCCGTTCGCGCGCCAGCATGGATACGGATGGTTTTGTAAAAGTTTTGGCAGATGCTGCTACGGATGAAGTTTTGGGCGTGCACATGATTGGCCCGCGCGTGGCCGATGTGATTGCCGAAGCGGTTGTGGCGATGGAATTCCGGGCTTCTGCGGAGGATATTGCACGGATTTCTCATGCGCACCCAACTTATACAGAAGCTGTGCGCGAAGCTGCAATGGCCGCTACGGATAACCGGGCAATACATATCTAAATTTGGATTCGGAAAAATAGTCTGAATCAGGATTTTTTGGATTTTGGGATTGACGGATTGATTTGTTGAAATCCTGAAAATCCGTTAATCCTGATTTAGATTCGTGGGATTAGTTTGATTTTTGGAATCCAGAAAATCCATTAATCCTGAAATCCAAATCAAGATTTACTATGATAAAAGAAGCATCGGCCAAAAACTGATGCTTCTTTTATATGTTCATTTTTGGTAATTCAGTCAAGATGATTATCCTTTTTCCCATCGTTATTATTCTCCTCACCATCATTTCTATGGAAGTCATTTCCTGGGCGATGCATAAGTTTTTATTCCACGGGCCGCTTTGGTTCATCCATAAAACGCATCACCAGGAACGCCATGGTTTTTTTGAGCTGAACGATGTTTTCAGTCTATTATTCGGGGTGATTGCCGTTGGTTTAATGTGGTTTGACCGTGAAAACCGAAGTTATGCTTTCTGGATTGGTGCCGGTATCAGCGTTTACGGTATCATTTATTTCATCTTCCACGATTGGTTTATCCACAACCGTTTCAAAGCTTTCAAACTAAACAACCGCTATTTTTCAGGTATCAAAAGAGCACATAAAATCCACCATAAATCCACTCAAAAAAACCCTTCGGAAGAGTTTGGTTTGCTGATAGCAAGTAAAAAATATTTCAGAAATGCTAAATAATTTCCAAAACTCCTAATTCGAAATTATTTGAAGATGCAACAATTTCTGCTTCCAAAACGATCAATCTTGATGCTATTTCTGATGTTGGACTATTTCCAAACCCCAGCCAAATTATTTTGGGCGGATAACCTTGTAAATTTTGTATATCTGTAAAATCTTCATCAAAAGTTAAAATGTGATAATTGTTGGCTTTTGCAAATTTCCAAATGCCATAATCATCAATTTTGTGGTTGATTAAAATTTGAACTACAGGTAAAAGATCCCAATCGTTTAAGAGCCTGTTTAAATTTTATTCAATTTATTTTCTATGCTTCTTTTAGCCTATCAAAAACACTAAAACCACATCCTTCTTTTATCGGTACAAAATATAAACACAGATTTTATGGACATAAAAGAAGTATTATAAATTTCTTACCGGTTATTTTGGCTAAAGCCATACCTAATTTCTTACCATCCACGGCCTGAAGGCCGTGGCAATTTAGCCACCTTGATTTACAAATTTTTATTTGAAGGCAACGGACAAAGCGGTCATAAAAGGCCAATCATCAAACTTCGGTTGCCACGGCCTTCAGGCCGTGGATAAAGTTGACAGGCAACTGGCTTTAGCCAAAAACAAAACTATACGATGCCCAAATTTATGGGATAAAAGAAGCAAGTAATTATTGGTCCCGGGTTTGAGGAAGGATGTGATAGAAATTTAAACAGGCTCTAACTGTTTTTTAATTTTCCACGAGATGTTTTCATCAACAATTAATTTTATTTCATGCAATTTTAACTTTCCTTTCTTGATCGGCAGCATAAGAAAGACAAGCATAAATTGCTTCCTCATTTAACTGTGGAAAATCTTCTAATATGTCCTGAAAAGTCATGCCCGAAGCCAGCCAACTTAATACATCATAAACACTGATCCTTGTACCTATAACAACCTATCAGCTTTTATGGTATCTTTTATTGCATCTTTCAGATTAATTTATCCAACTGTTTTAAAGCTTTTAAATTGTACAACCGCTATTTTGCAAGATGCTTCTTTTATCGGTATAAAACCATCACCTGATTTTTTGTGCCAGCACTGATTTTTGCATGATAAAAACAGTATGCACAAGCACAGGTAATCACAACGGCAATACTAAATTTTATGCCGATAAAAGAAGCATTGGATAGATGATATGCAGGCTTTCGATTTTTTGCCACCACTTCAATTTGTCTCAATACTTCTACAAAATCGATCAATCACTTAAAAGCCGAGCGCAGTAAACTTAATTTATATACTTTTAAAACTCCGACATCCATTAATCCAGGTCGGCCTTTTATTCAAAACCTAAACAAATTATAATTTAATGCGCCACATAATGAGTTTTCAGAAATTACTGGTCCTGTTATTTTTTATAACAACACCTTCGCTTTTATTTTCGCAGCAATGGGAAGCCAAAAAAGCCAGGTTGATGACGAAATACGCAACCGACGTAACGCCGGACAAGGTATTGCCTGAATATCCGCGGCCACAACTGGTACGTGAGAAATGGCTCAACCTCAATGGTTTATGGCAATATCAGCCCGGAACATCTGCCAACAGAACCTTACCAAAAGGCAAACTATCGGGATCCATATTAGTGCCGTTTGCGGTAGAATCTGCGCTTTCCGGCGTAATGGAGCAGCATGAAAGGCTTTGGTACCGGCGTAAATTTACCTTGCCAAAAACATGGAACGGACAACGGATTTTGCTTCATTTTGGTGCGGTGGATTATGAATCTGAAGTTTATATAAACGGAAAAAGCCTGGGCATACATACTGGCGGTTACGATCCGTTCAGTTTTGATATCACACCCGAAATTACCAAAACCGGAGAACAGGAAATTGCCGTCCGCGTATTTGACCCAACGGATAACGGAGGGCAGCCACGAGGAAAACAAACTTTACATCCGCAAGGCATTATGTACACTTCTACAACCGGGATCTGGCAAACGGTTTGGCTGGAACCGGTGCCGAAAACCAGTATCGAAACGATCAAAATCGTACCGGACATTGATAAATCAGTGGTCAAACTCACTGTAAATACCCAAAATGCAGCAGGTTTTGTAGTGAACATCAAGGTAAAAGATGGCGGAAAAACGGTAAAAATAGCATCCGGAAAACCTAATACCGAAATTGTAGTGCCAATAACCGCTGCCAAACTTTGGTCGCCCGATAGTCCGTTTTTGTACGATCTTGATATTTCCCTGAAAAAAGGAAATGTAAACACAGATGCCGTTTCCAGCTATTTTGGGATGCGGAAAATTTCTGTGGAACAGGAAAACGGCTACAAAAAGCTGTTTTTAAACAATAAATTTTTGTTTGAGCTTGGCCCTTTGGATCAGGGTTTCTGGCCGGATGGGATTTATACCGCACCAACCGATGAAGCTTTGAAATCAGATATTGTGGCGATAAAAAATTTTGGCTTCAACATGGTGCGCAAACACATCAAGGTAGAGCCGTACCGCTGGTATTACTGGGCAGATAAACTGGGGTTGATGGTTTGGCAGGATATGCCATCGGCCAATTCTTACACCGAGCATACCCCGCCGGTTGATACAGCTGCTTTTAAATTGCAGTTAACCAGGTTGGTAAAAACACATTTAAACTCCCCTTCTATTATTATGTGGGTAGTTTTTAATGAAGGGCAAGGGCAGCACAATACGCCGCAATTGGTTAAAATGGTAAAAGATCTGGACCCTTCGCGTTTGGTAAACCAGGCCAGTGGCGGCGGGCATTTTGATTCGGGCGATGTGTTTGATATACACAGCTATCCGCCGCCGGCGGCTCCTCAAAATAACGGCAAACAAGCGTTGGCCTGCGGCGAATATGGCGGTATCGGTTACATCATTCCGAACCATATCTGGAAATCCGGGCCAACTTATATTATGATGGACAACCAGAAAGCCTACACGGATTTGTACACCGATTTTGCCAATGATCTGGCCGTTTTTAAAACCAACAATGGCTTAAGCGCGGCGGTTTATACAGAAATTACTGATGTTGAGGTAGAATTGAACGGCTTGCTGACTTACGATCGTGCTGTAGTTAAAGGGCCGGCAGAAACTATTCGTGCAGCTAACAATACGGCCATCAACAAAAATCTGTATCTAACGGAAGTGCTGCCAACATCTGAAAAAAATGCGCGTAATTGGAAATATACGTTGACAAAACCGGATTCTGCCAGCTGGTTTAAACCTGATTTTGATGCTGCTAAATGGCAAAACGGCCAGGCTGGTTTTGGTTCTGAAGGAACGCCGGGTGCCGAAATTAAAACCAACTGGACCACACACGATATTTGGATACGCCAGGAATTTAATTTGGGTGACCTTTCCAAAATAAAGGACAATCTGGTTTTAAGCATCCATCACGATGATCGCGCAATCGTATATATTAATGGCGTTAAAGCTGCGGATTTGGGTGGCGCAACGTCCGGTTATGCCATCTCCCAAATTACCCAGGCCGCTAAAAATGCTTTAGTTTCTAACGGAAAAAATGTAATTGCTATTTATTGCCATCAGGATGGCGGCGGACAGTATATTGATGCCGGCATTTCGATGATGAGCAGTACCAAACCCTGATTGAATTTTTATAATGCTTCTTTTATCGGCACAAATTTATGCTGATAAAAGAAGCATGTTATTTTATCCAAAACCTGGATTACAAAAACCCTGATTAATTTTTCATAATGCTTCTTTTATCACCTTAATTTTAGGTAGATAAAAAAAGCATTTTTATTTTCTGGTTTTGAGTTTGCCGGCAGCAAATACAGCTAATTGGTTTCCTTCGGTGATGCCGTTTTCTATCGAGTTCATATAATGTATCCCTCCATAAAACCTGCTGATTGCGGCTTCTTTCGCTGCAATCCCAAACGATTTAAAACGGCGTACCGGGAGGCCAAACCGTACTTCAGAAGAATCTGTAAACGCAAAATGACCGCCTAATAATTTGGTCAGCATCACGGCAGAAGCAGTTGAAATGACGCTGTGCCCGCTGGTATATTCCGGGAAAGGCGGCGTTTGCAGCTGCGGCATCCAGCTTTGATCGATGTATTGATTGATGTAAGTTTCGGGCCGGATCACTTTGCTGCGGTATTTTTCGTCCCAGCAACTGATAAAAGCATCTGCAATAACTACCGCTACACAAGCATAAGTTTCAGCCGTGCGAACGTAATCCGCATGGATTTTTTTGCAGGCCAGGCCGGAAATATTGATCCAGTGGCCGCCCGGTGAGATTTTTTTTACGGCAAACATGGTATGCCCGTTAGTATTCATCCGAAAAGGGTTACAATCCCAAAAATCAGAAATCTGCCTTTGGTTTTCTGATAAAGTTGTCCCTGCATCATGCACCGCTTTAGCCAATTGATAAAACGGGCTGCCCGGTTTTGCTGAAAATGCAACTGCCGGCAAAGGTTTAAACTGCTGTGCCGAATCGATCAGAAAGGGGCGGATTTTATTCCAATTTGGCTCAACCGCTTTAAAATAAGCTGGTGGCGTAGGTTTCCAGGAACCTTCATCCGTTAAAACAGTATATTTGGAAAGCGGGCGCGTTTGCTTGTAATGGTCTGCGGCTGCCCATTGCAATACTGTTTTTGCCACCATATTTCCGTACGCCACCGAGTTATCGTAAACTTCATCCGGCATTCCGGCATCGTTAAATTCGGCCATTAATTTAGTATGAAAAGCTTCGATCCGTCCTTCAGAATTAACCAGTTTTTTACCAACCGATAAAATGGCCTGGGCAGCTGCCAGGTTAAAGCAGTATTTTTTCTGCGGATCAGGTTTTGGTATATTTTTCAACCCGTTCAGCTGCCCGGCAAGCGAAAGATATTTCGGATTTCCGTTAATTGCCGCTTCATAACCGGCCACGCTGATGTAAGCGTAAATGCGGCTGGCAACCGGTGGCGAATAAATATCAAACAACATAACTTCCGTTACTTCATTGATAGAACGGTGGATGTAATCCGGGTTTTCAGCCAGTTTTTTCCAGTTGTTTTTAGGTGAACAAGATATCAGCAGCAAAAAAAATATGCTGTAAAAACAGTATGGTCTACGCATTATTGGGCAAGTACAAAAAGAAGGTTTATAATAGCATCAAAATTAATGGATAATTAAACCTTAAACTTTTATAAAAATCAAGTGATACGATTTGGAGAACTTTCGATAGGATTTGACGAAATTTACCATTCAAATTCTATTTTCTTTACAAAGCTAAAGCTATAATGCTTTGCCTTTCCCCCGGATTTTGCAATATTAATCCGGAAACCAAAACCAGACTAACCAACATGTCAACTCTTTATATTCGGCTAAAACTGCTTGTAATAGCTGCAGTAATTTTGTTTGCTTCTTGTGCCAGAGAAAAAAATACAAATACACTTTTTAAACTGCTTCCGGAATCAGCAACCAACATCAATTTTAAAAATACCATTACAGAAAGCGATAGCTTAAATATTTTGAACCATCCGTATTTATACAACGGCGCGGGAGTTGGGATTGGCGATTTCAACCGCGACGGTTTGCCCGATGTTTATTTTGCCGGTAATATGGTTTCCAATAAATTGTACCTCAATAAAGGTGATCTGAAATTTCAGGATATTACCGATGTTGCGGCCGTGGGCGGAGAAGGCCGCTGGTGCGCAGGTGTTTCTGTGGTGGATATTAATGCGGATGGCTGGCCGGATATTTACGTTTGCGCATCTTTTAACAATGATCCCGGTAAACGCCGTAATTTGTTATATATCAACCAAAAACTGAATAAAGACGGCATCCCGACTTTTAAAGAATCAGCCCAAAGCTATGGTTTGGACGATAACGGATACAGCACGCAAGCCATTTTTTTTGATTACAATAACGATGGTTTGCTGGATGTTTACGTGCTAACAAACGTGCTTGACAAAGGTACGCCCGTTGCTTATCGGCCCAAATTGAGTAACGGAACGGCCGTAAATAATGATCGTTTGTACCGGAACAATGGCAATAACACTTTTACCAATGTTACCAAACAGGCCGGTATTTTGATGGAAGGATTTGGAAATTCTGTAGCCGTTGCAGATCTAAACCATGATGGCTGGCCGGATATTTACGTTGGCAACGATTTCATTTCCAATGATTTACTTTATATCAACAATAAAAACGGAACTTTTACCAACCGCGCTGCGGAGTATTTTAAGCATACCGGCTGGTCTGTAATGGGATCTGATCTGGTAGATATCAACAACGATGGTTTGCAGGACCTGGTTTCGCTGGAGATGCTTCCTGAAGAAAACCTCCGAAAAAAAACGATGCTGATGGGCGATAATTACATCACTTACATCGACAATAAAAAATACAATTACGAGCCTCAGTATATCCGCAATGTGCTACAGTTAAATCAGGGCGAAACGCCGCTCGGCCATCCGCAGTTCAGCGATGTGGCTTATTTGGCCGGCATTTATCAAACCGACTGGAGCTGGACGCCTTTGGTAGCAGATTTTGATAATGACGGTTTCCGCGATATGTTTATCACAAACGGTTATCCGCGCGACGTAACCGATCTGGACCACGCACTTTACAGCAATGCGCAGGGCCGTACCGCTAAAGAAAATACATCTTTGGCCAGTGCCGATTCTTTTCCGGTGGTAAAAACAGTAAGTTATGCTTTCAAAAACGCCGGTGGTTATACTTTCAAAAATCAAACCACCGATTGGGGGATTACTAAACCAGCGTTTTCTACGGGCGGCGTTTATGCTGATCTGGATAACGACGGCGATCTTGACCTGGTTGTAAATAATATTGATGAAGCTGCTTTTATCTACCAAAATACATTGAACGATAAAAAGCAGGTTGCAAAAAACCATCACTATTTAAGTGTCGCTTTGGATGGAACAGATAAAAATCCGGGCGGAACCGGCGCAACGATCCGAATTTTTTATCAGGGAAAACAGCAGTTTTATGATCAGCAGCCTTGCCGCGGCTACATGTCTACAGATGATGCAAAAGCGCATTTTGGTTTAGGAAGTTCAACCAACATTGATTCTTTAAGGATCAGATGGACGGACGGAAAGACGCAGCTTTTAAAAAATATTAAAGCAGACCAAACCTTAAAAATAGCTTATAAAAACAGCATTGGTTATATCGGGGCTGGTGTTTTGGCAACAGAAATTCCGGTTTTTCAATCGGTGGCAAAGCAAACAGGCATCTTGTACAAACACGAAGAAAAGGATGCCATCGATTACAATATCCAGCCAACTTTGCCGCATAAATTGAGCCAGTACGGGCCGTCTATCGCGGTTGGCGACATTGACAATAATGGTTTTGACGACTTTTACATCGGTGGCGCAGCAGGCAAAAAAGGTGCTTTTTTTATGCAGGACAAAAGTGGAAAATTTACCATCGATACAAAACGGTTTATCCACGAAGATGACAAGGAAGAGGAAGATATGGGCGCGCTTTTGTTTGATGCCAACAACGACGGTTTCCCGGATTTGTACGTGGTAAGCGGCAGTTATGAGTTCCCAAAAGATCATACTTCGGCACAAGACCGTTTGTATATCAATAACGGAAAAGGACAGTTTAAGCGTGATTTCGCTGCTGTGCCCATAGAATATGACAACGGTTCTTGCGTGCGCGCGGCAGATTTTGACCAGGACGGTGATCTGGACCTGTTTGTTGGCGGGCGATCTGTTTCCGGTGCTTACCCTTCCGCGCCTTCAAGTCATATTTTAAGAAATGAAGGCGGTAAATTCGTGGATGTTACTAAAGAACTTTGCCCGGAATTGGAACATGCAGGCATGATTACCGATGCTTTATGGTCGGATTTTGATAACGATGGCCTGGTAGATTTGGTGGTTGCAGGAGAGTGGATGCCTATAACTTTTTTTAAAAATAACGGGCATGGTTTTACTAAAGTCAATAATTCGGGCATAGATCAGCATGTAGGCTGGTGGAACAGTTTGGTTGCAGGCGATTTTAACAATGATGGAAAGATGGATTACATTGCCGGAAACCTCGGGCAAAACTCTAATTATAAAGCGTCTTTTGCTGAACCAATGACGATTATTGGGAAAGATGTGGACAATAACGGCTCTTTTGATGCGATGATTTTTTGCTATATGAAAGCAGAAGACGGTACCGAAAAACCTTTCCCAATGCACACGCGGGACGATTTGATCAGCCAGATTGCCGGTATCCGCAAAAAATATCCAACTTACAAAGGCTTCGGCCGCGCAACGATGGACGATTTATGGAGCAAGGATGAACGGAAAAATGCCGTCATTTTGAGAGCAACGGATATGAATACGAGTTTTATTGAAAATAAAGGAAACGCTAAGTTTTCTATCTACCCGATGCCTTTGGAAACGCAAATAGCACCGGTTTATGGCATGATTGCACGGGATGTTGATCAGGACGGCCACCTGGATTTGCTAATGGTTGGAAATGATTTTGGCATGGAGCCTTTTACAGGTAGGCACGATGCTTTTACAGGTTTATATTTGAAAGGTAACGGCAAAGGCACTTTTAGTAGCGAAACAATTGCTAAAAGTGGCTTTTTTGTAGATGAGGATGGCAAAGCTTTAGCGGTAATCCATCATGCAAATGGCAGCGATCTATTTGTGGCCAGCCAGAATCAAGATAGCTTAAAGGTTTTCACGTCGAAGAAAACGGAAGCACATGCTTCTTTTATCAGCCTAAAACCAACTGATTTTTATGCGGACATTGTTTACAACGATAACCGCAAAAAGCATGTCGAATTCTATTACGGTTCCACTTATTTGTCACAATCTACCCGAAAATTTAAATTGGACGAGAACGCAAAATCGATTTTTATAACGGATTATAAAGGCAATAAGAGGAAGGTGAAATAGAGTTTTGAAAACGGAATGCTTCTTTTACCAGGCAAAAATTGGTGTTGAAAGCCTCACCCCAACCCTCTCCACAGGAGAGGGAGCCATAGTTTGCTACCTTTCACGTTTCTACACTTTATAAAACAAACACTAGTTTTTACCTGATAAAAGAAGCATTAAAAGTCTAAACAATTAATAATCTGAAACCTATTACTTTATCCAAACCGTTTGTGTAAATGCGCCGTTTGCCGCAGCATCCCAAACTTCCAAACGCAGCCATTTCCGGTTTTTCATGTTTGTGTAGAAGTGAAAAGTTTGGTTTCCGAAAGCTTTGGTTTTTTTCAGATCGATTTTTTCCCGGTAAACATGAGTTCCATCGCCGGAAATGACCTCTGCAAAATTTAACGGAAAAGTCCAGTCAACTTTAAAATCGATCCCGCATTTCCCATCTGCCGGAAGTTTAATTGTTTCTCCCGAAAAGGAATGATTAACGGTAAACTCCGGAATAAGCACTTCTCCTGTGGAAGAGAAAAATTTGCCGTTTTGCAGCACATCCAATATCGGCTGCCAACCATTTTCAAATTTTGGCAACTGGTTCATTTGCAGGTAATTGACGTTTACGTGAGCATACATTTCGTTTTCGGGTTCAATGCTGAAAACATCTGATTCTGCCAGCACTTTTTTATGCAAACCCCAATTGTTCATGTCATCCATCAAATCAAGTACGCGTTTGCCAAGTTTTGGCTGAGACAGATCTGCCGGCAATGCTTTCCAGGCCGCACCCAAAAACCGGTCGGATTTGTAAAACTCTTCTTCTTTATAAGCATCCGGGAAACCGGTGGAACCTTTGGTGCGCGCATGTGCCGTCCAGGCAAAACCATTTTCGTCTTTCAGCAGCGCAAACATATCTTCTTTACTGCCAATATGATATATTTTGCCATGCGCTTCATCGGTTGTTGTAAATGGTGTTCCGGCTTTGCGGGACATGATCCAGTAAACCGGTTTCGGAAAAAACGCCAGCCAGTGGCCGCCAAAAAATTCGTTCGGTTCTTCTCCGGGAAGCAGCAAAAAATTGGAAGACGACAAGCGTTTACATTGCTCAAAAAGTGTTTTCAACTCCAACAAACGCTGTGCATCCGGCCCGCGCGGATGGCCGGTGCCGTGAAATTCGGCCAGGTGAACAATATCCACACCCAAACCTTTAAAAACTTTTATAAAAGCAGGGTTATCCGGAACCGGTTTGCCAGCCAGTACAACGCTGGTAATAAACTCGTTATGGAAATGGCTGGACATGGTTTTATATCCTGCCAGCGGTTTATAACTGTCGTTATGCGTATATTTTTTTACTGCCGAAAGCAAATCAACGGCATTTTCGGTGCTTAAAAGACAGAAAAAGTTTAACCGCTGTTTGGTGCCCGGCGGCGAATTGAACCAGGGCACATAACGTTTATCGCCATACAAATCCTGCCGGATGCCAAAGCCAAAACCGGGCAGCAAATGGCGATAATTATTACCATACCAAACAAATTTTAGGTTGAAAGCTTCATCCAGCGGATAAAAATATTGATGCGGGGCCGGAAATACCGCAATGCTACCGGAAGGGTTTTTGGCGATAATCGTGCGATATTTAACTGCAAGATTATGAGCTGTATCCGATGCAAATGAACTGCCGGTTTGCATCTGGCCGTAAACATCGCTCCAAGCCACCGTCTTCGCTGATTGCCCCTGACTTACCAAACCGGCATCATATAAAATAGCCGTAGAATCAACCGGTGTTGATATCACCGCAGCTACGTTAAAGAGCGGCTGCCCATTGTATAAGGTGATTTCCAGATTACCTTTAAAACCAGGTGCTTCTAACTTATTAATGGTAATAATAGTGCGCGAGCCTGAAGTTTTAACCCCGACTGATTTTTTTTGAAAATTTATTTTGTACGAACGATGCGGCTTTAAAGGTACTTTATCAAAGAAAATATTCCATCCGTTTTGAGAGATCAGGTCGCGTTTGCCAACTGAAAGTATAAACTGAGGATCGATATTTTGGATGATTGTTTTAGATTTTCCACCGGTAATTAATGCAATTTTACTAAACAAAGGTTTACCGTTTTGAAGGTTAAACACCAAGCTTCCTTCGCTTATATTTCCGGTCGGCCACGTAACAGTAACATTATTTTTTGCAGATACTACTTTTACGCCTGATTTACTGCTAAAATCTTTAAGATCAACCGGAAATTGTTGTGCTTTGGCAGAGAAAAAACAAATCAGCAGGAATGATGTCAGGAAAAATTTTATCATTAGATTAAAGCTTACTCTTGCCATTTTGATTACTGATAGTGAAGTTGTTTAAACTTATTATTGAGAATACTAAATGCTTCTTTTAACCTGCTAAAATCAACGGGTTTAAACCCCTTGCTACAAAATGTACCGAGGCTACGCCTCTCCGATTGCAGTTTTCATAGAGCCATAGGCTCGGCCGGTTTTGTAAAAATGGGTTTCAACCCATTTATTTGGCTTTAGAAATAAACCGCATTAAAAAAGTTTAAACAACCTCAGTTTTATATTAATGCTTCTTTTATCACCCCAAATTTAAATTTGACTAAAGGAGAAAATGATGTTATAAAAGAAGCATCAGTTTCAACCTAAAAATTACTTAATTACGAGCGGCCAGCCGTTTTTGTAAATGACAGGATTGATCAGCATTACCCTTCCTTTTTCCGGGTGAGATTTTTCAATAGCATGATAAGCAATCCATTTTTTGCCTTTTTTATCTGTAAATATTGAATTGTGGCCCGGTGCAAGATATAAACTGTCTTTTACCAAAATGGTACTGTTGAGCGAATGGTTTGCTTCACCCAGCCGTTCAAATGGCCCAAAAGGATCTTTGGCACGGGCAATCATAACGGCATAGTTGGCATTTACACCGCAGCAATTATCTCCGGAATAATACAGATAATAAAAGCCGTTTTGGTAATCTACCCACGAACCTTCTATCAAATTACTGTAGCTTTTGTCTTTTCCGGGATAAACGATTGCTTTTGCTTCAGTTCCCGGTTTAAAAGCCGACCAGTCGCCCGTCATTTCCTGAACTTTTAAAGGCTGAAAATCAGAACCCCAATAAAGCAGATGTTTTCCGGTTTTCGGATCAACAAAACCTTTTGGGTCAATGTTCCGGAAGCCGCTCCCGCAAAGCAACGGTTCACCTTTATCGATAAAAGGGCCAAGTGGGTTATCGGCATAAGCAACGCCGAGACATTTGCCGGTAAGTTCATTAGGGTCAGCAGAAAAAAACAGGACAAACTTATTCAGCTTGGCATCAAAAAAAACATCGGGCGCCCAAAAACCCTGTGTATTGGATGCCCATTTTGGTTTTTGCGGCAATGCATCACCTTCATATTTCCAATGCTGATGATCTGAAGAGGAAGCAACCTGAATGTTAACTGTTTTGCCATTATTCCGGCTTTGTGTAGCATAAGCATAATATTTATTGCCTGCTTTGATAACCGTTGGATCAGCAAAATCACGGTTCAGAACTACATTCATTCCGGTATTTGCAACAGCCGTTGATTTTATCGGCTGATGCAAGTTCCGGCAACTTGTACTGATCAACAGTGCCAACATTACCAAAAAGTAATGCAGCTTATGGTTGCCAAAGTGTTTTCTGTTCATCAGGAAGTTCTTTATTTAGTCCTGTTGGTCAGGTTTTTAATCAGGTCGGTTTCCTCAGTTTTATACGGCGTTCCGTCTTGATGAAAAATATCATGAAACCACAACTTCGGCTCGCTGCCATCAGGCATTGGCGTATCCCAAGCATAAATCGTATTGGTTTTACCGGATACAAAGCCCCAGTTTATGGCACCTACGTTTTCTTTTTTCAGCATGGGCAAAACTGTGCTGAACAAACTGTTGCGCGGACGGGCCATATATTCGGTGCAAATCATTGGGCGGCCAAACATTTTTAAAAGTTGTACTGTTTTTAAATGTTCCGGCTCGGGCGCATAATCATGATAAGTAATAATGTCCGAATTGGCAACCTGATAAGCATTTAGGGTTTCAAAAGTCCAGTTCCACATACCCGCGCTGATTGGCTGGCTTATGTTTACCTCCCTGGCCCATTCAAAAGTATGTTTTAACAATGGCAATGATTTGTTGTCTTTGCCAGAATTTCCCGGTTCGTTGTACAAATCCCAAAGCAGGATACGTTTATCATTGGCAAAATGCCTCAGCACATCTTTCACATATTTTTCTAAAACAGGAAAATTAGCAGGATTTTCTGAGGCAGGCTGGCCGGGGTCCTGCATCCAGCCGGAATTGTGTATTCCCGGTTTTGGTTCCGGCTGCTTTCCTGTTTTAGGTACTTTGTTCCAGCAGTCATCAAAAAACACAAACATGGTTTGTATGCCATGCTTGTTGGCGATGGTTAAATATTCGTTCACTCTTTTTTTAAAACCTTCGGGGTCTTGCTTCCAGGCCAAATGATGCAAAAAAACGCGCATCACGTTCATTCCTATTCCCTGCGCATAGCCCAGTTCCGTATCGATCGTTTTAGGGTCAAAAGTATCGGCCTGCCACATTTCCAATTGGTTGATAGCTGTACTGGGTATAAAATCGCTGCCAACCAGCCATTGGTGCTGCGAATACCAGGTTTTTGCCTTTTGAGCTGTCCAAACTGCTCTTGTTGTTGTTTTTTTCTGCGCCGATAGCTGCACGCTTAGCAGCATAAACATAGCCGCAGCTATTACTCTTAGTTTAATTTGCATGTATAGTATATAATTTATTGATTAATTACTTCTGTTTATCAAATGTCCTTTTATCATCCATACTTCGGAACGGTTACTATAAGCATTAGTCGATGTTAAGGCGATAATGGTATCATCTTTTAAAACGCATAATGAATTCCATAAGCCCTGTTTATCAAGAGGAATGCTAAAAGGCATGTTTGTGTTGGTAAAATTTTCTCCCTTAAAATCACCTATTGCAACCTGCATACAGGATAAATCCCATTTATTGATCCTGTTTAAAGTGCTTTGATAAGATAAAATAGTTTCACCGCTGTGCAATTGGCGCAAATACGGTGCACCGGCATAAACTGTATCTGGTAGTTTCGGCCTGATTGCGGCTGTTCTGTTTGCATTATTTACACCTACTGGTATCTTCCAGTTTTGGTTAATGCTGTTGCGGATAACAGACGGTTTAAATTGTCCGCCGGCGTTATCTTCTATAGAAAATAAAATTTCATTGGTTCCTTTTAACAGGATAGGAACCGGCATTCCGTCGCGGTGGCCAGGGCTGAAAGAAGCGATTTCCGGTTCTTTTGTCCAGGTCAATCCATTGTCGTTTGATCTTAATAAAGATATATTTTGCTCATTTGAATGTGTATAAATTCCCTCATTCGAAAAAAATAATTGTATCTGCCCGGAAGGAAGCTGGATTTGTGCAGGTTCCCAGCAACCGTCATCAAATTGATAACCCGCCTGGTAAAGTAAGCGTTCGTCTTTCCAGGTTTTGCCCTGGTCGTAGCTTTTTTTAGTACAGATAGCAAACCGCTTGGTGGTATCCCAATTGCCATTGATTGTATGCGGACGTGGATTGTATGAAACCAACAAGGAATGATCTTTTAACGCTAATATTTCCGGAACAGACATGCTGATGCCGGGAACAGCCGCAGCAATCGTGACGGGCATTGACCAGGTTTTGCCCAGATCAGCACTTTTCACACATTCTGTATTGCCTTTCCCTTCGTAAACACAGATCAATTCGCCATTACTTAATTGGATCATCCGCGCATAACCTGCATTTCCGTCTTCCTGCAACGGCGCAACTTTTTTCAGGGAAGATTGATCCCAAACAATTGCTTTTGCCGGAGGAACAGTTTCGTTAATCTTCTTTAAAACCTGGCTCATCCCCAAGTTTGGCAACAATACAATAAAAACAACTCCGGTTAAAATATACTTCATTCAGAACTTATTTAATTCAGACCCGAAAATTTCAATGCTTCTTTTAGGCATATAAATTTGGTGGATTTTATTGGGATAAAAGAAGCATTGAAAATAGATGAACTTAAAATATACTTCATTCGGAACTTATTTAATTCAGACCCGAAAATTACAATGCTTCTTTTAGGCATATAAATTTGTGTTTGTAGCCTCACCCCAACCCTCTCCCACAGGAGAGGGAGTTGTAGAAAAACATATAAAGCGTACTGATTTTTAGGTGATAAAAGAAGCATGGAAAATAACCAGAATAAAATTTAAATACGCTCTTAATGTATTTATACAAATCAGCAAGCCAAAAAGCATTTGGCTTGCTGATGCCTGATCTATTGTTTTGAAAGCTTATCTGCCAACAATTTCATAAAGTAACCGCCAACCACACTTCGTGCCTGAAAGCCAACCATTTTACCGGTTGTGGTTTCGTGCCAGTCGCTCACCGGTACGCGGGAAGAAGTTTCGACAGTATATTTATAAATCGGGTTGACCAAAGCGTTAAAATCATTCCTGTTATCGGTCAATCCTGCTGTCCACAATACCCAGTCAGATTTGGTATAACTTTTTCGGCTATCTAAAGGCAGGCCATATTCATTTTGCTTGGTGAGATAGAATTTAACTTCTTTTTGATAAACAGATTTAGGAAAAAGGTTGAGGCCAAGCACTTTGTCCCAAACCATATTATATTTTTCACTCCAACTGTCTTTATTATCAAAAGTAAGCGAGTAATGATCGCCTGCATCTGCAAGCTGCATCCATTTAACAACCATTTCTTTGGCACTGTTCCTATATTTTTCGGCAGTTGCTTTATCGCCTAATTGTTCGGCAAGCCTGGCATAACAACCAACACCAACAATGGCTTTGACCGAAAGATTAGCGTTTCGGGCCAAATGTCCGGCAAAGTCATCCGTACATAATTGGTTTGCAGGGTCAAGCCCTTCCTTGTTCAGATAATTAGCCCAGGTAGTTAAAGTTTTCCAATGTTTTTTAGCATAATTGGCATTGCCTTCTGCTTTGGCTATTGCAGCAGTTAAGATCAGCATGTTTCCTGACTCTTCAACAGGCATACCTTCACCATAAGTTTGCCCGTTGGCCAACGGGTAAGTACCTAAATCATGGGCTGCAAAAGGAGTATTGTTTTTTCCGCTTTCGCTGAAATAAAATATACCGTTCATCATCCCTTCCATCAACTCAGGATTATAAGCCAGGTATAATGGTGCCGACGGATAAGTTACATCTACCGTATTGATAAACCCACCGCTAAAGTTTTCTTTTGATAAAAACAGTATCTCGCCTTGCGGGCTTTTAACTAATTTATGTGCCGAAATACTCTGGCGATAACCCAAAACACAAAGCTTGGCATAATTTTCACCCCCTGCTGCAACTGCTGCTTTTTGTAGGCCCTGGTTAAAATCAGTACATTTTTTCAAGATAGATGTGTAATCCCTTGCTGCTGCGCCCAACTCGCTTTCAATGGTTTTTGAAGGATCGAGCTTCCACCAGGCTTTTAAATTCTGTTGGAAATACTGAATGGCATACAAGTCATCATAACCCAGCATAATAAACTGCTCTTTTGGAGTACTGCTTACTTTACCAAGCGGAATGATTGTACTTAACACCAAATGCTTTCCTTCCTTTACGTTTGGTGAAGTTGAGTTCTGCAAAAAGTTGTTCATCGCATCCGTAGAACTGCTTACATACTGGTTACTGCCATAACTTTGCGGTACACCCACGTACATATAACCCCAGTCAATCCGAACGTCATCGCCTCTTTTCTGCAGCACAGGTTGTTCTACCGTACCGGCCTTTAATATGGCCAAATTGTTGGAAGTGTATTTCTGCGTTGTTACCGGTTGCATTGAAGTGTTTACTGCAATGTCCGTAGAAGCGCCAAAGTAAACCTGTACGTTGTGTACTTTGCTGTCATTGGCTTTAACTTTGTAAGAAATATAAGAAATAGGGCGCGAAAGCAAATTCAGGTCATTTAACAATAACGGCGAAGTAAATGTTAAGGTAAGGTCAACTTTTCCACAGGTAAAATTGTAGATGGTTTGCGTTGCATTCATATCTACATTTGTTTGATCGGCCACTAAAATATTTGCTTTTTGTGCCGATACCGGTTCGGTAACCAAACCCGCATCCAAATGAGATCCGCCCGCAGTATTTGCACAATGGATGGCCAGTACATTTTTACCGGCCTTTAAGTTTTTCTTTATTGCATCATTGATTTCAATAAATGTAAATTTTTGTACCCAGCCTGTTTTATTGTAAACCTTTTCGCCGTTTAGGTAAACTTCCACATTATCATCATGGCTGATTTTAAGATAAAGGTTTTTAAAGTCCATTTGATTCAGGTTAAAAGTCCTTCTAACCCAAATATCTTTTGTTCTCCAGGAAGTTTTGTCAGCATTGTTATCACCAAAAGGGGCAATACCATTTTTCCAGGCAGCATCGTTAAACTGAAGATTTTCCCATCCGTTGGCGGGTTGGGTTTCAATATATTTGGTTTGATAGTTCTCCTCGTCGGATGTTGGTATCAAGGTTCTATAAGTTTTCTCTTCATTGCCCATAAAACGATAAGCCGTGCCATCCACTTTAATCAAGCCGGTTAAAGATTGGTCCGTGCCTGTCCAATGCTTTGTTGGTGCATCGGTTAGCTTATCCGATGTGGACCATATACTAAAATAAGTATCATGGCTAATGAGCGGATAGGCCGGTGCACGAAATCCCTGGGCATGAACCGCCAGGTATTGCATTCCGGCTAAAACGAGAAGAAGAAATAATTTTTTCATTTTCATAAGTATTACTGTGGTACTGTTAAGATCAATTGCCTAATGCTTCTTTTACATGGCAAAAATTGGTGTTGAACCTATTGACCATCGCTATGTTTTTATAGTGGTAAAAGAAGTATGCTGGTTTAAATTTTATCCTTGTCTGTTATTTGTATTTATTGGGTTACGGGGAATGCCGAGATCCTTAACCTTGCCCCGCCCATTGGTACCAAAGTAAGTTCTGATACCGGTTGTTCACTTTTTACCGGACTTTGAGGCAATACAGCGCAAAGCCCGTATTGATCAATTGTCCAGCCGGGTATCTTTTTCCCTTTGACTTTAAGTTCGATAGGCGCATTGTTATTGGTAAAAGGGTTATTGTCTTTTGGCCAGCTTCTGCGGATAACTTCAATAGAAGTTTCAGGGTGGGTTTTATCGATCAGCAAACCATAGTTCCAGGCAGAATTAGGATGGATTTCATAAGAAGGCCATTTTTGAGGATCAGCACCTACCTGCCACTTTGAATCGCCGATAGCAGTAGCTTTACTGTCTTCGCGCGTATAGTTCTCATCAATTTTTAAGGAATAAGTAAGCGGTCCGTAATTAACACTTACGCTGTTCTTGTTCTCGTTCCATTGACGCACGTTTAATTGCATCGGGAGTTGCAGAGAAATTTTATCTCCGTTTTTCCAGGCTTTAACTAACCGGATGTAATCGCCGTTGCTTGTGTTTACCGCTACAGCCTGTCCGTTTACTTTTACAGAAGCATTTTTGCACCAGGCAGGAACACGCAGGTAAAGCGGAAAGCTAACTGCTTTTGCGGTACTAACGGTAAAGTTAACCTGGCTTTCAAAAGGATAATGGGTAGTTTCGACTAAACTAACCTGTATGCCATTGCCAACTTTGGCTTTTACTTCGCCTTCACTATATAATTGGGCAACAAGGCCGTTATCAGGCGTAGCCATCCAGGTATTTTCGGCGAAATAAACCCAACCCGCAGCATGGTTATGCTGGCAGCAGCGACTGCTAAAAGGGTTCATCATTAAAAAAGGCCCTTCATTGGCAATGCCCGGGTGATGGTTTTTACTGTCACTTACCACCATATTAGGTGCAGTAAGATAGCGCAGGGATTTGTAATCGGGCATAAAAGCTGCTGAAAAGGTATTGAAAGCTACATCTTCACAGTTTTCGGCCCAAAGAGGGTCGCCGGTATCGCCCAGCAGCATTTCATCAGAGGTCATTTGTTCCACCATGCCGCAAGTTTCAACCGCTTGGCGCGGATCAACATAACCTTTGCGTGCGTTTTCGTCACTTCCAAACATTCCGCCCGGCACTTGCCCATATAGGGCACGGACAAGTTTGAAATCATTATAAGTAGCATTCAGATCTTTCTGATCATGGCTTTGCAAGTAAAACGTTGCCGGCTCCCTGAAACACTCCGCTATGTTTACATTATGCCAGTTAGGCAAGTTATTGGGCTGCCTCCAATTGGCTGTGTTTTTATCAATCTTGGATGCAAGGTCGAGCAGCCATTTATCGCCTGTGCGGTTATAAAGCCAATAAACGCTCAATAAGTTGTCGCCGCCCCTGCTGTTTTCCCAGTAATCTTCTAAAAATTTATTATCTGGAACGGATAACTCATATTTGAAATAACGGGTCATGAAAGGAATGACACGCGGATCTTTTGAATATTCGTAATAGGATTGCAAACACCATAACATCGGCATATTAGTCCATAAATCACGGTTGCCTTTATGCTCTACAGCAGGCCCGAAATCACCGTTATCGCGCTGGTTGTTCAACACCGCATCAATCCAAAACTTAGCTTCACTAATGATTTTTTTATCATTCAGCATATAACCAATGTTGGCATAGCCTTTTAGCCAGTAAGGCAGTTCTTCCCAGCCGTATTCGCCTTTGCCTTCTTTATTGAGCCAGGCATTGTTTGTTTTGGAAAGCCAAACGCTGATCTCGCCCAAATTACCGGTAAGCCCGTCCCGCTGAAGTTCCAAAGCTCTTTTTAACCATCCGCCAGCTTGAATGCTACCGACAGGAAGTTTTGTAAAATATTGCTTTTGCAGCGGTGCTCGGTTATTTACATAATATGCGTTGGATTGCTGGTTATTTACTTTTGATACCATTGTTGCCTTAACTGTAGATTGTGCAGTTGCAACAAATGCATTCAAACATGCTACTGTAGCTGTCAGAAAAATTTGTTTATTAAGTTTAGTAAAAGTGCTTTTTACTGGCATATCAATCAATATTATTTTACCAATGCCGGATCGTATAACCGAACATTAGACTTTCTTAACAGTTCAACAGGCATTTTTATTATCTTGCGGTCATACGTCATAAAGCCGTTCACTTCTCCCTCAACATCGGTTGTTTGCGTGTAAACTGCAGCCGATAAGCCTAGTTTGATCAACTCCTGCAACCTGTCTGTAAAGGAATCATATCTTTTAAAAAGATCTTCCCCATTTTTAAAATTCTGATAACCCCAGTTTTTGTTAGCTTGCCACGTGTGGTTCTCAACAGGCCAGCCTAAACCACCAAACTCGCCTAAAACCACCGCTTCTGTTTTACCAAAAATGTCTGCCCTCGGCATGGCAGGATGAGGATAATTATGCAAGTCAACAATATTGCCAACTGCATAAAAGTTTCCGCCGCTGGCACTGTTCACCAACCTGGATGGGTCTTTTTTCATCGTCCATTCGGTAATTTCAACTGTTTTAAATTGCCCCCAAGCCTCGTTAAAAGGAGTCCAAACCACTATGCAGGGATAATTATACAAGGCATTGATAATAGCGTTCCATTCTTTGCGGTAATATTTTTCAGATTCAGGGCTACGGTCTTTATCGGTAGCGCGATCATAAACGCCAGGGCGGTTCTCCCAGTGGTTGCCCAAATCACCGCTTGGCATATCCTGCCAAAGCAGCATGCCCATTTTATCGCAGTAAGTGTAATAACGGGCAGGTTCTACTTTGATGTGTTTACGGATCATGTTAAAACCCATTGCCTTCAGCTTGTCAATATCAAACTTTAAAGCTTCTTCTGTTGGCGGGGTATATAAACCGTCCGGCCACCAGCCCTGGTCGAGCGGGCCATACTCAAATACAAATTTATTGTTCAGCATCATGCGCTGTATGCCATTGGCATCAGGGCCAAGGGATATTTTACGCATGGCAAAATAGCTTTTGACCTCATCTACTGTTTTGTTGTTCCTGATAACGACTACTTGCAAGTCGTATAAGAACGGATTAGTAGTTGACCATAATTTGGGGTTTTTAATATTTAAAACCGCAGTTCCGTTTGCATCTATCACCTTCTCATCAACTTTAACCTGGCCGTCCATCGCAGTAATCCTTAGTTTGTCGTTTGATTGCGCATTTGCTATTTGGGCAGAGACAGACAGGGTTTGGTTGTCAATATTGGGTGTTTGTTTAGTTGCTTCTACATAAGTTTTGGCTACACCTTCCAACCAAACCGTTTGCCAGATGCCTGTTACCGGTGTGTACCAGATTCCGTTAGGGTTTTTCAATTGTTTGCCGCGCGGTTGCGGGCCATCGTCTGTCGGGTCCCAAACTTTTATTTTAATCTCCTGTTTGGCCCCGCTTTTTAAAAATGGGGTAATGTCAAATGTGAAAGGATCGAAGCCGCCTTCATGTACACCTACGCTTTTGCCGTTTACAAAAACTTCTGTCTGCCAGTCAACAGCACCAAAGTGCAATAATGTTTCTTTGCCTTTTAAAGCTTTGTTGATGCTGACCGTGTTTTTGTACCATAATAAACTGTCTTTACCCACTGTTTTTCCAACACCGGATAAGGCTGACTCTACAGCAAAAGGGACTAATATTTGTCCGACATACTTAGCTGGTTCATTTTGATTTTTAGGAATAATGGCATAACTCCACAACCCATTTAAATTTTGCCAGTTGCCACGGACCATTTGTGGCCTTGGATATTCCGGCAATGGTGCTTTTGGGTCTACTTTTTGGGCCCAGGGCGTGGTTATTTTATTGGTTATTAAATGCCACTGGTTTTGCTGCGCATTTGCAGAAAAGTAAACGAAAAACAGAAATATCAGGGAAAGCTTTTTTTTCATTAGAGGGTTATAAATACAGTTAACACCTTTTTAAGATTTTTAGAAGCTTAATATTTACATGCCTCTTTTAGCACATATAAAACAGTAAGCTTTTTAATGCTTTTAATAGAAGCAGATACTAAATTTTACTTGGTAAAAGAAGTATTGTCATTTCTTTAACTATATATAAGCAGTTTACAAAATAACAATTGAAGGCTATATATAACAATAACTTTTAAAGGGCCATCCGGTAAATGATAGCCCTTTTTAAAAGAATTTTAAAATGTTACTTTTGAGATAGGAGAAAAAAGCACCCTGTCTGTACCTGCAAGCCTAACGCCGATACGGGCAAAAAGATAATTTTGGGTAGGTGTAAGTGGCGTTGGAATGGCTACACTTACATTGATATTATTAAGGCTCGTCAAGGTTGAGCCAGCTACATCTGTAAAAGCGATGGCGTAAGAACCAGAGACAAACTGTGTTTTACTAATATAAATGGATACCGTTTGCACAGTCTTAGCTGTAGCACCAGTAATGATCTGTTCCAGGTTAAAAGTACCGGTAACTTTACTTGAAGTAGCTGAAAATTGCGGGTTTCTGATCATGTAATAAGGCGTTACTTCCAGGTCCAGCGTTTGGTCTCCTTGTAAATTAAGAGCAAGGCTATCCGGTTTTCCTGCAGCATTATGCCTCCATACCCAGGGACCATTGTTGTCTGGCATGGTTAATTTATAATTTCCATTGAACAACAGAGAAGAGTAAGAACCATCTTGGGCAACCGTAACCCCAATGGCAGCATTTTTACCAAAGCCAGGCTGCCAAAGCTCAAAACCAACCCTATCCTGCTCCACGCCAATAGCTTCTCCTTTATAAACAATACGCCCGCTAAAGGTTGTGCCCGGCGGCGCAAAATTATCTTTTTTGCAAGAAGCAAAAAAAGCAATGATGAGCACACTTAAAATATATTTAATTTTCATTTTCATTTCTAATTAATAGTTATTGGTTAGGGTTTTTAACAAGTTTTGGGTTATTGCTTAAAATGTTAAGATCAATAGCGGAATAATAGTTGCCAAATACAAACCTGTCTGAAGCTTGTACTTCACTTGGCAATACAATTCTGAAAATCCATTTCCCGTTATTAGGCCCGTTGGGGTCAAATAATTTGTATGGCCATAATCCGTAAGGCTGTGTATTACGTTTCGTAGCTGAACCAATATTGCTTACTAAATCGTTTACAGTCATCGCATTGCCATCAAATACAATGTGTGCTATTCTCCAGCGTTTCATATCAAATAAAGTATGACCTTCAAATACCAGTTCTACCCGGCGTTCGTGAACAATCTTATCAAATGTTATATCGCCTGCTGTTAATGGTATGGTTAAACCAGCACGTGCACGGACTTGGTTCATGTATAAGGCAGCACTACCTGGGTCGCCTAATTCAAATGAAGCTTCGGCAGCATTAAGCAATACTTCTGCATACCGGTAACGTATAAACCACACATCACTTTGTACGCCACGCTGGCCTGCACCTGGGGTAGGGTCTAAATATTTACGGATGTAAAAACCACTTTGTGCAGTAAATATTTTTGCATTTACAGGCCCGTCAAAACCAACTACCTGAACATTCTTTTGTCCGGGCAAATCCCTTGAGACACCACGGTCATCACCGCTAACAATACTTCCGTCATTTAACTGTACCCCTGCGAAAATATCTGTATTTACCCCCCTAAAAGAAGTACTTGGCAATAATACTGTACCTGCTAACCGGGCATCACGACCTGCAAAAGGGTCAGTTTGTTTAGTATAAACAATCGGAGTTCCACTGGCACTGGCTATGGCAATAGGGGCATAAGTATTGTCTAATTTTTCAAATGATTCTACCAGGTTTAAAGATGGGTTGATACGTCCGCCTTCTTCTTCCTGCGCGCCAAAACGAGGCTGGTTAGATACTGTAAAACCATGCTTCTTGTCGGTTTTTAATTTAAAATCATCTACAAAAATTACTTCCGGGTTATTTGCCTTATCCAAAAATAGATTAGCAAAATTATCAGAAAGATCAGGCTTTTTGTTGTATAGTGCATAAGAGCCTGCTGTACCGCTAATGATTTCTTTTGCAGCACGCAAAGCAATCTCGTAATATGCTTGCGATTTACTCGCAGGAATACCTACCTCGCCTCCTGCCAATGTAACCGTTGGTGTGGTTACACCATATTTGGCAATAGAAGCAGCATACAATGCTGCCCTTGACTCCATAGCCAGACAAGCAGCTTTGGTAGCTCTTGATTTTTCTGTTACATCCGAAGGCAGCAGTACTTTAAGGGCTTCGGCTTCGCTGATCACGAAATCATAAATCTCTGACTCTTTCAATCTTGGCTGGCGCAGATAAGAAGGATCACCACTAAAATCGTATGTCAATGATTTTAATATCAAAGGCACACCACCCATGCGTTTTACCAGTTCAAAATAATAAGATGCCCTTAAAAAACGGGCTTCAGCCAAAAATCTGGTTTTATCAGATGCTGAAAGCAATGTAGATGCATCCGCCCGCTCAATAAACAAGTTTAGGTCACGGATATAATTGTAATCCCAAGTGTTCCAGGATCCGAAACCCCAGCCATTGTTTTTGCCGAAACCGCCTCCGTCTGATACAAAGCATTCATTAAAATCAGCCATTGTTGACCAGTCCCTTACCGTCGAAAAATCATAATAGCGGTTATAAAGATCAGCAATAACTGATAAGGTTTGGTTAGGGTCCTGGAAGATTTGGTCTGTGGTCAAAATACCAACAGGTTGTACATCTAAATATTTTGAATCTTTACAACCCCATACACTAAACAGGGTTGCAAATAGTAGTATTGAAAACTTCTTTTTCATATCACCAATTATTATAAAGCTAATTTTATACCCAAGTTAAAAAGTCTACTCTGTGGGTGTTGTAGTCCGTTGCCGTCATTAATTTCAGGGTCAATAGCATATTGACGCAGATTATCAATGGAAAACAGATTGTAAGTATTTGCATAAACACGGGTACCCTTAACATTAATTTTACTTAACAAAGTTTTAGGCAGGGTATATCCTAATTCAATTGTTCTGGCTCTGATATAGGCAACATTATGTGTCCAAAAAGTAGAGTTACTATTGTAGTTGCTACCACCACCTTTATTAAAGCGTAAGGCAGGATATTTTCCCGGTATCCAGGCACTGTTAACATCATACACATCAGCTTTATGCCAGCGGTCCTCAAATATCGTATTCAAGGCACCATCGTTCTGAAAAGCCCATTTTGTTTCATAATTTTGTACAAAGCTATAACCAGCACCACCGGAGAAATCAGCATGAAAATCAAACCCTTTGTAATTCAGGGCAAAGTTAAACCCGAAATTTACGATTGGTAAACCAGCATTTTGGTAGCCAATAGGTTTTGTATCACTGCCATCTATACGCCCGTCATTATTTTGATCTTTATAAATTAAATCACCTGGCAATAAAGTTTTATTACCCTGTCCGTCAATGTTTACTTTATAATTATTGATCTGCTCTTGTGATGTAAACTGGCCTATCGCTTCGTAACCACGGGTTATGTTGGTATATCTTCCTTCCTGAGAACTGTAATACTGATCTAAGGAGTTAAAAAACGTAGGTTTATAGGATGATATAAACTTTTGCCTGGCTATGCCAACATTTGCACCGATCGAATATCCTAATTTGCCTGCAGTATTGTTATAAGCTATAGAAGCTTCACCTCCGATTACGGCATCTGTTTGCAGGTTTTCTAATGGTAGGTTATAACCCAATTCAGTCGGAACCAGTACATCATAACGTTGTTGTAACAAACCATCGCGTTTTCGATAGAAATAATCTAAAGCACCAGTGATTTTACCGCCTGCCAAACTATAGTCTGCTCCAATATCCAATATCTTGCTTCTTAACCAGGAAACATTTGTGATAGGTGCACCTTTGTCCCTTGATGTAATAATCGTGTTGCCATCCAGGATATTGGTACCTTGATTATAATTATAACCTGGCAGGTAAGCAAATAATCCAACTATTGGCTGGTTCTGATCATAAGGGTTACGGTCATTACCCAGAATACCGTAAGATGCCCTAAATTTTAAATCGGTTAAAAAGCTATGGTCACCCAATAAGTTTTTCACAACAGGCTCATCAGTAATGCGCCATCCTATCGAACCCGAAGGAAAATATCCTACGCGCCTGTTGGGCGCAAACAGGGATGAAGCATCCCGGCGGCCTGAGAACTCCAGGTAATAACGGTTAGAATAATTGTAACTTAAACGGGTTGCATAACCAGTACGTGTTATCGTGTTCTGGTAATCGTTATAAGTATCTACTGTAGGAAAATAAATTAATGAGAGTGAATTTGTAGTAGGTACTGCATGTACAAAGCTGCCGAAATTATCATTTTCCAGTCTTTCTGCCACAAAAAAAGCACTGACTGAATGTTTTCCAAAAGTGTTGCTGTAATTAATTATTCCTTGTAAAGTAGTATTGATTACTTTATCCTGATTACGTTGGCGCCAAGGGTTGGTACTTCCTCCTGTTGCTTTGTAAGTTTCATCTGTAGGGTTGTAGGTATAAGTTTTATAAGTATACTCAAAATTATCTAATAAATGATCAGCAATATAATATGAATACTTTCCACTTAACGTAAGCCCTTTTATACCTGGTACCTGATAATCACCATTAAAGTTAGTTTGCAAAACCCGCCAGTCTTCCTTGAAATGGCCTGCATTTTTCAGGGTTAAATAAGCATAATTCGTCTCGTTGTGCTTGATGTCATTTAAATAAGCAGGGTTATCATTTGCGTATGGCCTTTCTAAAGGTGTATTTCTCAGTATGGCAAACCGTGCCAAAAAGTAATCGTCTCCTCCTGGTACACCTGGGTTATCCCTGTTCTCTATGCGGCCGTTAATTTGAACACCAACTTTTAAACGATCAGTAATTTTAGCTTCAACGTTTGATTGGATGTTAGTGCGTCCAAACTTAAACTCTTTACCCATTTGTGTGCTTTGGTCTAAGCGTGTGCCAGACAGGTAGTAGGTTATTTTATCTGAGCCGCCTGTTGCATTGATATTGATAGAAGAAAGCGGTGCCCTATGGTTTAAAACAAAATCTCTCCAGTCAAAACTTTGATAACCAGGCAACGTACCCTGCTTATACTTATCCAGTTCGGCTGGTGTAATACTGGTTTTTCCCTGATCGTTGATCTCAGCTTCTGCACGATACCGCATGTAATCATAAGAGTTGTTTACGGTATTTGGGAATCTGGTCCATTTTTGCAACGAGTAATAGGCATCGACATTAATTGCACTTGGCGCGCCATACTTTCCGCGTTTTGTAGTAACCACAACAACACCATTTGCAGCCCGTACACCATAGATAGCCGCCGAAGCATCTTTTAAAACTGTAATACTTTCTATATCATTTGGTGAAAGGTTATTAAACTGTCCTTCATCCTGCTGAATACCGTCAATTACGTATAAAGCAGGACCGAAATTACGGATGGAAATTGCTGCGCCTGCCCCCGGCCTACCTTCTGCCATTTTAAAAGAAACACCAGGCAGTTTACCAGCCAGGGTTGCACTTACTGTAGAGCCAGCATGCACACGGTCCAAATCTTTCGAGGTTACAGTTGATATTGCTGAGGTAATTGATTCTTTCTTTTGTGCAGAATAACCTGTTACTACCACTTCCTGTAAGTTTGAATTTGCTGATCTAAGCCTAATCCTTAGTTCAGTTTTGCCATTTATCGAAACTTCCTGCGTAGTGAAACCTACATAGCTCACTACCAATGTTCCGTTAAGATCCGGTACTGCCAGGTTAAACCTTCCCTTGGCATCTGTTGCAACACCAGCCGGCGTGCCTTTGGCTTTGATACTTACACCGATCAAAGCTTCCCCAGTGGTGTCAACCACCGTACCGCTTACCTGCTTGGTTTGGGCAAATGACGAAGCAGAAATAAGCAGCAAAACCATAATGGAAACAAAAGCCAATGCTCCTTTCAGCCCCTTCCGGAGATGTTTGTGTTTCCATTTCAAGTGGGCTGTGCCCTCTTGTTCAAGAAGTAAAACTTTTTTCATAAATGTTTAATAATTGGTTAAATTCAGATTTAGAAGTGTTGAGTTAACACTTCTAAATCATGGTGTAAAGAAAAAGGATTTTGAAACTGATGATTAGCCAAATACTATCAATTATTAGTTAATTTGTATCATTTTTTTTACAGATTAATCTTGTTATTAGATATATTTGTTCCGAAAAATCTCTTGAAACCTAAACTATTATATTGCTTTTTATTAGTCCTGTTTTTTAAAATCTGTTATGCACAGCCTTATTATTTTAAGCATTATCAGGTAGAAAACGGGCTGTCTAACAACACGGTTTATAGCTGCGTGCAGGATAAACAGGGCTTTTTGTGGCTGGGGACGAAAGATGGCTTGAACCGGTTTGACGGCTATAGTTTCAAAACTTTCCGGCACGATAACAGCAACAAAAAAAGTATTGGCAATAATTTTATCCAAACCCTTTATACAGATGACCAAGGTTTGTTGTGGATAGGCACAGCAGCCGGAATCTATCGCTACAATGCTGAAGATGAGCGTTTTATACCAATAAAAACAGCATTAGGTATTGGTGTAAGATCCATCGTTAAAGACCGCCAAAATAATTACTGGTTTGTAGGCAACGGTACTGTTTTCAGGTATCAAAAAAATACCGATAAACTTTTTAGCCTGCGTCGGTTTCAAAATTTTGAAGCCACAAGCGTTGCTGTAGACAGTTCCGGAAATATCTGGCTGGCTACAACTTCCGGCAACTTAGAACGCCTAAATGCCGGCAGTAAAACTTTTAAAAGTTATGATGTATTTGCGCACTCTAAAACGGTTTCTTCTAACTATATCGAAAAAATATACTGCACAACAAATGGCAAAATCTTTATTGGTACATCAACCCAGGGCTTTAAAATTTTTGACTTAAAAAGCCTTACTTATCAGGATGTGCTGACTTATAACAAAAACAAAACAGAAATTTTCGTCCGTGATTTTTTAAAATATTCTGATACACAATACTGGATCGCAACCGAATCCGGCATATTTATTTACGATACGCAAAAAGGCAGTTTTACCAACCTGAACAAGCAATACAACGATCCGTATTCCCTGTCGGACAATGCGGTTTATACGTTGTTTAAAGATTCTGAAGATGGCATTTGGGCAGGCACTTATTTTGGCGGCTTAAATTATTATCCAAAACAGTACTCCACTTTTAATAAGTTTTATCCGCGGACAGATAAAAATGCTTTGCTCGGAAATGTAGTGCGCGAGATATGCAAAGACCAATACGGCAACCTGTGGGTTGGCACGGAAGATAACGGATTAAACAAATTAAGTACCGATAAAAGAAGCTGGACGCACTATAATCCCGGTGGTAAAAACAGCTTATCCAACACCAACATCCACGGTTTACTGGCCGACGGGCAAAATCTTTTTGTGGGCACTTTTGATCGTGGCCTGGATATTATGGACATTGCTTCAGGCAAAATTATAAACCATTTTTTGGCCGGCCCGAAGCCAAACGAACTCAAAAGTAACTTTGTGGTTTGCTATTTAAAAACAAGTTCGGGGTTGATCCTGGTGGGCACCGCAAACGGATTGTACAGTTTTAATAAAAGTACCGGAAGCTTTACTACAATCAAAAACCTGTTAATAAATGATTTTATCTGTTCGATTGAGGAAGACCATACAGGCAATATCTGGATCGGAACTATGCGGAACGGCGTGCATTCCTTCAACCCAAAAACAGAACAGAACGACTGGCTTAACGAAAAATATGCCATAAAAGAAGCATTGAAAAATAGTACGGTAAACGATGTATTCGAGGATACTGAGCATCATTTGTGGTTTGCCACTGAAGGCTCGGGTTTATGGCGTTTCGATCCGGCAAACAATCAATACAAAAAATTTGACATCAGCACCGGCCTGCCAAGTAATTTTGTTTTCCGGATGGAGGAAGATAACCGTGAAAACCTGTGGATCAGCACGACACGCGGTTTGGTAAGCTTGAACTTGCGGGATCAAAGTTTGAAGATTTATACCAAAGCCAATGGTTTGCTTAGCGATCAGTTTAACTATAATTCATCTTTTAAAGATGCGGACGGCACGATGTATTTTGGCTGTGTGAAAGGAATGGTGAGTTTCAACCCAAATTCATTTCGCCCAAATAATTATGTTGCACCGGTTTACATCACCGGCCTACAGGTTTACAACAAAGAAATTATGGTAAACCATAGTCCGTTGCTAAGCAAATCTGTTATTTATACACGTAAGATAAATTTAGCTTATGACCAGTCTTCTTTTAGTATTGATTTTGCGGCATTGAATTTTGCTTCGCCGGAGATGACGCAGTATAAATACAAAATGCAGGGTTTGGATAACCGCTGGACGTATTTAAAAACCAACCGAAAAATTTATTTCACGCAGCTTTTGCCCGGCCATTATATTTTTATTGTGGATGCAGCCAATAATGAAGGCAAGTGGAATGACCAGGAAGCAAGGCTCGAAATTGAGATTTCACCGCCTTTTTGGGCAAGTATCTATGCTTATTTTGTTTATGTTTTGCTGGGTTTGCTGGCTGTTCTATATTTATTCAGAAGATACCATCAGCGCACGCGCGAAAGAAATGACCGCCTGATCGAAATGATGGAAAACGATAAGGAAAAGCAGATTTACAATGCCAAAATCGAGTTTTTTACAAACATTGCACACGAAATCCGTACGCCTTTAACCTTGATAAAAGGGCCGATGGAAAAAGTGATCCGTCGGTCGGAAATGGTGCCGGACATCCAGAACAACCTAAAAATTATGGAGCGGAACACCAACCGGTTACTGGACCTCACCAATCAGCTGCTGGATTTCAGGAAAACAGAAACAAATACTTTCAACCTAAACTTTGTGAAGGTGAACGTTAACGAATTGCTGGACGATATTTTTATCAGTTTTAAACCGATTACGGAGCAAAAAAACCTGAGCTATATTTTAAAACAACCTTCGGAAACGCTTTTTGCCTACATCGATCCGGAAGCGATCAACAAAATATTAAGCAACTTATTTAACAACGCTATCAAGTATTCTGAAAATATAGTTGAGGTAGAATTGCTGCCCTTTACATTGGATAACGGCGATTTTACCATTGAGATCAGAAACGACGGGCATATTATTCCGTTGGAAATGAGCGAAAAAATATTTGAACCGTTTTTTAGGTTGAAAGAAACCGAAAAACACGTTGGTACAGGCATTGGTTTATCTTTGTCGCGCTCGCTTGCCGAACTACATAAAGGTGTTTTGGCCTTAAAAAAGCCGGACCTGAAAATAAATATTTTTACCTTGACGCTGCCCGTTCATCAGGATAAAGAATTTGACCTTTACCTCAATGATGAAGATGAACAGGAAATAGCGAAATTATTAGACCAAACAAATATAAACCGCCAAAGTATGAAACCGATAATTTTATTAGTAGATGACAACCTGGAAATATTAGATTTTATTGCGGATGGTTTGACCGAAAAATATGCCGTGATCAAAGCACAAGACGGGCAAGAAGCTTTAAAACTATTAGAAACGGAAAACCCGGATTTGATTATCAGCGATGTGATGATGCCGGGGATTGATGGCTTTGAGTTGTGCAAAAAAATTAAAACCAACTTTGATCACAGCCATATACCAATCATTTTATTAACAGCTAAAAACACCATGCAAAGTAAACTTGAAGGTTTGGGCGTTGGTGCCGATGCTTATGTTGAGAAGCCTTTTTCGCCGGAATATTTGGAAGTGCAAATAGCCAACTTGCTGAGCAACAGGAATAAGATAAAAGAGCACTTTGCAAATTCTCCGTTGGTGCAAATTAAAAGTATGGCTTATTCTCAATCTGATGAAGAATTTTTGGAAACGCTGAATGCTGTTATCTATAAAAACATCCAAAACCCCGATTTGGATGTTGAGCATGTGGCCAGCCTTTTGAACATGAGTAAACCAACTTTGTACCGTAAAATTAAAGCCATTTCCAGCCTTACTATAAATGAATTGATCAATATTACACGCTTAAAAGTGGCGGCCAGATTGCTGGAAGACGGACATTATAAAATTTATGAAGTGGCAGATATGGTTGGCTACAGCTCACAATCTCATTTGGGCAGGAATTTTTTGAAACAATTTGGTACCACGCCAACCGAATATCAGCAACGTAAAAAAAAGGTTTCGTAGGTTTTTAGTCGGGAAATTGATGATGCTTCTTTTATCACCTAAAATTTGTTGTTGCAAACGATCCCTTTAAAAAAAGTATAGAAAATCCAATATTTTAGGTGATAAAAGAAGCATGGAAAAATCTTGAACCGGTTTTGAAAATACGTTCTAATTATCCTGATAAAGAATTTGATTTTAGCAGAAATAAATTTGGTAAAAGCTAAGAGCCTGTTTAAATTTATATCAGAAAATTTTTACAATGCTTCTTTTATGCCTGTAAAATTTGTTTTGAATTTTATACCGATAAAAGAAGCATCGGTTTTCTTGTTTTTTAAGGTGATAAAAGAAGCATAGAAATTAGATTGAACAAAATTTAAACAGGCGCAAAATCCCGAATATTGCGCTTCAAACCCGATAACAGCTAATGCTTCAAATCCGCGAAAATGTTTCCCTCAAAAATTTCAACACATTTGGTGTCGAAGCAATAGCTAAGTATTTGGTTGAAATCAATCACGAAGATGAACTGACGGAACTTTTTTTAGATCCGAAATGGCTTACATTTCCGCGTTTGGTTTTGGGCGGAGGAAGCAATGTGCTGTTTACCAAAGATTTTGAAGGGTTGGTTATCAAGATGAACATCCGCGGCATTGAGCACCGCATCAGCCACGAAGAAGTGCATGTAGAAGCCGGGGCCGGCGAAAATTGGAACGAACTGGTAAATTATTGTGTGACGCATGGTTTTGCCGGGATGGAAAATTTAAGCCTGATCCCTGGCTCTGTGGGTGCTTCACCGGTGCAAAATATTGGTGCTTATGGTGTAGAACTGAAAGATGTGTTTGAATCTTGCCAGGCTTTTGAAATCTCTACACAACACAAAAAAACCTTTGTAAAAGAAGCATGTGGTTTTGGCTACCGCGAAAGTATTTTCAAAGGCGAATTGAAAAATCAATATATCATTACTTCGGTAAAATTTAAACTTTCGATCAAGCCAAAAATCAATACAAAATACGGTGCCATAGAAGATGAACTGCGGAAGCGTGAAATAAGTGATCCGACTATTCAGGATATTTCTAAAGTGGTGTCGCACATCCGGGTTTCTAAATTGCCCGATCCTTCTACCATCGGCAATGCGGGCAGCTTTTTTCAGAACCCGGTTATCGATTTTGCTGACTTTGAAAAATTAAAAAGTAAGTTTCCGGATGTGGTAAATTTTCCTGCGGGAGACCATAAAATTAAACTGGCTGCAGGCTGGCTGATTGAACAATGCGGATGGAAAGGCCGTATTATCGGCCAAACCGGAACCTTTAAAAACCAGGCTTTGGTACTGGTGAACTATGGCCAGGCCACCGGAGCAGAAATTTATGCGTTATCGTCGCAAATCATAGACAGCGTGTATAATAAATTTGGCGTTGGACTGCACCGGGAAGTCAATATTCTATAACTCCCAAAGCTTAACAAAAACTTAACATCAAACTGAATAGCTGTGTTTTCAGATTTACGGTTTTGAACAGAAAAAGTTTTATTGTCTATATTTTATCTTAAAACTTACTGATTATCAAATAGATAATCTTCAACCTGAAAAATCGTTTTTGTTTACTTTCATCGAAAATTCTGTTCGCGTTGGAAGGTATCGTTAAAGCCTTGATTAAAATTTAGGAGGGTTTAAAAAAATCGGTCTTGAAATTGTACAAAGGTTTACAGAACAAGACTAAAACCAACGATAAAAAATAGGACAATGACAAAAATTGAATTCAACACCATGGTATTGCGTCAGGCAAGTTCTTTAAGATCTTACGCGTTGCATTTCACACATGATGCAGACGATGCCAATGATTTAGTACAGGATACAATGCTTAAAGCAATTACTTATTACAACAAATTTAAAGAAGGTACAAATTTGAAAGGCTGGTTGTACACTATCATGAAAAATACCTTCATCAACAATTATCGCCGTTTTGTTAAAATGAGCACTTTTGTTACCAAATCTGAAGAAATATCTTCTGCCAACCTGGTGTTCAGTTCAACAAAAAACCAAGGTGAAGCAAAATTTGTGATGGATGATATTAAGAAATCATTAGACAAATTGCCGCAGGAATATTATGTTCCATTCACGATGTATTTTGAAGGACATAAATATCACGAAATTGCAGATCATTTAACTATCCCGATCGGAACTGTTAAAACCCGTATCCACGTTGCCCGCAAATTATTAAAGAAAAATCTTAAATCGTATGATAATGGTGTTAAAAAACCAATCTACGCAATGGAAGATTAATTAGCAGAATTTAACTTTACCCGATATATAATAGAAAAAGCCCGATACGTCGGGCTTTTTTGGTTTTGGTATTTTTCAGGATGCTTCTTTTACCAGTAGTTTTATGGTTTCCTGTGCTGCAACCTGCCCGGAAATTAAAGATGGCGGCACGCCAGGGCCGGGAACGGTTAACTGACCTGTAAATAATAAATTTTTGATCTTTTTTGATTTCATGGTCGGCTTAAAGAAAGCAGTTTGTGAAAGTGTATTGGCCAAACCATAAGCATTCCCTTTAAAAGAATGATAATCTGCAATAAAATCCCGGTGCGCATAACTTCTTTTCACTACGATCGCAGTTCGGATTTCCTGCCGAGTTATTTTTTCAAACCGATCCAGCATCAAATTAAAATAATATTCGCGCGTACTTTCATTATCTTCTAAACCCGGCGCAACCGGCATCAAAAAAAACAGGTTTTCGCAACCATTCGGTGCCACTGAGTTATCTGTTTTAGAAGTGCAGGAAACATAAAACAAAGGTTTTTGCGGCCATTTCGGGTTGGTGTAGATTTCTTCAGCGTGCAATTCAAAATCTTCATCAAAAAATAAATTATGGTGATGAATGCCATCCACTTTTTTATTCAGCCCAATATAAAACAGTAAACTGGATGGCGACATGGTGCGGCTGTTCCAATATTTCTCATCATAATTCCGATCTTTTTTCTCTAATAATTTTTGATCAACGTGCTCGTAATCAGCACCTGCAATCACAAAATCAGCTGGTATAATCCCCTGATCGGTGATCAAACATTTTACTTTGCCGTTTTCGGTTTCAATTTTCAGCACCTCGTGGTTTAGTTTAATTTCCACACCCTGTTCCTGTGCTGTTTTTACCATAGCTTTTACAATTTCGTGCATCCCTCCCATCGGATACCAGGTTCCAAGGGCCAGATCGGCATAATTCATCATGCTGTACATTGCCGGCGTATTTTGCGGTGTGGCACCCAGAAACAAAACCGGAAATTCCAGCAATTTTATCAGCTTCGGATTTTTAAAATACTTGCGCACATGTTTGCTCATGCTGGTGAGCATCTGGATGCGAAAACTTTCTTTGATCAACCGAAAATCAATAAACTCGGTGATGGAATGCGATGGCCGAAAAACGTATTCGCCCATGCCAACTTTATATTTGTAAGCAGCCTGTTTCAAAAATTCGCGCAGGTTTTTGCTGCTGCCAGGTTCTTCCTGCTCAAAAAGCTGCTCTAATTGCTGCATGGATGCCGGGATTTCCATCAGATCATCTTTTCCGAAGTAAATCTGATAACCGGGATCCAGACGTTTTAAATCATAAAAATCAGAAGTTTTTTTGCCGAATAAAGCAAAATAATTATCAAAAACATCCGGCATCCAATACCAGCTCGGCCCCATATCAAACTTAAACCCGTCTTTTTCCCACACACGTGCACGGCCACCAGCCTGATCGTTTTTCTCCAGAATGCTAACCTGATAACCGCTTTTTGCCAAAACCGATGCTGCCGATAATCCTGCAAAACCAGAACCTATAACTACAATTTGCTGTCCTTTTTTCATGTCTGAGAAGATAAGTTTGGCCGTAACAATTTGTTTCAGCACGGCTGCAAAAGAAACAAAAGCAGGTGTTTTTTGTACATTTGGTTATACTTCTTTTAGCGCATGGATCTTTACAACGAAACTTGTTTCGAGTGCAGTAAAATCATTACCAACAAATACAGTACTTCTTTTAGCAAGGGAATTAAAACCTTTGCCAAGCGGTTCCGCTACCCGGTTTATGCAGTTTACGGTTTTGTAAGATATGCGGATGAAATTGTAGATACTTTCCATGGCTTTGATAAAGCGCAGTTAATCAACGAGTTTAGAACTTTAACCTTTGAAGCGATCGAACGGAAAATCAGCCTGAACCCGGTTTTACAGTCTTTTCAGGAAGTGGTGAATACTTATCAGATCGATTTGCATTTGATTGATGCGTTTTTAAAGTCGATGGAAATGGACCTGGAAAATACCATTTATACCGATGAGGGTTACCGGGAATATATTTATGGTTCTGCGGAAGTGATTGGCTTGATGTGCCTGAAGATTTTTTGTGAAACAGATGAAGGATTGTACGCAAAACTGGTTCCGAAAGCCCGGAGTTTAGGTGCTGCATTTCAGAAGATTAATTTTTTGCGCGATATAAAATCTGATTTTGAAGAACGCGGCCGGACTTATTTCCCTGACATTGATTTTAAAAAGTTTAATTCGGAAGAGAAAAAACTGATTGAAACCGACATCAAAAAAGATTTTGACGATGCGCTGGAAGGCATTTTGCAATTGCCAAAAGGTTCACAATTAGGCGTTTACATCGCTTACGTTTATTACCTGGAGCTTTTTAAAAAAATTAAACAAACACCTGCAAATGTGATCATGCAAAAGCGCATCCGGGTGTCAGACAGTCAGAAAATGTTTCTTTATTTTCAGGCTTGTCTGCAACAAAAAATAAAATAAAATCATGAAAGGTTTCTTAACAGCTTTCATTTTTCTGTTTGCCACGTCTGTTTCTTTTTCAATGCTGAATCAAAAAACAGATATTTCTGAACTCAGGAAACAGATGCTGCGTGCCATCAACAGCCCGAAAGTAACGGATTCTTTGTACAGCAATCTACAAAAAACCAATCAGAAAGTGCCGCTTGTGATGGCTTATTTTGGTGCTTTGGAAGCGTTGAAAGCGAAAGATAGCTGGAACCCGTACAATAAGATCAAGTTTTTAAACTTATCCAACAAAACCATTTTACAAGCCGTTAATGCAAGTCCTAACGATATGGAGATCAGGTTTATACGGTTTTCTATTCAAACTAACTTACCGCATTTTTTAGGTTTAAATAAAGATTTGGATTCGGATAAAAACCAGATATTACATCAGCTGAAACAAAAAAATTACGGTTCTGCAGATAAGGTTTTCGTGCAAAATATGATTAAATTTTTGCTGAATTCCAAACAATGTTCACCGCAGGAAATTTCCTTTTTACGTCAGCAATCAATTATTTTAAAGTGAAATACGCTTACCTGCTGATCAATTTTTTGAGCGTAATTTTTCCGCTGCTTTTGTCATTTGATTCGCGTGTACGTTTCTATAAAAGCTGGAAATATATCTGGCCGGGTTTGTTCCTCACCGGGATACTGTTTTTAGCCTGGGATATTTTTTTTACGGTAAAAGGCGTTTGGTCTTTCAACCCAAACTATATTCTCGGAATCACTTTTTTCAGGTTGCCGCTGGAGGAGATTTTATTCTTTTTAACGATCCCGTTTTCCTGCATTTTTATTTATGAATGCTTGAATTATTATGTGAAATGGCAGATCCCAAACCGGATTGTAAAGGTTTTAAATATCTTGCTAATCCTAATTTCGGTAATAATATTGGCCTTTTATCACAATCGGCTTTATACTTTAATCAACTTCGGGACACTGCTTTTGCTGCTTATCTTGTTGCAGTTTGTGTTGAAAGTAAAATGGATGAACCATTTTTATCTGGCTTATTTTGTTTCACTGGTCCCGTTTTATATCGTTAACGGAATATTAACTTCTGTGCCGATTGTAAGTTATAACAATGCTGAAAACCTGGCGATCAGAGTTGGAACGATTCCGGTGGAAGATCATTTTTACCTGATGTCTTTACTACTGATGAACATCGCTTTTTTTGAATATTTCCGAAAGCGTGATGCTTCTTTTATCGGCATAAAATGAGTGAGCTGCCGGTTTATACCAAAAATCAGCTTGCCCTGCGCAACGGGCAAGACAAACCGGAAATTTGGGTAGCATATTTAGGCCAGATTTATGAAGTGACCGAAAGCCGCTTATGGCAAAACGGCAAGCATTACGAACATTGGGCCGGACAGGATTTGACTGAAGAACTGGCTGACGCGCCACACACTGATACTGTTTTTAGCAGGTTAAAATTGGTGGGCGTTTTAGGCTGATTTAAATTTGAAATGTACTGAGTTGTACAAATTCTTCCACTCTTGCTGCAATTTCTTCCTGAGTAAGGTTTTTTAATTTTTCTGTGCCGAATTTCTCCACACAAAATGAAGCTAACGCCGAACCGAAAATGATCGCATTTTTCATGTTTGCAAAATTAACCGTTCCAACTTTAGCCAGATAACCCATAAAACCGCCCGCAAAAGTATCGCCCGCACCTGTCGGATCAAAAACATCTGCCAAAGGTAAAGCCGGTGCAGAAAAAACTTTTCCCTCCCCAAAAAGCAAAGCACCATGTTCACCTTTTTTGATGATGAGGTATTTCGGGCCCATTTGTAGAATTTTAGATGCTGCTTTTACCAGGGAAAATTCGCCGGAAAGCTGGCGTGCTTCGGCATCATTAATGGTCAAAACATCTACGGATTTTAAAGTTGATAGAAGATCATCCAGCGCAATATCCATCCAAAAATTCATGGTATCCAGAACAATTAATTTGGGGCGATTGGTTAAGCGGTTGATAGCCGTTTGCTGGGTTCTAGGCGTAAGATTTGCCAGCAGCAAGTATTCACAATCCTGATAAGAATCAGGTATGATCGGATCGAAATCTTCCAAAACATTCAACCCGGTTTCCAACGTATCCCGATTGTTCATATCGTTATGATATTTACCAGACCAGTAGAAGTTTTTTCGATCTTCGGCAATTTGTAAACCTTCCGTATTGATATGATGCTGATGCCAAACCTCAATTTCTTGCTTCGGAAAATCTCCGCCTATAATCCCTACTACTTTAACTTTATTATAAAAATAAGAAGCAGCCAGACAGGCAAACGGTGCTGCACCGCCCACCATTTTTTCTACTTTGCCAAAAGGCGTTTCAATATCATCAAGTGCAATTGATCCGATAACAACTAAGCTCATCAAAAAATATTTTAAATAATTTGCACAAATATTGTGATTTTAAGCTGGAAATTATACTTTTGCACCACTCTAACAAATCGTAACATTCCCGAATAGCTCAGCTGGTTAGAGCATCTGACTGTTAATCAGAGGGTCGCTGGTTCGAGCCCAGCTTCGGGAGCCATAAAGCCTCATAGAAATGTGGGGCTTTTTTGTGCTTTAACATTTGGATTTTTTACTGTAATCTAAGAGCCTGTTTAAATTTTGTCCGATTTCTTTTAGATGCTTCTTTTATCATCTAAAAAAACAGGAAATATTAATGCTTCTTTTATCAGTATAAAATGCAAAAACAAAATTTACAGGCATAAAAGAAGCACCAATATTTTTTCAGATAAAAATTTAAACAAGCTCTTAGATTTTGTTACAACTTTCTTAGATTTTGTTATTTTGATTGTTTGGCGTTATACGAAATTTGTTACCCATAAGTGCATGATACCTTTTTGCACTTTACCAACTTAAAAACATGAAAAACATCACCATCATTGGCGCATCTGCGGGTCTTGGGCTCGAAACGGTCATTAAATCATTGGAAGATGGGCATAAGACCACGACTTTATCACGCAGCACAGGAAACTTAACTCAGCAAACTAACCTTACTATCATGCAAGGCTCGGCTACCAAGCTGGCCGACGTAAAGAAAGCAATTACTGATGCTGACGCCATAATTGTTACGATTGGCACGGGAAGCAAAATTGATTGGCAGACGATTTCTAAAGGCACAACTCTTTATACCGATGCTGCTACCGTACTGCTTAGTGCCTTAAAAGAACTTAAAATGCAGGTGCCAATAGTGGTTGTTACAGGCTTTGGTGCTGGCGAAAGTAAACGATACCTGCCTTTTTTTTTGAAAGTGGTAATACGTGTGTTACTTCGCAAGATATATAACAATAAAACCCGCATGGAAGAGATAATTTCGTCGGAGTATAAAAATTGGGTAATTGTAAGGCCCGGTGTGCTGACAGATAAGCCCGCTACCGGAAATTACCGGGCGTATAGCAAGCTTGGAAAAGACTTAAAAATTGCTGACATCGCCCGGGCCCAAGTTGCAGAATTTTTGGTTAAACAGGCAGAAGTCTCAACTGAAATCGGCAAATACGTGGTTCTAATGGGGGAATAACTTGAATGAAAACACATACCGAAAGACTGCTTACTAATTTGTAGTTGAATCCATCCTCAATGCTTCTTTTAGCACTATAAAATTGGTGGTTTGTATCTTATCATCCACAAAAAGCAAATCATGCTTTACCATTTTTTAGGCGATAAAAGAAGCATGGAAAATAAATTGACAAAATTTAAACAGGCTCATAGATTCTGTTACAACTTTCTTAGATTCTGTTATTTTGATTATTTGCCGATACACGAACTTTGTAGTACAAAAACAATGATGATCATGAAAATAACAGTAACAGGTTCTCTCGGCTACGTCAGCACACCACTCATCCAGGAATTAATAAAAAAAGGACATTCAGTTACCGTCATCAGCAGCAAGGCCGAAAAACAGGCAGCTATTGAAGCGATGGGCGCAAAAGCCGCTATCGGCAACATGGATGACGCCAGCTTTTTAACCGATGCTTTTACAGGCGCAGATGCAGTTTATTGTATGCTTGCCCCATATAATAATTTTGGCGACCCGAACAACACTGCAGATACGGTAATAGCACGGGCTGATGCGGTTGCCAATAATTATGTACAGGCCATTGAACAATCTGGTGTGAAACGTGTAGTTTACCTGAGCAGTATTGGTGCTGATATGAAAAAAGGTGCAGGCCTTATTATTATTCATCACAATGGGGAAAATACTTTGAATAAATTACCGCAGGACGTGAACATCTCGTTTTTGCGCCCTTCTGGGTTTTATAAAAACCTTTTTGCCTTTTTAAATCCTATCAAAAATCAGAACACTATAGCTGCACGATACGGTGGAGACGATATAAATGTATTTGTTTCAAATACAGATATTGCCCATGCGATAGCTGAGGAATTAGAATCTCAGGAGGCAGGCAGAAAAGTTCGTTATGTGGCCAGCGACGAACTGACTTGTAATGAAGCGGCAAGTATTTTAGGTACTGCCATCAACAAGCCTGATTTAAAATGGGTGACCATCAGTGATGAAGAGCAGCTTAATATCTACAAAGCACATGGAATGAATGAGAGCCTTGCTGCCCAGTTTGTAGAAATGAATGCCAGCATCCATAACGGAAAATTTTTCGAAGATTATAACCGCAATAAACCAACATTTGGAAAAGTAAAAATGAAAGAGTTTGCTCAAGAATTTGCTGCTGTTTATCACCAGCAATAAGTATATTATATCATGGCAGCCGCAGAACCATACCATATTAAAACGATTAGCGAGTTTCATCAGTTAGCGGGCTTATCCAGACCGGAGCATCCTTTAATCAGTGTAATTAACCTGGAGGACGTAAAACGGTTGCCTGGAAATACGCATGCCAGCCTGATGCTTGATTTTTACACAATCTCGCTAAAACGTCATTGCAATGGTAATTTTAAATATGGCCAGCAGCAGTATGATGTACAGGGCGGTGTCATGTATTTTATGGCACCCGGGCAGATATTTAGCCCACCTACAAAAAACGAAGGAACAAATACAGCTAAGATGTCAGGATGGGGACTTTATATTCATCCTGACTTTTTGTGGAATACGCCCCTGGCAGGAGGGATCAAAAAGTATGAATACTTTAATTATTCGGTAAATGAAGCACTATATCTTTCCGAGAAAGAAGAAGATACCATTATCAGCCTGATGCAAAACATCCAAACGGAGTATTTTGCCAATACGGATAAATTTAGTCAGGATATTATCATTTCGATGATTGAAGTACTGCTGAATTACGCCGACCGTTTCTACCACCGCCAGTTCCTCACCCGAAAAATTGAAAATCATCAAATGCTTGACCGGCTTGAATATCTGCTAACAAACTATTTTAATAGTACCGATTTATTAACCCTGGGATTGCCAAGTGTTCAATTTATAGCCGAAAAATTAAATATATCGCCCAACTACTTAGGGTCTGCTGAGAAACAAATTGACCTTTGAAATATAGGCAGTTATGCCCAAATTAGCGAACTGAAGTGCATGGATATATGGTAAAAGGTTCAAAAAGGCGTGCA
>JAABUS010001808.1_pt1 | contig 44003 bp, 34 predicted proteins | sample 5560161 | NCBI WGS metagenome assembly JAABUS01 (sample SAMN10711885, study PRJNA513376) | rock metagenome | isolation source: Antarctica rocks | place: Antarctica: Victoria Land, Trio Nunatak nord | collected 2016-01-04
ATTCCTAAATCGCCAAACCTGTTAGATGCACTTTCTAAAGGAACCCTTGAAGTAAATTGCCATATTTCAAAACCTCCACCCCCGGAAAGATTCATAGATAAGATGGCATGCCTTTTATGCACCTGGTAACCTGTATAACGTGTCATTAAAGAAGCTTCAGCCTTATCTTCAAAGATCAAAACGTTCATACCAAAAAGATTTTTGTAAAGGTGCTTTGCTTCGTTTGCATTTGTTACACCTATACCTGCCTGTTGTATACCTGTAATTAAATCTTTCATAACACTAACAGTTTTATCTTTTTATCTGTATACCAACATTCCCTGATATTTTTCCATCATCTCTACTTGTGAGGCTCCTTTGTTGTACATTTTTACGATAGTCCGGTTTGCCAGTTGTACAGTTAGCCAGCTATTCGTATCATATTTCCTTGCTGAAACCAATGCTGCCTTTGAGAATATTTTGTACTTCCCCTTTTTTCGTGCCCTTTCTACAATCTCGTAATCTTCCATTATGAGCATATCCTCTTTAAAACCTCCAATCTCTTTAAATAGTTTATCGGTAATATATAAAGTTTGATCGCCGCCATAACAAATGAACCAATCAAAGCGGGTAAAAAAGGCATTAATACGCAGAATGGTTTTATTGCTATTGAATCTTGTTCTATACCTGCCCAATTCATAACCTTCTGCAAGAGCTTGTTCAATATCCTCAACAAATGTTGGAGGAGGGAAAGTGTCAGCATGAACAAAATATAATACTCCACCACTTGCTATAGATGCTCCGTAATTCATTTGAGATGCCCTTCCTTTTTTTGGAGATAAAACAGCTTTGACACTTGTCTGTTGGGCAACCTCTAAAGTTTTATCCGTACTGCCACCATCCGATACAATTATTTCTTTGACTTTGTTGTTAGAATTATCTTTTAAATAACTAATGAGGCAAGCAATTCTTTCCGCTTCATTGTAAGTTGGAATGATGATGGTTATCAATTATAGAGGTTTTGTTTGCCCGTTTGTATTCTATGTTTTAATAACAAAATTTGTACTATAATTAGATTGCCCCTTCCTCTTCGTTCAAAGGTTATTAAAGCTCAAAAAGAACCTGTCAAGCTATCCCATTGCAGGAGCTAAGAACTATATAAGCAGGTCATTATCCCGTGACAACGTCCTGTGATTGTGCCATTTTACTTTTCTTAACAAATAGTTTTGGTGGATTAGTCGAAACAATCATCAATACCTGACAATCATTTTTAAATATTATTTTAACCGCTTTAATCTCTAAAGAGTTCATAGGCTGAATCATAGCCAGGTGAAGTGTTGCGGGAAATTTGAGGCTTCACCTACTAAGATTACTTCATTCTTTTTGCCTGCATAGATAATTCCATCTTTAGTTTCCGGCATGTGCCCCGTACCCCGAACTGTTTTAATGCTGGTTACTGTAACTTCTTTTAATATAATACAGTTGTTTTTAGAGTTTCTTTAGGTTGTTGTGCCAATAGTGCCAGGGCAATAACCCTACAGCTAATAATATTGTTCCTTTTACTTTGCTAATATTTTTAAGACGCAAAAGTCATAGATGGGAACGAAGTCTATTTCTGCAATGCGGAAAAAGATGTCACGAATAGGGAAAACCTTATGCTATATTTTGACACCAAATGAAATATAAAAAGTCCTTCCGTCTGCAGGCAAAATACCAGGACCTGGATACATGGTAATTCTGCGATTAAAATACTTCTCGTTTGTAAGGTTGTTTATACCACCCGATACGTGGAATTGCTTTGAGAAATTATAATTGACTGACCAATCCCATAGGTGATAGGAAGGGATTATACCTGTGATGCCATCGGTACTTGAAACAGTATTGAAAGCATCATTAAAACTTTTGCTTGTATAACTATATTGGAAGGTTGTTGTAAAATCGTTATGCTGTAATGTTAGCCCTGCTTTATTCATCCAATCCGGTACGTTTTCGACATGGTTATCTTTTACATTAATAGTAGTGCCACCCTTGTTTAAGTTGGCATCTAAGTAGCGGGCATGATTGTAAGATAAGGAGTTGAATATTCTTATATCGTCTCTTGTGTAGCGTTTCGTTATTGATTTTAGCAATGATAGCTCGACATGCAATTCTACGCCTTTAGTTAGCGCATCACCAATATTTGTTGTTAACAGGTAAGTTGAATTGTCTGGTTTCTTTTGTGAGATTAAACCCACACGGTTGCCATAAAAAAGATAGAATGCATTGATGTCGAAATTTAAGATGTCGCTATAATGACCACGATAGCCGAGGTCAATATCATAGCCTTTACTGTCTTTCAAATTTGGGTCTATCACATCAACCCTATCTGCCGGTGTAACGTTTGCATATAAGAAAGGACGGTAAGCCTGCGAAATATTTCCGTATAGCTGGCTTAATTTATTTACCTGATATTGTACGCCTGCACCAAACAAAGGAAAGTGCCTGTTGCCTTTGTATGCCACATCAACTGAAGCATTGTTTATTTTTCCTGTTAAACCGGTATTGATAATTTCATATCGCATACCCGGTGTTATAGAAAATCGCTTAGTTAACTGAAATATATTTTCTGCAAATGCTGCATAGTTTTTTGTTGAAAAACGAAGGTCAATACCGTAAGGCTTTACAATACTTAAATCAAAATCATTTCCTGTAGTTCCTACTCCTTTTTGCCTGCGCTTGGTTGTTTCATTGGAATAACGTAAGCCGGTTGCCAATACATTAATTACACTTCCTGACTTGTAATGGTGTAATAATCTTGCTTCTGTGGTAAAGCAACTGTAATAGTCTCTATCTACCTGGCGGGGATTGTATGAACCCAATGATGTATTAAAAGTATCAGCAATAGCAGGTGACGTTATAAACTGCACGCTGTTGCGCTGACCAAATAAGGCATTGGCTGTAATTTCAAGATTAGTATTAGCCGAAATGCGGTGCTTAAAAATTACGGCAGGAATATTTATTTCGGGATTAAACCAGTTTCTTGACCGAAAAGATTGTTTTGCATTTTGGTTAAACTGAACATCTGTTAAACCTCCTGCTATCTTTTGCGTATAATCCATTCTTGAAAACTGAAAGGACAAACTTGTTTGAGCATTAAACCTGTAGCTAATATTAGCATAATAAGCATGGTAATTAAAACCTGCATTGGGTCCCCATCCATCGCCATGCCGTTAATCGTAATAAGTGTAATAACTCCATTTTCCTTTTGTGCCACTAATGGAGTTGAAGGAATTGAAAATATTATTGGAACCTGTTGTTTGTTCGCCTGTATAGGTAAAAGGTTTTGTGCTATCCGGTTCTTTCATAACATAGTTCATCATGCCGCCAAACTGGCTGCCAAATTGTAATGCTGCTGAACCACCAACTAACTGAACCTGTTGTACGGCCTGTAAAGGTGGTGTGTAATGGTCTTCGGGATAACCAAACATATCTGAATTGATGTTGTAGCCGTTTTGCCGCATATTCATTTCTATCGAACGATGGCTATCTGTACCCCGTGAACCAACATTGATTGTAAACCTGCGCCGTCCATATCCCACATGGTTAAGCCTGGTATTTGTGCAAAAGCTGTTCTTGTAACGTTTTGCGCAAGGTTCATCCGGGAAGCATCCAAATAAACCTGGTTGGTTTTTTTGCCGGAATAAATATTTGCTCCTACAATTTCAGCAATAAATTTTGGAGCTGCATTTTTTAAATAGCTATTTACAAAAACGCTGTCTATTGTTTTTGAGGTTAAGGTATCTTCCTTTTCGTGGTTTTGAGCTTTCGATTGAATAGCAGGTGCGACAAAAAAAGAGATGAATAGTAATTGCCTTATAGGGTTGGTCATGTGGTTTATAATTGTTGAAAAATTGTACTTCATTTCACTGATTTTAATATTAATTTATTAATTATCTTAAATTGTTTTTTACATTTTTATGTACAAACGGTGACACTTTGTTTATCAAGGTTAACACGATCTTAAACATTCTATTTATTATTCCACAGTTTTAGAAATCTGCAAACGGCGATTTTTTTCATGCGTATTAATTTTTGTTTTAATGTTAAGTTGTTTTGAAGCAAATTGTTGTGACCTTTCATTTTGCCATAGTACCAGACCTGCACTGATAATTACAATGTTTTTTACAATGTATGACCTGTTAGCGATAGTGCATATGGCAAATTTCTAAAAGTGTCTTGTGGAAAAAAGAAAAAAGGTGTAAAAGTGCAGATCATATGTGCAAACAACAAAATGAGGACGGGTTTCAACCATTTTCCTAAAATCAGTAAAACACCAATTAAACATTCAGCTGTTTCCGCCGCTGTTGGTGTTCTTCACCAACAGCTTTCTCGCTGGTGTATGTATGCAGGTGAAGAACATCTGCGGGAACTAAAGATAGCAGTTACTTAGTAGTTACCATCTGCGGTTGTATCCGAAGTTTCCCCGCTGAATTGTTTCAAGAAAATCTGTGACCTGTCTGTTATAGTTTGAAACATTGAAATTACTTGCTGGTCGTAATTCTTTACTATCATCTAAAAATTTATAAAGATCTTTATCATTATTCAATTTTAAGAGCTGTGTTGTGGTGTGTATAAAACCAATGTTTTGAAAACTTACCGGTGGTAAAATAAAGGGAATAACATTAGTAGAAAGCATCCAGGCGGCTCCCATTTCGTTTAAGCATACTTCACTATGTTTATAGTTATCAGTGATAATTTGAATTACGGCTTTTGCACTCAGTAACTTTTTTTAATAGCCTTTCTAAAATCCTGCCCTGACTTTATTCCTGTATCTTCATTTGACGTATAAAAAATTTTACTTCTGGGTATGCCCATACCTAAATTAAGTATTTTATCAATAAAGGGTGTAACAATCCATTCATCTTTACTGGAATGACTTATAAATATTGTTCTTGATTGTACTGCCATAATCGTTTATTTCTTTTTCTTCTCTTTCCCAAACATCCCAGTAGTATACTTATCGTACAACTCAAACAAAAACTCTATCCGCTTGGTTTCGTTTTATGAAGGGTTGGGGGCGGTAACAGAGGTCAACGGCTTTGTCAAATGCCTGTTGGCCTTTTACTAATGCCGTTGGCATTTTTACTGGTTCGTACGGTTTTCAGGGCTTTTATTGCTCTATCATAAAAAGTATACTTACACCTGCTTCCCTATGTTAAAGTTAGAATGGAAGATCCGCAGGTTCATCTTCACTTAATTCACTATCTCCTTCTACTATGAACTTTGCCCTTTCAAAAAGCTCGTCAAAAGTTAGTATTTCGATATTACGGCTATCTCGCCTATATAATTCAAATGTCTTTTTTTTAATCTCTGCTTCAAGCGTTGTTCTCGCTTTTTTAAGTTCTGCCCAATGACCAATTAATAAAATTACTTTAGAATCATATGCTTTTTGTTTTAATGGTTCTCCGTTGCTATACTGCTCTCTATCTAATTTTATTTGACCAGCGGATTTTTGTTCAAGTATTTGTGAAACAGCATAAATTAAATCATCTGAGAGACACCAAGAACCCGACCTGTTCTTTTTAGTTCCGTAAAGAGATGTCGATGGTGTTTTTATCTCCACGAATGTTGTAAAATACTTATCACCCATTAAAAAGTCGCTGATAATATAATTAGAACCATCTATTTCACTTTGAGATACATGTGCTTCTCTTTGTAAAATTGACATAAATCTAGTCCATATCCAAAAATCCACTTATTGGTTTGAAAAAAATGCTGCCAAGCTTTTTCTTCACTCTTATCAGAAATTTCAGATTCTTGACAGTACTCTTTCCAGAAATCAACAACTTCTAACATTTGCTGAAAAGTTTCCAACTGAATTTTTCTATATCCAGTATTAACAATATCTTTTCTGTTTATGTATCCATCTTCAATTAGCTTTATTAATAAATCTTCCCCATCATTTGTTGATAATAGTGTTTTGATAAATTTTTCGCTCCTTTCATCAAGAGCTAAATTTTCTTCTGCAAATGCTAATTTTCGTTTCGAAATAGCCGGTAAATCCAAAGTTGAAAGTAGAGTAAGTAAATCCTTTATATGCGACAAACTAAACTTACTTAATGTCACCTGTTGCGAATTCGCTCCAGTTACTTCTTTTAGGATTTTTAAGCTCTTAAAGTCTTTTTTTGTAACATCATAAACAAGTTTAACCATTACCCTTGGAGAAACTTGTAAATGAAGTTCCTTTTCATCTTGAAAGACAACTTGAAAGCATTTTAACTCGCTATTTATATTATGACTGTACAAAGTATCTGTAAATGCATTTTTCAAGATACTTTCTTCAACATTGATTTTATCACCTGTAACAGACATACTTCTCTTTTAAATTATTCTTTTTGCTTTTGCATTTTTCTTCTTCGCTCCCCAAACATCCCACTCGTATACTTATCATACAACTCAAACAAAAACTCAATTCGCTTTGTCTCATTAATAAAGGGTTGGGGGCGGTAGCAGAGGTCTACAGCTTTGTCTAATGCCTGGTGGGCTTTTACTAATACTGGTGGCATTGTGTTAGGGTCGTACAAATCTGCAAGGCTTGAGTTTGGAAATTGTGCACGTGCATTCAATACATTTTGTGCGGCGGTTTCTACGGCTTGTACCTGTTTTTCATTTGGGTTTTCAGCCCAAGGAAAGTTGTTGTAAACAATATCATTTGAATATCTAAACCTGCTTTCTAATCTTCCACATACATATTTAACCCATATCATATGCATCTCTGATGACAAAATACCAAAATGAAATTTGGTAGCATTTGGGATTGAGTTACAACTATCAGCAACTATATAATCTTTAGAAAAAAAACCAAAAAGAATATACTTTCTGTTTTCGGAAGAGTGTCTTGGAATTAAAACATAATCAGAATTAGGCTGTCGTATTTCAGTAAACATTGTGGGCATGCGTGCCCACTTTACTGTAGCAGCTTTTGCGCTTTTTAAACGAAATTGTTTTACAGCTTCAACTCTTTCAATTAGATCAGGACTTTGTTTTAACTCCGAAGGATTTGCGTTAAGTAACCAAAAGCACCACCGCTTTTGATTATGCAAAAATTCTTTCGCACTAATCAAAGGTTTAATGAACTTTTCTGCTTGCGGCTCCTTATTTATAAATGCTATTTTCTCTTCATCGTTAAGGATAAGATTTCCATCATCCGTCGGTTGACTTCCCTTTATCATTTCGGGAACATTGGCAATTGATTTTTTCCTCGTTGTTATTGCGAAATCTTTTCCTTCAACTAAATAAGGATTAATATTTTTAACGTTAACCAGATGTGGTTCACCCTTTATATGTTCATATTCATAGATTGATTTATTACTCACATCATAGTTGCCAAATCCAATTATGACAACATGTACTGCCGCATTGCCTCTTGCTTCATTGCTCCAACTGAATGTCCGATGTGCAAAGTGGATTTTAATTTTGTATTTGTTGAATAATTCGTTCCAAAGTATTCCAACTTGTTCACCTTGGGATATGGAGTTAGTAGATACAAAGGCTGTTTTGGTCAGATCAGCAGATTGCTTCGTTTCACTCGCAATGACGTTGAAGTGCTGCATGTACTTTGCTGCCTTGATATACCATGCAGTTACATAATCTAAAACACCTGCACCGTTTACGCCGTTGAAGATTAGATCCATGTCTGCTTTTTGAGCCGCATTCATTAAACTCTTTCCTATAAATGGCGGATTACCCAATATATAATTATATTTCTGCTGGCCTTTCTCCCAGGGCAATGGGTCTATGAGACTTTGCCAATCGGTTCGCAATGCATTGCCGTGTACAATGGTGGCGCTTTTGCGCAGGGGTATCCGAACCATGTATTCTCCAAAAGTGCGGCTTACCAGTTCATTCATCTGATGGTCAATTAGCCACATGGCAACCGGCGCTATTTGTGCAGGAAATTCTTCATACTCTATACCATAAAACCTGTCAACATCACATTTTACAAGTGCCCCTATATCCATGCGCGCTTCACGAACCACTTCTTCCCGATAGCCCTGCAGCTTCAACAGTTTTTTTATGATCTCTATTTCGAGCAATCTTATTTCGCGATAAGCAATAATTAAAAAATTACCACAGCCGCAAGCCGGGTCAAGAAATCTAAGTGCTGCAATCTTATCCTGAAACTTTTGCAGCTTGGCCTTGCTGTCTTTTATACTGTTGTATTCGGCCCATAGTTCGTCGAGAAACAACGGCTTGATGAGCTTGAGGATATTCTTTTCGCTGGTATAGTGTGCGCCTAAGTTCCTTCGTGCCTTTGCATCCATCACGCTCTGAAACAGGGAGCCAAATATGGCGGGAGAGATCTTGCCCCAATCGAGCAGGCAGCAATCCATGAGTATCTTTCGCATCTGGCTGTCGAAAGCGGCGGTGGGCAAATGTTCTTCGAACAGTTTACCGTTTACATAAGGGAAAGCATTGAGGCTTTCGTTGATGTTGCGAAGGCGTTTATCCTTGGGGGTGTTGAGTACTTCGAAGAGTTGTGCGAATGTTGCGGCAAGGTCGCTACCATCTTCTTTGGTGGTGAGGTCGAGGTAATCGTAAAAGATGCCTTTCTCAAAAATGTTGGTATCGTCGGCAAACAATAAGAACACGAGGCGAACAAGGTATAACTCAAGCGCATGTCCTTCGTAACCGATGTCTTTTAGCTTGTCGTGCAGGCGACCCATTAGTTCGGCTGCTTCTATGTTTACAGGATCCTGCTCTTTATAGGTTCGCTTTTGATAGCCCGCGATAAAGCCGAACAGGTGTACATGATCTACCAGTTGAGAGAGCTTAAATTCGTATTGCTGTTTGTCTTCGAGGTCGTACAGTTTGAAGCGTTCAAAGTCACTTACGAGAATGTAACGGGGAAGTTCTTTTTCGGTTAGTCCGGGGAAATAGTCCTTGGCTTGTTTGTAGGCTTTTTCGAGGTCTTTGCCACGGCTTTTGTGTTCGATAAGGATAACGCCTTTCCACAGGAGATCAATGAAACCTTGTTTGTCGTCAATCTTTTTAACTTGCTGTTCAAAGGAAGCAACTCTTCTACGGCTGATGCCAAAGACGTTGAAGAAATCATCCCAGAAGGATTTGGCTTCGGCATCTTCGCTTACTTCGTCTTTCCATTCTTGTGTAAATAATAAAGCTCTGCTTTTGATCTCGTTCCAGCTTAAGGGCATAAGTAAGAAAATAAGTTTTAAAGTTAATATTTGTTTTTAATTAATAAAAAAAGGGGCTTATAGCAGCCCCTCATCAGCACAGAAATAATAATTCAGGCGACTATTTATCTCTTTGCTTCAGCCTTTCATTCAATGCCTTCATATCTTCACTTACTTTTCCATCGAGAACTCTCGCATAAATTTGTGTTGTTTGTAATTTTTTATGTCCAAGCATTTTGCTTACAGATTCAATAGGAACTCCATTACTTAACGTTACAGTCGTAGCAAATGTGTGCCGGGTATGCTTTAAAAGGTTAAATTTAACCTCAACAATATCGCTGCTTCTACAGCAGGGCTACCTGTTCGGGGTGGTCAGTTTGGCCCGGAATCACATAGCCAATTTCCAGCGGAATCACTGGTCAGCTTGCAGCGGAATAGTGTCGTCAACTTCACCGGAATCTCCACACTTTACTGTCCTGCTGACTTACTTAAATTTTTTATTTACAAACTCCGACTTATCAAGCCTCTCCTTTAGTAACTGCATGTCTTCATGTAACTTAATTGGCAAAACTCGTGCATAATAAAGAGTTTGCTTTATATGTTTATGCCCCATCATTTCTTTTACCGATTCTATTGGAACCCTGTTAGCCAGGGTAACCGTAGTTCCAAAGGTATGTCTTGCAGTATGACTGGTAAGTGCTTTGTCAATACCACATATATCAGCCAATTCTTTTAAATATGAATTATATTTTTGATTACTTAATACGGGAAGTAAAACATTTTTTGCAATACAAACTGGATTGTCCTTGTATTTTTCCAGTATTTGATTGGATATAGGAAGCAAAGGAATTCTTGAAGGGACAGTAGACTTTTGTCGGTTTTTTAATATCCATAGTTGTCCGTCAATCCCAATACAAACCTCTGAACGCTTTAATTGTTTTACATCGATAAAAGCCAACCCTGTAAAACAGCAAAATACAAAAACATCCCTTACACTTTGAAGTCTGATATTTCTTATTTCCTTTTCTATCAGGCTTTGGATTTCTTCCTTGTTGAGGTAAATAGGGTCTTTATCTTCGAGGCTTAAGCTAAAAGAAGCAAACGGGTCTTTAGCCAGCCAGCCATTATTAATGCAAAGGAGAACAACTTTTTTAAGGTTACTGATATATTTCATTGTTGTATTGTGACTGCAATTACGGACCGTTTTAAACCAGAAGGAAAGTTCATTAACAAACTCACTGTTTAATGAATATATGTTTACATCCTCCTGGGCATATTTCCATTTGATAAAAGATTTCGTATGTTTTAAGGCAGTCTCAAATCTTGTAAAAGTACCCTTAGCATACTCTTTTCCAATAAGTGCTTTCATTCTGTCATTGTGTTCACTGAAAATTTTCAACAACATTTTACCTCGTTGCTGTTTACCTGAAACTAAATCCATCAGTCCAACAGCTGTAATTTGTTCACCACCTTCCAGAATTTGCCTTTTTGCCTGATATACTTTAACCTGAAGCGCATCCAGAAACATGCTAAGTTCTTTTGCATCCTCCTTTGTTCCACCAGGTCTTGAAGCGAAAGAATTCCACCTGTTCTTTTTCCAACTTCTGTTTAACGAAAGTTCTTTAGCAATGCCGTCAACAGTAATTCTTAAATAAACAGGCAGTGGGCCTTTTAAGTAATTTTTTGGCTTTTTTAAATAAAATAATAATCCGAAACTTTCTTCTAACATGGCTCAAATTTTTAAAAATGATGAAATTAAATTAATAGCCATTCGAAGACAAGATGTTCAGTAATTGAACATGTTCAGGTTCAATTACTTATGCAATTCCAGTGAGTAATTTATTTTATTTTTTTGAACTCATGATTTGCTCACTAGAAATTTGAGCATTTATGAGGAGATTTGATGGGTTTATTAAAAAATAAAGCCTAAAAATCATTGATTTATAGGCTTTAAAGTGATTTTGATAACCATTTCAGCGGAGAGTTAGGGATTCGAACCCCAGGAGGTGTAACCCTCAACAGTTTTCAAGACTGCCGCAATCGACCGCTCTGCCAACTCTCCGGGGCAAAAGTACGTTTTGAGATATAATTATAAAAAAATCTTTTGCTTTTTCCATTTATTCTTTTATTCAGTCTATTGGAAGTGATTATTGTATTGCCTTTTACCTTTGTCCTACTTTAAAAAGTAAGTATGGAATATAAAAAATTAGGAAAATCGGATTTAAAAATCAGTTGCATCGGTTTTGGCTGTATGTCTTTAAAAGATAACCAGGCAGAGAATGAGCTTATACTTCATAAAGCTCTTGAATATGGTATTAATTACTTCGATACTGCCGATTTGTACAATAAAGGAATGAATGAAATCTCTGTTGGTAAAGCCATGAAAGGAAAACGTGAACAGGCAGTTCTTGCAACCAAAGTGGGCAACCGATGGCGGACCGATGGAAGTGGTTGGGACTGGAACCCACGAAAAGAATATATACTCTCTGCAGTTGAAGAAAGTCTAAGACGTTTGCAAACAGATTATATTGATCTGTACCAGTTGCATGGAGGCACCGTTGATGACCCGATTGATGAAACCATTGAAGCTTTTGAACTTTTACAAAAACAGGGTAAAATTCGCTACTATGGCATTTCATCTATACGGCCAAATGTTATAAGAGAATATGTGCAACGTTCTAATATTGTAAGTGTAATGATGCAATATAGTTTACTTGATCGTCGTCCTGAAGAGACATGCTCACCTTTATTGCAGCAACAAAATATTGGAGTACTTGCAAGAGGCAGTGTAGCAAGCGGTTTGTTGGTGAATAAACCTGCAAAATCTTATTTGAGTTATAATCAGAACCAGGTACAAAATGCAGCTAATGCCATCAAAAATCTTTCAGCGACACACCGCACTCCTGCTCAAACAGCTATACAATTTGTTTTACAAAATGCCGCTATCTCTTCAGCAGTAGTAGGTATAAGAACTGAAGATCAATTAAAAGATGCTGTTGAAACAATATCTGTACCTGAACTTACTGCAAGTGAAACAGAAGAATTGGAAAATTCAATTGAAAGGAATTTTTATACAGAGCATAGATAATAGAACCACGATTAGAAGGATTAATTACGATTATGAGGAAAATATATAGAACTGCGATTAAAAGGATTAGTTCGAATTATGAGGAGATAAGGAATTTATGAAGGTGTTTTAACCGGTTAAATTTTTGCAGCTTCAATAAAAAAATTCAGAGCTTTTAATTTCCTAATGATCCAGAATTAAATCTTGTTAATCGTGGTTCTTTGACCTTATCATTTCTCCATAATGTAGACCGCGTGCACATGCGGTTACTGTTTGGGCAATTCGTTTTGCTTTGGTAGCTTCTGTCTTTGCACTTTCTATCCATTTATTAAAATAGTTCTGATAAGATTTTGTAAGCTTATTAAAATAAGCAAGTGCTTTTGGTTCATCTGATAAACATTGCATAAGTTCTGTCGAAAGTAATACAGGGCTTCTATCCGCTTCCATTTTCACCTGAAGAATTGCATCCTTGCCTTTGCCTATACCTCTTCTTATTGTAGCATTTAAAGCCATAATAAAATCACCTTCTCCAAGAGGCAACAAGCTAATTCCAGAAAACAAATATTGATCTAAAAAACCTTTTACCCTGAATGATTTTTTATTTTGAGGATTTAATTGCTTCGCAATAACTGCAGGTATTTCAATATAAGTCCAGCCTGTTTTGTCACCCTGCTTATCAAATTTTTTTATGGTAACTATGAACTCAATCATACATGTTGTGAGATATTGTTTACAACATGTAAGGAACATAGAAACATAGGCACGATGTCTTTTTCATCTTTTTTCTATGTTTGCTATAGCTTCTGTAAATTTAGGAGATTTATATTATGAAGGAAGATTTGTCTTCCTCAAATAACAAAAAATTGAAATAATCAATTCCATTTGTAACCTCTTTTTTTGCAAAGCTTATAATCTTTTTCACTGTTTTGTTGTAGCTTTTGATAGTATATGAATTCTTTAAAAAAAATAATTAATTTAATGGCACTAATTATTTCAGTTGTTGTTTGCAGGTAAAGAATACGTTCAAGGCTTCCTTAGTACAAGAGACAGGTCGTCTGCAAACCCATCACAGTGTGCCATACGTCCTGGTCATTGTTACTACTATTGAGATGGAGCGTGTGCCAGGCGGAACGGCGCCCGTCTTCGAACGTTGTACCATTCCCGTTACTGAGTTGCGGTCAACAGCAAGGACTGGTCCAATCGTAGCCGCGCCAAGTGGTGTGCCGCTGCTGTTTAGGAATGTTGCAGTTACCTTCGCATTGTCATTCTGAGAGGAGTACCCCCCCAACCACCCTTGCAAGGAATACGACAAAGTTGCTGCATCGATGTCGGAGGAGAGATTGGAGACATTTATCTTTTGGCTAAGCATCCCGCTCGCGACCGATCCACCTGCGAAGAAGTTTGCTCTCTGGGACGCTGATCCAGGGCTGCTCGCTCCGGGCAGGCGTCCTGTACCGTAGCGTATAACCGTAGTGCCAATCGCCGTCCAAAATGGGATGGGCACGGACACTGAAGCTCCCGTGCCCCCTGCGCCACCTTCTGCATTAGGATTGAAAATTAGATTCATTCCCGGCAGCGCATCACTTGCGAACACGGGGCTCATTTTGTACAGACGATCCGGAGAGTGAGTCCCAACGTAAACAGTTCGTGTCGCTTCATCAAGCGACAGGCCCTCACCTTCGATTGCGATTGGGACCGGGATGGAATACAGCTTCGTGCCGGTGGTGCTGTAAACGGCAATGTTGTTGCTAGTCTTGTCCTTCTTGCTTGTGAAAAAAAGGATTTCGTTGCCGATCACCTCTATTCCCTGTGGGAGCTCGAGCGGTTCAGCCAAGCTAAACTTGCTCAGGATTGTACCGTCGAAGTCGGCTGTAGCCACGACGTACGGGCCGCCATTTGGTCCGGCAAACACCAATAGTCTGCCATTGCCGTTGTCCACAGCTACCGCACCATTTGAGCCTAAGCTGGAAAAGTCTATGGTGCGTGCAATGACCGGTGTAGCCAAACGCATATCAACCTCGTAAACATATGTAGGGCTGCCAGACAAGCCACCGTTCGCGATGTACAAGTTGCCGTCCGCTTTGCCTGTAGCTGGCCTCGGCACTATGACCCAGCGCCATGCCACCTGTTCGCTTGAGCTGAGTGCCGCTGCTGTTGTATTCAACAATGCGCGCCTGTCCGCCACCGATATCAAAGGTCACGAAGTGAGACCCAGCGCCAAATGCCAACCCCTGCTGGTTTTCAGTGCTGGGAACGTCAAACAATTTCACGAAGGTATAACTGGTACCTTGAAGTGCTCCGGTTGTTGCCTCCCCATGCCCAGTTAAGTGGATAAGACTATAATCAAATGATTGATCTTGAATGCTTTTTTTACAATTAGTTAGAATAAGACTAAGAGAAATATATATAAATATATAAGTTATTAAAGAATATCTATTCTTCATAATACTCAGTTTTATAAATATAAATTTAAAATATATCTTTATATTTCCGAATATACCTGAGAAAATAAATTGTTAATTTCTTTTCTTTAAATTGTCACTATAAACACATCACTCTTTGTATAAAGCTAAGCTTTATTTCGATTATTTTAAATGTTATCAAGCTCCCCCTCTCATTTCTTTGCCCACACGGTATTGCCATCAGGCCTTTGCAACATGTTATAACACCTGCAGCAGCGACCGAACACAAACACGAGCAAAAGTGTGATACCACCTGCAGGATGGGAAAAGTAATGATTTACTATATTTTTTAAATTACAAAACCTATTTTTCCGCCCAATAATCAATCACCAAAACTTTGTCCATGTGCGGTGTGAGAACGTCTACAAAGGCCTTATGCGAAGGATGAGGGAGATATTCTTCCCTGTCTTTTTCGCTGTCGAAGCTAACAAAAAAGCAATGCGTAAATCCCTGGTTAATGTTTTCAGGACTGTTGTTTGTACCCCATTCAAACCCCTTTATTACTTTTATTTTTGACGGTAAAGCCCGGAAAGCATCCTCTACTTTTTTTATATCCGTTGTTAAGCTGCCATCTTTAAATTTAAGCAGTACTACATGTCGCAGGAATCTGCCGGGTAGTTGTTTTGAATTCTGTGCATGTATAACCTGTGTCATGGTAATCAACATTAATAAAAGAAAAAAATTTTTTTTCATATATTATTTTTGGTGTACAAGATAAGTAAAACAGTACAGCTTCCGGTGTTGTTTGTGTACTTCGGATCGCCGGTCTGATAATTTCTTATGACACATAAGTGAATTACTTTTTCAACGACAGGATGTAGGTAACCATGGTTTTTGCATCTTCGAATGAGAGTTTAGGGATGAGGGTCCATTACTGCATACCCCCAATTTCTGCTTCCTCCAATGATTACTTTTTGAGCAAGCATTTCAATATAAACTTTGTTTACAGGGTATCTTTTTGCTATATCTTTAAAAGCCGGTCCCACCGATCTTTGGTCTTCTTTATGACAAGTATAACAATCTGAATAGCTGATCAGCACTTCACCCTTTTCGGCTACTTTAGCAGGTATGCTATCGTTTATACCTGGTATTTGTTTTATATAATCAATCGTTTTCCTGGTATTCTTTTGTTCAGGCTTATTATCACAACTAAACAGATAGAATGAGGTAAATAATAAGCAGCCGATTAAAAGTGCGTTTTTCTCTATAAGCATATGATCATGTGAAAGTAGCAAGATTGTTTCTTTTTTTGCAAGACGGTTTAGTGGTGAAAGCTGGACTAAGCTACAGTTGCAGGTAAGAACATCTTGAAACGGCGAGGGATAAAAAACAATCAAAACAAATCGGAATGGGTACTGTTCTCGTTAGCGTTATAACTTTTTAATTTTCCTCTTGCAAACATATCAGTAACTAATCAGCTTGTATCTAACACTCCCAGAAACCTTTGAAGGTCTGGAAGTGAGCCAGTTTAGAAAAGTTGACTGGCTGCTGAAAGATGTACAAATCCCGGTAGAAAAATTATACAACAAGCAATTCTCACAGCAGACCATTTACAAGCTGAATAAGAGTGAAATTAAAGAAGAATTTTTTGTGAAAAATTCGGTAACTGTAAAGCAGGAAGGGGAAACAAAAAAGAATTATGTATTGATACTTGATGAAATAAATCGTGGTAACATTTCATCAATATTTGGAGAGCTGATTCCATTAATTGAAGAAGATAAACGAAAAGGAAAAGATGAAGCGCTTGAAGTGCTGCTTCCATATTCGAAAGAAGCGTTTAGTGTGCCTTCTAACCTATTCATTATTGGAACAATGAATACCGCTGACAGAAGTGTTGAGGCATTAGATACAGCTTTGAGACGAAGATTTGCATTTGAAGAAATGAAGCCAATGCCCGAGTTCTTAGGGTTTAAACATATGCTTTGTTTTTTCTGGAATATGAAGGAATATATAGATGTAGAATATGAGGATTGGATAAAAGAGCCATATTTATCAAAAACAAAAGCATTTTGTGAACTATTTGGATTAGATGAGAAAAAGGAAAAAGAAATTATCGAAAACGAGTATTATGAAACAGAACGAAAAGATTGGCAAATAGAAGATTTAGATGGAGTTTCAGATGAAGACTTCACCGGAGTAAATCTCGAAAAACTGCTTGAAGTAATTAATGAGCGACTTAATGCTCTGCTATCAAAAGATCACACAATAGGTCATGCCTGGTTAATGAATATTTATAGTATACAAGATTTGCAAGCTGCATTTAAAAACAAAATACTTCCGTTGTTCCAAGAGTACTTTTATAACAATTATTCAAAGATTGGTTTAGTATTAGGAGATCAGTTTTTTGAAGAGCCACTGATAGTAAACAAAGGCGTATTCGCTAAGTTTAAAAATGCAGATGCAATAGCTGAAGATTATAACGACAAAATGATTTACAGATTCAAAGATGCAGATAAACTTACTATTGAAAATTTTAAATCAATTTATGAATAAACAATTTTGTAGCAAACCTTCGCGCCCCTTTGCGCCTTAGCGCCTTTGTAGCTCCCTAACAATATGCCAACAAAAAACGTCATACAAGTTTCAGAGTTTGAAAAGCTTTACTACGATGATAAGAAACCTTTCAAAAAGAAGCATTGGGAAGCCCTGTGCCATTACCTTGAACAACAAAACAGGAAAGAAGAAAAAAGGATTGAGTATTTCAGAGTCCTCCATAAAGGTATTCAGTTCACCAACTATGCAGGTGTAATACAGGCTGGCAATTTAACCATCGAAATTTTACCTAAGACTGATAAAGGTTCAACCATAGCAGCAAATGAAACACTTGCTGAATTACATCTCACCAATGAACCTGAAGCAAAAGAAAAAGCCAAATGGCACAAGGTACTATTAGACATGCTAAAAGAGTGTAAGCTTTTAAAAGTGAACCATGTTGATTATGCCAGCCTGAACCTTCGCAGTAATTCCATTCTGGATATCTACATCGAACTCTTCTTAACGGAAACTGAACAGCTTTTGCATGAGGGCTTATTAAAAAAATACCGGAAACAGGAAGGCAACCAGGCGGCATTGAAGGGGCGGTTGCAATTCGCGAAACAAATTGCTTACAACACCACACACCAGGAACGGTTCTATGTTCAGTTCACAGAATATAACCGCAACAATGTCTTTAATAGTATCCTTTACAAAACACTTTTGCACATACCAAAGATCAGTAAGAATTTGGCCCTTTTAGATAAAGTTGGAAGATTGTTATCAGACTTTCCTGAAGTATCAAATTACAGTGTTACAGAAGAAACTTTCCATAAGTTACAATACGACCGCAAAACAGAACGCTACAAAGAAGCGCTGCTCATAAGTAAGATGTTGTTGTTGAATTTCAGACCAGACATAACAGGTGGTCTGGAAAACGTAATGGCTATTCTATTTGATATGAATAAGCTTTGGGAGGAATTTATCTATCGCCGGTTAAAGAAGGAAGAGACCAACTTTGACATAAAAGTTTTTGCTCAACGATCAAAAGATTTCTGGTTGCCGGGGGACACAAAAAAAAGTAAAAAAATACGACCAGACATTATAATTCAATATTGCGAAACTGTAATGGAAAACCGTATAGCTGCTGCTATAAACAAAACTTTCATCATAGATACAAAATGGAAAAACCTCGAAGATATGAATCCGGGAGACAATGATCTTAAACAGATGTTCGTGTATAATCTTTTCTGGGCTTGTGATAAAAGTATCCTATTATACCCCTCCGCAATAAAAGCGTCTGCAACCGGGCAGTATCATTAAATACAAACCCTAATGAAATGGGTACATTTTGTGGTGTTGAAGCAATTACAATTCTTGATGATAGAGGAGCTTTAAATAAATATATAGGTAAGAAGTTTATAGAAAAAGTTTTACCTAAAATATATCGGTCCTATGAAGAGGATAAATAGTTATAACTTTTGTATGATTTCGATATCAGGAAAAGGAGATATAACTGATGGCTCCAAAATTTTATTATTCTGAATACCGTATTATACACAGTGACTAAATGTTCATTCAAGATCGGAGATAGCAGTAAGGTTTATATAACTATCACGTAAACCTGCTATTGTTTTTTGTCTTTAATAGCTCAATTTTACAATATTGTCCTAATTGAAATGCATTATTTTTAAGACTTTCGGTTAGCTCGCTCATCTTATCATTATTTAGCTTTAAATTCTCTCTGATTAATTTCATTTCAGCAAATCAATGAATAATACCATTCTCCTAAATAAGAAAGGAGAAACGGGAAGGGTGGCAGTTAAGCTGCCGTAAGAAAGATGCGAGACATTATTACCAGGAAGATTTGTTGGTAACAAAGTCACTCTCCAAACAGCAATTGTTGGAGGAAAAAAATGTCGTTATTACGAGTTATCACCTTTTGCGATCCAAAAGCAAAAAATTCGGCCTTATCGCTCATCTTTTGATAAATATAGAAATAGAATTATTCTATTTTCTTCTCAAAAAATACAATCTTTAGACTTATTATTATTAAATTGTCTGCAGGAAGACTTATCCGGTTAATAGTTGGTGATTATTAAATTAAGTGGAATGCAAAGAAGATAAAAGGAAAATAATCAAGTTTTTCAAATACACTTTATGCAAAGCAGAACTATGCCATGCAATACAGGACGACGATTACAGCGATCAAATTTTTTGTGTAATCTCTTGTGCCGCTTACGATACACAAATGTGATTAAAAAGATATTTACGATTTTAGTTTTTCTGAATTTCACACCGCCCCACGGTGCTCTGCAAGCGCAGCGGCTATCCCGTGACCAGCAAATTAATTTGTTGACCAACCAGGTTGGCTACCTGCCTTCTTCGACAAAGACCTGCCTGGTACAGGGAACAGAAAAGAGAGATTTCGAAGTGGTGGAAATTACCTCCGGCTCGGTTGCATACCAAGGTGCGCTTATTCCCCGGCAGGGCGACTTTGGAACTTATCTCAGCGCAGATTTCAGCAAGGTTGTAAAGGAAGGCAGATACTATTTGAGGGCAGATACCCTCCGGTCTTTTCCTTTTAGTATTACCAGCAACGTTTATCAGCCAGAGATGAACATGATCGTTCGTTATTTCTCTCTGCAACGTTGTGGAGCAAGTACGACCGGTTATTTGTCTCCCTGCCATACAGATGACGGAATACGTCTTGATAACGGCAAGCACCAGGATGTTACCGGCGGGTGGCACGATGCCAGTGATTTGAGGAAATGGGTTTCAGCAACCATCTATGGTGTGATGGGTTTGGCAAGGGCTTATAATCTGCAGGAACCTCAATACCGTAAGGCTATTCTGGATGAGTTGCTCTGGGGTAACCAATATTTTTTGAAAATGCAGGAGCCGCAGGGATACGTAATGGATTTTATAGGTGGCGATTTGAAAAAGCATTCAGACAATAATCGCTGGACCGACAACCAAATCGGAAATGGAGGCACAGACATCAAACTGATAGAGCCAAATACAGGCATTTCTAAACAACTGATGCTGGTTTCAGGGAATCAGGATGACCGGATTATCCAAATCCAGCCTGTAGAAATGTCCGCGCAGTATAATTTCATTACTGCGGAAGCTATGGTAGCGCGCATTACTTCAAAGACTAATCTGGCTTATTCAAAGCAATGTCTTGACGCGGCTAAAAAGTGTTATAACTGGTGCCTGAAATCAGGCAGTGATACCACTACCGGAAATATAGGTGCCGCACTTCAGGCTGCAGTTGAAATGTACAGAACCACGAGCCTGCCGGTATATCATAAACGGGCAACCGAACTCGCCGTGCAGCTCAAGAAATTACAGGCAACTGATCTACCGGAAGGATTGTCAGGTTTTTTTTATAATTCCCTTTTAAATCATGAACCTTACAAAAATATCTCGAATGGTTGCCAGGCCTTCATTGGTTTAAGTGATCTGGTTCACATGTTTCCCGCAGATAAGGACGTACAGTATTGGAAATCCATGATAAAGGATTATGCAGAGCATTATCTTTTACTGCTCTCTGAAAAAAATAATTTTGGCATTGTTCCATGGGGTTTATATGAAAAAAAGGATCCCGGAGGAAACAGGAAAGTGGGCGGGTATTGGTACCGGTATTTCATGGAGCCTGAATTGGATTGGTGGGTTGGCATTAATGCCAATATTGCTTCCGCAGGGATTGGTCTTTTGAAGGCAGCAACTATTCTAAAGGACGACCGTATAAAAGCATCTGCACAAAAACAACTGGACTGGATACTAGGTTCAAATCCTTTCAACAGTTCAACAATGGTTGGCGCAGGCTATAACCATCCGGCACATTTTGGAGGTTCATCATTTCTTCCCTCAACTCCGGTATTGCCGGGAGCAGTGCTGAACGGTCTCGGTGGCGACCATGAAGACATGCCGGTAATAGGAAAGGGCGATTGGCAGATTTCTGAATATTGGACTCCAATGGTGGCTTATACTTTATGGTTGATGGCAGAACTGTCGGCAGCAAAGTAATGAGAACCACGATTTATTGGATTTGAAAATGGATTGTGAGGAAATGAGGTAAATCAATGAATTAGCACAATAGAATATTATTAGTGTTTTGTAGTTTTACATGATAAACCTTGTTTAATGCCCCGATTACTTGTTCTTCTGCTTTTGCTTACTGCTTTAATTTCATGTTCTAAAAAAGAAGAAGAACAGACTCCCCCTGTTGTAATCCCAGATGTTATTAATGGTACAATAACTGAAGTTAATGTAACTCCACTGGATATCACAACGCCGGATAAGGGTTCCTTATTAGTTTCAGCAAATAATACAATTTATAAGGTTGAATTTAATGCAACTGATCAGCTTCAATCCAATGCAACTTTAAACTTTGAATCTGATACTATATTGACTAATGATAGCCGGGAATTTGCAAATCTTGGAAAAGACGCTATTGCTTACAACCCGGTTGCTGAAAATGAAATCACGATATATTTTAAGGATGGAAGAAAAATATCCGGTGGCTTTAATTTTAATACAAGTTTCGGCGGTGTTTTTGGAGAACAATTAATATCTCAATGGCGCGATCCAGGTGATCCGGCAAAGCCAAATCAAAAAGCAAAAGACGATATAAGAACCTTCGTACAGCGATATACTGATAAAGATGGTTCAGGTCCTGATATCACGCCGGTATATCTTTCAGTTACAGTTTCCAAACTTTAATAAAACGGCGACATCAGGAAGATTCCACCCAATGTAAATGATTAAATTAATTAAACTCTCTTATTGGTTTTTTTGGATTTAGAACGTGCAGATAATCTCGAAAAGTTATTGGAACGGAGTGCATTATCGCATATCAATTAACGATTTGCCTAATAAAGAACGAACTACTGATAATGAATACGGATATTATAAAACATGATTGTAATTAAAGGACAAATGACTTTTTTGATTCGTATATTCTCAAAAAATCTCCCTCCAGACTTTTTATTAATATCAACCGGAAATATTATAAACCAAAGATTTGTTTGTATTAGTTGAAAAAGATTTGGATTTGGTAATCTGCTATTTTGAGACGTGTAATTTTTAGAACTAACAAATGATGAGTTATATGTGCACGAATAACTCATTCCTTAGCCCTTATTATCAATAATTTTTTAGTTATCTTCCACTCCAAATATATCTTTACTACATGAAACACTTAAGACTGCTTTTAATTGTTTTGCCTTTTCTTTTACCATCCTGCATTTCAAAAAAAGTTTCTATTGAACAAAACGATTCTAAAAAATGGATTAGCCTGTTCAACGGAAAGAACCTTGATAACTGGATGCCAAAAATAGCAGGGTATAAACTGGGGGAAAATTTTGGCAACACTTTCCGCATTGAAAATGGGATTCTCAGTACCCGGTATGATCAATATAATAGTTTCAGCAATAAGTTTGGGGCTTTGTATTATGATAAGAAATTTACAAATTACCGGCTAAGAGTTGAATATAGATTTGCAGGAAGCCTTACTCCGGGTGCGCCTTCATGGGGATTTCGAGATGGTGGTATACAGTATCATTGCCAGCCTCCAGCTACTGTAGGTTTAAACCAGCCTTTCCCTGTTTGCCTCGAATACAATCTCCTTGGCGGCAATGGTAAAGATGAGCGGGCAACAGGTGAAATATGTGCTTTAGGAATGTATGTAGAAATTAATGGAAAAAGAAATACATCTTATTGCACACCCCCTGCAGAAAAAAGAACTTATCATGGTGACCAATGGGTAACTGCAGAAATTGAAGTGCGTGAAGGAAAGATTACTCATTTTGTAAATGGAGAACAAATTATCCAATTTGAAAATCCCCGGTACGACTCCACGCATCCCGTTTCGAAAAATTTTATTATAGGTGGAAATGATTTAGTTAAGGACGGATACATCTCCCTGCAATCAAATAGTCATCCTATGGATTTTCGCAGAGTTGAGATTATGAAATATTGATTCAAGATCATTTTAGTTTTATAAAAAAAGCAATCAATTAATGAGAAAATTTGTATCAGCTAATATATGTAAGTGCTTATTGGTAACGACATTTTTCATCACATCCCTGCATGCACAAACAAAAGTATATGACAGTGTATCCATCGTATCTTTAAAAAAACAGGTACTGTCAATCGTCGCTTCAAAAGAAAAGCAGGTGCAGGAAATGGTGGATATGATCTTTAGCTTTGGTGAATTGGGTTTCCAGGAGTTTGAAACTTCTAAATACCTAACTGGTATCCTCACAAAAAATGGTTTCAGTGTTGAAAAAGGGATTTCAAACATACCAACAGCCTGGTTTGCCAAATGGGGAAGCGGCAGCCCTGTCATTGCCTTGGGCAGCGATATTGATTGTATTCCTAAAGCATCGCAAAAGCCAGGTGTGGCTTACAAAGATCCAATTGCAGAAGGTGCTCCGGGCCATGGTGAAGGACATAATTCAGGACAGGCTGTAATTATATACGCGGCTATTGCCGTTAAAGAACTTATGCAAAAAAATAATATTCCCGGTACTTTAATTATCTGGCCGGGAGTAGCCGAAGAATTATTAGGAAGTAAAGCATGGTATGTGCGGGATGGCTATTTTAGAAATGTTGACGCATGCATTTTTACCCATGTCAGCAGCGATTTTACCTGCAATTATGGAGATAACGGTATGAACGGTTTAGTGTCGGTAAAATTTTCTTTTGAAGGAGATGCGGCTCATGCAGCAGGGGCGCCCTGGCGTGGTAAAAGTGCCTTAGACGCTGTAGAACTTATGGACGTTGGCTGGAACTTTAAAAGAGAACATTTAAAACCTACGCAGCGAAGCCATTATGTGATTACAGATGGAGGAGATCAGCCGAATGTAGTGCCATCAAAAGCAAGTGTGTGGTATTATTTCAGAGAAAGAGAATATAATGATATTCAAAGTATGTATGATGCCGGAATTAATATTGCAAAAGGTGCCGCAATGATGACTGATACGAAAATGAAATATCAGATTTTAGGAACAGCATGGCCCGGACACATGAATAAAGCATTGTCTGAAGCAATGTATAAAAATATAAAAGCTTTAGGTATGCCACAATGGACAAATGCAGACAACCAATTGGCAAAAGCAGTTCAACGATTATTAGAAGCTCCGAAGAAAGATTTTTATGGAAGAGAAATTAATGGGTTGCGAACGACGATTGATAGCCTGCGTGGCTCTGTTCCTTTTTCATGGGGCGGTGGTTCTGATGATATAGCTGATATTTCATGGAATGTGCCCACGATTGTTTTATGGTATCCGGCCAATATACCAGGTACTAAAGGTCACCACTGGGGCGATGCAATAGCTATGGCGACACCGATAGCACACGAGGGTTCTTTAGCCGGTGCAAAAGTGACAGCATTAACAATGATTGATTTATTTACTAAGCCTCAAGTGCTGGAAGATGCAAAAGATTATTTTAAAAATGTACAGACAAAAGACGTACAATATAAACCCTTCATTACAAAAGTTGATCCGCCTGCTATTTATTTAAATAAAGAAATAATGGATAAATACAGAAGTGGGATGAAAAAGTATTATTACAACCCATTAAAATATAAAACCTACCTCGAGCAATTGGGCATTACTTATCCAACTCTTCAAAAGAAATAATTTTCGAATCAGAGCCTTTAATAAGATTAATACAGCTATAAAATGAATTCATTAAACAGGAAATAGGCTAAAGCTTAATATTTCATACTAAAAATGTAGGGCTCTAATATTATAAGCTCCATTTGAAGGTTAAACTTATCAGAACTCAGTCTTATAAGTGAATATAGTGTTGTTGCAAAAGAAAATTTTATTTTCTACCTTACACATCACAAAAAATTTGTTCTGAATATTCGTTATTCCAGCCAGTTACAGTAAACCTATTATCAGCTCTGGTATAAACATTACTGGTGGCTATTTGAAAAAAAATACTAATTCAAAAATATTGTTTATGAGAACCAAAGCTCTGCTTATCATTCTTATTATAGCAAGTGCATCACTGCTTAAAGCACAAAGACTACCTTCTTTTACACATGATGCAGACAGCGTTTTTAAAAACTTAAACAAAAGTTATATAACCACAGGTATATTGTACGATAGAGTATATCCTTCTGCCATGCTGCATGTTTTTAATACTTCTTATTTCGATACAACTAATATTTATCATTTTAAACAAGCATATTACGAACTATATAATGCCAAATATTACAAGACAGCCATGGTAAAGCCCGATACTGTAGATAGAAGAATTAAAGCAATAACAACAGCAGGGAAGGTACCGATAGGCATTATTAATTTTCGATTTAACCAGATTGATACCAATTCTCTTGTTAATAATCTTTTAGAAAACCGTAACGGCATTTTTTATGATGTTCCCTCCCGAACCCGAAGTCCATACTGGAAAAAGCAGGTTAGTATAATAAGCCCTTTAACTGACAGTATAGAAGGTTTGCAGGTTAATTTTCAAACATCTTCTGCTTTGTTTTTGCAAAATACAGGTCATACTATCACTTCTTTAAAAGCTGACTTCAATAATGGCAGGGGCTTAATAAATATTGGGTTGAATAATTCAATCAGCATTAAATATTTATCGTATGGGCAAAAGATAATAAAGTTCATAATTAAATACCAGGATAATACACAGGCTACTACCTATGCTTATTTAAAGCTGGTAAAGCAAAAAAGTATTGCACTTCGCGCTTTAGCCAGTACCTGCGACAGAGATGATACTATAACAGCTTCAATCCCTTTTACTGATTATGAGAATAATACTTTCAGGGGGAAGGGCAATATTCATTATTTCTTTTCGACAAGCACTCCCTGTAATGGCAGGGTAAGAAAACCAATTATTATTTTAGATGGTTTTGACCCGGGAGATAAAAGATCAATAAGGCAGTTATATGACACATTTCTGAATAATCCCGGACGCTATAGATTTGGTGATGAGATGCGAAGTAAAGGTTATGATATTGTAGTTCTTAATTTTCCTGAATATATAAATAAACTTGGTAAAACAATTGATGGCGGGGCTGACTATATTGAACGAAATGCTTTTGTGCTGATTAAACTGATCAACAAATTGAACTGGCAACTAAGGACTAACGGCAGCACTGAAAAACTTGTTATAATCGGACCCAGCATGGGTGGCATGATAAGCCGGTACGCTCTTGCTTATATGGAAAAAAAGAACATGCCTCATAATACCCGCTTGTGGATCAGTTTGGATGCTCCACATAATGGAGCAAACATACCCATTGGAGCACAGAAATATGTAGAGTTCTTTGCAAATAACGGTAATAAGGGTGCTCAGGAAACACTGCAAAAACAGTTGAATAACCCTGCTGCCAAAGAACAACTGTTACATCATTATTTATCTTACAGTGATACTGCGAAAGGTGCACCAGGCTTCAGAGACAGATTTGCCCTGGCACTTACCAACAATGGCGTTGCCGGTTCAAATGGTTTTCCTGTTATTCCCCGTAAAATTGCCTTAATTGATGGAAGTTTAAATGGTGCTTTACAACCAAACTCATCATCATGTCAATTGGTATTAAATTCAAAATCTTATCTTACAATTAACTTGTTTTTATCTAAAGTTCAATTATTCAGGATTGCTCAGGCAAGCATATACTTTTCAGGAAGTTACGGTAATGCCTGCACTGTGCTTTCAGCAAGCCAGCTATTTAAGGGCAGCGTCACAGCAAAAGGAAATGCTCCTGCTGCTACTGTAAGTTATGATATCGCTCCCGGCGGCTCACGCACTTCATTTTCAACTTTAGCAGACCAGGGAAAAGGATATTCCGAATTTTTTCATTTTTTGCTTGAATTAGGCAGTTATACTGAGTTTAATGTTTACAATGGTTCACATTCATTTGTTCCAACAAAGAGTGCATTAGCTTTTAAGGGCGCTAATGAAGACCTTGCTGAAAGCGTTTACGACAGAAATTTAGTTTGCACAGGTGAAACGCCTTTTAATACTTATTATGGTGGCACAAAGAATTTAGAACATTCATATATAGATTCAGCTATAGCAAATTTCGCAATAGCTGAAATTACAGGCAAGCATCGGAGACCCTCTTATGTAACCTCACTTCCCTCCGTTTACATTTCTGGCCCTGATAAGTTCTGCGAGCCCGGAGGAATTTATTCTCTTCAGGGTGGTTCAGTTTCACCCGGTACAAGCCTTGCATGGTCAGTTTTTCCGGCTATTGCAAGTATAAGTTCCGGTAAGAATTCGTCTGAGGCGCAATTGTCAAAAATAAGCAGTGGCACTGCAACTTTAAGTTTAAAATTAACCAAGTCTTGCGGATTGAATCAAACATTGACAAAAACTTTTTCTATCGGCGGATACAGCAGTTCTGACTACCCTGTTAGCGGTCCAACCTACGTGAGCAATAATCAATATGTATACTTCAGCATCAATCAATTACCCGGCGCAACCAATTACAGTTGGTTTTGGCCTGGCGACTGGACTTATGTGTCAGGTCAGGGAACTAATAGTTTAGCATTGCGGACAGGAAACACAAGCGGATCTGTTGGTGTGAGAGTTGCTAATGCCTGCGATGCAGGAGGAAGCCCCGCAACAATATATGTGCTGGTAAACAATTTTGGTTTTGTAATGCAAGCTGCACCAAATCCAACAGTGGGTGATTTAACTATAACAACAGGTCAGACAACATCTTCAAATCCAGGTCTTGTTTTACACGATAAAATCTACAAGCTCGAAGTGATGGATGTTTTTGGTAATATAAAAAACAAATTCAGTTATTCGTCTGGTGAAACAAATATTAAAATTAACATGAGTACTTTAATTAGCGGAACATATGTTATTCGTGCTTATAACGGAAAAGTCTGGACGTACAAAAAAATTGTGATAGCGCGTTAGTTTAATTAGAAAAAATATATTTATTATCGTACAGGCAAAAGATATACAGAGACATTTAGTTGAAGAAACAACCGTTCTTTTGTTATTTTTTCGTATACGCATTATTGCTGCCGATATAAATGTTCGTTGTTAAATACCAGGAGAAAGTATATTCGTGACACATCCGGCAACAGCTAAAAAGCTCTTTGCCGAAAGTGTTAAACTAAATACTTTCGGCAGAGCATATTCTGTAATAAGCATTGGTTTCACTGCAGGAGTACAGATGCGGTTCCCTCCTGCCGGCGCTGTACTTAATTATTATCCCTTTTTAAATTCCTTGTATAGAGCCATTTCGCCGTCCCTAACCCTTATCAGCTTGATGTTATTATTGTCTTCTAAATGAACTATATAAGTTGGTATGCCGTACGAATCAATGGTTTCTATTTCCTGCACAGAAGTGATTTCATAATCATAGTATTCACGTTTAACGATATCCCTTATATCCCGGGCCATTTTATCTTCACTATAGACTTTTAAAGAGCCCGCCCATTGTCCTTTTTTATTATAATATATCAAGTTGCTGATACCATTTAAAGTAAACTGTGCATTGAAGCAGTCCGATCCTTTGTACCAATTTTCATTACTTACCATTTTATAGGACTTCTTAAAATCTTTCACTGCTTTGAGGCTGATGGCATTCAGATTGACAGTATTGTTTTTTTCAGGAGTGATAATCTTATCTGTTTTAATAACATCTTTTGGTATTTCCAGTACTTCTATATTAATTGCAGTCTGAGCATAAGCTCCATTTGTTACGGCCAGTGAGGCAATGCATGTTACCGCAAAGGCGAAAAGAGAATTTTTCATTTGTTTTAGTTTTTTGCTTAGAATTTGATGTTTCCAAATTGAAATTTTTAATTATTAAACGATCGTTGTATAATTTGTCGCGTAATATTTAATTGGGGAAACAAAAACCTTTTTATTTTTTTAAAAATCTTATAAAAACAAACCTTACTGTTTTAACAGTAAGGAAAGAAAGGCTGTAAATTCTATTGCAGTTTGGAAAGGAGCAGCAGAAAAAACAACATAAGTAAAACGGCCGGATATACTAAAGGATTTTCCTCTATATTACGAATTCAGGCTGATGTAGAAATTACAGGTTGGAGTAAAAAATTAATCATAAATTCATATTATTTAAAAAAAGATCAAAAGCACATGAGCAACAGATTTTTATTATCAATTATACTGGTAACTTTTTGTTATACCAAAGTCTTTTCTCAATCAACTAAAAATAAATTTCCGCCACCTGCACTCTCTTCTATTACTGAAACAGATCTCAAGAAGGACCTTTATGAAATGGCAGGTGATCATTTTTTGGGAAGAGAAGCAGGAACGTTGGATGAACTAAAAGTGTCTATGTGGTGGGCAGATCAATTGCGTTTGGCCGGACTAAAACCTGCGGGTGATGACGGCACTTACTTTCAGTTCTTTTCTTTGTGGAGAAACCGCATATCACCTAATACCATCGTAAGCATTGGCAATCATTCTTTACAATTATGGAAAGATGTTTTGGTAGCACAAACAGCACCTGCTGCTGTATCTGCCCCGATAATTTTTGCCGGCACAGGAACTAAAGCTGATCTTGATAAAGCAGAGGTAAAAGGTAAAGCTGTTGCAATACAGGCATCTCCGGAAGGTCTCAATCTCGATGTTTCTTTATGGGAAAGACGTTACCCTTCACTTGTATTAAATAAATTCAAAGATACTCTCATCAGCAAAGGCGCCTCAGCAATTATTTTTATTACCGATGCTTTTGGTGAAAAAAGCTGGAACCAGGTTGTTCCTGCAATGAGCCGCGGATTATATGATGTTGAAGGCGGTCTGAATGCAGTTGCCAAACCAGGAATTCCTGTTTTTTGGTTGCACGGCAATAATATTGACTTGGTAAAGAATAAAGGAGCAATATTAAATGCAACCATCAATGTTGAGCATTTTGAATATCCTTCTGTAAATATTATTGGCCGGATTGCAGGCACAGATCCTCAACTTTCGAAAGAATACGTTTTGTTTAGCGGACACCAGGACCATGATGGAGTAAGACTTCCGTATGGAACAGATTCAATTTACAATGGTGCAGATGATAATGCAAGTGTCAGCGTTGCATTGCTTGCAATTGCACGCGCATTTAAAAAAAATCCCGGTCGCCGTGCTGCATTATTCGTATGGCATGGCGCAGAAGAACGAGGCTTGTTAGGTTCCAGATGGTATTCATTACATCCTACTGTTCCTTCATCTTCAATTGTTGCTGTATTGAATGGAGATATGATCGGAAGAAATAATCCCGACAGTGCCGCTTTGCTCGGCGCTCAGCTTCCTCATAGAAATTCCTCAGACTTAATGACTATGGGGATGGAAGCAAATAAGGAAGGACCTGAATTTAAGCTGGATACCCTCTGGGATAAAGTTGATCATATAGAACACTGGTATTTTCGCAGCGATCATTTGTCTTATGCCCGTGCCGGAATTCCTGCAATTTTTTTTACAACACTTTTGCATCCCGATTATCATACACCGATGGATGAAGCAAACAGAATTAATTATGCAAAGTTGAAAAAGATGACTGAGTGGATGTATCGCACAGGATGGAAAGTTGCAAATGCAAATAAACGTCCGCGGGTTGAACCCGATTTTAAATTAGAGAGATAATCATTATAAAAAAAGATTGTTGCTGAATTAGTAATTAGTTTAGATGGAAATAAATACGACCTGAGAGGGAGTCCGACTGATAGCAAGCTACTCCAGGTAATATAGAGACTATCTAAGATTTTTAAAAACATTAATGTTATGGTTTACCTCTGTTGTCTCCCGATCGTTATCGGGAGCGATTAAACTCTTGTTTTTCTCTGTGGTAAAAATTCCTTTACCATGAAGAAAAGGCAACACAGAGTACACCGAGAGTACACTTAAAATCTTAGACAGCTTTTAAAAATTCTGCTGTTAAGTCAAGGCAAACAAATCTTAATTTTTAAAGCCTGAAAGGCTGATAATCTTATAGAAAACGAAATTAGTTTACGTTGAACAATCCCGAAGGGATGATATTATCACTCCTTCGGAGTTTTAAAACAACACAAATATTTGAGTTTCTATAAATATATCTCCCTTCGGGATTAAAAAAACTATTAGTTCACCGATTTCTAATTTAGATGCGTTTGCCAAGGGCTGTTAAGAGGTTTAGGTGTTCTTCAATCAATGTTATAAACTTATCTTGCTTTAATGAAATACATCTTATCCGCAATAATCTTTCTACTAATCACTAATTTTTCTTTTTCCCAGAAGTATAAAAAACTGCACTTTAAAAGTATTTTAGCAGATACGCACAACGATATTCTTACCGAAGCGCTTACAAACAATTTAAGCTTTGATCAGCGTCTGAAAGGCAAAACACATTCTGACCTTTCGCGGATGAAAGAAGCCGGAATAGACGTGCAGATTTTTTCAGTATGGTGCGATGGTCTGCAACCAAACCCTTATGCTTACGCCAACAGGCAGATTGATACCTTGTACGCATGGGCTGCAAGAAATCCGTCTCAAATGGTAATTGTAAAAACTCCGAAACAGTTAAAACAGGCGGTAAAAGAAAATAAGCTGGCTGCAATGATGGGTATGGAGGGCGGTCACATGATGGAAAATGACATCAATAAACTGGACAGCCTTTTCAATAGAGGAGTAAGGTACATGACCCTTACATGGAACAACTCAAACCCCTGGTCTACATCAGCTATGGAAGAAACTTATGACTCTCTTTTGCATCAACCAAAGGGTTTAAGTAAATTTGGCAGGCAGGTAGTGCAGCACATGAATCAAATAGGAATGATGGTTGATTTGTCACACACAGGAGAGCGGACATTTTGGGATGCCATAAATACTACCACCAAACCGGTTATCGTTTCACATAGCAGTTGCTATAGTTTGTGTCCTGTTTTTCGCAACCTGAAGGATGACCAGATAAAAGCAGTAGGTAAAAATGGGGGAGTTATTCATTTAAACTTTTATTCAGGTTTTTTAGACAGTAATTATAACAAACGTGACAGCGGGTTTATCATAAAGCATAAAACAGAGTTTGATTCTTTGCTTAAAATAAATCCGGAACCCTTTTTTGCTATAAAATTTCTGCATGATAAATATGCTGCAGAGGCTGAGCAGATCAGACCGCCTTTGTCTTTGCTTTTAGATCATCTTGATCATATTGTGCAATTAACAGGTGTTGATCATGTAGGGATGGGCTCTGATTTTGACGGCGTATCATCAACTCCGCAGCAGTTGAATGATGTTACAGGTTACCCGATGGTAACAAAAGAATTACTGGCACGAGGTTACAGTAAAAAAGATATTAAAAAAATTTTAGGCGGCAATTTTATCAGGCTATTTAAATCAAATTCGGTAAGCAATTAAACCATCTCTTTTGTGACCCTTATATCGTGGGCGGTTTTTCGATTATAGTCACTTCAGTATATCCAGCAAACTGTACATCTTCCTTACCATCTCACCTGGTGACCCATTGTAATTATTAATAACAATAGCAAATGTATAATTGCCAACATACCCGGTAAAACTTCTTGCCCCGCCAATTGATCCGCTTTTCATTTTAATGCCATTTATCACCGGCAAGGCATTATAGAAAGAACTGAACCAGGGCTTTGATCGTGCATATTGCATTACTTTAACTAAGGCTGCAGGCGTTATACGGTTGCCCGGAGAAAGACCACTTCCATCTATCATATTTATAGAAGTTGAATCGATTCCATTACTTTTCCAAAAGCTTTTAATAATACTTAAACCAGCTTCGGTAGTACCCTGCTTCCTTTTTTCGTAACCCAACGTTTTTACCAACGCCTCTCCATAAAGATTAATACTTTTTTTAAGAAACCAGTAGTTCATACTATCTAAGGGAGGTGACCAATGTATTAGTAAAGTGGTAAGGTGTGGCAAAGGTTGTTTTTTGCTGTTGGTATCAGCAGAATTTATCCCAATACCTTGTCTATTTAATTCGTTTGTCAATGTCGAGGTAAGTTGTAAGGCGGGGTTAGGAAAAGAACCTGAAACAGGAAAGGAGTTTTGACCGGGCGGAATAGTGCCTCTTACAAAACCTGCAGTTGCGTATGGAGGTAAATATATATAAGCATTATCACCGCTTCCTGCCTGGCCTGCTGTTAATTCGTTTGTAAGATTTACCTCGTACACTTTAGGAACGGTAGAAACAATCGTAACCTTACCGCCTTCTTTATTTCCCGACTTCAGTATCAGATCATATTGATTTTCTCTCCAGTTTAAACCTGATACACCGGCACCGTAATAATTACCTATATCATCCCAGGTCCAGCCCCCGGGAATGGTCTGGCTTTCCCAGTTTTTATCATAGCCAATAATGCTTCCATTTAATTGTGTAATACCCGCCTGCTTAAGCTTTTGGGTCCATTTATTCAAAACGACCTGTTCTTTAGTATTATCATATCTCCAGCTTCCTAACGTCGGGTCACCGTAGCCTACTATGTAAATATTTCCGTTTAATGCGCCATTTTTTATTTTTCCATCATAGGCAAGTTCTGTCTTGTACCGGTAACTTGTTCCCAGCAATTCAAGAGATGCTGCGCTTGTTATTACTTTTTGGCTGCTTGCCACAGCTAAACCTATTGTTGAATTTTTATTAAACACTACTGTTCCGTTGCTATCAATTACATAAAAACCTATAATCGCACTTTTCATCTGGCTGTCTGCCTCAAGGTTCTTTACCGCATCATCCAACTTTTTTGTAATATGCTGGGCATGAAGAAACCCGGCAATTAATAACGAACAAATAAACTGAACTGCTGTTTTCATACTTGTAACTTACATTGCGCTAAAATTAGCTTTTCCTGATAACCTTACCAATTGTATGAATAACGAACGTGTGAATGCTTCTATAATTACCATAGGCGATGAATTATTGATCGGGCAAACCATTGACACTAATAGTGCATGGATGGCACAGGAGCTGAATAAACTGGGCATATGGGTCAAGCGTCGTGTAGCAGTCGGTGATGTCTGGGATGAAATATGGCATGCGTTAGATGAAGAAAGCCGCCAATCTCAAATTATACTTATAACAGGAGGTCTTGGCCCGACTGCCGATGATATAACAAAGCCTTTGCTTTGCAAATACTTTGGAGGAAAGATGATTGTAAATGAAGAAGCATTGCAAAATGTAATAACCATCTTTGAAAAATATATAAAACGGCCAATGCTTGATGTAAATCTGAAGCAGGCCGAAGTTCCTGATGTTTGTACTGTGATTCAAAATAAACGGGGAACCGCACCGGGAATGTGGTTTGAAAAAGGCTCTAACATCTTTATCAGCATGCCCGGTGTACCAAATGAAATGAAAGGCATGATGACGGGTTTCGTGCTGCCCAGGCTTCCCTCTATGTTCTCGCTTCCAGCAGTGATACATCGTACTTTGCTGACAGCAGGTATTGGTGAATCTTATCTTGCTGACAGAATAAAGGATTTTGAAACAGCATTGCCTTTACATATAAAACTTGCTTACTTACCCAACTATGGTATGGTTAGGTTAAGACTTACAGCAACCGGAAAAAACGCAGCAGAAATAACCAATGAAATTGATAAGCGATTTGCAACGTTGCAAAGCCTGTTGCAGGATGTAATGGTAATAAATGAAGATAAAACACTGGAAGAAGCTATTGGAATATTACTGGCAAAACATGGAAAAACAGCAGCAACAGCAGAAAGCTGCACCGGCGGATATGTTGCTCATCTCATTACAAGCATTCCCGGATCTTCGGGTTATTTTACAGGAGGAGTTGTAAGTTATGACAATACTATTAAAGAAAATGTATTAGGTGTTAATAAGAATATCTTAGCTCAGTATGGAGCAGTGAGCGAAGAAACTGTACGGCAAATGGCAAATGGTGTAAAAGACCTTATGAAAACAGATTATGCAATAGCTATCAGCGGGATAATGGGACCAGGCGGAGGAACTGAAGAAAAACCCGTAGGTACAGTATGGATAGCTGTTGCCGGATCGTCTGAAACAGTAGCTCAAAAGTTTCAAACAAGATATGACAGAGAGAGGAATATAGAGGTTACTGCAATACTTGCCTTAAATATGCTGAGGCAAAGTATTTTGAGGGAAGGATAGAACGCTGTTAAATCCTTTTATTGCTATTTATGACACATGGCAGGAATGTGTTTAATAAGAAGCATGAAGTCTTTATGATGACACCAAAACCAAAGAATCTACTTTACTGCCTCCCTCTCCTTAAAAAGGGGGACTGAAGGCGAGGTTAATCTTGTATATCCAAATCCCGTTATCACTGCCGTAACAAACAGCACCCAAAAAAGCATATTAAAACTATACGTATCAGCTATCCATCCGCCAATGGAAGGAGCAGCTATTTGAGATGTTGCCCAGGACATGCTGTATAAAGCTGCATATTGACCGCGGTTGCTTTCACTGCTTCTGCTTATCCAGTAAGTGTTCATAAAAGGCATGGATAGCATCTCTCCAACTGTTATTATTAGAATTGAAAGCAGGGCCAACATAAATCTTCCCTGCAATAAGTTGAATAAAACATAGGAAACGGCTACCAGCCACACACCATAGCTGATAAATTTTAGCGGCGTGTTTCTTCGCTCAAGATTGTACACCAAAACCATTTCTATAAATGCAATAAGTAATCCGTTTATAGCCATAAGGATCCCAATCTCATTTTCTGAAATATGCAGTTGCGTTTTGTAAAAGACCGGAAGCATAGTAAACATTTGAAAGAAACAAAAGGCGAAAAGTATAGTCAGTCCTATGAATCCGAGATATTGCCTGTCTTTGTATGCTGATGAAACTGTTAGTGTACTTATCTCTTTTGCTTTCAAAAGGTTAGCCTCTGCTTCTGCAGGTTTGTTTAATACCATTACCAATAAAACAGCTGCTGATATATTGGTAAGTCCGTCAACCCAGAAGAGTGCATGATAATTTCTTGCAGCAAGAAAGCCGCCAATACTTCCTCCAAAGGCCCAGCCTAAGTTGATAGCTAACCGGTTTAGAGAATAGGACCTGGTGCGGTTTTCAGGCTGACTGTATGCGGCCACAGCCGCGGCATTAGCCGGACGAAAGGATTCATTTATGATGCTCAATACCAATATACCAATACAAAGCGAAACATAAGCAGTAAGATAACCAACTATTATAAACATGATGCCTCCCCCAACCAACGAAAACAGTTGCACCTTATGATAACCTATTGCATCGGTTATTTTGCCACCTGCATATGCACCGATAATAGAACCAAGCCCAAAGAAAGACATAAGAAATCCTGCCTGAGCAATACTAAAACCGAGCTTTTGCGTTGCGTACATCGTCATAAAGGGAATAACCATAGTACCGCTGCGGTTAATTAATATAACCAGCGACAGGAACCACGTTTCCCTCGATAACCCTTTGTAAGCGTTTTTATATAGTCGCAGTAAAGAAGGCATGACGGAAATCGAAAGTGTAAAATTTAAAATTACAAGCAGGGTTAATATTTATAGCCACTAAGACACCAAGGCTCAACGTTACACAAAGAAGAAACCTGCAACTTATTTTTATTCGGCTTAAGAAAAACTTCGCGCTCCTTTCCGTCTTTGAGTCTTCGTGGCCTATGTCTATTACCACAATCATTAAAATGTTATATATAATCGTTCTAAGATTTTACACCCTCAAACTGGTCACCCTTGTGTTTGAATAAAACATTGAAAGTTGTTAAGCTGCCATAAATACGCGTGATGTATTGCTGCAGGTCAAACTTTTCTTCATTAGACAGCAGCTTGTGTGCGTTTATCTTTTGTTCCATAACCCGAAGCCTGTCACGCAACATTACAATCTTATTGAAGAAAATGTCAAGAGGTACTTCAGTTTCTTTTAATGATCTGTCGCCCGGCCTTAATATCAAAATACCATCCTTCCACTTGTCGCCTATAGATACTACCTCGGTTACATCACTCCATTCTCTTAATATTTTTATTAAGGCATCTTCAGCTTCGCTGAATGAAACATTATATTCCGGCTCAATCCTTTCAATCACTTCAATTGCAAAGTCTTTTGATACAGGCTTTATTCCTCCTTCAATAAAACATACGTCATATATCTTCTTATGCAAACGGATAATAACGCCAACGCCAAAAGACGGATGTTTAATTCTTGACCCGATATCTAATAATTCCATTGTTAAATATTTTATTTTTGTTTAAACCACAGAGGCACAGCGACCAGGGAGTAACACAGAGAAAACTATGTGCTCAATGTGAAATTTATTTTCCTCATTAAGACACAAACGGTATAACCAACAATAAGATGAACGTTTCTATGTGCCTCTCTGTGTCAAATAGTGTCTCTGTGGTTCATAAAAAACTTTATTACATCAACTCTGATAATTCAAGCCAATGCATTTCTTTATCTGCCAATAAAGTCCCAATTTCTCCAATTCTCACACTCGCCTTCTGTATTTCCTCAAACGGTAAGTTTGCTAAACTCATTTCCAATTTATTCTTCTCGGCTTCCAAATCTTTTATCTCCTTTTCTAACAACTCAAACTCCCTTTTCTCCTTAAAGCCTGCTTTTTTATGGTTTCCCGATACCTGTTTCCGGTTACCGGTATCCTGCAACCTGAATTCTGCAACCGCTTCTGTTGAGACACCCTGGCTCTTCTTACTTTCCAACTCCTCCCACTTATCTTTTTTACCTCCCGGCTGACGGCTCTCTCCCGGCAACCTGGAACCGGCAACAGACAACTTTTCCTGTGCCTTCAACCACTCTCTATATAAAGTGTAATTGCCTGGGAAGTCGTGTATCTCTCCATCCCCCTCAAACACAAACAAGTGATCCACCAACCTGTCCATGAAGTACCGGTCGTGACTGACAATCAGTACACACCCCTGGAACTCACTCAAAAAATTCTCCAGCACACCGAGCGTAGGAAGGTCAAGGTCATTGGTAGGTTCATCGAGTATTAAGAAGTTTGGATTGCGGAACAGGATGGTTAGTAATTGCAGGCGCTTCTTCTCGCCACCGCTCAAGCTGCTTACATACGTATACTGCTTATCTCCCGGAAACAGGAATAACTCAAGAAACTGCGCTGCACTAAGGCTGCCACCTTTTGCCAGGGGAAAACTTTCTGCAAACGTCTTCACATATTCTATCACGCGCATGTCTTCTTTAATCTCCAGTCCCTGCTGGCTGAAGTTGCCAAAAACCACCGTTTCACCAATATTTATCTTACCGCTATCGGGCTGTTCAAGCCCTTGCAGAATATTCAGAAACGTACTCTTACCAACACCATTCTTACCAGCTACACCAATGCGCTCACCCTTGCTGAAAGTATAATCAAATCCCTTCATTATGACCTTATCGCCATAGCTCTTGTATACCTTTTTCAACTCAGCAATTTTACCGCCAAGACGGGTCATCTTAACTTCCAACTGAAGCTGCGCATCTTCAATCTTCTTCTTAGCCACCGCTTCTACCTCGTAAAAATTATCCTGCCTGCTCTTGCTCTTCGTGGTACGGGCCTTTGGCTGCTTACGCATCCATTCCAGCTCTTTTCGATAAGTATTCTTAGCCTTATCAATCGTTGCCTGGTCACTCTCTATGCGTGCTGTCTTCTTCTCGAGATAATTCGTATAATCACCTGCATAAGTATACAATTCACTCCTCTCCATCTCCCAAATCTCTTCGCAAACTGCATCGAGAAAATAACGGTCATGCGTAACCAGCAGCAGCGTAATATGCTCACCCTTCAGGTAATGCTCCAGCCACTCTATCATCTCCACATCAAGATGGTTTGTAGGTTCGTCCATCATAAGCAAGGTATGCTGATGCTCAAAACCAATATCAATCAAAGTCTGAGCAAGAGCGACCCGCTTACGTTGTCCGCCACTAAGATTAATGACCGGCTGATGCAAGTGATGAATATTCAGTTTACCCAATATTTCCTTCACCTTAGCCTCAAAGCTCCAGGCATTCAGTTCATCCATTCGCGACAAAGCATCAGAAATCTTTTGTCCATGGTCCATAGTTAATAGTCCATTGTTCTCGTTACCATGGTCTATGGTCAATGGACTATTGTCTCCTTCCTTTTCGTGGTCTGTGGTCTGTCGTCCCTCTCCTTCCTCAATCGCTGCCTCATAATCACGTATAGCCCTCAAGACAGGTGTATCAGTATGAAAGATATTCTCCAGGATTGTCTTTGCTTCATCAAACTTCGGGTCCTGTTCAAATAAAGCTACAGTAACATCTTTATTAATCCAAACAGTTCCTTCGTCAGCAGTTTCCTTGCCAGCTAAAATTTTAAGAAGTGTACTTTTACCAACGCCGTTTCGGGCAACTAAGGCAATTTTGTCGCCTTCATTAATATGGAATGAAATATTATCAAAGAGAGGATTAACGCCATAACTTTTTCTTAAACCTTCTACCGTTACATAATGCATAGCAGCAAAGATAGGAAGCGGCAACTAACCTCCTCCGAAGGGGCAGTAATTTAATCATCTTTGTAAATAAATATGAATTATTATTTGTAAGCTATAACAAACAGTTCTATGAGCATAAGGCATTAGGGTGGATCCAAAATTGTCGGTAACTCCTCGTCATTGTAAGGCACGAAGCAATCCCCCTCACAATCAGGGCGACGAGATGGCTGGGATTGCTTCACCAAGCTGCGCAAGGCTAGCAATGACGAACTTAATTACGACTATTTGAGATGCAAGATTATTAAAATAAAAAGGGAAAAAAGGAAAAAGTAGTTAAAGCTCCCGATAGATTTTAGTATCCCTCTTGCAATAATTTTTTGCTCAACATTAAAAGTTCATGAAAAGTTAAATGCATTAATTTGATGCATCAGCCGACTGACAAGTAATGTCATGAGCAAAAATGTTTTTATGAAAAAAATTTTTGCGCTTCTGAATCTCTTTTGTTTAACTACAGTATTTGCTCAAGCTCAGTTTGAAAAAGGCCAAAAAGCAGCGGGAGGTAACATTGGATTTTCCAGTGGTAAAAGCGAAAACATTTACAGCAGTAACTACACATCGGATTATTCCAATGTTTCAATTAGTCCATCTGTTGGTTCATTCAGCAGGTCAAACCTGCTTTGCGGAATAGGATTATCATATGGTTATAATTATCAAAAGAACAAAAGCTTTATGAATGCTGATGATAGTAAAATGTGGAACCATTCTATAGGTATTAACCTGTTCTCTCATCGATTTTTTACTTTGACACAAAAGTTCTTTTTTACCATTAATACCTCCGGCGGATTTAGCTACAGTTTCGGTAAACAAATAAGCACGACTAATAACATTCAAAGTGAAGCCAAAAGCAGCGGGTATGGTATAGGTCTTAGTTTGGCTCCCGGACTTAGCTATAGATTGACACCCCGGTTTTTGTTTGATGCTTACCTAAGCAATCTTATAATATCAGCTATTTTCATAGCCAGACAAACTATAAAAACCCATCAGCAACAGATGTGAAATCATTTCAGAATAGCTTTAATCTTTCGTCAAGTTTAAGCAATACTTCCCTGGGAAGTGTTGGACTTGGCTTTAGATGGTTACTAAGAAGGAGGTAGAATTATTTCTTTTAAAACTTGTAAAAGGAAATAAACGCCTTTCTGCCCCGAGTTCATGCAGTTGTAAGAAAAAATATAATTTATAATGATAAAAACTTGCTTTAATATTATTTTTTTGGTATTTTGATACTCAATAAAACACTTACTATGAAAAAGACATTATTCCTGCTCATCGCATTGCCTCTTTATTCCTTAAGTCAGCAAGGGATGAAATTTGAACATGGATTAAGCTGGAAAGACATCCAGGCTAAAGCAAAGACAGAGAACAAATATATTTTTATGGACGCCTTCACCACCTGGTGCGGACCATGCAGGTATATGGCTGCAAACATCTTTCCTATGGAAAAGGTGGGTAACTACTTTAACGAAAAATTTATTAACGTAAAAGTTCAGCTTGACACTACACAAAATGACAACGAAGAGGTGAAAAGCTGGTATGCAGACGGACATGATATAATGAATAAGTACAAAGTTCAGGCTTTTCCTACTTACCTGTTTTTCAGTCCTGAGGGTAAACTTGTTCATCGTTCTGTGGGTGGGTCTGAAGCTGATAAATTTATAGCGAAAGCAGCAGATGCTCTTAACCCTGACAAGCAGTATTATGTTTTGTTAGATCAATACAAAGCAGGTAAAAAAGACCCGGACTTTCTGCGCAAAGTTGCTTATAGTTCCCAGGAAGCTTATGATATGGATAATGCGAATACCGTAAGCAAAGAATACCTGGCAACACAAAAAAACCTGTTTACAAAAGAAAATCTTGAATTTATTGACAGGTTCACCAATACAAGTAAAGATGCAGGTTTTGCGACAATCATGAAGAATGCCGCAAAGTTTGATGAGGTTCGTGGAACTGGCGCTGCACAAAGGAAGATAAGTGACATCATTAAGCGGGAAGAACTATTTCCTGTAATATTTAAGCGGGATGCTCCTGCACCGGATTGGACTAAATTATCTGCCACCATTAATACCAAATACCCTGCTTACGCCAAAGAAGCAATATCAGGCGGTAAGGCAATGTACTATCAAATGAAAGGTGATTGGGCAAACTTTCAAACGGCTGTTTTAGCTTACATGAAAGATTACGGTGATAAAGTTTCTGCAGGCGAATTGAACAACTTTGCATGGACAGTATTTCTAAACTGTAAAGACATGAGTTGTGTAAAGGAAGCATTGGAATGGAGTAAGAAATCGTTCAAAGACAATAACAACCCAATGTTTATAGATACTTATGCAAACATCTTATATAAGCTTGGTAATAAAGAAGAAGCTATAAAGTGGGAGGAAAAAGCATTGGCATTGGCAAACAACGATAAAGCAATACAGGAAACTTTAGATAAAATGAAGAAAGGCGAAAAAACCTGGAAAGAATAGAGATTGAATATTATTAGAAAGAAGGTAAGGTGAAAAGAATAACCTGGATATAACTATTTTAATAAGCGCTTAATATCAGTGTTTTATAGGCGGCAATTTGAAACGGCAGAGGATACATTTAATAATATCGAAAACTAATAAATATATAATCAATAAATATAATCACATATATAATGTCAAAAATTTTTTTCCTAATAGTATTGTCCTTTATTTCTCATCTATCTTTTAGCCAATTAGCAGACAATAATTCTTCAAAGGAAGACACTTCAGATATTCTTAATGCATATGATAAGGTCTTTACTAAAGCAGAAAAAATGCCTAAATTTATTGGAGGCATAAATGCCCTTGAAGACACGCTGACAAAAAGGCTGGTAAAATATAATGAAGATTTGAAAAAGGGAAAGGTAAGTTACGAATTGAGGATCACTAATACAGGAATGGTAAGTGATATGACAGCATTTAACGAATCTGGCAATTTATCATTTGCAAACCAATTAGCGGAGGTTTTAAAGAATACCTCTCATATGTGGGAACCTGCAATGCAAAATGGTCGTCTGGTTGACGCTTTAAAGAAAATACGTATTATTTTTGATAAGGAAAAATTGCACGTTAAAGAATTAAATTAAGTAAGCACTTTGTGCTGCGGCCACCCATTGCTTGAGATATAAATTATTTTATGGACCGGAACAATATGATAATCGCATTTATATACCACATGCGATTGCCTCTTATATTTGCTCATGCTCAAAGTTAATTAATGATACGGCATAGCTCCGGGAACATTACCCAGGCCGTGAATTTTTGAGATAGATTAAAAGTAAGAAGCCGGTTAATCACCGGCTTCTTATATATTTCAAGGTTAGAAATCGACAGAGATAACGATAATCCTTATTAAATAAAGTTCATATTTACTAATTACCCTACAGAATATGCACAAATAATAATTAAATTAATAGCCGCTGTTCTGTGTTATACTTCCGCCCGATTTATCAATTTCTCCCTGCGGAATGGGATAGAGATAATTTTGTTCTTGAAAGTTTTTACCAAGAGCAGATAAAACCTCTTTAGCTATTTTCCATCTTTTTAAATCATTGAACCGTTGAGATTCAAACCCTAACTCTACTCTTCTTTCATGCCTCAGCCAACCGGTTATTTGGTTTTCATCAATTGAAGAAATATCTCTGTCCGGCAAAGTACCGGCCAGTACTGCAGCACTGTCAACTGCCCTTCCTGTTCTGGCGCGTTCTCTTATTTTATTGATAATTGCAATGGCTTCAGGATACTTTCCTGTTTCAGTGTAAGCTTCAGCTTTCCAAAGCAATACATCTGCCCACCGCATATATATTTTATTACCCGGCGCATCATCATTTCCTTTATAAGAAGTATTTGTTGCACCCAGCAATTTATAAACAGCTTTATCTGCTGCATTTACTGTGTATAATAACCTTGGATCATTAGCTTCAAATTCATTGAGAAAATCATCCGTTGGAGCAATAAAACCCCAATCTAAGGGAGCGGAAAGACCATTGCCATTTCTGGGTGTTTTTCCTGACTGGTGATCGTAAGCAAAAATTACTTCGTTATCGTTAAACTCTTTTTCAATACTAAAATTGTCGAAATAATTGGCATTTAAACTGTAAAAATTAAAGCCTTCCAACTCAGTTACTTTACCAATAACGTCTTCCCATTTTTCATTATAGAGCGCCACTTTTGCCTGCAAAGCAAGGGCAGCTCCCTTAGACGCTCTCCACTTTTCTGCAGCATCAGCATATTTGCCATCAGGCAATAATGATACAGCCTGCGTAAGGTCTAAACTGATTTGTTCCCAAACTTTTTCTTTTGTTTCTCTTTTGGCAATACTATAAGCTTCTGCAAAGCTCTGAAGTGGTTTTAACAACATAGGCACACTACCGAAGTTATTTACCAGATCAAAATA
>JAABUS010001809.1_pt1 | contig 43998 bp, 34 predicted proteins | sample 5560161 | NCBI WGS metagenome assembly JAABUS01 (sample SAMN10711885, study PRJNA513376) | rock metagenome | isolation source: Antarctica rocks | place: Antarctica: Victoria Land, Trio Nunatak nord | collected 2016-01-04
AGCAGCCGGGCAGCCGCGGCCGCCGAGGAGCGGGCCGAGGAACGCCAGTTCTCGCCGTTCAAGTCGGGCTTCTTCGGCGGAGTCGGACTGCTCCTGGCGTACATGACCTACCTGTCGCTGGACACCATCAGATCGACCCTGATCGTCATCGCGGTGGCCGGCCTGCTCGCCATCGGCCTGGATCCGGCCGTTCGCTGGTTGGAGCGCCGCGGAATCCGTCGCGGTGGGGCCGTTGCCGTTGTCTTCCTGGTACTGCTGCTGGTGATCGCGGGCGCCGTCTATGTGATCATCCCGCCGATCGTCACCCAGCTAGCTGCCTTCATCACCAACGTTCCCGATCTGCTGAACAGCCTGCAGCAGAATCCGACGATCAAGGACCTGGACGCCAAGTTCGGCCTGATCAAGCAGATCCAACAATCGAGCTTCGTGCAGAACATCGGCTCCGGTGCAGCTTCCGGGATCATCACCGGGGCGGCCACCGTCGCTGGCATCATCGTCGACTTGTTCGTGGTGCTGATCCTGACGCTGTACTTCCTGGCCGGCTTCCCGCGGATCAAGGAAGCCGCCTACCGGCTGGCCCCGGCGTCCTCTCGCCTGCGGGCGACCGACCTGGGCGACAAGATCCTCAAGCAGATGGGCGGCTACCTGTCCGGTGCAATGATCATCTCGTTTCAGGCCGGCCTGATTGCCGGCTTGTATTCCACGATCGTTGGCCTGCCCTATCCGTGGGCGATCGCGCTGGGCGCCGCGCTGCTGGACTTCGTTCCGGTGGTCGGGCCGATCACCGTCGGGGTGTCGATCACCCTGCTCGGGTTCACCCACTCGCTCACCATCGGCATCATCTCCGGTGCGTTCTACCTGTGTCAGCACCTGTTCGAGGCGTACTGGCTCTACCCGCGGGTGATGCGCCGCACCGTTCACATCTCCACCGGCGCGGTGATCGTCGCCATCGTGGTCGGCGGCGCCCTGCTCGGGGTGACGGGCGCGCTGCTGGCGGTACCGGTAGCGGCGGCGGTGCAGCTGATTGTCCGCGAAGTGGTGATGCCGGTGCAGGAACGCCGCTGACCCCGTCCCGGTTGTGCGCCGATCGGCTGCGCAGACGGCTGCTGCGGAACAACAATGTGGTGCATGCCAGGAAAAGAGGCGACCGTGCCGGAACCGCAGATGGGCGCTGACGACCGCATGGGCTGCACGCCGGCGGCGATGCCGAGAGATCATCGAGCAGTTGTCCGCTCGCGGCAGCGACCATGGCGCATCGGCAGCGCACTATTTGCAGTGGCCGTCACTGTCATCAGCATTGCATTCATCGCAGCTGATCTGCACGGCCGAGAGAATGGGCCTTCGGCTGGGAATGTGGGATCAGCATCGAACAAGAGCGAGCCAGTGGCAGGCGGTGTCGGATCAGCATCGAAAACCTCAACCCACACGCCAGGACCGGCAACGACTGTTCGTTCCGCACTCAGCTCACCAATTGCGATTGCGTCTGGCGCCGACATCGGGGATCTTTGCTCGAAGCCATCGAGTCAATTCGGGCGATTGTGGATCATATCCGCGGGCAGCAGCCAGGAGCAGGATCACGGGACCGTTGATATCGGCGGAACCACGGTCCCGGCGGCGGCCATCTACACGTCCTCGGGGAAACCGGGGATCGGAGTTCTATGCGTATCGAACCTATCAATTTCACCGTCGTCTCCCGTGCGCTCGGTGACGGAAGCCAGCGGTCGACCGATCGCCTATCTCGCGGCCGACGAGCAGGGTCGACCATATCTTGCCGTAAAGCCTGGAGTGACGACGGTGACGCTCAGTACCTCAGGCGAAAATCGGTACACCTACACACTGACATCCACTGGCGAACTGCAACTTCAACAGATCGGCGCAGGATGGCACGCTGTTTCCGTAGGTTACGGTATGCCGTCAACCACGGTCGTTATCACCGCGTACAACGCGGGCGGCGATCTCCTGGACACCAGAGAACTGAAAATTCCATAAGCCCAACAACCAGCTCACCGACGCTTCGAAGCTCGCCGAAGCCGCGGAACCAGAGAACGGCCGCCCCGCTGTGTGCCGCGGCGAGCGTCGCGCATATGACGACTTCGCATGCGTGCCCGCTGCATAACGGCGGCGCGGGCCGATGATCGTTGCCACCGACCCGCGCCGCTGGGGAACCGGCCCGCCGGGCCGGTGGGTGTTGCTACAGGACGGGCCGGTCGCCCGGGGCGGGTGTTCGCGACTCGCTGTGCTGATGCTTGCGGATCCGCCGGCTGCGCACCGGGCCGGAACCGGGGGAGGCACTGGCCGGCGCGGCTTCGGCGCGCGCCGCACCCTGCCCGGCGCCCACCGGTGTATCGGCGTTGCCCAGCAGCCCTTCCGAGCCGCCGATGCCGCCGGTGTCGCCGACGTCCCGGTCTGTGTAGAGATCACCGGAGCGGTCGGCGCCCGCAAGGTCGGGCGCGTCAGTTCCGGTCACCGCGGGCGTATCTGCACTGCCGAAAGGATCTTCCGAGCCGGCGCGGCCGATGCCGCCGTCCTCGACAGCATCCATGTCGGTATACGAGTCGCCGGACCGGTCCGCGCCCGCACCCCGGGCGTCGATGTCGGCACGGCCGGCGGAATCGGCTACCGCGCCGCCGGCCGGCGCGGTGTCCGCCGCATTGTCGGCGGCGCCTGCCTGGCCGACATCGGCATCTTCGGTGCCCACCACTGACCTGCCGGTTGCCAGATCGGAGGATGTGCCGGCGCGGCTGCGCGGCGAGCCGGAAGCCGCGAGGTCATCGGCGGGCGGACCACTGATATCCACCGAATCCTCTCCGTACACCGGGGCGCCGTCGGGGGCATCCAGCCGGTAATACCGGAAGAGCTGCTGCTGGTCGTCGTCGTCGAGGTGACTCTCGTCGTCGATGTTCGGAGCATCCTTGATGAAATCTTTGGTGTAGGGCACCCGGATCTCGCCGACGGCAACGTCGGCGCCGTGCAGCGGGACGAACGTCTCCCGCAACCCGAACAGGCCGGTCTTGGCCGTCACCCATGCCGGCCTACCTGAATCGTCATCCAGATACACATGTCCGACACCGCCGACCCTCTGCCCCTGCGAATCGACGACATCTGCGTCATAGAGCGACTGGATGTCCTCTGGTGTCATCGTCATGGCGCCTCCTCGGCTGTTCACTGCGACTCCCATCGGCGGCATTTGGGCCCGGCACGGTGCCGGGAGTGCGCCGACGGCGGCGATACATGGTGGTCGTTACCCGCCGGGGGGCGCCGGTACACGTCGCCGGTGCCGGTGCCAGTGCCAAGGGCGTGCTGGTCCGGCTACCGGTCCTGGTCAACGCCGGGCGCGCGGGAGGGACGCAGGATCACCACCACCGCCGCGGCCACCATCAGAACGGCCACCCCGATACCGGCCCACAGCCACCATGCCAATCCCGAGGAACCCTGGGCTGCGTCGGGTGATGCGGCGGTCGCGGCGCTCGCGGTCGGCGCACTGCCGGTGGCGGTGCCGGCTCCACCGCTCGCCACTGTGTAACCGATCTGGCCGTACACCGGGTGCCCATCGGCGGAGACCACGCGGTAGGCCGCGGCGTACCGACCGGCAGGTCCAGCGCTCACCCCGATGGAGACCACGGAGCCCCGCACCACCGGATCTCCGACGGAGAAGCGGTTGCCGTTCGGCCCGGTCACCGTCATCGCCGGCTGATAGTTGACAACCGGTTGGTCGAAGGTCACCGTCACGGTCGTCGGCGCCGTCTGGACGGTGCTGCCGTCCACAGGGGTGGAGCCGATCAGCGTGTTGTGCGCCGCCGCCGGCGGGGCCAACCCCACACCGGCGGCGATCATCACCAGCAGAAGCCCCAGAGCCCGGCGCGCACCGCGAGGGGCGAGGATGACGTCCAGCAATGTGCGCAGGCATTTCATGACGCAGCGACGCTACCGGCCCACCAGGAACGTCATCAGATCCGCATCGATCTGGTTGAGCTCGCGGTTGACAGCGGCAATGGAGTCGCGCCGTCGACCGGCCGGCATGGATGCGGCCGCCCTGACCGCAGCGGTCAGCTCCGTGAGCCGGTCCGATGCCACATCGGAGAACCGGGTGACCTGCAAGTCGCCGGTGCGGCGCGCGCGCAGCTCCTCGACGCTTCGTGTGAGCCCGGCCAGCCGGGCCTCGACGCTGCCTGTCGGACCCCGGAAGGCGCCCACCTCGGCGGCCGCCACTCCGAGCCGGCTGGCCTTGCGGGTGTCCAAGTACTCCCGGGTAGAGGTGGCAGCCTTCAGCGCGAACGGCGCGACAGCAGGTCCGACCACCTTGACGATGCCGAGCAGCCGGCGCGCAGTCTTGGGATCTGTGGCCCGATCGAACAGTGCCTTGGGCGCCACCCTCTTCGCCGCCGCTGCGATGTTCTTGTCGACCTTCTTGGTCTGCGCCGCAAGGGCTTTGGCCGCCTTCAGTTCGGCCCGGCGCTGTTTGGCGGCTTCCTTGCTCACCTGCGCGGCGGCCTGCTGCTCCTGGGCAGCTGCCGCCTTGATCGCCTTCTGTTCGGACCGGTCAGCGGCCCTGGCAGCACGGGAGGCGGCTTCCTGCGCCGCCTTGCGGGCAGATTTCGTCTCCGCCAGTGAATCGGTGATGTCGTCCAGCGACGCTGCCACAGACTTCTTCTTCCTGCCGAACACGAGGCGCTCCCTTCTGGGTCAACCGGAACCGTTGCCGGTTGCGGCACCGACCCAGCGGCAGGCCGCACCGTCCGGGTCCCGACAGCCTAAGCCGGGAGCCTGGACGCCGGCCAGGCGAGGCCGTCTGCTGGAAGCGGATCAGCGGTTTCGCCATCGCAACTATTCCAGTTGGAATAATCCAAGTGGACTGATATGTTTACCCGGCGGGGGCGCCTGGTGTCGGTGCCCGCTGAGCTACTGGTATTTCCCTGATGCCACCCAAAGGAGGCGGAGTGTCGGCGGTATTCGCGGGCTCCCAGATCAACGCCCTGGGCATGGCCGCCCTGGGTCTGCTGACCGAAGGGCCGCGGCACCCGTACGACATGTACCAGGTGCTCATGCAGCGCCGGGAGGACGTCATCGTCAAGATCCGCCCGGGCTCGCTGTACCACGCGATCACCCGGCTGGCCGATGCCGGCTTCGTGCGGGTGATCGGCACCGACCGGGAGGGCAACCGGCCCGAACGCACCACGTACGAGATCACCCAGGACGGCCGGCACGTCCTTCAGGGCATCGTCGGTCATCATCTGGCGAACCCGTTGAACGAGTATCCGATCTTCCCGGTGGCTGTTGCTCAGGCGCAGCGGTTGCCGAAAGCGCTCGTCCTGCAGCATCTGCGGTACCGCGCTGTGGTCCTGGAGCGGGAGACCGCCGTGATGAGGGACACCTATCGCGCACTGCTGGACAGCGGGAAACCGCCGCACATCCTGCTGGATCTCGACTACCTGATCAGCATGCGAGACAGCGAGATCGCCTGGCTTACCACCACTATCACGGCCCTGGACAGCGGCCGGCTGAAATGGACGGAACAATGACAACCAACAGTTCGGCATCCGCTGCATCCGCTGCATCGGCTGCATCGGCTGCATCGGCTGCGGAGTCGCAGCCGCAGGGCGCGGGGGACGGCCGCAATCCGTGGCTCGCGCTGTGGGCGATGGTGATCGGCTTTTTCATGATCCTGGTGGACTCGACCATCGTCTCGGTGGCCACCGACTCGATCCTGGTCGGGCTCCGAACCGATCTGAACAGCGTCGTCTGGGTGACCAGCGCCTACCTGTTGGCGTATGTGGTGCCGCTGCTGGTGAGCGGCCGGCTCGGCGACCAGTTCGGGCCGAAGAACGTCTACCTGACCGGGTTGGCGTTGTTCACCGCGGCCTCCGCGTGGTGCGGCTTCTCCAGCTCGGTCGGCATGCTGATCACCGCCCGGGCGGTCCAGGGCTTGGGCGCGGCATTGATGACACCGCAGACCATGGCCGTGATCACCCGCACCTTTCCGCCGGCCAAGCGCGGTACCGCGATGAGCCTGTGGGGAAGCGTCGCCGGTGTGGCGATCCTGGTCGGTCCGCTGGCTGGCGGCTTCCTGGTGGATACCGCGGGCTGGGAGTGGATCTTCTTCATCAACGTGCCGGTGGGCATCATCGCGCTGGTGCTGGCGGCTCGTCTGGTGCCGCAGTTGGCGACCAACCGCCATCGGTTCGACGTGCTGGGAATCGCACTCAGTGCGATCGGCATGTTCCTGGTGGTGTTCGGGATCCAGGAGGGCCAGAAGTACGACTGGGGAACGATTTCCGGGCCGATCTCGGTGTGGTCGTTGATCATCGCCGGAGTGGTGTTGCTGGGGCTGTTCGTACTCTGGCAGGCCAGGAACAAGAGCGAACCGTTGATGAGCCCGTCGTTGTTCAAGGACCGCAACTTCTCGCTGGCGAACGTCGGCATCGCCACCATGGGTTTCGCGGTCACCGGAATGGCGATCCCGCTGATGCTGTTCGCCCAGAAGTCGATGGGTCTGACGCCGACCCGCTCGGCGCTGCTGATGATTCCGCTGGCCGTCGCATCGGGCGCGCTGGCCGCACCCGTCGGCAGGCTCACCGACCGGATGCACCCGCGCTACCTGGCCGGATTCGGGTTCGCGGCCACCGCGATCGCGTTGTGGTGGCTGGGTTCGGTGACCGGGGCACACACGCCGGTGCTCGGGATCCTCGCCCCGATCACCTTGATGGGCATCGGCAATGCCTTCATCTGGGCTCCGTTGTCGGCCACCGCCACTCGCAACCTCCCGATGAACCTGGCCGGCGCAGGGGCCGGCGTCTACAACATGACACGTCAGGTCGGCGCGGTGCTCGGCAGCGCATCCGTCGGGGTGCTCATGCAGAACCGGATCGGTAGCGAGATCTCTGCGGCCACCGGAGGGCAGGCGCCCAGCGGCGACACGCTGAGGGGGAGCACCGGACCGCTGCCGGATTTCCTCAAGGAGCCGTTCGCCAGTGCCATGGGCCAGAGCATCTACCTGCCCGCCGGCATCCTGATCATCGGTCTGATCGCGGTGCTCTGCTTCGCCGCGCCGACCCACGCCGGTATGGGCAACAAGAAATCCGCCAGGAAGCCGGAATCTGCGCCCGTCGGCGGACAGTGACCGACAAGGCGTTTTGATGTTCGGTGTTGCCGCAACCCCGGTGACCACCACGTAGGGTGACCTGTCACGATCAACGGATGCGCCTGGATCACGTCTCCTACGCCTGTACACCCGACGGGTTGGACGCCACTGCTGGCCGAATTGCCGACGAACTGGGTACCGAGCCGTTGGACGGCGGTGTCCATCCGGGCTTCGGCACCCGGAACCGGATCGTGTCGCTCACCGACCATCACTACCTCGAGGTCGTGGAGGCGCTCGATCATCCCGCAGTGGACCAGATGCCCTTCGGCCGAGCGGTACGAGCCCGCAGTGACATGGGTGGCGGCTGGCTCGGCTGGGTGGTTGCCGCGGACGACCTGGCCCCGATCGAGAAGCGGCTCGGACGTGCCCGGACGCCGGCACATAGGGTGCTGCCCAACGAGTTCGATCTCACCTGGGAGCAGATCGGGGTATCCGATCTGATTCACGACCCGCAGCTACCATTCTTCGTCAAGTGGACCAGCGAGGACCAGCATCACCCCTCGCACAGTGCCGACACCGGCATCGGACTGAAGAGTCTGCTGATAGCGGGCGATCCGGGGCGCATCACTCAATGGCTGGGTGAACCCGAGGATCATCCGCTGGACGACGTGGACGTGCAATGGACAGCGCCCAACGGCCGGCCCGGGCTGCTGTCGGTCACGTTCACCACCAGCAACGGCGACGTCACCGTCTGACGACCGTCGTTCCGGGTCGCGCCGGAACCGGAATTCACATGCGTTCGGGCGACTGCAGTCCCAGCAGATCCAGCCCCTGGACCAGCACCCGCAGGGTCAGATCACAGAGCGTCAGCCTCGATACCCGGACCGCCGCATCCGGGGCCTTGAGCACCGGGCAGCTCTCGTAGAATGCCGAGAACGCCTGCGCCAGATCGAACAGGTAGCCGCACAACCGGTGCGGCTCCAGTAGCGTGCCAACCTGCTCGATCGCAGTGCCGAACTCCAGTAACACCAACGACAATGCCCGTTCGCCGGGCTCGACGACGCTGATCGTTGCGGTGACATCGGCCGGCGCAGGCGCGGCGTTGCGGAATATCGAGCGGATCCTGGCCGCCGCGTACTGCAGGTACGGCCCGGTCTTTCCGGTGAGATTCAGCATCCGGTCCAGATCGAAGACGTACTCAGTGTCGTGCGCCACGGACAGGTCGGCATACTTGATCGCCCCCACGCCGATCTGCGGTGCGATCGCCGCGCGGGTACCGGCGTCGAGGTCGGGGCGTGACTGGTCGATCACCTTCCTTGCCTTGGTGTTGGCCTCCTGCACCAGATCTATCAGCCGCAAAGGGTTTCCGGACCTGGTGCGCATCATCTTGCGGTCGGGCCCGAGCACGTTGCCGATCTGCACGTGCACCACGTCAACATCGTCGGGCAGCCAGCCGGCCAGCCGGGCGGTGTCCCACACCATGTTCAGATGCAATGCCTGAGGCGCTCCGACCACATAGAGCACCTGATCGGCATGCAGCTTCTGTACCCGGTACTTGATGGTGGCGAGGTCGGTTGTCCCGTAACCGTAACCACCATCCGACTTGCGGATGATCAGGGGCGCCGGCTTGCCCTCCCGACCGGTGTAGCCGTCGAGGAACACGCACAGGGCGCCGTCGCTGATGGTCGCGATGCCTCTCGACTCGAGCTCGTCGCAGATCGGTGCCAAATCGTCGTTGTACACCGATTCGCCGGCCAGATCGTCGTCGGTGAGGGTCACACCGAGCGCGGCGTAGATCCGGTTGAAGTAGAGCTTCGAGAGGTCGACAAGCTCCTGCCAGTACCGCACAGTATCGGGATCACCGGCCTGTAGTGCGACCACCCGGTTGCGCGATCTGGTGGCGAAATCTGAGTCGCTGTCGAACTTCTGCCTGGCTGCCTGGTAGAAGGCGTTGGGGTCGGATTCGACCAGCTCGGCCTGCTCGGATCCTTCGCCGACGTCCAGCAGGTGCTCAATCAGCATGCCGAAAGGTGTGCCCCAGTCGCCGATGTGGTTCTGCCGGATCACCTCATGTCCCAGGTGTTCGAGGGTGCGAGCCAGCGCATCGCCGACGACGGTGGTGCGCAGGTGGCCGGCGTGCATCTCCTTGGCCACATTGGGAGCCGAGTAGTCGATGGCCACGGTGCGCCGGTCCTGGCGCGGTACTCCGAGACGCGAATCGGAGGCCAGCTCTGTGGCCTGCATCCCCACCCACCCATCGGCCATGATGATGTTGAGGAAGCCCGGTCCACTGATCTCGACAGCGCTGCAGATCCCCGCGACGTCCAGTTTCTCGACGATCCTTTCCGCGACCTCACGCGGTTTCATCCCGAGGCTCCCGGCCAGCGCGAGCGCTGCGTTGGCCTGCAGGTCGGCGAACTGGCTGGGGCGCAGCACAGGGTCGGCGCCGGCGTACTCGTCGCCGAACGCCGCGGCGATGGCCGCGGAGATTCGCGGGGTCAGCTCGACTGCTGGAGATGGCACCCGGACAGCCTACGAGGCGCCAGGAAGGGAGCATCGCGGGTGCGGAGTGTGACGACAGCGCCTGCAACAGGTGAACCGCGCTGAACTGCGTGGGGGCAGGAGTTCCACGACTTCAGAGTGGTCCGACGCCATGTCGAAGTCATCGGCCGCGTTGCCCTGCGCATCTTCCTACCGGTGGTTGCGATGAACGCTGTGTCAGGGCAATTTAGCTACCGTCAACAGGATGGCAGAATCCTCCAGCGCCTCAAGGCTGTGGCGGGCGTCGGGCACGAAAATCATGTCACCGGTACGCGCGTCCCATGACAGATCACCGCTGAACAGCCTGACCCGACCGCGCAACACCTGCAAAGTGGCCTCGCCCGGATTGTTGTGCTCGGCTAATTTCGCTCCCTTGACCATGCCGATGACAGTCTGGCGGAGCACGTTTTCGCGGCCGCCGAAAACGGTGTCGGCGGTGTGTCCGCCCCCGGCGTCAACTGCACGTTCCAGCTGCTGGCGGGCCAAGGCGTCCAGTGAAATCCTCTGCATCAGAGCAGTCTGTTCGTCGGAGTCACCCGTCGCAAGCCTGTCGCGACAGTATTGAGACCGTCGAATTCGGTCCGGAGGTGCACGGCACCGGATCGATCTGAACGCTCCGAACGCCAAGAACGCCAGCGGATCGGCTGGCCTAATGGGATCACGATTCTGCGTGATCGGGTGCGGGAGTTGTGGCCGTTGTCCATGCCGCCGGATCCGGCGTCCCGGACGGTGTATGTGCCTGGCGAGCGGGTGCAGGTGTGATCTGTGGTTCCCGCCGGCGGAGGTGCCGGTCGGGTTCGGTCAGGTGGCGCGGCCGCCGGTGTGGATCGGGGCGCCCGGGGCCCGCCACGGTTGACGGACGAGTTCGGGTCATTCCAGGCGTCGCGCTGCGGTTTTAGCGCATCGGGGTGCTCTAAACTGCTGCTGTGATCGAGTCGACTACTGGTGCTCGGCACGCCGCTTTAGCAGTGGTGTCGGGTCGCCGGCTGGCGGAGGTGCTGCAGTCGGCGGACGAGCCGCAGCTCGTCGACGGCTGGCCGTATCGCCATCTGGAGCTGGACGGCTGTCCGTTCCGCGATCTGGCGCGGGCCTATCACCAGGTGGTGTGTTCAGTGCATCAGGGGCTGCTGCGGCAGGCGTTGCACCGGTCGGGGATACCGTCGGCAGCACGGGCTGGGTTGCGGCAGTTCGTAGAACCCGAGCTTTGCATCGCCGATGTGCCCATCCCCTCCGGCCGGCAGGAACAGCGGTGCCCGGAGCCGGTGTGTTGACGGTCGCGGTGCCGTTCGTGTGGCTGGGGAGGGTGCTGGCCACCTCGGTGCTGCCGTGAGCGGGCCACCGCCCGCCGGGACCGACTCGGACCGGCTGCCGGATTTGACCGGTCGCGCCGACATCGAGGCCTTCGTCCGCGCCTTCTACTCCCAGGCGTTCGCTGACGAGCTGCTCGGGCATGTCTTCCTCGACGTCGCCCAGATGGATCTGGACGCGCAGCTACCGGTGATCTGCGAGGGTGTACGCGACGCTGTCGATCGCCGCGCTGTCGACGGCGGTGTGGGCCCACCACATGTTCGCGACCGGTGCCGTATTGCTGCCGTTCTTCAGCTTCAAGACGTTCCTGATCGCCATCCCGACCGGGATCAAGTTCGTCAACTGGATCGGCACCATGTGGCACGGGCAGCTGTCGTTCGAAACCCCGATGTTGTGGGCCTGCGGGTTCCTGGTCACCTTCACGTTCGGCGGGCTGACGGGCGTCGTCCTGGCCGCGCCGGCGCTGGATTTCCACGTCTCCGACACCTACTTCGTGGTAGCCCACTTCCACTACGTGCTGTTCGGCACCATCGCGTTCGCCACCTTCTCCGCTCACCAAACACACGGAGCCCTGATGACTGGACGCCACACCGTTGGCCCCGCTCACGGCGGCGCCGACCGGCCGGAACCAGAGCATGAGCCGGCGGATCTGCCTGCTGCACCGGCGTCGAGCCTGACTCCGGAGGCGGTGGTGAGCTTCCGGTCGCAGCTGACCGTCGGTGAGGATGTGGTGGACCCGACGACATGGGCAGGCTCGGTGCCGGTCGCGCACGGGATCACGCCTCGCGTCCGGGTGGGCCGGAGCAAGTGGTTCAACTTGCTGTGGTTGCTGCCGATCGGCTTCGTGGTGCTGATCGTCGCGGTCGCCGCCGCCAAGGGTCTACGGAACACCGCCTCGGTGCAGCGGTTCATGGCCCTGTACCCCGGGACCGTCGCATCGACGACCGCCGAGCTCGATCCCGGGCTGCCGATCTGGGTCGGGGTGCAGCATTTCTTCAACCTGTTCCTGCTGATCTTCATCATCCGCTCCGGTTTGCAGATCCTCAGCGACCATCCGCGGCTGTATTGGACGCGGCACAGCACCCCCGGCAAGGACTGGTTCCGCATCCAGAAACCGGTTCCTACCGATCCGCTGTGGACCGCGAAGAAGGACTCCATCAGCCTGCCCGGGCAGGTCGGGTTGCCCGGGATCCGGCATTCCATCGGGCTGGCCCGCTGGTGGCATCTGGGCGTGAACACCCTGTGGCTGCTCAACGGGCTGGTCTTCTATGTGCTGCTGTTCACCACCGGGCAGTGGCGGCACGTGGTGCCCAGCAGCTGGTCGGTGATCCCCAACTCGGTGTCGGTGCTGATCCAGTACCTGTCGCTGAACTGGCCGACCGAGAACGGCTGGGTGGCCTACAACAGCCTGCAGCTGATCGCCTACTTCATCACCATCTTCATCGCCGCCCCACTGGCGTTCCTCACCGGCCTCGGCATGTCGCCGGCGCTGTCGACGCGGTTCAAGCCGATCAGCAGGATATTCAGCATCCAGGTGGCCCGCTCGCTGCATTTCCTGGTGCTGGTCTGGTTCTTGCTGTTCATCACCATCCACGTCGCGCTGGTGTTCACCACCGGTCTGCTGCGCAACCTCAACCACATCTACGCCGGCCGCGACGCGACCGATTGGCTGGGGTTTTCGATCTTCGCGGCGACGATGGTGGTAGTCATCGTCGGCTGGGTGGCGGCCACCCCGTTCACCCTGCGCCATCCCAGGGTGGTGCAGCGGGTCGGTTACGCGCTGATCGGACCCGCGCAGCGGTTGTTCGAACACCTGGACGCCACCCCCGGGCAGTACAGCGAGAAGGACATCTCCCCCTACTTCTGGCACAACGGCCAGTACCCGGACTCTGCGGAGTACACGGCACTGTTCGACGGGCACTTCGCCGACTACCGGCTGCGGATCAACGGCGTCATCGAGCAGCCGGCCGAGCTGACGATGTCGCAGCTACGGGCACTGCCCCCGCATGAGCAGATCACCCAACACTTCTGCATCCAGGGCTGGTCGGGCATCGCGAAGTGGGGCGGGGTGTCGATGCAGACCATCCTCGACCTGGTCAAGCCGCGGGCCGACGCGAAGTGGGTGGTCTTCTACTCCCTGGGCGACGGCCCCGACGCGGGCATCTACTACGACGCGCACCCCATCGAGCAGATGAGCAACCACCTCACGATGCTCGCCTACGACATGAACGGCGAGCCGCTGTCGTTCGGGCACGGCGCGCCGCTGCGGTTGCGCAACGAATCCCAGCTCGGATTCAAACAGGTCAAATGGATCAAGGGCATCGAGTTCGTCGCGCACTTCTCCGAAGTCGGCGGCGGCTACGGCGGCTACAACCAAGACCACGAGTTCTTCGGCTACCGACAATCCATCTGATCGTCGGAGCCGAGCATGGGAACCGAGAGTCAGCGCGGCGCCATCCGCAGGGAGCCGTCCATCCGGATGACTTCGCCGTTCAGATAATCGTGGGCGGCGATCATCAACGCCAGCTGGGCGTATTCGTCCGGGCGGCCGAGCCGGGCCGGAAACGGCACACTCGCCGACAGCGAGGCACGGAATTCGTCGGTGATTCCAGCCATCATCGGGGTGTCGATGATGCCAGGCGCGATCGTCATCACCCGGATCCCGAACTGGGCGAGGTCACGAGCCGCGGGCAGGCACATGCCGGCGATGCCGCCCTTGGAGGCAGAGTAGGCGATCTGGCCGATCTGGCCGTCGAAGGCGGCAACTGAGGCGGTGTTGACGATCAGGCCGCGTTGACCGTCATCGTCCACCGGTTCGCTGATCGACATCGCCTCGGCCGCCAGCCGGAGCACGTTGAAGGTACCGACCAGGTTCACCGAGATCACCGTCTTGAACAGGTCGTAGTCGTGGACCCCCTTCTTGCCGAGGATCCGGGACGCCCAGCCGAGTCCCGCGCAGTTGACGACCATTCGCAGCGGACCCGCCGCCGAGGCCGCCTCGACGGCGGCAGCGACATCGTCAGCGCTGGTCACGTCACCGGACACCGCCCTCACCCCGGCGCCGACCTCGCCCGCCTTCTGCCAGCCGGCTTCCAGATCCAGGCCGAAGACCGAAACTCTCTGCTCCGCAAGGGCTTGGGCGGTAGCCGCGCCGAGTCCGGAGGCGGCTCCGGTGACGACGGCGGAGATTCCGTCCAACTTCATGCGAGTCTCCTGAGGTGACGCGATGTCGAGGCGGACCGCAATCAAGCGGCCGAACGGGCGAACGGGCGAACGGCGCTTCCGGTGTCACCAGATGCGTACCCGGTCCGCCGGCTCCAGCCACATTCCGTCGTCGGGGGTGGTGGTGAAGGTGGTGTGGAACTCGTCCAGGTTCCTGGCGATGTTGCCGCGCAGGTCGGGCGGGGAGTGCGGATCGACCTGGAGTCGTTGCTTGGCAAGCTCTTTCCGCTGCTTGGCCCGCCAGGCGCGGGCCCAGGACAGGAACAGCGCCCGCCGATCGTCATCGGTGACGAGGGAGTCGGCTCGGGAGATCTCCAGGGCCTTGAGGGCGATGGTCAGCCCGCCGAGGTCGCCGATGTTCTCGCCGACTGTCAGCGCGCCGTTCACCCTCTCGCCGGGAAGTTCAAGTGGTTCCAGGGCGGAGAACTGGGCGATCAGCGCGTCGGCCCTTTCGGTGAAGGCCGCCCTGTCCGCGTCGGTCCACCAGTTGACCAGATTGCCGGCACCGTCGTACTGGGAGCCCTGGTCATCGAAACCGTGACCCACCTCGTGGCCGATCACCGCACCGATGGCCCCGTAGTTGGCCGCGTCCGAACCGTTCAGGTCGAACATCGGCGGCTGAAGAATGGCTGCCGGGAAACAGATCTCGTTGGTTCCGGGGTTGTAGTAGGCGTTCACTGTCTGCGGCGACATGAACCACTCGGCGCGGTCGACCGGCGCGCCGATCTTGGCCAGCTGCCGGTCGGTTTCGAAAGCCCGGGCCCGACGGACGTTGCCGATCAGGTCGGCCGGGTCGATGGCGATCGTCGAATAGTCCCGCCAGCTTTCCGGGTAGCCGATCTTCGGGGTGAACGTGCCCAGCTTCTCCAGTGCCTTCGCTTTGGTTCCCGGTCCCATCCAGTCCAGTGCGGAGATGCTCTGGCGGTACGCCTCGATCAGATTGCCGACGAGTTCGTCCATCCGGCCCTTGGCGGCAGGCGGGAAATGGCGTTCCACGTACAGCCGGCCGACGGCTTCCGGCAGCGTCGACTCCACCAGCGACACTCCTCGCTTCCAGCGCTCCCGTTGTTCTTGGGTGCCGGCCAGCGTCCGGGCATAGAAATCGAAGTTTTCCTCGGCGATGTCACTGGACAAATACGGAGCCCAGCTGTGCACGAGCTTCCAGCTGAGCCACAGCTTCCAGTCCTGCAGCGGAAGTTCCTCCAGCGCCGCCGACAGCACCGGCAGGTAAGACGGTTGCCGGACAATCGTCTCGGTGAGCGTGCGGTGGTCCCCGCCCAGTGCGGCGACCCAGCCGGCCCAATCGAAGGCCGGAGCTGCAGCGGCCAGGTCGTCCGCGGTGGTCAGGTTGTAGGTCTTGATCACGTCCCGGCACGCGACCGCGTCCCAGTGACCGGACGCCAGTCGGGTCTCAAGCGCCATCACCGTGTCGGCGGCCGCTTCGGCGTCGGCAATCCCGGCCAGCGCGAGCATCCTGCCGACATGCCCCACATAGGCCGCCCGGGTCTGGGTGAACTGTTCCTCCCGGTAGTACGCCTCGTCCGGCAGCCCGATGCCGCCCTGCAGCACGTTCATCAGGTAGCGGTCGGAGTTCCGGTCGTCGCTGTCGACATAGGTCGCGACGACGCCGGGCACGCCAACCCGTTCCAGCTCGCCGAGCAGCTCCGCGAACGCCGGGAGATCGGTGACCGCTGCGATCCTGGCCAGCTCGTCGACCAGCGGGGTCATCCCCAGCCGGTCCGCACGTTCGACGTCCAGGAAGCCGGCGAACATGTCGCCGATCTGCTGGGCCGGAGTGCCCGCGGCGGCCTCGCCGGATCCGGCGACCGCGACGGCTTCCCGCAGCAGATCGCCCACCTGCTGCTCGGACAACAGCCGCAGGTCCATCATCCCGCCGGTGGACGGCAGGTCGGCGGGGATCTCGGTGGTGGCGTACCAACCCCCGTTGACATGCCGGTACAGATCATCCTGCGGCCGGGTCGACGGGTCGGAGCCGGACTGATCGGCAAGGGTCTGCGTCATGATCGTCAGCGTACGGGCGCCTCAAGAGCCCTGGTCTGAGGGTCGGTCGCAGCACAGACAGGGATCGGATCGGCCGGCGGTAACCGTCAGCCCCCAAGCGGGATGGGCCTATGCGGTGGCCAGGGGACGGATCTGTCCGAGGACACCACCGAGCCGGTCGCGCTCGACCTCGAGGTCGTAGCGGCCCTGCAAGTTCATCCAGAAGCGCTCCGATGTCCCGAAATAGCGCGCCAGCCGTAGCGCCGTGTCGGCGCTGATACGCCGCTTGCCGTGCACGATCTCGTTGATCCGACGCGGCGGCACACCGATCGCGACGGCGACCTTGTGTTGGGTGATGCCAAGTGGAGTCAAGTACTCCTCGGCCAGGATCTCGCCCGGGTGGACGGGCGCCATAGATGCGGAAACATTCATAATGTCGATGCTCCTCTCAGTGCTAGTCGGCGATTCAGTGGTAGTCGGCGATTCAGTGGTAATCGACGATCTCGATGTCTTCGGGACCTGCCGTAGTCCAGCGGAAGCAGATGCGCCACTGCTGGTTCACCCTGATGCTGTGCTGCTTGGCACGATCCCCGCGCAGCTTCTCCAGCCGGTCACCTGGGGGGATCCTCGCATCGTCGAGAGTCTCCGCGGCGTCAAGGATCAACAGCTTGCGAAGGGCGGTGCGTTGAGTTGCCGGATCGAGTCGGCGAGATCGCTCGCGCCGCCAGACCCGCTCGGAATCTTTGTCGGCGAACGAACGCAGCACGTCGGCAGTCTAACGCAACGCGTTATTACCGCGCCGCGTTCAGCCAGCGCCCGCCGCTACAAATGGTCCTCGGGCCGGTACGCCAGCTGGATCAACTGTGGCTTGCGGCCCCGCCGCACCAGCGTCCCGCGGCCCGGCGGCTGCACGGACATGTAGGTGCCCGGGAACAGCTGGCCCTCCTGCCGGTCACCGGACAGCAGCAGGCCGGTGGCACCGATCTCCCGCAGCCGCTGCGGCACCGGCTCGTACATGGCGCGGCTGGCGCCGCCCGAGCGGCGGCAGATCACCAGATGGAACCCGAGATCCCTTGACTGCGGCAGGTATTCCAGGAACGGGGCCAGCGGGCCGGGCCCGCCGGAGGTGAGCAGGTCGTAGTCGTCCACGATGACGACGATCTCTGCGCCCTTCCACCATGAACGGCTGCGCAACTGGGCGGCAGTGACGTCGTCCGGCGGGAGCCGCTTCTCCACCTCGGCGGCGATCGCCCCCGCGGTTGCGGTGGCAACCGCCAGGGTGCCGGCGTAGGCACCGAGATAGTCCTCCGGAACCACGTCCAGCAGCGATCGCCGGACGTCCAGGACCGCGAAGACGACCTCCTGGTCGGTGAAGCGGCTCACCAGCTCGTTGACGATCACCCGCAGCAGCGACGTCTTGCCGGACTCCGAATCGCCGAACACCAGCAGGTGCGGGTCGGCTCCGAACAGGTCGAGCTCGACCGGCTTCAGTTCGGCTTCATCGACGCCCAGCAATACCCCGGCGCGCTCCCCGGACCGCTTTGAGAGGGAGACATAGTCGACCAGCGTCGGCAACATCCTGATCGCCGGAACCGGATCCCCTGGCCACGCCGCGGCGATCCGGTCGATCAACTTCTCGGTCGGGCCTGCGCCGTCCGGCGACCCAGCACCGGCCGGTACCCCTCCGCCGCCGGCTGCCCGAGGGAGTTCCGCGGAGCCGGCAGGGGCGCCGCCCCCGTCACCGCCGTCATCTACCCCCGGCCGGCCACGGGATTCCAGGGCAGCCAGTTCGCCCGCCAAGTGGTCGCGTTCGTCGGCGGGCGTCTGGACGTCCGGCATCGGCGCCGGACCGGCGAGCAGCGGGTCATCCGATGCCGGCTCGCCGGCCAGCTCCGGGTCGGCCGCCCGATCCTCGGCGAGAGTGGGCAGGCAGACCTGGATCTGCAGGCCCGGTTCGATGATGGCCCGGCCGGGTGTATCGGCCCGCAGGTTCTGGGCGAACTTGCGGCCGATCACCGAGTCCATCGGATCGTTGATCCGCAGCTCGATCTTGGTGCCGATGGATGCCTGCATCTGCGTCCGGACGTCGGCCCACCGTCCGGTGGTGAGCAGGAGGTGGATGCCGTAGCCGGGCCCTCGAGTGCCCAGGTCCTGCACCAGGTCGGCGAGATCCTCGAAGTCGCTGCGCAGCACCGGCCAGTTGTCGATCACCAGGAAGATGTCGGCCACCGCGAGTTCGGGAAGCCGCCCGGTGCGGTACCGCTCCCGCATCTGGTCCACGGAGTCGACGCCGAGCCGGCTGAACATCTCTTCGCGCTCGGCCAACGCGGCCGCCACCTCGGCCACCGTGCGGCGGACCCGGTCGGTGTCCATCCTGGCGGCAACACCGGCGACGTGCGGCAGCGCCTGCAGGGCGCGCAGCGCGCCGCCGCCGAGATCGAGGCAGTAGAACGCCACCTCGCCGGGAAGATGGGTGAGGGCGGCGGCCATGATGATGGTGCGCAGCAACACCGACTTCCCGACCTGCGGTGCGCCGAGGATGGCGAGGTGGCCGCCGGTGGCGCCGAGATCGAGCAGGTAGGGTTCCTGCTTCTGCTCGGCCGGCTTGTCCAGTAGACCGATCGGCACCTTCAGATTGCCGCCGACGCCTATCCGCAGACCCCGTACCGGGTCCAGCCGGACCGGTCCGGCCACGGTGTCGACGTCCAGGCGCGTGGGTAATGGAGGCAGCCAGATCTGCGACGTCCGGACGCCCACCGAGGCCATCTGCCGGACCGCGACGTCCAGCACCGTCGGCAGCAAGGCGTCTGCGTCCTGCTCGACGGGTTCCTCGGGCTCTTCCGATGGAAGTGCGATCGACTCCAGGAAGGCGGCGGTGTCGTTGAACAACGGGAACGGCGCGACCACCGGGTCGGTGTCGATCACCGTCTCGCCGGTCACCGGCGGGCGATAGGTGCCGGAGACGTATCCGGCCTTGAATCGCTGGAACACCGTGGTGTCCACCGCCAGGTAGCCCGAGCCCGGGATCGGCGGCAACTCGTAGGCGTCCGGGACGCCGAGCACGGTCCGTGACTCCTGGGCGTTGAACGTGCGCAGGCCGAGCCGGTAGGAAAGGTAGGACTCCAAGCCGCGCAACCGGCCTTCCTCCAGGCGCTGCGAGGCGAGCATCAGGTGCACACCGATCGACCTGCCGATCCGGCCGATCGCCAGGAACAGCTCGATGAAGTCCGGTTTCGCGGTCAGCAGCTCGCCGAACTCGTCGATGACGACGAACAGGTTCGGCAGCGGATCCAACGGTTCGCCGGCATCCCGACGGCGGTTGTACTCGGTGACGTTCGGCAGGTTGCCGGCCATCGCCAGTACCTGCTGGCGCCGCTTCATCTCGCCGAACAGGGCGTCGTGCAGCCGGTCGACGAGGCCGTCGTCGTCGGACAGGTTCGAGATCATCGCCGCGCAGTGCGGGGTGTCCTCCAGGCCGGCGAAAGTGGCGCCGCCCTTGTAGTCGACCAACACCATGGCCAGCCGCTCGGGCGGATGGTTGATCGCCAGGCACAGCACGATCGTCCGCAGCACCTCGGACTTTCCGGAACCGGTGGCCCCCACGCACAGTCCGTGCGGCCCCATCCCGCCGAGCGCGTTCTCCTTGATGTCCAGGTAGACCTTCTCGCCGGCCGGACCGAGACCGAACGGCACCTTGAGGAAGTCCGCCATGGTGCGCTTGGCCCAGGTGAGGTGCGGGTCGAAATGGCCGGCGTCCGCGACGCCGGTCAGGTCGGCCAGGCTCAGCGTCGCCTCCAGCGGAGCCGCGGATGCGGTCTCCTCGACCAGTCGGACGGCGGTCAATTCCCTGGTCAGTCCCTGCAGGACGGCCGGCGAGATCCGGTCGGCGGCGCCGGCCGGCGCTCCCTTCGCCCGCTCACGCGGCGGCCCGGCCGGATCGTCGTCATCCAGGGGCGGACGCAGGTCGAACACCTGCACCCCTTCCGGGGTGCAGACCAGCCGCACGTCGATGCGTTCCGGCTCGTTCGCCGGGACATCGCTCAGGGTGATGCAGTGCACCCCGATCTGGGCCGCGGAGATCTCGAACGGGAGTCCGGAGAGGACGTCGGGGGCCTTACCCCCGGCGGCGTCCACCATGATCACCATCGCCTGGCCGAACGCCGACGACGCGGATGTCCGCATCCGGCCCGAGCGGGTCAGATCGCCGACCCGCCGCGAGATCTCGGGCTGGATCATCTCGCCCAGCTCACCGAGGTCGCAGGCGATCATCCGGCGGGGAGCCGTGCCATCGACGTCGTCGTCGCTCAGCAGGTGCGGCATCCACTTCAGCCAGTCGAGCCAGCCGGCCGACCGCCGGGGCGATGCGATGAAGATCCGCACCTCCTCCGGACCGTGCAGGGTGACGAGTTGGGCCAGCGCCGCCGTCACGGCGTCTCGCACCAACGACGCCGGCCCCACCACGGACACCCGGCCGGCTATCGGCAGCCCGACCGGCATCCCGCCGACCATCCGGTCGCGTTCCACGATCCGGTGCAACGCGGCCGCCGTCACGATGTCCGGCTCTGCCAACGGATCGCGGGAGCCGGGCGCAGCCACCCGCTGCCACAACGGGGAGGATCCGGTGCCGACCCGGACCACCAGGAAGTCGGGGTCAGTGGGGCGGCGTTCCCACAGTCGCAGCGGATCCCGAGCGACGTCCAGCAGCATCTCCGGACGCGGGTGGTGATGCTCGGCGATCTCGCGTTGCAGGTCGGCCGACTTACCCATGTCGGCGCGCTTGCGTTCCAGGTACTCCAAGTACCGCCGGCGCATGTCCCCGGCCCGCTTGCTGGTCCCCGTGCGTTGCGCGATGAACATGACGATGGCGCCGATGATGGTGACGGCCAACATGATTCCGCCGGCGATGAGCATGATCGGGTTGTTGTTCGCCACGATCATCACCAGCGAACCCGCACCGCCCATGATCGGCATCAGGATCTGCATGACGCCCTGGATCCCGGCCCCGGCATCTGGCAGCTGCGGCGGCGCGATCAGCTCCACCGGACGCAGGTCCGCCTCCGGTGGACGGTTCCTGGCCGGCCGATGGATCAGCTTCTGCGTCATTCAGATCCCAGCGTCGTGTCGAACCTCCCGGGTCTGCGAGCAGCCACCCGGAACCTCGGTGGGAGGCCATCCCCGCCCCATAGACTACGGCGCACGGGCCCCGCCGAGGGCCCGTTCAGGTGAAAGGGATCGTCGGAAAGGCGGGCAATGGCAACGCGGTTCACCCGGGTGACGATTGCCGGCGAGGACCGCCAAGTCGATGTCTCGTTGCCGGCGGCCGGGCCGATCGCCGAGCAGCTGCCGATGGTGCTGCGGCTGCTGTCGGTGCCGAGCAGTCCGGTCCCTCGCCGCTGGGTGTTGTCCACCCCGGAATTCGGGGTGCTGCCCCATGATCGTTCGCTCGACGAGAGCGGCATCCTGGACGGGATGGTGCTGCATCTGACCGATGCCCAGTACGCGGCGCTTGCCCCGTTCGTCGACGACGTCGAGGCGACGGCCGCCGACACAACGGCCGAGAACGCCCCGCCGTTCACCGCTGAGCACCGAAGATCCGGTGTTGCCGGGCTGCTGGCGGTGATCCTGCTGGCCGCCGTGGTGGTGTCGGTGCTGGCGCCGGGCCCGCTGTCCTGGCTGGGTGCGGCGCTGACCGGGGTGATCGGGTTGACGGTCGGTGCGCTGATCGGGGAACGGGGAGGCGGCTACGCCGCTGCGGTTGCCGTCCCGGCTGCGGCGGTGCTGGTGTTCGCCGTTCAGCCGAAGGTCAACGGGTTCTCCGGATCGGACCTGATGCTGATCCTGACGGCGGCGTCGCTGGCTCTTGTCGCGTTCGGCCTGGTCCGGCAGGCGTCGGCGGCCACGGCCGGCGGCATCATGGCGGCAGTGCTGGCGGTGACCGGCTGGATCGGGATGTTCAGCGGGCTGCCCGCATATCGAACGGCCGGACTGGTGGTGCTGCTGGCCGTGGTGTGCTCCGGACTGGCCGGTCAGTTGGCGCTGGGCGGCGCCGGCCTGGTGAACCTCCTGGTCGCAGACGAACGCGGCGAGAAGGTGCCGCGGATGGCTGTTCAGCAGTCGGTCCGGCGCGGCGGAGCCATCGCCACCGGGATCGTCTGGGCCTGCTCGATCGCCGCGTCGGTGGCGGTGCTGGTGTTGATGCGCACCCAGCTCGTCGGCTCACGGGGGTGGATCCCGCCGGTGTTCGGCGGCCTCACCGCGGCGGTGTTCGCGTTGCGCAGCAGGATGTTCAGTCGGGTCCGGCAGGTCGCACCGATGCTCGGAGTGTCGGTGGTGGGCGCGGTTGCCATCAGCACGATGGTCCCTGTCTGGGCATCGGTGACGGACCCGCGAGGCGCCGCCGGCGTGACCCTGGCGTTGCTCGCGCTGACGGCCGTTGTGCTTGCCACGACTGGATTCGCCTCACTCACCGAGGTTCCGCGGGCCAGGATGCGCCGGCTGTTCGAGGCGCTGGAGTTCGTCGCCGTGCTGGCGTTGGTACCCGGGCTGATCCTGGTGTTCGACGCCATCCGCGCCATGCGCCGCGGCCTGGGCTGAGCCGGATTCGAAGCCGCGCGGGCGGGTTCAGCGCTTCGGGATGGAGCCCAGCCGAGCCGCGATGTAGAAGGCCACCAGGATGACCACGGCCAGCGCCGCTCCGGCGATCAACGGGCCGAACGGTTTCTTGAGCTCCCGGGAACTACGGTCGCGACCGTGCAGCATCAGGGTGAGGGCGACCGCGGATCGAGTCGCGTGGGCCTGCAGGATGATCTTCGGCCGCGGATCGCTCATCGTTCGCCGTCCGATCCGTCGGTGGATTCCCCGTCGGGAGTCTCGTCGGCTCCGATGCGTTTACGTACCAGGGTGGTGAATCCGCGTTCGATACCGGGACCTTTCGTCGGCGGCGCGGGAGTGAACACGTCCTCGCCGGTCCCGGTCTCGGCGGGGTCCGCTGCATCATCGGCTGTGGAGGGCGAGGCCGTGACCTCGGCGGGATCCTCGGTGAGGCGGAAGCTGCCGACGATCCGGCGGAGCAGCCGCTCGACCGGATCGGTGAGCTCGGGGTAGGCGCTCGCGGTGGCGAACACCGCAGTCCAGGTGCTGTCCGGGATGGGGACGAAAATCTGGATGCTGGTCAGCGCGACCAGCGCGGTGGCGCCGGGCGGGACCATCGTCATCCGCTCGCTGTGCAGCACTGCCGGACCGACTCCGGATGCCACCTCGGTGGTGGTCCCGTTGCGCGGCAAGGTGTCCCGGATCATTCCGAGACTTGACGGCTGCCCTTCGTCGGCAAAGGCGAGGTGGATGCCGAGGCTGGCTGCGCCGCCGGGTGGCTCTTGAAGCCGCCCCACCTGGATCAGGCTGAGTGCGGCGTTCGCCTGCTGACAGTCGGCGACCAACTGCTCGAAGAAGCCGATGATCTCGCGGCGCTCCTTCGCCGACAATCGAGACCGATGGAAGGTGGTGTCCAGGATGTTCTGCGCCGAGCGTTCCCAGGTTGCCGGGTTGGTGTCCAGCAACGTCCACTCGGCGGGGAGATCCATGTACATCGGGAACTGCGGAAATGGGGCCTGCGGATTCAGGTCGATGCGCTCGGACAGCGCGCCGAGTTCGGTCATGCTGACCTACCCGCTCGCTGTTCCTGGCGGGCGAGAGCATCCGAGCCGCTCATTCAGCCGGCGCCGTCTTTGGGTTTGAGGGACTGTGCGACGCCGGTATCGAACTGCTCGACCATCTGCCCGATGCCCGTCGACAGCGAACCGAAGTGACCGATGTTCTCCTGCAGTTTCTTGACGCTGGCGTCCCACTCGCCGCGGAAGTCACCAATCCTGCTGTTGATCTCCGACTGGTCGTCCGACAGGCCGTTGACGTCCTTGGCGCCCTTGTCGCCCTGCGACAGGTTTTCGTGCACACCGGTGAGCTTGTGGCCGATCGATGTCAGCGTCGCATACGGATACTTGGCGTACGGAGTGCCCATCACGAGTCCTTCCAACGGTTCGGTGCCGCCGGCAGCGCCGACTTGCCTCACTCAGACTATGGGTTCGACCGCTCGGTTCCGCCGGGTTGTCGGCAAACTGGGGAGAACTCCCCATGGCGCCGGACGTCCGTGGTGCAGTGCTGGTTCTGGTGCAGTGCTGGTTCTGGTGCAGTGCTGGTTCTGGTGCAGTGCTGGTTCTGGTGCAGTGCTGGTTCTGGTGCAGTGCTGGTTCTGGTGCAGTGCTGGTTCTGGTGCAGTGTTGGTTCGGTGCAGCGCCACTTCTGCTGCAGTGCCACGTCGGGGCAGTGCTGGTTCGGTGCAGTGCTGGTTCGGTGCAGTGTTGGTTCGGCGCAGCGCCACTTCTGGTGCAGTGCTGCCTCTGGTGCAGTGCTCCTTCGACGACCACAGCAGGGAGGCGAGATGGCCGGGATCAATCAGGTCGACGGCCGCGGTGGGCTGGCCCGGCTGGGTGCCGCGCTGAACCCATTGCTCGGCCGGGATGTTGCCGACTTCGCGGCCGCCCGCGCCCGGTTCGCCGCGACCCTCCCGCTTCCGGCCACTGTCGCCGTCATCGGGCTCGGGCACGGTGAGGGGCGGACAAGTGTTGCCGCGCTGCTCGCCCTGGCCGTGGCCGGATGGTCAGAGCGCCGGGTGGTCGTGCTGGACACCGTGTCCTCACCCGTGGGACGGCAGCCGCCGGTGGGCGGCGTGCCGCAAGTCGGCGACGTGGCGGGTCGCACCGTGACGGCGTTGCTGGGAGGGGAGGTAACAGCCGGACGGTTGCCGAGCCTGCTGGACGCGCGACCAACTGCGGACGTCGTGGCCCGCAGCCGGCTGCGAGCGGCCAGGACACCGGGGGCGGCGGTCCCGGTGTTGTCGTTACCGCCCGGTGGCAGCGGGTTCACCCCGCAGGTCGTCGAACAGAGCCTGGTCAAGCTGCGCCAACGCGCCGATCTGGTGATCATCGACACGCCCGCCGGGCCCGGTCCTGCCGTCCTGCACGGGGTGTTCCAGCATGCCGATCACTTCTTGCTGGTGGTGAGCGGGCATGGCGACGTGGATCGCCGGCTGCTGGCGGTGTTGCGATGGCTGGACGCTTCCCCCGGTAGGTCACGCCGCCGGACGGTGACCGGGGTGATCGTTCATCGCGGGTGGAGCGTGCCGAGGTGGCAGTTCTCCGAGTTGCCGGTGGTGCTGATCCCCCGGGACGAAGGTCTGCGTCGCCGGCGGATCGATCGGCTGGGCCGGCAGGCGGTGATCGCCGGGCTGACGCTGGCAGCCGAGGTCGGCGAGGCCATCGGCGAGCCGACGGACACGCATGGGCCCGAAGGCTGGCCGCAACCCGGTGCGATAGCCGGACTCCTTCCGTCCAGTGCGCCGGATCCGACGATCTTCGGCCACCGATGAACGCGGCGACAGCGGGTGGGAATCGCTACTGATGGGGAGTTCTGCCCATCTCGAATCGCTGCGGGAACCGGTCGGGCAGCGCTAGCGTCAGTGGAAGCAGGTGCGGGAAGGACTCGCGCCGCGAGGAACTCCCCGACAGGAAGGGTGATCAGCATGGGTCCGAAGTTTTCGATTACCGATGATTCGGTGAACAAGCACAGCTCGAACCTCGACACCTCCACGCAGGCGATGAACGCTCAGGCGAAGGCATTCATCACGGCGATCGAGCCGCTGCAGGCATCGTGGCAGGGCGGCTCGGCAGATGCGTGGGCATCGCTGACCGAAACCTGGAACAGCGCGATCGCTCAGCTGAACAAGGCGCTCCAGGAGATCACCGGCAAGGTGGGCAACGCCGGCGCCGTCTACGACCGCTACCACCAGCAGCAGCAGGAGAAGCTGACCCAGCAGCAGGGTCAGGCAGCCGCTTTCCAGATGCCCAAGGTCTGATCCACTCTCACCGGTCCCCGATAGCCAGGGGCCCCAACCTCACACGACACCATGGAAGGTGGTCATCGCTATGACAGGCAACGTGCAGTCCTATGACAACTCGACCGCGGATCAGGCACACGGCGACATCAACAGCGTCATCGGCGGTCTCGAGAGCTCGCTCAGCGATCTCGGTGGCTTCGTCAACGCCGTGAAGTCGAACTGGTCCGGCGACGAAATGGTGCAGTACACGGGAATCCAGCAGAGGTGGGACGGTGCGGCGGACGAGGTCCGCAGCATCCTCAAGAGCATCCACGCGGCGCTGGCCGACAACACCCTGTCGGTGCAGGAGATGCGGGGCGCAGTGAACGGCGCACTGAGCGCCTGATCCCATGCAGTGCCTGATCCGAAGGCACTGTGGCGCACCGGGTCACCGCGGTTCAGTGGGTACCGTGCGACGAGGTGGCACCCGGGCGATGGAGCCGGGTGCCACACCGTCTTTCTGAACCGTGGTCTTTCTGAACCGTTCCGCTCCGGTATCGACTCGGGGTTACTAGCCTCGACAGCGGGACAGCAACAGCAGGACCGGAAACCGACAGCAGCACGAGAACGAGCGACAGCGCCGGCCCGATCGGCGGGCGTTCATGGCGTGAGTGGGGTTGATGATGATGGGCGATACCTTCACGTTGGGCGGTGACCCGGCGGCGATCCGCGGGTCGGCCGGCTTCTGGTCGACCTTCTCGAACGCGGCTGGCTCGGCATCCACCGACATCAAGGGAATGGACTCCTCGGAGTTCATCGGTGATGAAGGCGACACCTACCGCGGCAAGGTGAACGACGACCTGTCACCACATCTGGACACCACGTCGCAGGCCTGGGGGATTGTTTCGACCGCGCTCAGCCACTACTCGACGAAACTCGAGTGGTGCCAGCAGGAGCTGGCGAAGCTGAAAACGCAGTACGTCAATCAGCAGCAGGTGGTGAGCAACGCCCAATCGGCGGTGTCGTCGGCGAAGTCGGCGGACAGCGCCGAGCACAACCGGGTGACTGCGGCGAAGGACAAGCTCAAGCCGGGAGAGACGTTGCCTGCCAGCACCTATGTGTCGGCCACCGGCGGCGCGCAGAGCAGCCTGACGGAGGCGCAGTCAGGGCTGGACAACATCGTCTCGGCGGCGAACAAGATCCGTTCCGAGCACAAGGATGCGGTGGACACCTGCTGCCGGGAGATCGATCGCGCCAAGGACATGCGGTTCGAGAAGCCGCCCGGTTTTTGGGACCGCTTGAAGAATTCGGTGGTCGACTGGGTGAAGGATCACGCCGACATCCTGACGAAGATATCCGGAGTTTTGAAGATCATCTCGGCGATCGCCGGGGTGCTTTCCTTCATCCCGATACTGGCGCCGATCATGGGTCCGATTGCCCTGGTAACCGGCGGCGCCGCCTTGCTCATCGACGTCGGCCTGAAGCTGGCGACCGGCAAGGGCTCCTGGCTGTCCATAGGAATCGATGCCCTGACGATGGTGCTCCCCGGCGCCGGCAAACTCCTCGGCAAGGGTCTGAAGACTGCTGTCGGTGCCGAACGAGTGGCCGGTGCCACCAGCAGGGTCAAGAGCGCGGTCAGCGGTTCGAAAGCCGTGACCGCGCTGCGCAACTCGCCGGCTCTGACGAAGTTCACTTCTGGTGTCTCCAGGGCCAACGCGGCCTTCGAGCGCGCCGCCTTGAAGGTTCCAGGCGTCCGCGTTGCGAACGTGCGGGCCGGTCGGATTCCTGCCAACAGCAGTCCCCGCTTCACCGACATCGACAGTGCGATGGGCCATGCCCGGCCCCGCCTGCAACACGAAGCGGACCAGGCGTGGGCATCGGCGACTGCCAAGTCGGATCCCGCCTACTTCAAGAACCCGAACGCGCACGGTCCCCAGACACGGTGGGACGAATTCGTCGGTCGCAAGGGCAGGGATCCGGACGCCAACATCCAAGGAACGTGGGCCCATACCGATGTCGAACGTGCGCTCAATCGTCACGGAGGCGACATCCTCCCCCCCGACTCCGGTTATCGGATCCGCACCGAAGTGTCGTACGGCCCGCACGGGGAGGTTCCGAGATCCACTTCAGGCTCCAAACGCCCGGACATCGTCGTCGAACAGCGGAACGCGACGAACGGTTGGGACCCGGCCGCCGCCGTGGACCTGAAAACGGGCAAGGCGGGGATCACCGACGACTGGCGCACTGCCGTCAGCCGTCGCGCCGGCATCGACCCGTCGCGGATCGAGGAATTGCGACCGGGTGCGGGACCGGTGATCCCGGCCGGCCCGGGCGTCGCGACTTCGAGCACGTCCGGTCGGACGGCGCTGTGGGCGACGCCGGTGCTCCCCATGCCATCGCTGTTCATGAACGGCTCGTAGGGTGCCCGACTCCCAGCCAGACCTGCGGCTGCAGCTGCTGCCGCTGGCCCTGATCGCCCACGGTGCCACCGACACCCTTCGCGACGCCGGTGGTGGGCTGGTGAGCCGGTTGGTCAGGCGCTCCGAGCAGGGTGTGGTCCCGGTGGCCAGGGACGAGGCCGCGACTTTGGAGGGTTCGGACCCGTTCGCCACGGCCGCCGAGCACACCTTCAGACGAGAGCTGTCCGATGCGGACGTTCGGGATCACGAGACATCCGGAGTGGCGTTCCGGATGATCGCCATCGACGGCAGCCCGTTCGTCACCGCGGCGCTGTTCTGGCCGGACACCACAGCCAACTTCCCTGGCATGACCGACGCACTCGTGTGTGCGCCACGATTGAGTGCCGTGCTCGTTCGACCCGTGCTGACTCAAGCGGACATCGGAACCGCCAGGACGCTGGGCTCCGTCGCTCGGCTGATCACCGGGGAGGCGGCGGATCCCTGTACCGACGGTGTGTTCTGGTGGCGTGAGGGCCGATTCCACCGGATCGATTTCGATGAGGACGGTTTCCAACCGGTGCTGCCGACCGAGCTCGGCCCGGTTGCCGCCGCACTGCCCCACTAAGCTGCCGGTCCTTCTCGGCCCGCGCCCGGCGGGCGGTCGCCGCGCCCCCCGGGTCGTAGCCACCACGGCGGCGCGGCTCTTCCGTCGCGGCACTTCCATGACGCTCCGCGGTGCGCTAAGTTCCAAACAATCAGAGTTTGGTTGTTTGGAGATGCGGATGCTCGAGGTCGATGCGGCTGTCAGCGCGCTGCGTTCGCGCGCCGTCACGCTGCTGAAGGACCTCGTGGGCGCCGACAGCACGGTGGGGCATGAGGTGGCGGCTCAGGGGGTGCTCGCTGTGGCACTGGCCGATGCCGGGTTCACAGTGGAGCGGCTCGACATCCCGGAGTCCATCGCCCAGGATCCGCTGGCCGGTGTCCCGCTCGTCCCGTACGCGGGGCGTTTCGTGCTGGTTGCGCGTCGTCCGGCTGCGCCGGGTCCATCGAGCGCTCCGAGTCTGCTCGTGAACGGCCACATGGATGTCGTGCCTGTCGAGGAAGCCGGTGGGTGGACGACGTCGCCGTTCGAGCCGCACGAGCGCGACGGTTGGCTGTTCGGTAGGGGAGCAGGCGACATGAAGTGCGGTTTCGCGATGGGATGGCTGGCGATCCGGGCCTTGGACGCCGCTCGCCCTGGATGGCAGCGCGGTGACCTGACGATTGTGTCGGTGATCGAGGAGGAGTGCACCGGCAATGGCACCCTGGCGGCTTGCCGTGCGGGCGTGGTCGCCGACGCCGCGCTGCTGCTGGAACCCACCGATCTGGAGTTGCTGCTGGCGGGTGTCGCGATCGTGTGGGTGGAGATCAGCGTTCAGGGGCGGGCGGCTCATGCCGAGGCCGCCGGCCGCTCCGTGAACCCGATCCTGGCGTCCGCGCCGGTACTGCAGGGCCTGCTGGGGTTGGAGGCGCGGATGAACGAGGAGCATGTTGCCGGGGACGGCGACCCGGCGTTCGTTGGGATGAGGAAGCCGTACCTGGTCAACGTCGGCAGGTTCAACTCCGGGTCTTGGGCGTCCAGCGTTCCAGGGGTGGCCCGCTTGGAGGTCCGGGTCGGGCATCCGGCGTGCTGGAGCGCCGAAATGACGCTGGAGCGCGTTCGGGAGGCTGTGCTCGGGGCCGCTGCGGGCGATGTGTGGCTGACCGAGCATCCGCCGACGTTCCGGCTGAGCGGTTTTCGGGCGCAGCGGTATGCGCAGGAAGCCGACGACTCGTTTGTTCGCCGTCTCGCCGCCGCACACGCCGCTGTGCACGGGCGTGAACCGGCCGCGGTGGCGATCGGGTCCACGACCGACGCCCGCTACTACCGCAATCTCGTCGGTATACCGACGGTCGCTTACGGGCCGCGCACCCGCAATCTGCACGGGGTCGATGAGGCGGTGGAGTTGGCCAGCATCGTCGAGGGTGCACGCACGCTGACCCGGTTTTTCGCGGACTGGCTCGGCCGTGAGGAGTGTGCCGGCGGTGAGGAGTTTGCCGATGTCGGGTGAGCTCCGCGGCGCTCGCGCGGCGGCGAACAAGGCGCTGCGTCCCCTGGTCGCGGAGACCGCTGCGGCGCGTATCGCCGATCGCTTCATCACCGCGTTCGCCCTCGGGCAGTTCGTGCTCGGCCAGCGGCTGCCTACGCTGCCCGAGCTGGCGGCGATGCTGCAGGTCAGCCAGACGACGGTGCGTGAGGCGATCAGCCGGTTGGCCGCTACCGGATACGTGACGGTGCGCCGCGGCCGGGGCGGCGGCACCTTCGTCGCTGCTCAATGGGGACCGGCCTCGGATGCGGGTGTGCGACGTTCGCTCGGCGAGAGTTGGGGCACTGTTCAGGAGACGCTCGATTTCCGGTCCCTGATCGAGCAGCAGATCGCCCGGGTCGCCGCGCAGCGCATCACCGAGCAGGACGTGCCGCGCATCGACCGCGCCGTGCGCTGCTATGCAGATGCCGGCAGCGACCGCGACGCGTCGCGGCTGGCCGATATCGAGGTACATCAGGCCATCGCTGCCGCGACGCACAACTGGCAACTCAGCGAGCTGAGCCTGCGGCTGCAGCAGGAGGTCGCTCTGGGCTTCCACGGCGAGCCCTACACGTCGCGGGTCCGCGAGCGGGCCGTCGCCCAGCACGCGGCTCTCGCCGGGGCCGTGATCGGGCGGCAGCCGGATACCGCCGCAGTCCTGGCCGGCGAGCACTTCGCCCTCACCGAGGAGCTGCTGCGCGAGCTCCACGACCGCACGACATCCGACCCGGCCTAGAAAGGAGCCCCATGCCCACCGCATCGGTGAACGGCATCGACATCGGCTACACCCTGGAAGGTGACGGGGAGCGGACCGTCGTGCTCGTCAACGGCCTGGCCGACGAGAAGGAGACGTGGGCGTATCAGACGCCTGCGCTGCTCGAGGCCGGCTACCGGGTGCTGACCTTCGACAACCGTGGCGTCGGCGTCACCTCGAAGCCCGCTGGCCCGTACACCTCGACGCTGCTCGCGGACGACACGAAGGCCTTGGTCGATGAACTCGGTATCAGCCGATTCCATCTGATGGGCGTCTCGATGGGCGGGATGATCGTCCAGGAGTACGCGCTGAAGTATGGCGCCGATCTGACATCGCTCACCCTGGCCTGCACCTACGCGGCGCCCGGGCCGTTCTGCTCCCGAATGTTCGCGATGTGGCAGGACATGGCACCGGTTCTCGGCGTGCCGTTCGTCATGCGGGACGTCACCCTGTGGGCCTTCACGCTCGATTATTTCCGCACCCGGCAGGACGAACTCGCCGAGTTCGAGACGGCGATGCGCCACATGACCATGCCGACGTCCGCCTATCTGGCGCAGCTCGCCGTCATCCAAACCCACGACACGAGGCAGCGGCTGGCGCAGCTCTCGCTACCGACGCTCGTGCTCGCCGGAGAGCAGGACATCCTCATCCCCACCGCCTTGTCCCGCGACCTGCACGAATTCATCCCCGGGTCCGAGTGGCGAACGGTCGCCGGCGGCCACGGCTGCGTCTGGGAGCACCCCGACGACTTCAACGCCGCGTTTCTGGACTTCCTTCAGCGCCACAGCGACGACTGACCCGCGGTCCGCCCCTCTCCTCCCCATCGAACCGAGGCCACCTGCCATGTCATCCCCTGCCTCCGCTACCAGCGGCGAGACCCTCGACGCGTCGAAGAAGCTGGGACTGTTCGGCGTGCTGATGCCGGGCGTCGCGCAGATCGCACCCGCCTTCAACCTGTTCTTCACCACAGCCGTGATGGCCTCGCTGGCCGGCCCCTCCGTGCCGCTGGTGTTCCTGATCTCGATGGTCGGGATGCTCGCGACCGCGTTGAGCCTTGCCCAGTTCTCGAGCGTCTACCCCAGCGCCGGATCGTTCGTCACATACATCAGCCGAGCGCTCGGCGTGCGGCTCGCGACCGCTGTCGGGGTCATCACCATTGTCGGCTACATCGTCACCTTCGCCGGGATCTACATCTTCGCGGGCCAGTACATCGTCGCCAACGTGTTCGGCGTGACGGCGACCGGCGGGGGGGTGAACCTGCTCACCGTGCTCATCACCGTCCTCTACGGCGTCATCGTGACGGTGCCCGTGATCGTTGGCCTGCAGTTCGGCGTGCGGCTCACGGTGGTGCTCTACCTGATCGAGATCATCGTGTTGCTGGTCATCAGCCTGGCGGTGGTGTTCCAGGGCGGCGCGGAGGGCCTGTCCGCTGCGCCCTTCAGCTGGCCGACCGGGGCGCAGGCGTCGAACGTGTTCGTCACGTTCGGACTCGCCGTCGTGGCCTTCGGCGGCTTCGAGGCGTCCGCGCCGCTGGCGGAGGAGACCGCGAACCCACGACGCAACGTGCCGATCGGATTGGTCGGCTCAGTGCTCGTCTCCGGAATCATCTACGTGCTCGGTTCCTACGCGGTCATCTCCGCCTTCGGCGCGCGCAACATCGACGCCTTCGCGAAGGACCCCAACCCTTTCGCAACGGCGACGGTGCGGTTCCTGCACGTCTCCTCGGCCTTCGCGGTGCCGTTCCTCGTCGGAATCTTCCTGGTCAGCCTCACCTCCTCCTACATCTCCGCGAACACCCAGACCGCCCGGGTGCTGTTCGCCGGCGCCCGCGGCCGACTGTGGCCCCGGGCGCTCGACCACCTGCACCCGCGGTTCAGGACGCCGTGGGTCGCTGCCATCGCGTTCGTGGTCCCGAGCATCGTGATCGGCTGCCTCATGCAGTTCATCGACCCGGCAGAAGCAGGCAGCGTCCTGCCAACACTCGGCATCTTCGGCGTCGTCGTCATGTACTTCGTCACCAACCTTGCCCTGGTCGTGCAGTACTTCCGGCTGCGGCGCCAGGGCGTGACGAAGAACCCGTTGCTCTGGGTCGCGGTGCCGATCATCGGCATGCTGGTGCTGTTGATCCCCGTGTGGGGCAACCTGCGGCCCGACCAGGGCGGGACATTTGATTACATGCCGCTGATGTCGCTCCTGCTGATTGCCGTCGGCGTCGTCTACACCGTCGTGTTCGCGCTCACCCGGCCGGCCGCGCTCGCGGCCGCGCCGGCGCTCCTCGAGGGCGCCGAGGCGCTCGAAAACGACCCGCTGCCGCCCGTCCCACCACGACACGTCTGAGTTCCTCAGTGGCGTCCCGACGGAAGAAACCGTGCTCCTTCGCGGACATCCCACTAGATGCGTAGCGACGGGCAAGCCTAGTGCTAGCCGAGGTGGCGATCATCTGCTGCGCCAATGCCGGTTTGGTGGCGAACTCCACCTCGGCGGGAACCCCGGCGCCCCGGGGTCCTCGGACCAGGACCTGGGCAGATACCGGGCACGGTCGATCAACGCGGGTCCGCCGGGGCGGCGTAGGTCAGATACACCGCGACCTGGGCGTTCTCGATCCGCCCCCGCAGTCCCGGTGTACTGCCGTTGCGTGTCGACGGTGTGCGAGCCCTTCTTCACATCGCCGATCTCATCGACCACCAACAACCCGGCTGGGTCACCAAACGCCTCCACTACCTACCAACACAGGTCATCACACACCGCGTCGGCGTCCCCGCTGGCTCAAGACAGTAAGTGCTGCAACCCATTCGGTCGCATCACCGCAGTGGTCGGCGATCGTCCAGCAGTTCTTGCGGCCCAACCCGGACAACAACCCGAGCATCAACGCCTCCGCACGGCGGGCCGGCTCGTACCGGGCGAACCTCGGCCGGATCCGATCCAGCAGCGCGCCGAACCCATCCCACCACCGGTCGAGATCTATCCTGCGAGCAGCGGCCAGCGCGGCGTTCTTCCTTGTCTTCACAACCAAAGATGATCACCCGCTGGCCACCTGACCTGCGCCAACACGCCCAAGAACCCGATCTACGGCTGTCGTACTAGCCGGGCGGGCCGATCAGCTCAGCATGCCCAGCAGCAGTTCCCTGGCCCGACCGCAGGTGATCCTGCTGCCCGGTAGGTAGCACTGGACGACCAGACCGTCCAGCAGCGCCACAAAGCTGATGGCCCGTTCACTCGGCCGGCCGGGTAGGCCGTTACTGATCAACGAGCCGTCCCGGACTCCACGCGTCCAGCAGCCGGCCACCAATTCGTGCAGTTGCTGATAGACCCGCGTCTGCCAGTCCGCATAATGCGGGGTGTGTGCCGATAGGGCCCAGAAATCCAGCCAGAGCTTCCAGTGGTCGGCGGCTCGCTCGCCGTCCGACAACAGGCCGTCGACGATGCGCTGCAACGCTTCCCGCCCGGTGGGCGCCTGCTCCGCGGCGCGCATGATGGGCACCGAGTACTCCTGCATCTCGGTATCGAGCACCCCTGCCAGCACGTCGGCCATTCCGGAGAAGTGGTACGTCACCGTACCGACGGCCACATCACCGGCAGCCGCGACATCACGCAACGTGGTGGCATGCAACCCCCGCTCGGCGATCACCGACCTCGCCGCCTCCAGCAACATCCGCCGGCGTACCTCCGGCGGCTGCCGGCGGCGGACCCGCGAGGTGTCCGGGGCGGCGGTGCCGGACCCGGGCCTGGTGGCACTCATCTCGCCCTCCCGGATCGCCGACGACGGTGTTAGCCTAATCGTACAATCGCCCGATTGGCCGGCCGCAGCTCGTAGCCGACGTCCCTGATGGTCCGCGAGGTGCCGTGTACCTGTTACGAAAGCCGATCCTGGCGATGTCCGAGAGCCGCACCGTGCGGGACCTGCTCACCAGGGCTCCCGTCACCCGCGATGTGGTGCAGCGGTTCGTCGCGGGGGAGGGCACCGATCAGGTGACGGCGGCCATCAAGGCATTGCGCAGCAAGGGTTTACAGGCAACCTGCGACTTCCTCGGCGAGGACACCACCAGCACCGCCCAGGCCGACGCCACGGTCGCGGCCTACCTGGAGCTGATCGAGTCGTTGACGTCGGCCGGCCTGGTCACCGGAGCCGAGATGAGCGTCAAACTGTCCGCCGTCGGTCAGGCCCTGCCGACCGGGCCGGACGTCCCGGGCGGTGGACCGTGCTACGCCGCTACCGGTGCCCGCACGATTGTCCAGGCAGCGTACGCCGCAGGTGCGAGGGTCACCCTGGACATGGAGGACCACACCATGGTCGACTCCACGCTGGCGATCCTGGCCGGGTTGCGCCGGGAGTTCCCCGACGTCGGAATCGCTGTCCAGGCGATGCTCCTGCGTACCCCGGAGGACCTGGCCGCTCTCACCGGGCCGGGATCGCGGGTGCGACTGGTCAAGGGCGCCTACAACGAGCCGGAATCGGTGGCGCACACCGACCCGGAACAGATCGATCTGGCGTACGTCCGGGCGTTGCGCCTGCTGATGGACGGCGCCGGCTACCCGATGGTGGGCACGCACGACCCGCGGCTGATTGCCATCGCCGAGAAGCTGGCCTCCGACCGTGGCCGGGGGTACGACAGCTGGGAATACCAGATGCTGTACGGGATCCGGCCGGGCGAGCAGGCTCGACTGGCCGGCCACGGGCACACCGTTCGGGTGTACGTGCCCTACGGACACGACTGGTACGGCTACTTCACCCGCCGACTCGCCGAACGTCCCGCCAACCTGATGTTCTTCCTGCGCTCGTTCACGTCCCAGAAGTAGGAGACCCAAAACATGGACGCCGTGACCCACCCACCGCTGCCGGTCAACGAGCCGGTACTGGACTATGCGCCCGGAAGTGCCGAGCGGGAGGAGATCACCCAGGCGCTGAAGGGGTATGCCGGCCCGGTGGAGTTGAATGCGGTGATCGGCGGCAAGTCCCACTGGCCCTCCGGCGGACCACTGGACGTCGTCGCCCCGCATGATCACGCCAGGGTGCTCGGCCGCACCGCGAACTCCACCATGGTCGATGCGCGGGCCGCCGTCGACGCCGCGCTGGCCGCCGCGAACGATTGGCGGGCAATGGATTTCGACTCGCGGGCGGCGATCATGCTGCGCGCCGCCGAACTGCTGACCGGGCCCTGGCGGGCCAGGATCAACGCCGCCACCGTGCTGGGCCAGGCGAAGACGGTTCAGCAGGCCGAGATCGACTCGGCCTGCGAGCTGGCCGACTTCTGGCGGTTCAACGTGTACTTCGCCAGGCAGATCCTCGCCGAGCAGCCGATGGCGAACTCGAAGGGCGTCTGGAACCGCACCGACCACCGGCCGCTCGAGGGATTCGTCTACGCCGTCACCCCGTTCAACTTCACCGCCATCGCCGGAAATCTGCCCACCGCGCCGGCCCTGATGGGAAACGTGGTGGTCTGGAAGCCGTCTGTGACGCAGCAGCTTGCCGCTTCCGTCACGATGGAACTGCTGGTCGAAGCCGGCATGCCGCCCGGTGTGATCAACATGCTGCCCGGCCACGGCGCGGAGATCTCCGACGTTCTGTTGGCCGATCCGAACCTGGCCGGCATCCACTTCACCGGTTCCACCAGGGTGTTCCAGAGCCTGTGGGGCACGGTCGGTTCCAACATCGCGAAGTACCGGTCGTACCCGCGGCTGGTCGGCGAGACCGGCGGCAAGGACTTCGTCGTGGCACACCCGTCCGCCGACATCGAGGTGCTGCGCACCGCGCTGGTTCGCGGAGCCTTCGAATACTCGGGCCAGAAGTGCAGTGCCGCCTCCAGAGCTTATGTGCCGCAGTCGATCTGGAAGACCTTGCGGGACGACCTGGTGTCCGAGGTTGCGGCGCTCAAGGTCGGTGACGTGGAAGATCTGTCGAACTTCACCTCAGCGGTGATCGACGATCGCTCGTACCGGCGGTTGCAGCAAGCCATCGACCGGGCCAAGGCGACCGACGGAATCGAGGTGCTCACCGGCGGCGGCTACGACGATTCCACCGGGTACTACGTGCAGCCGACGGTGCTCGTCGGAAGCGACCCGTCCGATGCGATCTTTTGTGAGGAGTACTTCGGCCCTATCCTGTCGGTGCACGTCTACGACGACACAGCCGACACCGCCGGCGTCTTCGAAAAGGTGCTGGCACAGGCGGATTCGGCGTCACCGTACGCGTTGACCGGGTCGATCATCGCCCGCGATCGTGCCGCCGTGGCGCGGGCCGCCGAGGCCCTGCGGTTCACCGCCGGCAACTTCTACATCAACGACAAGCCCACCGGTGCCGTCGTCGGGCAGCAGCCGTTCGGTGGGGCGCGCGCCTCCGGAACCAACGACAAGGCAGGTTCGGCGGCGAACCTGATGCGGTGGACGTCGCCGCGATCGATCAAGGAGACGTTCGTCGCCCCCACCTCGGTCGGCTACCCGTACCAAGGCTGACTCCGGAGTGGGCCGCTGGCCTGGATCGCGGCCGCGGCCGGCTCGATGATTCTCGGCGAGTCGTCAGGACGGCAGGATCTCGTCGAGTTCGGTGAGGTCGGCGTCGGTCGGCTCCCAGGCGACGGCCGCCTCGGCGTTCGACCTGACCTGTTCCGGTGTGGTGGCGCCGGCGATCACGCTCGCCACCTGCGGCTGGCCCAGCAGCCAGCCGAAGGCGACCTGCAGCATCGTCACCCCGCGGGAGTCTGCAAACCGCTGCAGTCCGTCCAGAACGTCCCACGGCGCACTGTCCAGCAGCGCCGGCTTGAGCTTGGTGATGCGGGCGTCTGCCGGTGCGCCGCCGCGGGTGTACTTGCCGGTGAGCAGGCCGTTCGCGAGTGGGAAGTAGGGCAGGATCCCGACGCCGAAGGCCTCGGCGGCCGGGACCAGTTCGGTCTCGATGTCGCGGTGCAGCATCGAGTACTCGTTCTGCGCGGAGATGAACGGCGTGCGGCCGTTCACTTGCGCCGTCCAGTAGGCATCGGCCAGTTGCCAGCCGGCGAAGTTGGAGTGCCCGAGGTAGCGCACCTTGCCCATCTGCACGAGTTCGTCCAACGCCGCAAGCGTCTCGTCGATGGGGGTGTCCGGATCGGGCTGGTGCAGCTGGTAGAGATCGATCCAGTCGGTTCCCAGCCGCCGCAGCGAGTGCTCGACCGCCGCGCGGATGTAGCGGCGAGAACCTCGGGCCCCGTAGTCGGGACCGTTGGCGCCGCGGGCATCCATCCCGAACTTGGTGGCGATGACGACCTGGTCCCGCTCCCGTCCGAGCGCCTTGCCGAGGAACTCCTCACTCCGGCCGGGCGGTGCGCCGTAGATGTCGGCCACGTCGAACAGGGTGATGCCGGCGTCCAGAGCGGCCCGCACCACCGCCGAGCTGCCTTCCTGGGTTTCGGTGGCGGTGCCCTTGCGGCTCAGGTTGTTGCAGCCGAGGCCAGCCGTCGACACCGCGAGGCCGGAGGTGCCCAGGCGTCGCATGGTCTGGTCGGAGGGGGGTCGAGTCACTCGGCCAGCGTACGATGCAGCGGCAGTCCGGCGGGTCGACGCCCCTCCGTTCCAGCGCCACCGGGCGCCTGTCAGCAGGGAGACCGAGCAGATGCCCGACGGCCGAATCGCAGTGATCGGAACGGGTTATGTCGGGCTGACGTCTGGAACCTGCCTGGCCAGTCTCGGACACGAGGTGGTGTGCGGTGACGTGGATCCGGCGAAGGTGGAACGGATGTCGGGGGGCGAGGTACCGATCTTCGAGGACGGCCTGCAGGAGCTGATGCGGCAGGGGATCGCGGCGGGCAACCTGACGTTCGTGCACGGCGCGCGCAACGCCGTCCGCGGAGCCAGGTTCATCTTCCTGTGCCTGCCGACCCCGGACGGCGGAGACGGCAGAGCCGATCTGCGCATCGTGCACCAGGTGGTCGCGGAGATCGGCCCGCTGCTGGATCCCGGGGCGATCCTGGTGACCAAGTCCACGGTCCCGGTGGGGACGGCGGAAGACATCATCGTGACCCTCGACCGGAGCGACGTCAGCGTGGTGTCGAACCCCGAGTTCCTGCAGGAGGGCACTGCGGTCCGCAACTTCATGAAACCGGATCGGGTGGTGGTGGGCTCGCAAGACCGGGCAGCCGCCGAGGCGGTGGCCGCCCTCTACGACAAGTTGAAGGCGCCGAAGGTGATCACCTCCGCGGAGTCCAGCGAGCTGATCAAGTACGCCTCGAATGCGTTCCTGGCCATGAAGCTGTCGTTCATCAATTCGATCGCCGGGTTGGCAGAGGTGGTCGGCGCCGATGTCGTGGAAATCGCTCACGGGATGGGATTCGATGAGCGGATCGGCGACAAGTTCCTGAAGGCCGGACCCGGATGGGGCGGCTCGTGTTTCCCCAAGGACACCAAGGCGTTGGCCACCATTGCGCTCGATCGTGGCGTGTCGTTCCCGCTGCTGGCCGCCACCACGCTGTCCAACGAGGAAGCACAGGACCGGATGGCTGACAAGGTCCGCGACGCCGCCGGCGGCGACCTGGCGGGAGTCAAGGTGGCGCTGTGGGGGCTGACGTTCAAGGCGAACACCGACGACCTGCGCGACTCGCCGGCCCTGGAAGTGGCGCTGCGCCTGGATACCGAGGGCGCCCGGCTACGCGGCTACGACCCGACGGTGTCGGCCGACCTTCCCGCCAAGAACGGCTACCCGGCGGTGCCGGCAGCCGGCGATGCCTATGACGCCGCGGCCGGGGCATCGGTGATCGTTCTGCTCACCGAATGGGCCGAGTTCGCCGAGATCGACATGACCAAGGTCGCCGAGGTGGCGCCGGGTGCGGTGATCGTGGACGGTCGTAATCTGCTGGATCCGCAGGCGGCGGTGGCCGCCGGCCTGCGCTATGTACCGCTCGGTCGGCGGCCGCCCGGGTGCTGAACATCCCGCTGTGCTCATCTGGGCTGTGCTGTTCATCCGGCTGAGCTGGTCACCGCTGTGCTGGTCATCCCGCTGTGCTGGTCACCGCACTGCTGGTCACCGCCCCGGGGTGGGCTGGGTGCCGGCGCAGTTGCCAGATCGCTTCGTAGCTGGTGGGCCGGAAGTCCAGCTCCTCGTTGATGGCGAGCATGTAAGCGTTCTCCCCGGCGTTCCAGGTGTGCACCCGCTGGACGGCGGGGCGTAGCGCGGTGAGCTGCTGCAGGTTGGCCGCTTTCACCAGCATCCCCAGCCGGTGGCCGCGGTGATCACCGTGCACCAGGGTGTCGCCCTGGTAGGCGAATCCGACCCGATCCTGCGGGACCTCCAGACCGGTGTAAGCGGTGAGCTGACCGGTCGGGACGTGTTCGGCGACTGTCCAGAAGAGGGTCTGGCGCGCACTGATCGCTTGGTCGTCGCCGTCGTGGACGCGTTCGGCGTCCCACGCCTCCTCCTCCAGGTCGAGACCCGCCTGTGGAACGTCGATGCTCATCCGGCGATGCAGCTCGGCCATCCGGTCGACCAGGTCGGCCGGCGTGCGCCCTTGCCAGCTGAGCAGCCGGTAGTCCTCACCCGCGCGTGCTTGGGCGTCCGCGCGCCAGTGCCGCAACCGCTGCGGATCTATCGGCAGGCTGAGTTGCGAGTGCCGCTCCGCCTGCTCGAGCCGGAATCCGAGACGTTCGACGAACCGGGTGCTCCGGTCCGGTGGTATCCGGCCGAATCCGGTTGGCGGGACCAGCACATCGCCATTGTCGTCGCCGACGACGGGGTGTTCGGTCCAGGTCATCAATGAGGTCCGGCCAGCAGCGCCGTCGAATGATGAGATGTGGTGCCAGAGGGCAGTTCCCAGCCCCCGCCCGGCGCAGTCGGAGCGAATCCGGACGTAGCTCTCGGCCAGGTGCAGGTTGTCGCGGAGCGGCATGATCAGCGTCCCGTAGCCCAGTACGTCGGCGGGATTGCCGGTCGGTTCGGGTTCGACGACCGGGATCGTCGGCAGCCCGTCGGGCACGGTATCGGCCCCTTGCGAGGGTTGTCCGGCCAGGGCTAGCACATAGTGCTTGCGCTGGTTCTTCTGGTCGCCGATTTCGGTGACCAGCCGAGCCGCGGATTCGACGAGATCGGTGTGCCCCAGCAAGTTCAGCGATGCTTCCGCCTCGATCTGCTCGATGCCGTGCAGCGCCCAGGACGGTTCGCCGGACCGGTCGGCAGATGCGGTCAGCTCCGCGATGTGGTGGTTCTGCGGTGTTCGGGACATGACCAGAACTGTGACAGCAGGCGGTGATGGAGCGCCACGGAAATATCTGGTCCGGCTCGGCCGGTCGCCGTCAGGGCCTGGCCAGGGCCAACTGCCAATCGTCGATGTACTCGGCGGCGAACCCGGCCTCGGTGTAGGCCAGGTAGAAGTTCCACATCCGGGCGAAGGTCTCGTCGAAGCCGAGCGCATACACCTTTTCGAGGTTGTCGTTGAAGGTGTGCCGCCACTGGGCGAGCGTCTTGGCGTACGAGGGGCCGAGCCGGCGGGTTTCGGCGATGCGCAGGCCGGTGCCTGCGGCGAGCACCTTCTCGATCGCCGTCAGGGACGGCAGAATCCCGCCGGGGAAGACGTACTTGTGGATCCAGGTGTAGGTGCCGCGGGTGGCCAGCAGCCGATCGTGAGCGATGGTGATGGCCTGCAACCCCATCCGTCCACCCGGCGCCAGTACCCGGTCGACTGCCCCGAAGTAGTCCGGCCAGTACTTCTCGCCGACCGCCTCGATCATCTCCACGCTGACCACGGCGTCGTAGCGGTCCGGGTGCCCCGCGGCGTGCGCGCGGTAGTCCTCCAGGCGGACCTCGACCCGGTCGGACAGGCCGGCCGCGGCGATCTTCTGTTCGGCCAGGGTCTTCTGCGCGGTGGACAGGGTCAGAGTGGTCACCACGGCGCCACGCTCGGCGACGGCGCGGATGGCCAGGGCTCCCCAACCGGAGCCGATCTCCAGCACCCGCGAGCCTGGCCCGACCCTGGCGAAATCCAGCACGCCGTCGATCTTGCGGAGCTGAGCCTCCTGAAGGGTGTCCCCGGCTTCGTACCAGGCGCTGCTGTAGGTGAGCGTCGGGTCGAGGAACAGCTCGAAGAGCTCGTTGGAAAGGTCGTAGTGGCGATGAATGTTCTCCCGCGCGCCCGAGACGGTGTTCTCCTCTTCGGCGGGTGTGTGCCACTGCCAGAGCCGGCGCAGCTTCTGCAGGGACGCCGGGACCAGCGAGTCCATCCGTACCGCCAGGGCGTGGAGCGCGGCGACCAGGATGTCGGTGGCCTGGTTGGCCGCCGCCACAGCTCGCCGGCCCGGGTGCCAGCTACCCGCGGTGATGTCCCCGGTCATCCAGGCTTCGCCGAGGCCGATCAGGCCGTGCCGTCCGAGCCGGGCGAAAAAGGCATCGGGTCGGACGATCTGCAGTTCCGGTCCGCCGGTGCCCCATCGCGTCCCGTCCGAGAATGCAAGGGCGATGGGGCGGTTCCGCACGGCCGCTCGGACGACGGCCCTGGCAATGCGGGCGTGCAGCGTTGCCGGCGGAACCTCGAACAGACTTGGCCATACGCCGGCTGAGGGACTGGGAACGACGCGCTGGTGGGTGGGGCTCAGAAGTGCCATCGGGGTTCCTCGTGCTGTGCAGGTGGCCGTCATCAGATGCGGGCCGGGGTGCGAGCGATGCCGGTGGACATCCTGTACCCGCTGAAGCGATTCCGACACCTGGGGGTCGGATCCAGCCGTCTCGGAGCAGTTCGTAGTGATTCGGTAGGTCACTCTCGTACGGTGCGTCTGGGAAGTCCCGTTTGATGAGGTGGCAGGGTGCGGTAGCGGTGACCGGTGGGGGTGGTGGTGATGATCTCGCCGGGCTTGCCGCCTTTTGTCGTTTTCCAGCCGGGCATGTCCTTGACGTAGTTGCCGCGTTCACACAGTCCTTGGCCGTTGTCGATGCTGGTTTCACCGCCGTCGCGGAACGGGACGACATGGTCGGCGTGCCGGATCGGGGCGGTGCAGAACGGTTGCCGGCAGGCGCGGTCCCGCAGGGTGATGAATTTTCGGGCGTTGCCGTCGAAGATCCGGCGGCGGGTGTCGATGTTGCTGGCGACGCCGGTGATCGGTTCGGTGAGCACGCGCAGAATCCAGGCTTTCGCCTCCTCGACGTCACCGCGACTGCTCAGACCTTCACCGTCCCCGACAGGGTCGCCGGCGGCGATGGCGCGGGCATGTTCGGCGGGGATCGGCCCGTAGTCCTGCAGCCAGGCCGGTTCATTCCCCCCGCCCATCAGCGAGTCGCTGCTGATGGTCAGGTTGATCTGCACCGGGACCAGGTGGGCCATGCGCTGTCCGGTGACCCGTTCGACCAAGGTATCGGCCATCAGTTGGCCCAAGCCGCGTCCATCACCGACACCGGGTCCGGTTTCCGCGGCCTTCCGCAACGCCGCATACACCGCCACTCCCTGCGTTGCCGGGAGCAGGGCGGTCACCATGGACATGCAGTCCGGCGCCGGTCGCACCCAGACTCTGCGATCCTGTTCGGCCTTGCCGCGGCGGTCGACGAAGCCCTTCGGGTCGATCTCGTACGCGACCCGGTCGACGGCCTGTTCGGTGGCCTTCCTGTTCCAGCCGTCCATCCGCGGGGAGATTGCGGCGTCGACCATCTTGGCATCCGTCACGGACAGATGCGAGGTCTTGGTGGCCAAGATCTGGCATTGCGCCTCCGACACCTGCCCGCTGCGCAGCAACTCCAACGCCTGCGGCAACCGGTCCCTGAGCGCCAGACTCACCCCTAG
>JAABUS010001810.1_pt1 | contig 43888 bp, 35 predicted proteins | sample 5560161 | NCBI WGS metagenome assembly JAABUS01 (sample SAMN10711885, study PRJNA513376) | rock metagenome | isolation source: Antarctica rocks | place: Antarctica: Victoria Land, Trio Nunatak nord | collected 2016-01-04
CCACCACACCCCCACCCCGCCCCCCCTCCCATTCCTCGACCCCCTACGCCTCATCCCACCCTCCAAAGCCGCGCCTCCACACAAAGCCCCACCTCCACACAAAGCTCTCAAGCCTCCCAAGCCAACACCCAAGAAGGTCTTCAAGCTCCCGAAGCCGCTACTACAACCGACACCGACGTCGAAGGTATGGGCTGTGGCGCCGCTGAGCGGGCAGCGGTTTGGAAGTGGGCCTGAGCCGGAGATGTGATCTTTTACGAGGATGGGGGATGCAGTGGGAATGCAAAGGAGAGGGTTGGAAAGTGATAGGACGTATTGGTTTTTTTTGGTTTACGTGGCGAATTAAAGTTAAGGGGGTTGTGGTAGGATAGAGCAAGGGTTTTGAATTTTGCCTGTTGATAGCCATCATCGATTCTTCAATATATATATATATATATAGCCCAGCCCTTGATATTCGCTTTTTGCCGGCCCATACATGCCCCCATATCTACGATCCTACACTCCTACTCCTGATCAGCTACTTCGACCCCCGGTCCCCGTTTTTTCAATCCCCTCCAAGAACGCGCTAACCGGGACATCCCAATTCTCTTTCGCTGTCAACCAGAGAACCGCAGCTTTGAGGTCCTCGACAAACTCCTGCGTCTTTGCACGCGAGTAGTTGGCCACATCCCAGCGCATGGAAAGCATATACGTGGTTGCTGTCGGACCGCCAAGGCCGGCAACGACGACCAGTCCGGCGACGCAGCGGATGCCGATCTGCACAACCTTCAAATGCTCGTAATCGCCAAGAAACCCAGGGATCCAGGTCAGGAAATGGGAACGGTGGGTTTCTACCATCTGAAGGTGAAGGTAACGATTAGCATGATATTCTAGAAAGGGCCGCATTCCGCGTTATATCCATATCGTTCGGGGATTTCACTCGAATGCTCTGACATGGTACACCCCTTAAGTGGCATCTGGAGAGACCGTGCAGGTATCACCGACAAATTAACACAAGATCTGTATCGATAAATTACGTACCATATCCCCAGCACCAGTTCCGTTGGCATTGAGTGTTTCGATGATGCGGCGCAAGGGAGCGTGTGCGTGCTTCGTTAGCTCAAGCTGTTCGGCTTGCATGCGCTTGAGCAGCGCGATGGCCGTCTGGAAGCGTGGCACCTCGACTATATTGCACACGCCTTGCATGACCGGCCCATTTACGTCTGACGCTTCATAGGCTTCCGGGTTCAGTGCCTCGAGGCTCGTCGGAATGAATGGGAATCGTGTACGGGCTGCTTCGAAGTTGTGGAACAGCGCATGGGTGTGCCCAGTACGGCCTACGTTTACGAGAGCCATTGCTGCCTTTAGCACAACCGCCGCTATGATGCCGGGATGAGAGATTCTCAGGTCAAGCAGACCAGGGGCATCAAAGCCGTAGTCAAGTCCATCGGGGCTCTCTGTGATTGCTTGCCGGGGTATAGGAGCAGGTGGATAAAGAGCTTCCTTGTGGAGGTGTAGATCAGACAGCCGTTTCACGTGATAGTTTACTGATGCTGTGGCAGCGGGTGAATCGCGGAGCGCAATGAATGAGTCAGCCCACGCTTTGTAGTCAACGTGCGGGCGGAGCTCCTTGGATGGATTGGAGAGTGCAAGGTCGAGATCTTCGTAGAAGAGCCTTGTGGATGAAGCATCCTGAACGATGTGGTGGACTGAGATTTTCAATCTGTCAGAAAGTGGTGTTTCAGTTGGTTTTTATTTACTTACCATACATGACCATGGCAGCTGATTTGGTCTCCTCAACATGAACAATCAAGCAGCGGAACAAGGGTCCCGGCGCTCTGGCGTGATCTCTAAATGGATAATCAACCGCAAGCTGTTGAACATCTGCAGTGGTCTTGACAGATCCGTGATCCAAAAGGCACAGGCCCAATAATTTGTCACTCAGCTTGAGAGTCACGTAGTAGGGATTATGATGTTGGTCCAGAACATAGAACGAAATCAGCAGGGAATTATTTCTCAGAGCCTTCTCGAGAGCAGCACGCAACTGCTAGATGACTGTAAGATACAATTCACGAGCTCCTTACATCTTGACGTACCTGGGTGCTCGAACCATCTGCCATTATGGCAATAGCAAAATTCCATGAGTTGATCAGCTTTGATTCTAACAAAACTTGCATGTAGTCGTAAGCAGGGATAATGGATGCGACGTCATGGAACCAATTAAAGCCTTCGGCCTCGATGGTCTTAGATATTAGGGTTAACATCCTCTCAGCTTCATCCGAGCCGCCAAACGCGATACTCATTTCGTCTAGGGACGGGGGTCCAGAAGGTTTCGATGTCGAGCGTGCACCATTCTGAAATTGAAAGTCTCGTCCTCGGAGCAGCCGGAACTGAGACTCGATGTTGGGGTACTCCATCATCTCTTGAACGGTCAGAGTAAAACCTAATTCTTTCCGTAATGCGTCCCGAACTCTCATAAAAGAGATACTATCAGCGAAATTTGTGACCGGAAGCTGTAGATCTAGGTTCTCGACCGGTATGCCGGTAGACTTGTAATATGCGCGTATAACAACATCATGAATGGATCTCTGTGATTTATGCTGCTTGTGATCTCTTTGCTCTCTGAACTTGAAGACAAGCTCTGCAAGTCGTGACTTTTGCACTTTGCCTGAGATGGTCTTTGGAAAGTCTGCTAGTCCAAGCTCGGTAAGAGTGATAACCTCATCTGGAACGTACGCTGCTCCCATGTGTTGTAAAACAGCTTGCTGAAGGGCTTTGATGCTGCTGTCTCCAAGACTACGAAGAACTGCGACAGGCACCTCGCCAGCAATCGAGTCAGGAGTACCAACAACTTGTGTCTAGTACGATTTAGCTCCACTCGAAGAAGAGAATGGCTTTTCGAATCAAACTTAAGCCATACCTGGACTCCGCAAAATCTGCTCAGGATTGTCTCTATGGAAGCTGGCGCAATATTTTCTCCTCCACGGTTTATCATGTCCTTGTACCTCCCAGTGATGGAAATGCGTCCATCCGGTAACATAACGCCTTGATCGCCGGTCACAAACCACGTTCTACCGTCATCACCGATATAGAACTGATCTTCACCTACTCCTATGCCTAAGTAAGCCTTGACCAATCCCGGACCAGTTTGGTGGATTTCGCCGCGCTCCCCTTTGCGTATAGGGGTTCTGAAATCGGGATCGCAGATGCGAATGCAGGCACCTGGAGCAGGAGGACCTGCTATGGTCAGATCGCCATTCACCAAACCTTCCGGATTTTGTACAGGCGGTGACCAAATTGGACTGCCCTCTGTCATTCCGAATCCGGTAGATACACCTTTGCTGCCAAGGTCAAAAACAGCTTGGCGTATGTTGTCGGGGGTTATAGAGCTTCCCGAGATGCAGACATCAACCAGAGACGATTTCAGAAAATTTCCTCGAGCTTTCAATACTTCAAGAAGTGCATGGAGTGTGGTTGGGACAAGAGCTGTGTGGGTGCATTTTTCCTCCTCTAGGGCTTTGACCATTGCCACGGCGTCGAAACTTGGACTGGGATAGACGATGGCCGCACCATGCATCATGAAGTGGAGCGTGTAAAAGTAACCCATTGCATGATTGTTGGGAAGTACTGAGCAAAAAGCACCTTCCTCGGATCTTCGTCCTAGAGAAAGATTTTCGCAGAAGGTATTGAGAGTCGTATCATTATGCGGAACACCTTTTGGCAGAGAAGTGGTACCGCTTGTGAAGAGTATTGCAACAATTTCGTTTTCGATCCTGTCCTCGTCACTGGTTTGAGAAAGGGCTAACTCCTGCATTAGGCTCGCAAATATGATCCACGAGGGATCAGGTGCGGTCTCTGATATGACGATCTTTGTTTGTTTGAGCTCCTTATCCCTGGACAGAGCATCGAATCTTGCAGCTATTTCGGCATCCTGTACCAGTACAATTGAAACTCCGGCCACTCGAAGCATGTGGGCAGCCTCCTCGGCGTTGACAAGACTTCGAGGACTAATTGGTACGAATGGACAACCGAGTTTATGAGCGGCCCAGAAAGTCATGATAAATTCGGCGCCATTATACAAGAACGTAGCCACAGGCTGACCACGCTTGGCTCCGAGTTTCAGCAGATTCCCGGCTAGTGTGTTGATGGCCGAGTTGAGATCGTTGTAAGACCACCGTAGATACTCATTGTTTGTCGAACCAGTGGCAACACCGTAAAGAGCAGGTGATTGATGAAGGCTCGCAAGGGCGAGCTTATTGGAGCAGGTTACTGTTGATTGTCGTAGCCTCTGCCATACCGGAGGGTGAACAAGGCAAGGTATACCTTCCGCCTCGCTCTGTGCATCGACTTCATTACTATCGCCCATGATCGCTGATATCGAGACACGGTGATGGGCAAGAGTAGAGAGACGTACGCGCAATGAGATTTAATAGCCATCATGTTCAGCTGCACTGAACATGATGAGGGTCATGGCTGACGCTGTATGACGCATCTAACGTTAGCTTTTTTGGAAATATGCGGTGGCACCTAGGTCTAAAGGATACTGATTGGCTTACTCTCTTATGGTTGATGCAAGCAGTACAATCGGTAGCACCCATCTCTTGCAACAAGCTTCTTGATTCGCCCTGAGGGATATCTTTGACAGACAATAGTGTCACTTAAGCTCGAAGCGAGCGACTCCCATCTACGCCTATTCTGCAGCGCCAACCCAATCAGTCTCTTTCGTTGTCGAATCTTAACCAATCAGGGCTTGGACCCATCTCATCGCACCCGAACATCTCCATCGCAAGGAGGCGCATCCATCGACCAATGAAAGCGTTGAAGCCTCTCGTCAGGGCGCTTTTGGGATCTTAGCTGTGCCTATATGGCTTTCTACTTTTTCTGTTTTCACCCCTTAATGCAAGCGACCCCTCTGTGCAAATGCCTTGGCAGACACTTGGCGGTTGCAGAAGTGTACAAATCCTTGGCGTTACCTCATGTGGGGCGTCTGAGACCTCCAATTACACCGTTTTTATCTCAATCGAAGCTCTGGAAAGCTCCGTGTACTCAATTCCTGGTCTTTGCCCCGGCCACCTATATAAACAGCCTCTCTAACCGTCAGAGTAATCGAATTCCCGAACCCTCCACTCCGCATCGTTTCAATAACATGGATCAAGAGCACCAGTAGCCCTTAGCCGCTAAAAAAGCGCGTGGGAGTGGGGAAGGTTATCTCGGAGTGCCTATAATTTTTCCTATTCGCTCCTAACAAAGCAACGCCGCGGGCTGTCTGCAACTTTCATCGACAACGATTGTTTACTCTAAGAACAACGTGACACTATGCTCTGCTACCTTGAAGAGTCCACAATAAAAAGTTATTTGTCGTGTTTTATTGTGTTCGAAGTCTTTATAAATCCGACATGTGGCTCATCTCCACCGAGCGTAGGCCGCTCTCTGCCAGGCAAAGCCAGTCATACTACTCTCTAATCATAATCCTTCCATGTCCCGTTATTACTATGCTATTCCCTCTCCAAGTATTAATAGCCATGTTTATCCTCCAGTGAGAGTCCTCTTTCAGCTCAATACCGACTTTCCTAAGATTTGCAATTCAAAAACTCAACATGCTATTCTCCTCATTATCAGCATCATACTGTTCGTCCTGCATCCACATCCTCGCCCGCACGCTCTCATCATCACTGTCATACTCGTCTCGATACTCACCCCTCGACACCAATCCCAAGTCCCGAGCCCATTGGCGCTGGCCTGCAGCTCGGCCCTCTGTGTAGGCGATGTAAATTCCGTTAACGATGGATAGAATGATTAGGATGAGGATCATGATCGCTAGGATCTGGTTTATGGGGTTGTTTGGGGTGTGGTCGAGGCGACGGTGGGTGAGTGGGAGGTTGGGGGCCATGCTGGAAGAGGATGTAGCAAGGGGAACGGGGTGGAGATGGGAAGGGAAGGACGGAGAAGGTTGGGGCTAGGGACGAAAGTAGGATGCAAACCTCCTGAGTCTGTGGCGGAACTCGGAGGGGGCGTTGCTCCTGAAGAGTGAAGGATAGGTGAGTGGCATATAATTGCGGAAGGACAAAGAGAATCTCAAGGGGGTCAGGGGTAACAATACCATTGTCCCTCCCAAATTTTCTCCGATGAACAAGGCCGTTGTTCCTTTGTGATCAATGTGCTCGAGGGTCTTCATAATATGGTTAAGATTTATTTCCCTTTCAGGTAATTTCTGCTCCTGACTGCCTACATGTATCTTCATCGCAGCGCGCAATTCTTCCTCAACGGCAGCACACTCCAAAACCGCTTCGATAGTTACGAAGCAAAAATGGGACAAATTCTCGAAACATCACTGGCTGAGCCAGTCGAGTACCTCATCGTTTTCGCAGTTACTACGATCCAAGTGCTGATAATTTGGTTCTCTGTCAGACTCTACTTACAGTACGCCCCTGCACATTGGCGATGCTACGAGCAAGGGACCAGCAGCTGGCTTCTGCGTGGCATTTGCACTATCTGGAATCTACTTCTCTGGCTCACCGGCAATACCTGGACGTTTCCGTGCTTGACGCTCGGATCGCTATATGCTTGCCTACCTTCCATTGAATGGTGGGAAGGTTTCGTCGGGGCGATGAAGCAAGAAGTTCGGGCCCTCCATTGGATCGTCAAATTATGGTATGAGCGAAAGTTCTCGAAGAACTATCGGGAGCTGGAACTCCGGGCCGAGCGTCGTAAGAAAAGGTTGCAAGAGGAAGAGGCTATGAGGCGGGAAGAGGAAGAGCAGCTGCGCTCTTTGGAGGAGTTTGCTGGGGATATGAGCGCAATCCGAATGCCTGGTGGATGGGACTAAGAGGGACAAGAACATACTTGATACTGAACAGGAAGATGGCTGATACTTCTGGAAGCGGAAATGGCAGATTAAAAATACAAGATTCAATATAAAGAAAAATCTAATTATGACAATACCGTGATACGTAGCGGTAAAAGACAATATAAATCTACCGTGATACGTAGCGGTAAAAGACAATATAAATCTGGCAGCCAACATAAGAACATCGACTGGCAGACTTACGATTCTGCTTAGTGACTCGATCTGTATTCTCCCTTCTTGACTATGCAATGCTGGGACTGAGACCATCATCGTATGCCGTGCTCAGTGTCCACGCCAGGAGCCCGCGACCAAGAGCACACTGCTCTGCAAAATGGAAGAACGTATTGCCGAAATGAGGATGGAACGCTCGACCATTGACTACTCAACGTCATTACGGCGAATCGTTAGAGAACAAGTAAGACATAGTCGAAGATTCCAAGCGGATGATCCGAAAGTAGTCAGATCTTCGACGCCTTGACAGTATCGGGCTTTGAACGCTTGCGTCTCCCCAGCACTGCAATCGCGGTGCCAGGACTTCTGGCCGTTTGTTTACAAAATCAACTACATTTTTCAACCTTGATCCCCCGATCGCGTGAGATGACGTGCTGACATGACTAATGTAGGTCATTTGAAGAGATGTTGGACATCGCTGAGATTTCTTGCCAAGCCACGTGACTACGCGAAGTAACACTGACGTATGTGGCTGTCACGCGCTCGATGATTTCAGTAAACAAGCCGCCCAGAAGGTGTATTGATCGCCTGTAATCATTGAGTGCTCACCTTGATACAACAAAACCTAAACAATCAACATGCCCAAAACAGCGCCTCGCACCGGAGGTCCTAAGCCCGCCACCAATCGGACGGAACCGTACACCCGACCCTCGCCCACGAACACCACCGACAAAGAGAACGTCAACCCCAAGAGCAAGACTTCTAAGCAAGCCAAGCAGCCGAAACAGCCAGAACATGATCGCGGCGATTACCGTGACATCCCTCTCGACGAGATTAAAGGCGAAGTCCCCTGCTACGACGACGCTGCCACCGTCCGGCGCAAGCTTAAGAAGCTCCTCACTGAAAAAACAAACATCCCGGTCACGAGCAAGAAATGGAGTCAAGCATCCATGACTGAATTCCTACATGGGTCCACATATATGAGCGAGACAAGGTACTCCTGCTCAAGACTCTTGATTCCTGGCATGGCAACCTAAAGATTAGGCATAATGTGGCAGAGGTAACGCGAGTGCACACTAAGTATCTCAAGTCCGCTAGATCGGATACCTTTCCACCTGCTTTGGCAACAGAACGGAGGTTCTTCGCTAAAACAGGTTCATATTGGGCATCAGGGCCCTGGGCCAGGCAGCATGAGCCCATCCTCTCTACGGCCCGCGCAGACAATAAGGATTGGCAAAAGGCGAAAACACATGTCGCTGAAAATTGGAGTATCAATGTGACCATAATGGACGAAGAGTGGCCCGAAGACCAAGCCTATAAAGGTGACCTTGAATCGATCCTCGCCTTCGATCCCTTCGTTATCATGACCAGATTCTATCTGCACACAGGTCTTGATGAACCAACGGAAGACCCGACTCTGTATGCCTACGCCGCCAAATTCTTTGCTCGCGTCGCCATTGCCATTCAGAGACTGCAAGATCGGGTTGTCGTCGAGGTCGTTCATGGTGAGATCAGTGATGTCCTGGAAGCAATCAGATACAGAACTCTCGACCGTGCGGACAACTTCCCTACCGAGTACGATCAAGTCCATCTCAGTAACATTCCGTTAGTACCTCCTATCCATCAATCGTGGACACAGATCAACGGCTGATCCGTAATAGAGATTACATTGGCGGCATTCTGACCTCGGTTCTTTTCGCCATGCCGGTAACTAAGAGAAATCTAAATTCAGCCATAGCATCGAATTGTCTTCTCAACACCCCACTATGGAAAGGCCTTCCCGACTATTACACGGAATACCTGCTCGTCAGGGAGCCCGAGGCTGTCAAGCAACTGATGTGCATAGTGCAGAAGCCGAACCAAGGTGATGACATCCTGATCGAGAGAATCCACAAGGGTCTATGCATTCTCTCACTTCGTGCACGACGCAACATGGATGTTGGACCTTTGAAAGAAATGGGCCTCGAAGCAGTACGTGAGATGAGCACGGAGACTCTGCGGGAAACAGACTTACGAAGCGTTCGGGCGCAGCATTTTGGCCAAGAGAACAAAGAATACTTATCAGACTATACTAGATGGTTTCGATCCAGCATCTCTCAACTCGATTATACAGCATTGCTCCCACGAACATCGTTGCAACGATGGCTTTTCGCATTTTTCTTCAAGATCACTCTGCCAGTTGATCGTTTAGGCACACAGCCATCGACCTTGCGCGTATACTCTCCACTCAACTTAACTATATACTTCAGAGTCATCATACATCTCAAAGAGTTAGGTTATCCCGCACATTGGATGTCTGAAGTCCTGGAGCAATTACTCGAAGACAGAGTCGTAACGCCAGCGCGGCCACCACAAACCAGCCCACTCAATATATCAGAAGCGCAAAAGGAGATGCCGATGAAGCGTCTTTCGACAGCGCCTTGGACCGTTGAGATGACAACCCTTGCAATTATATTCCAGCCAGTGCTAACCTTTCCGCTGTTCACCACTTCTCTGCCAGAGCCGTCAAGCATCTTTTCCTATACCTTCATTCCCACACCAGTGCTTGAATTCTACCCCGACCTACCAGTCTACAACCTGCTATTCATGCACCACAAGCTGCTCAAAGACGCCACCGGATTGAATGTGACGAAACCTCCAGAATACAACGGTGACAACCATTACGGGGACCCCAACTTACGACTTATGCTGCACCCTGAGGTCAAGGAACGAATTCCTAGCTCGAAGCGCAACGCGTGTCGAGCGCTGCAGGGCAAGGGTCTTACCGTCATCACGACCTTTGCATGGGACGCGGAGCATGGAGTAGCGACGTTCTGGATGAATAGAGTTCGGATGGATATGATGAAGGCAAGCGGTGAATGGGTCGTTGCAATGGGGCGGACAGATAACTGGACGTGTGTCACCATGCCTGTACCAGTGAACGAAGTCACGAGGGGCAAGAAGTGGTATTAACAACATACCACCGCGTTAAACCCTTGTTCACCATTCTCACCTCGTTCATTGGTATTTCAAAACTACTTCGGTGGCCAAAACAAAGTCAAATTGAAAGGAGAAGGCTATCAGCTTTGCCATTCTCAATTACTTTCAAACACATAAAGGGAGCACTGAACGAAGAGAGAGGAACCACAGGAAAGCCGCGCATACGGTACTTCGCTGTATGTCTTTCCAACACTTTGAAGCTAGTGGAAGACCTACAACGCAAGGGATAATCGACAACGAGAGCTGTAAATCAATAAAGCATCACAAATCCTATCCGTGGACCGTCCATGGCCCGACTCCCATATCTCCCCTTCCCCACGATTCCCACAACTATCATTGTACCGCTACAAACACCTAACCGCATAAGCCATCCATGCAAACCTACTTCGTTGCTGCGTCTCTGGAAGCCCCACTTCATATTACCAACGGGTCCCACGTCACCACGGAGAACATACGATCCTCTTCCATCAACTCCCATAAGCCAATTCTGCGCCTTGTAGGCCCAACACAGAGCAGTCTCTACTGACGAGAACTATGCCAGAGACTAGAAGTCACACCTCCCTACCCAGAATCTCGAGACGAACACAACCACATCCTAGCCTCTGCTAATGGGGTAATTGAAACGTCACTCCTCCTTCACACATCGACGTCCACCCGACTGCATGCACTACCTATGTCATCAAACCAAATAAAGCAGGATGTGACGCGCATACAACCAAAAGCCTATTCGTTGAATGCCCACTGTTCTACGCCAGTAAATCGAACCGGCGAGTATTGCAGTCGTCTCAACTCCAACAGCTGTACCTTTCCCATCTCATCTCATATATAACCTCCTTCACAACAACAGCCGAATCACTATCTCAACCCCTCTTGCAAGACCCACAACCTGCATTCATTTCCACTCCTCATACGCCAGCTTGTACCCTCCCAAGCCCCCCCTTCTCTAAAATCAGCGTGCAGTAAAAATGCGAAATGCTGGATATAATCGACATAAGCTCTTGGACAATATATCAACATACGAACCAGCACAGCCAAACCCTCCAACCCAACCCCAGCTTCCTACCAACCGATCATAGACGAAAAAAAAAGAAAAGCGTAATCGGTCGGAGATGCCCTTCCTGTGCCTCGAGCCAACCACCTACAAGTTTCGCCAGTAGACAACCAGAGCACAAACGCAGCGAGCATCAGGAGCGGCCGAAGTAATCATCTTAGAGAACGAGCCACTCGCTGGGGTTACGCCGCATCTTGTTTCTTTGACAATGTAGACTTGGTTTTTTCTTCATGTACTATCCCATATCCCTCCCCCATATCCCACCACCCTCCCTCCCTCCCAAAGTACCTCACCCCCATACCCCCTCCCATTTCTAGCCCCCCTGGCCCCCGAACAATCTTTCACCACCACTCCCCCAACCCCCTCACCCAGCCTACTCCCTCTTGCGACGATACAAGCCAACCGCATATCCCACCTCTCAACCCCACCACATCATACCCCTCAAACCCCCATAACAGCCTAGAACCTGAGGCTGAGGCCCTGGAGAAGTCCCGCTCGGAGCATAGGCTTGTGTTTGTGTTTCGGTGTAGTTGTCGATAATGAGGGGGTTGAGACTGGGGGTTGTGCTGGGTTTTTCAGGAGGGAATGGTGGCGCGGTCGGTTGTGGGGTGTTGGGGTGTTGAGTTGGAGGGAGGAGGGGGAGGAGGGGGAGGGGGAAGTGATTGTTGATCTCGGGGAAGGATCGTCATGTCCGTGTTCGTGGAGAGTCTTAGGGGAAAGAGGGGATTGAAGGGCCATGCTCAGTTCCCGACCCGTATACTGGTCGATGCTGTCGCAGAGAGCGAGCGATGTGAGAATCGCGAGCGATAGGGGGGAGATTGAGATAGGTATGCTTTGCCTGTCTGATCCACGGTGAATTTTGGTGGGATGGACATGTGTGGTGAGAGGGCAGCTGGTAGATGGTCGCTAGTTTTTTTGTTGATTTGGATGATATTAATCCCTTTCTAGGTACTTGAAATATTGGTTAAACGTAAGATTGTACGATGCAATAAACCTGGAGAACAAGATTGGGTATCAGCATCTCTTGTGGGTGTATGTAATAGGCTTGTGAAATAGGTCATTCTTTGCGCCTTAGAGCTATTTATTTGTCTGAGAAACACTCAAAAGAATTTGGTATGGAAATAAGAAGCCAATGATACAATGAGACCCAAAGGTTGTATACGCAAAGCGTCACAATGGGGTTGACGTGCGCAGACCGCACGTCGGTACAGAGACACTGGACGGAAATATCTGCACAGACTCCTTGAGGACAAAAAAATAGAGAGTTATTTCGACATTAAGATAGAATGCTAAAGTTGCGAATATGAGATAAATCGGATGTCTGGCGATAATTTTCCAACTGGAACACTAAATCAACAAGATCTTTTGCTCTTTCTTTTATGTTCATAAAGTAATATGTAACGTACCTTTCCTCTTCTCTGAGTTCTGCTTCGAAATCTTGTTGGGTCTGTGAAGGTAGGTCCCTGATGTAGGCATGGAAATCACGAAGAGTGGCTTGAAGGTAGTTAGCATACTTGCTCCATGCAGGGCTGTCGTTTGATATTCACCCGATGCAGGGCCCTCATATTATTGGGAGGACCTTGATATGTGGTGGGAAGGGTCTGAAATAACACGGTGGTGTGACCGTGGCACGCAGTTTCAAGTGGCTTGAGTACATAGCAGCTCGGAGAGATATGATTTTCTGCTCGATGCCAAGCTCCGGAACTATATGACTGCAAAACGAAGGTTTCTCTGCACCAGTAAGACGTTCGAGGTGCATGTATACTGACAGCAAAATCTGGTTCGCAGAGTTTAACGCAAAGCAATCTTCTTCCGCATAGCTCGGAAACCCTTGTTGCAGTACAGCATGAACGAAGTCGAACCTTTTACCAATCCGTAGCCACGGCACTTTTGACAACAGCGACTTCTCTTCCTCTCGCAACAACAAGGCTTCCATCACTCAGCATCCGGCAGAGGCTCAGACTTCCGCTAGTGACCCAATCAGTGGGCAGGAAGTAGTGCCTGACCACCTTGGCTTCGACCGGCCCTTCTAAGTTCCCCCATATACAGACCCAGAAGGATGTGTCGAGGAAGATGAGTCTATCTGGGTCTAGCGTAGCAAGCGGTCTGAGCAATACTCCATTGATAGTAGAAGGCAGAGATCTGAGTTCAATGTTCGGGCAGGGCTCTTCAGCGTCAGAACGCAAGAATTCGGTGTACAGGACGTAGGCTTTCGGATGGCGATTTTTCTCAAGATCTGGCGTGGAAATGGTGATTATCAGTGGTTTCCGGTTCTGCGAAGTGATCATGTCCTCAATTGCTAGGCTCGTCTGGATCAGCGTAGTAAATGCGCTCTGTGAGGTGCTATTCCGCGAAAGGCTCGGTCTTGGCTCGCTTTGGTCAGGTGGAAAATCTGCATCGTCTTTTGGGTAAACCAGTGACCACTGGTGGAGTGTCTCTAGTGTCGACCAACTGTAGCCGTATATAGTTGTGGGGCTGATGGCAAGACCTTCGGTAGACCTGCACGGATGATTCAACCAGTTCACTGGGCCCACGGAAGGATGGGCTAGGACTCTTTGCTGCATTGGACGCTCTGCAATTTTACAGATCTGGGCGGAGCTTTCACCCGCTACAAGGAGATGTGAAGCGTCAAGGCTAAATAAGAGCTCGTTCAACGGCCCTAAAGCAGATTCAAGCTCTACCTCCAAGAGTGCTCGATAAGTCTTTAGTGGGGTCATACCAACCAAGGGTTTTTCCCCGGTAAGAACCAAAAGCTTCCCTTCGAGATTGGTATGGGCGAAGGATGTACCATCCTGTGAGCATGCAAGATGATCAATAAACATCTGCCCCCCGGAAGCGCTGATGACTTGCACTTTCTTGCAATCCATATCAATCAACTCGACCGTGCCTTCTTCGTCCCCAGTGAAAATCAAAGCATCATTTGACTCCACCGCCAAAGCTGTAATGGCCACCTGGGCGTCGGCGAAAGCTTCTGTGTTTGACAACAAGAGGACTGCGCAGCTGGCTTCTGTTTCCATGCCAAGAGCTCTTTCTTCCGTATCCGAAAGCCTACTTAAGATGTTGGGCTCCCACGCGTCGCAGAAGGAGCCTCGAAGATCGTAGAATCTGCGGCCGTTAGGGGCAAAGCATGGCGCAGTGACTATGTCTTCTGATGAGAGTTGATATACCATCGTGAAACTTCGGAAACTGTACAATCTGATCGTCCCATTCACATCACTTGTGGCAAAGACGGTGCCCTCAGGGCTGCATACAATCTCCGATGACGTTGTGTTGGTACTGACTACCTTTAGCTCCTCGTGGGTCTCTTCCATATGATGCCATTTGAACACCACACCATCTGTATATATGCCTAGCAAGTCGCCGCTTGTAGGATGCCAGCAGATTCTGTTAACTCCTGTCCAGGTCTTTTGCGGTACATTACTGGGCCCCACACGACATTTACATCTGCTGATAAGCTGTTCATCGTCCAACGACCAGATTGTGAGGGGGAAACCCCTGTAGGCCACGGCGAGCTCAGTCAGATCAGGATTGAAAGCTATGGCAGTCGGTGAGTTGAGGAATGCGCCGGGTATAGACACTTTCTCCTCCATGATGTTTGGTTTGAAGACTTCCCATGTGGATGCGATTGATTCTGCTTCCAGGCGGGACCGTAGTAGCTTTCGAGTGGATGCTATTATGATCATGGAATCATTGTCTGTGAATACCATGCATAGTGGTCGAATGCTGGCAATATTTGACAGAGTATAGAGACGCTGACCGGAGGTTGAATTCCAAATGATTGTCGTCATCATACCATAGACGGCAATGAATTCACCGGAATTGCTGAAACTCATCTTAAAGATATGCTAATGATGCACCAACCTTGAAAGTTCTTGAAAAGTCGTAGTGTTCCAAACGAAGACATATCCTGCCAACGTAGACACAGCTAGGTACTTGCCGTAGCAGAGTACTGCTAACGCTTTGTGGCTAGATCCGACAGATACTCTGGCAAGGCGGTCGTCCTATTCCGAGACCGTGATGCCGGTAACAGGTACCTGTAAACTCGACCGTTTCCCATATTGGTATACCATCGATCTGCTGGGGCAAAATGCTGAAATAATTCGATGTATGACGGTCGGATCCTGTAGCAGATGGATGCCGAATTTGCCGGATACTCTTAAGAGGTCGGTAGCCCAGCTTTCGAGAAGATTCATGTCGGATAGTCGATGGAGAAGAGAAATTCTTGAGGCATCAAGCTTTCTACGCTTCCTCAAGAAGGTGTCTAGATGGCGAGAAGCATAGACCATTACTTTAAGCTGGCCCAACATTGCCAGCGCCTGAATCAAAGTGCATGACTACCTCTGAAGAACCTAACCAAGATATCCATAGTCGGGTCCGAGGCGCTTGAGACATTGCTGAGATGGTAAGGCCACGACGTTGCTGCGTACTGATAGAAGTGTGGCATAGTATTTCTTCGTAATTTTGAGCGTATCGAGGTATCAAGGAACAGCGAAATGGTCTTTGTGAATATGGTTTCGTGCCCCACGCTAGGTTTAAGTGAGAAGGGGAGTCTCTCGGCCTTTCCTAGATACTCTCGAGCTGTCTGGTGTATCAAAGACACTTCTCCATTGTTGTCTGTTGTGACAGATTGCCCGCAGGTTTCGCAAATCATATGACCAAAGTCGAGTGGCTCAGAGTACTCCAGTGCCATGACAGACAGAAGCTCAAACTTCGTGAGCGGTCGCCTTGCGAACATTACCCAAGTCAAGATTATACGCGAGAGCTCCTTGTCGACTGTCCTGGTTAGGCGTGATATGTTCGCTTCCATCCGTTCATAAAGGGCGTTCATTCCAGAGGGAAGGGTCCGCAGTATGTCTTGGACCTCTTCTGGGCTGTGGCAGTGTCTAAGTTGCTTTGTTGCAAGGCCGACCCACAGAAAGCTTCCGTTGGCGCGCTCGACCACCTGGTTTACGCTGTTCTGTTTGATAGTGTCGCTCCCAAGCATATTTTGTGTTTCCAGTCCAGCGCAGAGGCAAATATCCGCCGTGTTGCCGTCAAGTGACAGGGCGGTCATTGGGCATGACCTTATTCTAGAAAAGGCACCTTGGATGGCCGGCAGGTCGCGGCTGGTGACAAATAATTTGATGGGAACTCGTAAGGTAGAAATCCCCGAAAGAACCTCGACGACGTCAAGGGGAGAATCAGATTCATCCAACGCATCAACGACCCAATATACAGGCCACGAGTAATTGTCGGGAGGCAAAGCAGATACGAATAACTTCTGTCAAATGACTTTTGCACTGACTCTGTCAAGGCGCAATCCGTTTTTGTAAAGACTGATCAGATTTTGTCGGTACGCAGGCAAATCATCCGCCAGCTGCGACGCAATGGACAAGAGCAGATTTTTGAGCGATCGCTTCGTAGTGTCCATGTACCTAAAGAAGTAGTAGACACAATGGCATCCTGATACCTCTAAGTGGCTAACTAAGAACGATGAGTGAATGGATTTGCCGCTTCCTGGGCGCGCATGCGCCCATATGATACTCGTTTGGTTGTCGGCCGTTGCCCACTCCCTGAACGCTGCGATCTCCAGCAGGCCACCGCAGGTTCCCGACCGCCACTGATTGAGCATTTCGACATAGTCTTCTTCTACTCGTCCAGGGTTAGCAGAGAGTTTGCCGACAATCCGTGCTTCTGTGTTTGACCTCAACTGGAGATTACGGGCCCCTTGAAAATCCAGAATCAGAGAAAAATACCAATGCTGTACGTCTAGAATCAGTCCATACGTGTATCATGATAATCTTTGACGAGACTTTGCAGAGCCGCCAGGGTCGACTTGTAGTTCGCGTCTTCAGGAGATGCGAACTTGCAGACGCCATGATGGTCCGCATGAAGCGGTCGAGAAATTTCTCCAGGATATCCGAGTATCGACGATGCCTTCTCGAGTACCAACTCAAAGCAAGTTGGAGATATGCAGACCATAACCGCGACAGAACACCCACGAAACTTTTGAATAATACACTTGTCTTAAGTGTCTCATACAAATTGAAGATTCGCAACTGAGGGGCGACATTCCGAAAATTTTCATTCAGATCTTCGAGCGCGGAAGAATTTTGGTTCAGCTCAGAGACATAAGATTTCTGCGAGTGACCAACAAATGACACTGACAAGATCCGATTAAGAGTGAGCGCCAAATTCGTTCCGCGATGTGGTGTAGCCAAGAATAATACCGCATGAACCTGCTTTATTAATTCAGTATAATCTGGGTTGCTTTGACCCAAGAGGTAAGCCTGCGTAGATTGCCTTAGCTCACGTGAATTCCATCTCATGGGAGCGGATCTTGACCTACCATTTTGAAGACAAGTCACCCATAGAATGCGTGACAAATATGATCGGAACCTGAAAGGATCAGCACATCTACCACAAGACAGGCTCAGAACATCGGACATCTCCAAGACGAGATTTCTGTGCATCTCCATCGTGTGCAAACTTCATGTCACAAAGTAAGGCCTTAGCGAAGTCGGTAATTTTAGACACCGAGTCGGGCCCAGTAGACGCGAAATGTGCCTCGTAGCCATACGTAAAGATCCTCGCACAGCTGAGCTCCAACTCAGCTGGAAGCCGTATCTTTGGCCAAAAGAGATCTGGGTCCTCATTTTTACACCATGTCTGGTAACTGGAGCCACCGAGCCCATGAATGAAGATGATGTCAGCAGAGCGAGACTCCAACGGCGTGAAGAGAACTGTCAGCCCCCGAGGATCGCTTCTCCGATCTCGTGATGGCTGTCGCGATCTTCGAGAAAAGACAGCAAGTCTTGGTTGTGATACCTCAGGCTGCGAGACGACGGCGGTGCGTCTTTCAGGAGCTGCGGAGGCAGAAGAGTTGATTTGGTACACATTGGGGTTTGGTGAGGCCGCAGTCTGCTCGGAGGCCTGCTTCGTGGCAAGTGATTCAGAGTTGTAATGTGGTAATCGTTGGCTATTGGGAGAAGCTGCGGTTATTGTTTGTCCGCCTTTGCAGCCAAGTAATCTCTTCAACAGAGCAATGGATCAGTCGCGACTAGAGCGGATTGGAGATCTCTTTCACCACCGCAGCGCAAGACCGTGTAACACTACCAATTGGCTGTGAAGAGCGATGAGACGAACTCACAATACGTCCTTGTAAACCATGCGCAACAAAGATCTCGGTTTACTCTTTCCTATTGCTGTCGTGAAGTCCGCATGACGACGCGCCCAGTGCGCGCGCCTGAGACTGGGTGATTTCTGGGCCGAATTGGTAGGTCGGTGGTGGTCAGATATTGCTATTGGCTAACTAGCTGTTGGATAGATTATGTGGTCGCTTGCAGAATTCATGCAGGTGTAGATCCTGTTAAAGCCCTCATCCATCATTGTTGCTGATGCGCAAAGCCTGATAGACTTGGCATGGGTATTGAGTGCGCTCATGGGGCTACCGGGAAGTACCTTAGACACAGCCTGTAGATCCTTCTCAGCGCCCGCTATTTTCGAGAGACGCCCACTGTGACAGGCTGATCTCGCCTCCTATTCACTCTGTATAATTCGCTCGCTGTACGGGCTTAGGGTTCGTATGGATGCTCAGGATGGGCTTCAGGCTGCCTGGTGCCAGGTCCAGGTCCTAGGTGCCTCGTAAGAGACTGATTGCGGACCCGGTCTGACAGCCTCCGGGAGGTCCTTGAGACGAGCCTTCGGTTGACAGCGTTACTAGCGTTGAACAGAACCTCTTGTGTCGAAGCCCGTACCTACTACATCTTAATTCTCACCCTCAACCCCGTCTCATAAATCCTAGCCAGGCCCACTGTCAGAGATCCCAACAGAATCACCGTCCCACCCCATATCTGCGCCGTCCTATACCCTCCACCATCATTCTCGATGAGCGCCCCCGCAATTGGCGGCCCTGTCAAAGTAGCGAACGCCAGTATCGAGCAAACCATGCCAAACCTCGTGCCAGTCTTACTCAGGTCCTTCGTCAACGACGCCAGTGCCCCAACGAAAATCCCCTGCACGGCAGCAGTGGCCAGCCCATACACGACAGCGAAGGCATAGCTTGCTGCTCGCGTAGTAACCGCCATCCAGCAATAGATCACCAGACCCAGAATCGCAGACAAGGGGACGAAAAGGTTGATGGGGCCACACCAACGGTCAGAGATGTAGCCGAGCAGGGGACGGATGGGGATGCCGACTGCGTTGCTTATGAGGAGTAGATTGATTGCTGCTAAGTCGCTGAAGCCGATGGTCTTGCGTGCAAAGGTGTTGAGCTGTAATCCGTCAAGTTGTCTTCTCCCAAGCTGGCTCATAAAGGGTGCCAAGACCTACGTAGAAGAAGCCAAAGTAGAGGGCCCAGAATATCAGGAACATACCAATTGCGAAGAGCACATATGGCGGCTCACGGAAGGCAGCCCATTCAATTATTGGTCCACCTTTTCGAGGTGGTAGACGCGGTCGGAGTAGTAAGTTGATAACAATGGCGAAGCAGAGTGCGACGAACCCAGCGCACCGGACTGCCCACGGGAAGCCTTCAAGGGAAGACGTGTGTCTTAGCAAGACAGTCGTGAAATTATGGACAGTCAGAAAACGGCGTACTTACCAACTTGGGGTATTAGATACTGAACAATAGCCGGAAACACCACACTCCCTGTCCCACCCCCAGCTGCCGCAATAGCCAATACCATGGTTTTTTTCCTGGCAAAATATGTTCCTACAACAGTCACGGCTGGCAGGTACATAACGCCCATCCCTATGCCGGTACAAATACCCTGTGCTAGGAAAATTTGCCAGTAAGTCTTCGCCAGACTTGTCATGAACGTGCCCAGCACACACATGGTGGTACCAGCAAGGACCGCATGACGAGCATAGCCGGCATCAGCAGAACGTCCAGAGAAGGCGCTGATGGCAAACGTCAAGAAGATTTGGACTGACCCCACCCATGAGATTTGTGAAGGAGGCAAGAGTAAAGTCTCGGTATAGTGCAATTGGTATACGCCGAATGAGGCTGCAAACCCCCATGTTAGACAGTTGACCAAATGCCCTACGAAGACTTGAGACCACGCACGAAGACCACCATCTGGAGGCGGTGCTGAGAGTAATGGCGCCTGCGCCTCTGCTTGGCCTTGCTCTAACGGCACGATAGCAGTCTGCAATTCCGTGCAATCCGTAGGCAAGTCTCCATCTTGCTCGTCACTTTGCACGTGTAATGCAGGACTTGAAGTGGCATTGAGCATGATGGCTGATCGTATATTGTAGTGATCTGGAGACTTGCAGAAGATGTGCTAAGAAGGTTGTCCGTACAAAAATACCTATCCTGTTGTCGGAAAACACGGCCGGCGGAGCGCTAAGTGCGGAGGTATGAAGTCATATTCAAGACAGGACGCAGCTAGAGAGATAGCAGAAAGGATATACGCAGTCCCTGTAGTGCTTAGTGTCTGGGTATCACTTGAGTCGGAGCATCTATACAAATTACCTTTCGCTAAAAGATCGCGACAAGCTGCAATATAAGGAGTGCTTGCCCATTCTTAGTAGGGAACCCACGATTACCTATCAGATCCTGCAGGGCGAAAAGCGCCATCATAACCATACCGCCAAACAGACATACCGTTACAAGATAGAGCGCATCGAACGTAGCAGAGGTCGCCGGGGCAAGAATCACTTGGTACCAGCCTTATTGGATGGACATTCAGGTCTCCATCGAACGGCTGATACCGGCTTGATATCTTGGCGACGATCCGCTTCTAGCCGAACCAGTGCCTTGGCATTGCAGCGACCGAAGAGTCAGTCTACTGTATACACGGGTGATGAGCTGGTACGCAATCACTACCTACACTCCGACTATCGAGACGAGTAATGGTAAACGCTTGAGTACATTTATTTTCCGACACTGTAATTGAGATCTATGCAGACGAGTCCGTGCAGGCATTGGCATACCAACGCCCCATCCCAAACCAAGGCCGTAATTCATAACAGCGTGAACGTCGTATCGTCGCCTGAGTACCTTCTCGCGACTCCAGGAAGTCATCAATCCACACCGCCCTCCACATCCTGCTTCTCGTCGCCCTTCTTCCTTGCAATCCCAACGACTCTCCATCTCCCCTCCTTCGCGCTCCACTGCATCAGCCCCTCCTTCACCATCCACTCCTTCAACCCCTCATCCTCCTCCTCCTCTTCAGCCAGCTGGCCTCTCTCCAGATGCCGAGCCACGTGCTCCATCCTGTCCTCCCACCCCTTCTTCCCCTCGAAGACGACCTCTTTCCCCTCCCTCTCTCCCTGCGCCAAGGGAGTGCGGCGACAAAACCCACACACAGTCCGTGGCGGCGGATCATGAAGCTCGATCCAGCAACGCAGTCGGATCTGCTCCAGCCGGAACTCGAAAGCCTCCTTGTCAGGTTTCGACGCCGAGTTGATGGGCCCGTGCATGCGGCGGACGTGCTGCGTGAAGAGGTCTTTGCGGTTGAACTCGTTGTAACCCTGCGCCGCTCCCTCATTCGAAAACGAGGACGCCGAGGAGGATTTTCGGCGCTGCGTCCTCGGCTGCGGGATGCAGCTGCCGATGTTGCATCGGTAGACGCCTGGCCGGAGATGCTGCGACGAGACGTGCCGTTTGTACTCATTCTTCGAGCCGAAGGTGGCCGGGCAGCCGTAGCGAGCGAATGCGCAGGTGAAAGGGCGGGTGTGGGCGGTGAGGACATGTTTGTTGAGGCTGGAGGTTGAGGGGCAGGTATGCGGGCAGAAGGTGCAGGGCTTCTGGTGGGCTAGGAGGGTCGGAGAGAAGGCGTTGGGTTGGATGGTCGGGTTCTTGTTGCTCGGTTGCTTGGCAATTTTGGCAGGTTTGGAGAGAGGATTGGAGGCTCGACGTGTAGAGTGTGGAAAGGCAAGAGCCTTTGTCGGCTTGCTTGGGCGAGACGAGCGGCGGGCGTGGCTGGGTTTGATTCGCTTTGACGGCTTGTAGTCGGAGCCGTCGTCGTCTTTAGGCTCGCCATCCAGCTCGATTGCTTCATCCTCTATATTGGCGGAGTGGACGGAGACACCGTTCCCTGAGAATCTATTGCGCTCCTCTTCCGAAGCCGGAAATATAGGGGCCGATTTTGGAACTGCGTAGCTGGTTTGAGCGCCGTAGTATGGTGCTTTCGCAGCTTCCTGGAACGCATGATCCGCCGAGAAATCCTCGGATTCACCTTCGGCATCATCGTCCACGTCATTCATGGCATTTACTTCTGCCTCTGGATTTCGGTATATGGCCGATGGGACGATGTATGCAAAGGAGGTAGAGCCTTCATAAGATAAATCTCCAGAGAAGCTGGAACTCGCTTCCACGTTCTGAGAAGGGTTGTGGCTAGATAGGTCAGGGGTCAGTGACGGTCGATGAGCAGCGGCTTCATGCTCCGGGTATGTCTCATTCGTGCAAGGACTCCAAACACTGCCGCTGGATAAGGATTCTCCGTCGAGTGCCATTTCCTCGTGCCTTGGCGAATTCCAAGGAGGACTTGGGTATTCAGCGGGCCTTTGCCAGGGATTCTCCAAGTGACTTCTTTGGTAGCCCTGCTCGACGACAGATTTCGACCATCTGGGATCTGTCGCTGGGCTCCATGACTGCGGATTGGCATAGAACGACGGATGATGATCATTATGCAAAAAGCGTTGCATGCTGGGATTGTTCCGATCGTCTGAACAATGGAATGCTAGATCCAGGCTGTGGTCAGAACAATCAGCACCTAGAGAGTACTGCGACACAAGGGTAGGCATTTGATTATCCATGTTGCCAGCGTGAGAGGCCAGTTGTGGAAGACTTTCGTACCCACTGCCAAAGGGAGTAGTATTTTCGAACATGAATGAGGGTCGTGAAGATTAGCGACAGCCAGTCTGCTCGACCCCAAGCTGTAGGGTCAAAGCTTCGCAAGGCAACTGCCAAGGACGTATTCAAGGCCTAGGATGGTCGAACAAGGCGATCCTGGAGGATATAGGAAGAAGACCGTGACAAGTAATCCCTCAAGACCGACTGGTAGCCCAGCAGTATATAACCGCTAGCTCTCACAAGGCAAGAGAAAGTTGAAGCTTGTCTATAGAGTTTAAACACAGAGTGACGTGCATCAGCTGGCATCGATGGTTTTCGAGGCGAAGTTGTGAAGGCTTCGTGCAGGGCAGAAAGAGACTATAAGACCAAGGAGTCAAAGAAGCCACACAAACGACCGACCGTTTTACATTCACTGGATGCTGTAACATAGAAAGAGCCGCACAGGGGTGGGGCAGTTGGTTGGTCTGCCGGCAAGCCTCCCTGGTCAAGTTTAGAAGATCGGTGCTTTAATGGGCGCAGGCCCCTGGCCCAGCGTCCAGCTCTCGGCGCTAGCAGGAAAGCCCACACAAAATTCGCGAGAGAATATGCCGTCTCAATCTCAACCCGCATCGAAAAGGATCGTATCACTCCCCTGCATCAAAGCCATCGTACTCTGGGGCTAGACTAGCTGGTCAGACACGAACCATGGTGGCTTGTCACGGGCTTAGAGATGCTGTCAATGGGGAGATGGTGCTTTCAACTCCATGAGCCAAATACGGAGAGGATCAAGGAAACGAAGCTAGTCATGTACGCCCCGTTTCTACGTGGTACCGCATCGCTGGGACGGCTAAGGTAGGCTGCGGCAGGGACGATAAATCCGTATCCACTGATAGCAGCCGGCTTCAGCCCCCAACTGCGCATGTAGTACAGGAATCGCATTTTGCCAACACGCTATCGTCTGTGCAAGGTCGAATAGGCGCGTACGGAAGGCATGGTAGGTTAACGATGTCCTGTATTGCGGCTGAGAAATCGTCTCGGATGACGCGCGCGAACTCCTGGGAACAGGACCTTGTCAATGGCTAGAACGTGCGTTGTTGGTCTGCCACGAAACCATAACGGCACAATTAACGTGCTTATCATAACTTTCCAGTAATGGAACACCAAGAGTTCTGGCTGTGGTGTATAAGGGTGGCTCTCCAGAGCGGTCCAGTCCGGTCAGGTCAAGCGTCCTCCACATGGAATGGGGAGGGGGCCGTGGTCATCCGCATATCGGAGGAAGATGAGGCTCTGCGTTATGCTTTATCGTACTCTCACCTGGATCAGGCAGATGCTGGGTTGGGAGACGTCCCCCCCCGGACTAAGCGCCTTGTTGCCTTCTTTCGCAGTCGCGCTCGTAGTATCGGCTTAGCGTGGCTTCCTCGCTAATACCTTCCAATGAGATGTGTAGCATAGAATATTATTGTTGGGAGTCTAAGCTCTGACTTATTAGGCCTTTGGGATCCTTGTCTCACCTTGATCAGAAGTTCGATACCTAAACGCCCACCTGGGGGGGGGGGCAGAGTACGTAGTTACTTCCTCTTGGCTTACTCCAGTTGGCTAAGAACGAGAAATCGAATTCTGCTCCCTTCCGTTGCGCTTGAAGGTCCGCCCCGTAAGTACATGCGTCTGTAGCAATGTCGTTCTTGGCCCTCACATGTGAAACTCCTCGTGTGGTACAGAGGACTTGTAGTGGAAAGTAAGCCGCATTCTGTGCTGTGCCATGTTCACTCTCGTCCTGGGGCCGATCGCCGCCACGCATTTCAGCTGAGCCTGGATGGCTTCTTCCGTTTGCGGTTCCTCGCATCAGACGGTCCCATCAACCCCGGGGAATTGGTCTTGGGGCCGACACCGTTTACAAAAGTCCCTTCCGCCATTGTACATTGTGTGCTCGTCAAAGAGCATGGCGCAGGGGCAGTGCAGTCCGCCCGCCCGGCCAAAGGGCGCTCGACTGCATCAAGAGGGACGCAAATGATGCATCGAGGCAGACTTAGCCATGGCATAACGCCATCAGACAGCGGACACTAAGACTGGGAAGCCTCGAGCCTATTTAGGCTTCGTCTTCGACTTACATGATCGGGCATGGGAATTGGAGGTGGTGGACCATTGGTGCGTGGTGAGGAAGGTTGCGCTTCGGGCGCAGCGCCGGGCGCCCCGTGGCTGTGCACATCTTGGGTCTTGATATCATCGACATCATGCACAAGCTTGAGGCATATCGTAGAGCGAATTGGAGATACCCTTAAGGCTTGGCCTACTCCCTATGACTGATTTACGTGGCTCGATGGGGCTACCTCTGGATCCAAAACGAGCGTCGAGAAGAGCAAGGAAGGCTTCTCGGGAGGCTGATGTTCGGGCTTCTGCTGCCCGTGGTCGGCATGGAGAGTGATGACGAAGTACATGGTCTTTGGCGTTGATGGAGTGGCTGCTGGATGATGTGAGATGTGGTGTAGGCCTTTCTCTCTCTAGGATAGGTACCTTGTAGAAGATAAATGTAGGTATGCAGTATAACGATCGGATTTGGAATACAATGCTACTTCACGTTGACAATCACAAAGGACAGTCGTCAGCGGGAAGCAGTACGAAGGCATGTCATTGGCATGAGTGTCCATGTTCAGGCTTGATGGGCATCCAAAATAAAGTGTGCAGAACGCCCATGACCTTCATCTGGTGCCATCGGGTTCATAGAACCCAGATTAGTAGCATGCTTCGCTATTGAGTAGGATAAGCTCGCAACATTTACACCTATCGGCCGTAATCCGAGCACAGGAATAAAGGAAAACAATGGCAAGTCCCAGGTGGTGGAGCTCTTTCCGCAGCCCCGAACCCAAAGCCAGCAGATTGTCCGCTATCGCTCGAATCCCTCGACTGCATGCTTGTGCTCCTGGATGTGTATCTCGCCTTCATCTGCTCCTTGCCCCTACCCAAATCTTCGTTCGGTCTAGCAGTCCGCGCAGCACTCGCAGCACTCGGCGCAACATTCACATCCTTCCTCGGCGACGCAGCAGCAGCAGAGGGCCGCGAGACTATACACGTCATTGAAGGTTAGCTTCCAATTTCTGCAGACAAGGTCATGCCTTCAAGTTGGGTGAGTGCAGTGGAGCATCTGAAATGTACTGTTGCTTCCGCCAGTGGCGCATACGCCGTCCAACGGAGCCAGGTATTGGGTAGAATGGATTGTCTGGGAGAAGGGAAACCCACCAAGCGGTCAAGCAGCCACGGTTTTTCTTCTGCTGGACGACGACTTGCTGAGGAGGTCCTTGTTGATATTGCATCTGTTGCTGTTAATCACCACCGTTAGCCATGTGCACCCAAGCTCGTATTTTTCCCAGATAACATCATCGGTCCCCACGTGCGCAGACCCAATAACGTACCGGAGGACCTTGTTGGTAGTATCCCTGCGGCTGCTGAGGGGGGTAACCGCCGTAGCTAGATGATTACAAGCATGTCAGCCAGATTCTTAGTGACAGGCCGGTGTGAGCACCAGCCAAAGAGCGACTGGTGCTCCCGGGTTTTTAGGAGGACGAACCTCTGCTGTGGGTACTGAGGCCCGCCCTGGTAGTATCCTTGATTCGACATCTTGCTAGTGATTCTAGGAGTTTGAAGGGAGAACGGCTGGTGGAAGTTGAGGTTCTTTCACATCGTCAGCTGAGCTGCAAGTTCAGCGACAAAGATCAAGCTTTGTTCGGGTCGGCTGCGGCGCTGGGCTTGGGAGATAACTTACAGGGCTTCTGATATTTGTCGCGTAGAGATGGTTTCTTTGAAGGTTTGCAAGATCTATCTAACAACACAGATACGTGGGGTGGGATTCTTTGTAGAATGCTGATTGAGAGTGATGTTGCGAGGGTGAGGAGGCGGAGCCACGATTCACTCCAAGAATGGTGGCGTCAACGACTGTGATTGGCTGAAGCATCCGGTCACGTGAAGATGTGCCGAAGCTGATACGAGTCTCAGTTATCACCAGTAGATCGTAGTCACTTGCTATTCTTACTTATATCCATCTATACACTACGAGAGTCGTGTAGGCATCATCGAGGACTCTGCTTCTTCACCTTACAGGTCGCACGAGACATCCCTGGGAACGCTGAGACACCCATCTGGTACAAGACACAAGATCCGACTCTCCTCTTGTGTACATCACACGCGCCAAGAGGAGAAAACACATATCCTCCGTACAGTATCCATACAGCATATTCGCTCGATGATTCCTCCACTGAAGCCAGTACACTTCTCAACAACCAAGAGACTGGATCCTCCACCGAACCTCGTACCATACCATACCTCAGCAGACAGAAGGAGAGGAAAGAAGAGGAAGAGATACATAGAAAGAGAGACTCGAAATGAATACACACAAATGTCAAGAACATTCAGGAAATGAAAAAGGGCTTTTAAAAGCCATCAACTGTGGATCATCCGCGGGGGACATGTCCCAGAGAGCAAAGTGCTCCCCAGGATCGTTTGCGCTGACATCGAGAGACAGATCGAGCAAGCCAGACGACACGCCAGCACGTGAGTCTGAGGATTGCGAGAGGTGCAACGACATGCTGTCGTACGCGGGAAGCTGAAGCGGGACGGGGAATGAGACCTGTGGCGCCATGTTTGACGCGCGATTACCGTTCGGGATGTTGATACATGGTGTTGCTTCATAAAGCGAACTACCAAGCAGCGGTTGAGTTGTTGCGTTCGCTTGCCTGTCGTCAAGGCTTTGGGGAAACGTTGGAAGACTGTCTTCCTCCGGCTCGTTGTCGTCGTACGGCGGCATATCTGGAGTGACGTACTCTTCAATCTCCGTCATCCACTCCTTAACGATCTCCATTGGAGGCCAATCACCACCTCCTTTACCGCCGCGGCTCTCTCCGGGCTTGATCTTGCCCCTGCCTCCTTTCTTCTTTGGGTTAAAGTGGACACGGCGAAGATGGGCAGCGGCGTTGTAGTACGCGTTGTATCTTTTCTTGGCGTTGCATTGCTTGCAATCTGCCAGAAATTTCTTGTTCGACGAGATGTCGACGCAGACGAAAGCCTTACGAATCTCGAGCGCGTGTGCTCGTTCGGTATGTCGGCGCAATTCATGCTCCCCACGGAAGCCATCTGGCTTGATATTGCACTGGGGGCATCTGATCTTCTCATGGTACGGGCGGACATAAGGCGCTTTAGCAATGGAAATTACTTCCTTCACCGAGCCGTCTGCTGATCGCGTGCGGATCACCTCGTGCCCTGAGGATGACGATTCTCGGGACATGGGGGCGCTGGTTATCGGCAGCTTTGGCGCCAACTTGCGGACGCCTGAAGAAGAAGACTCTTGGCTGAGGCAAGAGGATTCGGAAGACGCAGACTGATTAGTCTCGGTTGAGCTTGACCGCTTCATGACGGTATTTTGGGACGATGTCGACAATCGGACAGGAGGGACAAGCATCAGAGGGACTCCTTGATACTGCGAGAACCAAGGAGGGTCTGGCATGCCGCTGGTCTGAAATTGGAGAGGAGGGTTAGCTGTTTGAGATGGATCAAGATTCTGGTCGTCATCCTCAAAGAAAGGGTGGATGGGGTTGAGAGGAGAGTGATCGGCACTCAGGCTTGGCTCGGGCGCTGCACTAGACATGTGGGAGTCGATTTTCATCATAGAAACACCCCCACAGATCGAGCTGCTTTGGCGGCTGAGATTCACACTTGTTGCGGGGGTGGACTCGGTCAGGCTACCTGTGGTCGGCGTTACAGGTGATTCGGGCATTGTCGAGAACTGACCAAGCACAAGGGGTTGACGGGGTGAACTCGACTGATGGTGAGTAGTCCGCCGTGAATGGCTTCGGTAACCAGCCGCAGGCGACAATGAATCTGGGGCAATTGCAGTTCGCTTGACGAATTCGGCTGGATTCTCTATGGTACACTCGAGAACCATCTCGGGCTTAGAAAGACGGCGCGCCTTATAGGTATTGAACGGATCATCGGTGTTCCACTGGTATTCCCTCAGAGCATTATTGTCGTTTCGTCGGGTGATGGGAGTCGGGGGAATGACGCTGCTGCTACCGGTGAAGGGGCATGGTCCGTTAGGAGAGCTTATCGAGCGCTTCTTGACCGGAACCTGGGAGCTTAAGAGGGCAGCCTGTTGTCGATTGAGGCTGCGGGTCGTCGGATTGTCCTGCATAACCAAAGTCAGCCGGGAAGGGCCAGCCATACAAAGTCGACGGATTTACAGAATGACACCGGGCCATCCCTGCCTCCATTACTGGTACAGTCGCCATTCGCTGCTCCAATGTTAGATGCTTCGTATCGTAGATCTCGCTATTGATGGATTGGGTTGGGTCGATGGGGCCTGTAGCGGTAGTGGTAGCAGATCCCAGGGCGGAGGTGAGCTCGACGGTTCGCGCGGCCCATTGCCGTTCTCGTTCGCCTGTAGGGAGATGAGCTTTGTCCCTCATGAAGAACTCCCTCTCCATCTTCATAAGATTTAGGAGAGGGTCTTGGCTGGACAGGTCTGCCATTGCGGCTGATCTCTGTCGTAAGGCTGGCCGAAGGTATGCCTGGGGGATTGCTTCGTGACAGGCGACGAGCCCCGTGGCGGACGCTGTGGGGTGATAGTGCTCTCAGTCAGGAAGATATTCGTTATGCAGTCAGCAAAAGATCTAACTATCGAGAAATTGTAGACATGATGAGCATGGAAAGATTGGAAGGTGGTGGACGGGGAATGGGTAGGCATTTGAGCAGGCCAGTCCTCGAGGCTCTGTGGGTGTGGAGCAAGCGGAACCGGTGTATTGCACTACGAGTAGGGGTATGCTCGGGGCGTGGGATGGTAGAGATGGTAGAGAATCGGAACGGCTTTCCATCCTACAGGTTGACTGTTGGTGGGAGTTGCGGCATTTGATGGAGAAAAGTGAGGCTACGAATCATCGCGCACCGAAAGCCAAGCTGCGGGTGTGAAGCCCCGGCTTCTTCCTTGGCGCTGGAAGGGGCCCAGGTGACGACGCCGGGGCACTCTTTGGGAGCTTGGACTAGCTAAAGTACCCCCGTAGTACCACCCATAACGGGGCGCCGGGAGCGTCCTGCACTTGTGACTGTGAATCCGGAGACATTTTTGCCATCCCTTCAGATCCTGGACTGTCGTAGCCACGCTTACTCCATTCGTACATAACTCAATTGGGAACCATTGCGTCTAGCGGGGGCACTCACCATAGGTGCCACGTATGATCCGTCACGAAGGCAGTCGATGTACTCTATCACGCCTCGTTGCCTACCTCTTTCGCTTGCTTCCTGCATGTTGCCAAGTAGAATCGAGTATGGTTGTGCTACCACCTTGTCAGGGTCTGGGCTTTTCGTGATTGCATCCAGTCAATTGCCGCTCGGATGTACTCGAACCATGACCATTGAGTATGCCTCGACTTGGCTCACCCACACCAAGTATGCCGAATGCCCCATGTCAAAGCCTTTGAAAGGAGTTGGGTACTAGAAACAACCTGCCTGGGTTGCGGGATCCCATGGGTGTTGATATTAGTCAACATGAATAATGTCTAAAATCAGCAGTCAACAATGATAGATTTGAAGGTATGTAAACCGCGAAATGATAGACACACTTGTTTGTGCTACTCTTGATTGGCCTTTGCACGGATCATCCATTCTTGTCCAACACTTAGATAGACATGTGTGATACATCAGTACGAAAGACACTCTGCCGTGGTTCCTGGCCGCACTCAACCCTGGGGGCGCTGATAATTGAGGTGCCCTGAACCTAAGAAAGTAGATGGCAGAGTATATAACCCTAGATAGATAGGGAGCTAGCGCCTAACCTTAAGATTGAGCCGCATATTGTAGCCAAGATCTGTCTTCAAGCTCTAGGACAAACGACTCGGAAGCATCGAGACGCCATTGTTGATTTCAATTGACTGACCAGGTCCGGGCTGGTATGGCGACAGCGTCGATAGAGCCTTTTCTGAAAGGCGAGACCGGTCGCAATACGCGGGGACTGCTTCGACTGATCATCCTCTGCACAATAGCTGGTGCTGCTGTTGCCAGCCGGCTTTTCAGCGTGATAAGTATGTTCTCCCTCCACTTCATGCGAGGCGTTCCCAGTTCGGGCCATAGTTAATACCTTCCGATTACAGGATTCGAAAGCATCATTCATGAATGTCAGTCACCCTCTGCGCGCCTTAGAGGGCATATCCTCGCGGTCTTGGGAAAGGGCCATTGCGAAGGGCAGTCGATGCTAAAATAATTGGCAGTCGACCCTTGGTTCAACTTCCGAGCGACAAAGTACCTGATCCAGCATGGGTTCTACAGTTTTTGGGACTGGTTCGATGACCGTGAGTACCGGCGATCCCCCGGACGGGCCCTGTTGGGGCTTCAGGGAGTAAATCCCTATGTTGAGAGATGCTGACATGGTTGCTCTCTTCAGGAACATGGCACCCGCTTGGACGTGTCACTGGAGGAACCCTCTATCCCGGCTTGATGGTGACAAGCGGCGCCATCTACCACCTACTCCGCCTCCTATCCATGCCAGTGGATATCAGAAACATTTGTGTGCTTCTGGCACCAGCCTTCTCAGGGTTGACAGCGCTGGCATCTTACCTCATTACCTCAGAGATGAGCTCTTCCCCATCGGCTGGTCTCCTTGCGGCTGCCTTTATGGGCATCACGCCCGGCTACATTTCGCGATCCGTTGCTGGTAGCTATGACAATGAAGCCATTGCCATTTTCCTTCTAGTGTTTACATTCTATCTATGGATCAAGTCGGTCAAGGAAGGCTCTGCAATGTGGGCTGCGCTGACTGCGCTCTTCTACGGGTATATGGTCTCTGCATGGGGAGGCTATGTATTTATCACCAACTTGCTTCCATTGCACGCCTTCGTACTCATATGCATGGGGCGCTATAGCCCACGTCTGTACGTGAGCTACAGTACCTGGTTTGCTCTTGGAACGCTCGCAAGTATGCAAGTACCGTTTGTAGGATTTTTGCCAGTCAGAAGTAGTGAGCATATGTCAGCTTTGGGTATGTTGATCATGGCTATCTAGACTTGAGCTAAAAGCTGACGGTTCCAGGTGTCTTCGGCTTACTTCAATTGGTCGCATTCGTGGAGTATATCCGCCAGCAAGTACCCAACAAGCAATTTCAGACACTTTTACGAGCACTAATCCTCGTCGTCTTTGCCGTCTCGGTTGGCGGTCTGGTCCTTTTAACGGTTTCTGGCGTGATTGCACCATGGAGTGGTCGCTTCTACTCACTCTGGGACACCGGATATGCCAAGATACACATTCCCATTATTGCTTCTGTCTCCGAGCATCAGCCAACCGCTTGGCCAGCCTTTTTCTTCGACCTCAACTTGCTTATCTGGCTCTTCCCTGCCGGGGTCTACATGTGCTTTCAACAGTTGAGAGACGAGCATGTATTCGTCGTCATTTACGCTGTCCTCGCAAGTTACTTTGCAGGGGTTATGGTTCGACTGATGTTGACTCTTACGCCTGTCGTGTGCATCGCTGCAGCGCTTGCTCTATCTAGCATACTTGATACGTACCTTGTTGCCGAAGCTCCAACGCCACCTAACCAAGACAGTCAAGCTAACGGGCAGCCATCTGGTGATAGCACCAAAACCGTCGCCTCAGCAGTGCAAGACTCTCTCCGGTCAACGCGGAACCCCATCCTCGGCATTTACTCGTATATATCCAAAGCATCCATCTCATCCATCGTCACACTATACCTGCTCCTGTTTGTACTCCATTGCACCTGGGTCACCTCGAACGCGTACTCCTCTCCTTCTGTCGTACTGGCCAGCCGAATGCCTGATGGGAGTCAGCACATCATCGACGACTATCGTGAGGCCTACTACTGGCTGAGACAGAACACGCCCGAAAAAGCCAAGATCATGTCCTGGTGGGATTATGGCTACCAGATCGGTGGTATGGCCGATCGGCCTACCTTGGTCGACAACAACACCTGGAACAATACCCATATTGCCACGGTAGGAAAGGCGATGAGCTCGAGAGAAGAAGTGAGCTACCCTATCCTTCGTCAACACGACGTCGACTATGTGCTCGTGGTATTCGGGGCTCTCCTCGGTTATTCTGGAGATGACATTAACAAGTTCTTGTGGATGGTCCGCATCGCGGAGGGCATCTGGCCAGATGAGGTCAAAGAGCGTGACTACTTCACTGCTCGTGGCGAGTACAAAGTGGATGATGATGCCACACCAACAATGAAGAACAGTCTGATGTAAGTCGGCCAATTTGTGGCAACATGATGGATTGGAGCTGATTAGTCGCATAGGTACAAGATGTCTTACTACAACTACAACTCGTTGTTCCCAGCCGGGCAGGCACAGGATCGAGTTCGAGGGTGTCGTCTACCGGCGGAGGGGCCGCAACTCAGCACGCTGGAGGAAGCGTTCACCAGCGAGAATTGGATCATCAGAATCTACAAGGTCAAGGACCTTGACAACGTCGGTAGGGATCATGCCAGTGCGGTGGCCTTTGACAAGGGCAATAAGAAGAAAAAGACGGCGAAACGAAGAGGGGCTAGAGTATTGCGCACCGAGTAGGATCGCTTTGGCATGAGATGTATGATATGTTGTGATACTATAGATTGGGTACCTTTGGCGACGCTACTTTGATACATTCCAGGGGCCCTAAGGTAATGCAAATAGAAGCCAAGTTGTACGCTCTCTGTTGTTTCGGCAACGCTGTCAACATACTATGACCTGCCGTGAACAATAGTCGCAGTGAAAAGGAAATAAGATATACTAATGTTGCTTGGCATTCAATCTAGTAGAGTACTTGTCCTTTAGTCTGAGGGTTCCGGGCCGTCCATTGCCCCTTCCTCTCTCAAATTGAACGACGATAACCAAGCTTTCAACATTGCAAGCCTATCATCAAGCTATGAATTTACCTTGAAGAATAGAGCAAGCTCCAAGTGATGGCAGCGGTTCCTGCAATGACGGCAGGACAGCGCAACAGTAGCACAGGCACCGGACAAGAGCTGATTCGAGAGAGCGTGCGCACTACTGCTGGCCTACTGCCGATTGCTGCCCAACGACGCACATCATCAATCATGTCCTCCACAAATCGCCCATCCACGTGGCACTTTGTCCTTTCGGAGACACTCGCGCATATCGAATTGCGCTTTCGCTGATTGGACTGTCATTTGTGATCGCTTGTTGCTCCAAATCCGACGGCTCAGGAATCTGTGCTGTTGTCAAGTTTGTACTCTCATTGATGCGATTCGTCAAGTATAATCTGTGTGATCTCGTTTCTGATACTGTCATTCTCGATTGTGTAGGCTTTGATCTTCCATATTTGTCTCCCTGTTTCAGGGACAGGGTCCGTGTTCTATTACCGTACGCACAGGATCGAGGGCGTTCATGTTGGCTATCCCCAAGTCACCCAATGCTGTTGTACATTTATAACTCTGAGTGACTGGGAAGCTGCGTATATCCGTTGGTGAACACTTTTGCGCCAAGATTGGGCTTGCAGGAGGCAATGCCCACCTCTGTGTTCCTTTTAGTATGTGTTTGCTTCGAACAGTCGGACAGCCGCGGTACCGAAGGCCACGCAAGATCGACAACCCTACTGCCAGACATCAGATGCATGACTTGATGAACATGTTAGGACGATAATCGCAAACAATGTAATCACCGGACTGCTTATCTTGGATTCCTGGACACCGGGACGTCTCCACCATGCCATTCCATCGCGAGACCTTGGCTACGCCTGTGCGAGTCCGCCGAATCAAGGAGAAGGAGAAGGAAAGCCGTGGCTCTGCCTCCAGTGGTGGCAGCAAAAAGCAGAAAGGATCCGGTTCGAGCAACCGTTCGCCCCCGCAAGCTGACCGTTCCAGCCAGCTTTCGCTGTATAGTCAGCAAAACTTGACGTTGGATCAGCTACCAGCATTGCCAGCGTCGGGAACAGCATCGCCTGGCTCGGCGGCTTCACCGGTCCTTCGAGGGTCCACTTGTGCAACGACTCAAACAAGCGACCTAACGTCTGTGACATACCATCACACGCCCGCGGCTTTACAGCAGTACTTGCAAACGGACGACGAGCAACCCATCTTCAAGGCTACTTCCACGCCAGCAAACGACCAGGGACATACCACGAGACCCCATCTTGCCGCCAAACGACAGCAAATATACAGCCAGCCTTTAGACTCCAATACGACCACTCCATTAGCAACCAGTGTCAGAGAATACCCCGGGATACCGCACGGTCGTTCCGCGTCACCAAGCTTCTTCAACCAGCCCTTGGAGCTACACAGATCCTACTCCTCAATTACATCCTCTTCGAGATCCTCTTCGAGGACGGAGGATAATCGGTCCCATACAATATCTTCGCCGCCACTACCATCATCGTCTCCATCCGTCAGTCATCCTGTGTCTCTTCAAGGCTTTCCAGACCTAGAGCAGCCTCAGCCCCGGTATCACCAGGCATATCTCGCCAGTCCACCAGCATTTGCGCCAGCTGTACCCTTCAACAGCGTACCTGCTGATGAGCCCCATTTTATTCCAGCTTATCCCGGACTACACTACTACCCTATGAACCATCCTGCTGGCCATCCCATGGACCTGCATTCATTGCCTTCTCAGGCTATCCCTCCATACGCCAACTATAGTATCCCGCCGCACAACCCAGGCTTCTCCAATCCTTCGTACCCCATACCCAATAGGGAACACAGCTCGACAAGCTCCAGGATGAGTATGCCAACCGAGCCACTTCCGATGGGCCAACCGCTATCCGGAAATATGGAGAGAACCAATTCGCTAGATAGTCCAGGGCTGCCAAAGCAAGGCGGAGAAGATGACCCATTGGACCTCCTCCAGCGTATTCAGAGCGCCATACCTGATCTTCATCTCTTAGTCAACCGGTACCGGGAAACCTCGGGCCAGCTTGGCATGAGTGCAAACCTGATCAAGGAGACTGAGGCGCAAAAATCCGCAGCGCTAAAGCAGAAGGAATCTGACATTGAAAAGCTCGCTAAGGAGCTGGACGACGTCAAAAGCAAGTATTCCGCCGAAAGTAGTAAGTTGAGGTTCGAGATCTCTAATATGGAAGAGAAGCAAAAGGAGCTCCGGGATAATATAGTGGCAGAACAGAGGATCAAGGAAGAACTGCAGGCGAAGAACAAAACGTTGTCCACCGAGCTGGAGCGTATGCAGAACAACTTCGACAAGGAGAAATCCAGGATCCTTGGTGAGTCCGAAGATTGGAAGCGCAGAGCCTTACAGGACAAGCACGCCTTGGAGGAAGATATGCAGCGACAGAAGCAGCTAGCAGAAATGACTTTACAAGGCCGTCTGGCCGACCTCGGTAGAGTCCATGCACAGGAGAAGGAGTCTCTAAAGGCCAGTCTGGCCCGCCAGAAGAAGGACCTGGAGGCAGATCACTTCAATACGCAACAAGAGCTGGAAAAGGCTAGAGATGCTCGGAGGAAAGCGATAGAGGAAAGTCGCAAAAAGCACGCAGAGGACAGAGAGTCTTGGGAGAAGGAACGTGCTGTCCTTGGGAAAGGATCTGCGGAGCAAAGGAGTCTCCTCACTTCGCAGCATAATAAAGAAGTCGAGGCCATGCGTAGGACACAGGAGGCTTCTGAAGAGCGCATTCGCCAGCAAGTTCAAGACGACATGGCGAAGTTGCATGATCAGATTGGGACGCTGCAAGCTGGTTGGGACGCTGAGAAGGACAAGTTTGCTGGGTCAATGGCAGATCTCAAAGCTCAAGCGGCGCGGATGGACGAGGAGAACAAGAAGTTGCAGAGGATGGCGGACGCGTTCGGAGAGGTCACCGACCTAAGAAGTCGAGGAGATCCCTTCTAGTAAGTCGAACGCTGTTAACGGTTGATGCTCAAGTCTTTCCAGCGCGCCTCGTTTGCCTGTAAGTCTTTACTAGCACGTTTGGGATGGGCGGTATATGGCAGCATTTCAACGCTGACCGGAATCCCTTGCAGTCAAGATGCTTTCAAGCATCTCGAAAGACAAATCACCCATTTAGCTACGGAACACTTCAAGGATGATCCGAGAGCGTTTCCTGAGAAGACCGAGCGATCGATGCTGGCCGGTCTACCATCTTTTCTCGCCGAGCTGGAGTCCTCCGCGCACCTCCGAATGGCCTTCGTCGAGCACACCATCTCAAGGATCGTCACGCAGCGAATTTTTGAGCCCTTCCTGTTCGTTCTGAGCGGTCGTCTTCGACCTGCCGATGCGCTGTTCATTGAAATGTCGCAGGACTTGAAACGCAAATCGACAAGACGTGAAGCTCTATGGCGGCAACGGACCCTTCACGCGGCATATACTGCCTCGAGTGCGAAGCAGTCAATCAACAACATCGCCAGGTATATTATTGATGATATCGTCGATGCGATCAAGGACCTCGTCGACCGCACCAAATGGGAACACGTCTCAGCAGCGGTGCGACGCATTGTGAAGACCGCTGCAGAAACATGGAGATATGCGAGGCTAGAATCACCATTGATCATTGCCTCCATGAACAGCAACCAAATCGCCCAAGCTTGGGCTGGCGAGGGCTTTGAGCCTCTGCAATCAGGCAAGGAGGCTCTGCTGTCACTTTTTCCTCTTATCAAGCGCGAAGCTGCGTATGGCATTCATGAAGACGAATTCAAGCCGCTCGACGAGGGCTACGTTTACTCCCGTGGCCGTGTGCTTTGTGCCAACAACACAGTCCCGCGTACATACCAAGCAAGCACACAACCAGGCCATACAATCAGTCACGCCACGTCTCCTCGAACGGAAACTTTCACAAGTAAGGAACCAGATCCCCGTCAAGCTTCGCGACCGCAATCGCCGCTGGTGCCAGTGCCGCTACCCGCCGTGAATTTCCCCCAAGACCATCAATGGAGTCACTCGCCTCCGGCTGAAGGTCTTGAAAGAGAAGATACTCGTCTCGTCAACGAGGCTAGCCGAATCATAGGCCAAGGCCACGAGCCTATCATGCATCCAGTCGAGCAGGAGGGTGCTAGTAGAAGCTCGGCCATGTCAAGTCGCCACTCCAGCATGACTACGACGGCCAGCGACGAGAGCGCACATTCGGCCCGCAAAACGGCCAGCATCCAGGATCTAGGTTCATCGGAACGTCTAAACAGTACGACCAAGACGCAATGAGGAGGGCCTGGACACCGTCCTTTGAGGTTCAGCCCATGCAAGTATCACACACTGGCACAGGAGGCAACTGAATGTGCAGGAGGTTATCGTCTCAACAAAAGGTGGGGATGGTGAATTCAATACTCGGATGCGATATGGAAGATTCGCTGCGACAGGCGGAGGTGAAGCCGTGGAGACGGAGAGCTTGATGGGAGGACAGACAATTGGTCTTGAAGTGAAGTATTCATCGCAGCATCGACGCAGGGTGCGGACGATGGGGCCAAGGGTTGATGCATGGGTCGACTGCATGAGAAATACGAGTTGAGGACATGATGCAAGGGAAGGGAATCGATGCTAGCGTGAGGGGAGAATGTCCGATGTACTTGATTGGCCATGTATTCGTCGTCGCATCATAATCTCCTGTCAGAGATGGACCCGGAATCCGCCGCACGGGTGACAGTTGCAAGAGAAGCCGTGATAGGCCGACGTCCCACTATATTAATGCGCCCTGCAAGGATTGGCAGGAGTGGAAGAAGGAGCCTCGCTTGTGATGACTGATGACCGAGGGAGGAGTCAGCCTCAGCCGGGCGGTTCGGCCGCCAAACCAATCTGCCCTGCTTGGCGCTTGCCAGCTTGGCTGCTTCTGCCTGAGATTCCAGCGCAGGCGACCGCTACGAGTCCCCGCAACCATGGGCCACCCTCGGTTCTACCATCCAGATTACATCCGTCGACCACCCTTCATCCGTCGACCACCTTTCAACCTTTCAACCTTTCAACCTTTCAACCTTTCGTCATCCTGCCTCTCCATTCCCCGAAAGTGACGATGCGGTTGTATAGCATGCATGGCAGCGACCGATTGGCTTTCATCTGAATGCAATCTTTCCCCCAACGATTTCCTCCGTCGCTGCTTCAGCCCCACCACTAGTCCCTGTCGCTTCCCCAGTCCGAGTAACATATTTTACTGGACTGTGATATCTGTCACGAGATCAAGTACTGTTGCGCCAGCCTCGACCAGATCGGCGAGCTCACTCTTCAGTCGCTACATTCTCACCCGTCCTCGCAGTCATCGGTCACTTCAACCAACCTTCTCTGACGCAATTGCCGGAAGCAAAAGCGCTTGTCCTGTCAGGGATGTGTTTCATACTGCGGCGTTGATAGACTCGAACCCGACTTGTCGATCAGATTGTCCCTCCAACATCTCCGGTCTTGACTTTGACGTTGGGCTACGCCAGACCTTTGCTCAGTCGAAGAATCCATCGGGAGAATTCTCTCTTCGCTGCGCGCTGGCCGCTCCTCCCAAGAACTCACACAGATGTAGCCATGTCAGCTTTCAGATCCACCACACCCTCCGACCGTCAGCATTCCCAGCATTCCCGCGTCGCCGGCTTCAACGAGCACTCCCAGTACGACCCATTCTTCCCTTCCTCCGAAGACGATGAGCAGCTCGCCCGGTTCGCTGCAACAGAACTGTCGCCCAATCCACCAGATTACCGAGCATCAGTGTCCCCCGCTCTCTCCAGAGCCTCGATCGTACCTCCAGCCTCGCCATTAGATACCCACTTTGAATGTCTTCGACCACCGCAAAGCGCCCCAGCTGCCAACGGCGTCCACCATGCGCCAGCCCACCCACAAACCCTCCACGATCCTTTCAATCCTACTGTCAGTTATGATCTCCTGAGCCCGAACAACCAGTTCTCAGATAATGGCTATATTGGCTCGAGTGAGCATACGGGAAGCCCAGATTACGGCGATGACTTCTACCATTCCTTCGAGAATGACCTGGGCTTGGGTCTAGTCACAGGCTTCCCTGTCCCTCCTGAAGAAGAGACGCAAATTCATGATAGAGAAATGTCAGACCCGGTCAGCGCTGGCACTCGCAAGTCACAAGATACGAAGAAAAGGAAGACTTCGTCAGGCACAGCCACGCTATCGTCTCATCTCATGAGCCCAGTCCTGACCGACGCTGCGAGCCCGGGATCGGCAGACGGTTTCGGGACTCCGACCGCGGAGGAAAGGAACAGGCACTTGGAAGCCGAGACCAATGCCCGCCTCAACAGCGGCGAATTTACAAAGATCGAGGGGCATATGGGCTGGGTCCAGCGAACAACGCCGGCTTTGACGAGCAGCTCGAAAGGGAATGGTAGCTCGAGAGGGACAAGCCCGAACGGTTTCACACAGCCAGCAATCGCACGAGCTGCGAGTCCGAATATTCGTGTAGAGAGCTATACTAGGGGTGACTCACCTGCACGAGGGGCATGCTTGGTCCGAGCCGGCAGCAAGCGAAGTCGTGGCTCTTCACATCTAACAGTCGAAGAAGATGTCGACGATCTCGATTATGCTGGAGCGGAGGTTGTTCCAGAAGAACATCTTTCGCCGGTCAGCCCGGAGGTTCGTGGAAGACCCTTCGATGTGTCCGACAGAAATGGCCTAGATCCGCAGCAGAGGTTGCGAATCAGTACAGAAGAGGTTCCGAACTTCAAGGATCAAGAAGACGGCGCGCAAGCTGCACTTAAAAAGGCCGATGTCGAGGAGTGGCTGAGTCGGAGTGAAGGTGGTAGTGAGGTCGGAAGCGACGCGGCTCCCCTTCCCAACCCTCCAGAGATGGCAAGTTCTGGTAGGCGGCCGCGAGCAAAAACTGCTGGCGACAGTCTGTCACGCGCCAATCTGGAGAGCTTGACAACAGCCCGCGCACCGCCTCCGGACTTGCACATACCAGGCCCCGGAGTACTCATCAACGAAGACAGTGGGGAAGAAGACGAAGAGTTAAGCGGAACTGACGACAGCGGCGAAGGCAACGATCGACCAGAGTCTCCTCCGACTACCATGGAAGACATCACGGATGGTAGGCAGAGAGGTCCCGGCTTTTCTCTCCCTTACCCAGAGAAAGAACCTCCTCTGCTGTATCGCGCAAAGCTTTGGCAAGATCCACTTTACGACTCCACAGACCCAGGTGTGAAAGTTCAGCCCACGACTTCGAATGAAGCCATGTACAAATACGAACAATGCAGCCGAGAGATGGATACTCTATCAAGAGCTGCGACGTGGGGGACCCGTCGCGTGAGTGACAGCGATTTGGTTGGCCTTTTCCATAGGATGTCGCTCAGTACCAGAGCAGACGCAGGTGAAAAGGACAAAGCTACCAAACGTGGCACCTTTTTTGAGCAAGCGGCTGCGAAGATTCGCTCCAAAAGGAGGGCCAGTCTACTCAAGCACAAGGAAAGTGACTCACCTCGACCGGTGTCACGTCCATCCACCCTCGAGCATAGCAAACAAGACAGCTCAGGCAGCTTGGGTTTACCAGCTCCAATCCGGCGGATGTCCAGCTTGGGCAAACGACCAAAGTCTCCCCGTATCAATACTGGCAGCGCAGTGGCCGCGCTAACAAGCAGTGTTGCGTTTATGGGGGCTGGTGGTAGTCGTCCCGTGAGTGCAGCGGCGACTTCCACGCCAAGTTCCCCTTGGGCGTCGGCCAAGAACGTCGTCAGACGCTCTAGGAGCCCAAGTGACCTTCATGGCCCTGCAAGCCCCTCAACAAATCTGACCGAGCTGTGGACGAAGCAAGGTGGCCCGCCTATGCCAGGTTTGGCCGCACCTCAAAGAGAAGAGACAAAGTCTACTCAGGCAGAGCATTCGGAAGAAGCCGAAGAGGAAGATGAGGAAGCCGGGGACGACAAAGGGGTCACCATTGATTTGTCAATCCGCGCTGATCCTATCATACCGACGCTAGATGGATTCAAATCGAACGTTCGGCAGCTCAATCCTCGTTTGCCGACCTTCATGATCGAGCGGATCTCACAAGAACAGCTGCGCCGTTATAAGAAATTGGTGGATGTCAAGGTCAAGCATGCACAGGCAATCAGTATCGGAAAGTGTGGCTCAGGCAAACATTGTCCTGTCCTGGGAGGCGAACCCACCTATCTACCATCGAAGTCTAGTAGCAAGGAGCCGGAGTTGTCTCATACTGGATTTTCAATTGCAGGTCCAGGCCAATCTGATGACGATGCCAACGCACTGGCTGAGGGCATCGTTATGCCAGCGCAATTTCCTGACGGCGTGCCAATGCCGCCGGTCAAACGTCTGCCGGCTGAGTTCGAGTGCTCTTTATGCTTCAAGGTGAAGAAGTTTCACAAACCTTCGGACTGGTCGAAGCACGTTCATGAGGATGTGCAGCCATTTACGTGCACCTTCGTCAACTGCGCCGACCCGAAATCATTCAAGCGCAAGGCCGACTGGGTGAGACATGAGAATGAGCGCCACCGTCAGCTAGAATGGTGGTTGTGCAACTACAACGATTGCAATCATAAGTGTTACCGCAAAGACAACTTTGTCCAGCATTTGGTACGCGAGCATAAAATGCCCGAGCCGAAAATCAAGAGCGCAAAAACCAGCAAACCCGCGGTACGAGGCCCTTCCGCTCAGAAAGCCCGCAAACAGATGGAAGAACAAAACGAAGAGCTGCCCGAGGAAATTGACCAAGTGTGGAGGCTCGTAGAAGTGTGTCGACACGAGACGCAAAAGAACCCCATAGACGAAGCATGCAAGTTCTGCGGTAACGTTTGCAACAGCTGGAAGAAGCTGACTGTCCACCTCGCGAAGCATATGGAGCAAATCAGCATGCCCGTCCTCAGCATCGTCCAGAAGAAAGATGTTACCTCCGAGACCATCATTAGTCCAATCGAGCAGCGAAACTCCCAACAGCCAGCCCAGTCGCCGTCCACTTACAGCACCGTTTCTCAAGCTGCTCCGTCCTCCACGTCTTATTACGGTATGCCTGTGCCCAGTGGCTACACGCCGATGCAGTCGCCAGCCGCATACTTCTTCGCTGCCCCAAACCCCAACATTGCCGCCTTCCATCGCGGCGGCGCTAGCTATCCACCGCAAATGCCGTCTTCACAATCCAGCCCTGGCTTTCCTGCTCCCCAAGTGAATGCCAACCCCTACAACATGTCGTCTTTGCCCTCGTATGGCACTCCTACAACTCCCTCCTTCATTACCACCAACGACCCCCGCGCCTTCCCCCAATCCGATTCCCCCGAACAATTCTATCATAGCATGCGCAATGCACCCGCTACACAGCCACAGTCAGCGCCCTACTCCCAAGCTGGGCCCTTCCAGCCTCCCAACGCGTATCAGCAGCACGCAGGCTTTCAACAACAGCAGCAGCCACAGTTGTCAAACTCACTACAGACACCTACTTATGCATATGCTGGTAGTCCGCGCGTACCCTCTGGCTCACACGGCGCGCCGACGAGTGCGCCCATGCCGTATAATCCTGCGGGCGATCTGGGCTTTTCGCAGGCGTCAGGTATGGGTGGTGGGGGGATGTATCCAGGGCAGCAGGGGCAGGGGTATGGATATTAGCGGGTCTGACTATGGATGAAAATGTAGGAGGAACGAACATTTGTAGTATGATATTGACGGCTTTTGGGGAAAAAGGGTTCTAATTGTGTGACTACATAGATACACTCTCTCGAGGTAGTGAGAGGATTGGTGCTTATGTCAGTACAGTGTAAGACACTAATGATTTCTGTTCCTGCTTGCCATGCCAACGATATTCTGTTGATTGACCACGCCCAGATAGATGGATAATGTACATTAACTATGACCTTGATCGTTCAGCGCCGAGAAACTTCCCAGCTGGCCAAGACTTTGCCAAGACCTTCGCCAAAAGCTCACCAAGACTTCGACATCGATCTCATATTCGCCCAAGACACACCGAATATTCGGATTGAAGAAAAAGAATCGCCTCAACCAGGCGATCTAAGTCCTCTGAAAATCGTACAAGATGGTGATTCAGTACGGTCCGCGTGGTCAAGCTGTTTACTAATTGCCACAGCCTCAAAATGAGTACGCTCTACCTTCGCGCATCCATCGAATGCCTCGGACTCATTGCACACCACTGACCCACAACAGATACATCGAGCGCTGGCAGAAGCAACATGGCAAACGGTACATTCCTCCTCCATCCCCATCCCCTCCATCCTGCGACCCTCCTTCCCGGCCCC
>JAABUS010001811.1_pt1 | contig 43885 bp, 34 predicted proteins | sample 5560161 | NCBI WGS metagenome assembly JAABUS01 (sample SAMN10711885, study PRJNA513376) | rock metagenome | isolation source: Antarctica rocks | place: Antarctica: Victoria Land, Trio Nunatak nord | collected 2016-01-04
GCCGATGCCAGCCGCAGGCGAAACGGCCCACGTAAGGCGACTTCTCGTCGACCGATCACGGTGCGGCTTAGATGTCAGCCCTGCCCCACCGGCGGGTCCGATGCCCGCCGGCCCGGGAGAAGGGGATTAGTGGCAGCAGTGCCGCGAAACCCTCGGCAGGCGGATGTGGGGACGAAGACCAGGTCGGCCGGGCGGGCGCCTTCTCGTTCCAGGAGCAGAGGAGGACCCGCGTGGAGATCGTCGTCCGAAGCCGGCACACCGAGGTCGTGGACGGGTTCCGCGAGCACGCGGCCGACAAGCTGGCCAAGCTCGACCGGCTCGACCACAAGGTCCATCGGCTCGATGTCGAGCTCTCCCGTGAGCACAACCCGCGGCAGTCGGCCGCCAGCGAGCGGGTCGAGCTGACCCTGCACTCACGCGGGCCGGTCATCCGGGCGGAGGCGGCGGCCCCCGACCCGTACGCCGCCCTCGACCTGGCGGCCGCGAAGCTGCAGTCCCGGTTGCGGCGAGCCGCCGACCGCCGCCGGGTCCACCACGGCAGCCGCACCCCTGTCTCGGTCGCTGCGGCGCTCGCCCCGCTCGCCGGGTCGACGCCCGCAGGGCCGGCGACCCCGAGCGACACCCCGGAGCAGCCCGCCGACACGACCGACGGTGACGGTCCGCTCGTCGTACGGGAGAAGGTGCACCGCGCGGACGCGATGACCCTGGACCAGGCGCTGTTCGAGATGGAGCTGGTGGGCCACGATTTCTTCCTCTTCGCCGACGCCGCGACCGGACGGCCGAGCGTGGTCTACCGGCGCCGCGGCTACGCCTACGGCGTGATCCGCCTCGATCGTTGAGGAGTCGCGCTCCGACCTCGACCAGCGGGATCGGCATGCGATCATGGGGAGCTACGGACCGGCGTTCGGCAGGAGGTCTGGTGACCGAGGGTTCGGACCCGTCCCCCCCGGCGACCGGCGGGGAGCCGGTCCGGGTGCTCGTGGTCGACGACCACGCGTTGTTTCGCCGGGGCCTCGAGATGGTGCTGAACGCGGAGCCCGACATCGAGGTCGTCGCGCAGGCCAGCGACGGCACAGAGGCCCTCGCCAGGGCGATCGAGACGACGCCGGACATCGTGCTGATGGACGTCCGGATGCCCCGGCGCGGTGGCATCGACGCCTGTACGTCGATCAAGGAAGCGGTTCCGAGCGCCAAGATCATCATGTTGACGATCAGCGACGAGGAGGCCGACCTCTACGACGCGATCAAGGCCGGTGCGATGGGCTACCTGCTCAAGGAGATCTCCATCGAGGAGGTCGCCGGAGCGGTGCGCGCGGTGGCGGAGGGGCAGAGCCTGATCAGCCCGTCCATGGCCGCCAAGCTGCTCACCGAGTTCGCTTCCATGATCAGGCGAGACGAGCGGCAGCCGGTGCCCGGCCCGCGGCTGACCGACCGTGAGATGGGCGTGCTCCGCCTGGTCGCCAAGGGGCTCAACAACCGCGACATCGCCAAGGCGCTGTTCATCAGTGAGAACACCGTCAAGAACCACGTCCGCAACATCCTGGAGAAGCTGCAGCTGCACTCCCGGATGGAGGCCGTGGTCTACGCCGTACGCGAGAAGCTGCTCGAGATCACCTGAGCCGGCGCTCCCTCGACCCGTCCCGATCAGTGGTAACGGATGGGCGCCGGAGCGACCATGGGTACCGCGAAACCATGCACGGCACGTCGGTACCCGACGCCGGAGCCGTGAGCGGCCACATCGTCCACGTCGCCTGCGCCTACCATGGACCGAACCGAACGAATCGCGGCGGAGGCTCCCGGAGTGGTACTCGACAGGATTCTGCGGGCCGGCGAGGGCAAGATCCTGCGCCGGCTCAAGGCCATCGCCGACCAGGTCAACACCATCGAGAGCGACTTCGTCGACCTGACCGACGCCGAGCTGCGCGCGATGACCGACGAGTTCCGCGCCCGCCTGGCCGACGGCGAAACCCTCGACGACATCCAGGCCGAGGCTTTCGCCACGGTCCGCGAGGCGGCCAAGCGCACGCTCGGCCAGCGGCACTTCGACGTCCAGCTCATGGGCGGCGCGGCCCTGCACCTCGGCAACATCGCGGAGATGCGCACCGGTGAGGGCAAGACGCTGGTCGGCACGCTGCCGGCGTACCTCAACGGCCTCTCGGGTCAGGGCGTCCACGTGGTCACGGTCAACGACTACCTCGCCCGCCGCGACGCCGAGTGGATGGGCCGGGTGCACCGGTTCCTCGGCCTGAACGTGGGCGTGATCCTGGCCAACGAGACCCCCGAGCAGCGCCGGCCGAGCTACGCCTGCGACATCACCTACGGCACCAACAACGAGTTCGGCTTCGACTACCTGCGCGACAACATGGCCTGGAGCGCCGACGAGCTCGTGCAGCGTGGTCACAACTTCGCGATCGTCGACGAGGTCGACTCGATCCTCATCGACGAGGCGCGTACGCCGCTCATCATCAGCGGCCCTGCCGAGCAGAGCGCCAAGTGGTACAACGAGTTCGCCCGGATCACCCCCCGGCTCGTCCGCGACGACGACTACGAGGTCGAGGAGGGCAAGCGCACCGTCGCGATCATGGAGTCGGGCGTGGAGAAGGTCGAGGACTACCTCGGGATCGACAACCTCTACGAGGCCGTCAACACCCCGCTGGTGGGCTACCTCAACAACGCGCTGAAGGCCCAGGAGCTCTACAAGAAGGACAAGGACTACGTCGTCATGGACGGCGAGGTCCTCATCGTCGACGACTTCACCGGCCGCATCCTCTACGGCCGTCGCTACAACGAGGGCATGCACCAGGCCATCGAGGCCAAGGAAGGCGTCGCGATCAAGGACGAGAACCAGACGCTCGCCACGATCACCCTGCAGAACTACTTCCGGCTCTACGACAAGCTCGGCGGCATGACCGGTACGGCGATGACCGAAGCCGCCGAGTTCTCCCAGATCTACAAGCTCGGCGTCGTACCGATTCCGACCAACCGGCCGATGGTCCGCCGGGACGAGGCCGACGTCGTCTACAAGACCGAGGATGCGAAGTACACCTCGGTCGTCGACGACATCGCCGAGCGTTACGAGCGCGGCCAGCCGGTCCTGGTCGGAACGGTCAGTGTCGAGAAGTCAGAGCTGCTCTCCGACCTGCTCTCCAAGCGGGGCATCGCGCACGAGGTGCTCAACGCGAAGTTCCACGAGAGGGAGGCGCAGATTGTGGCCCAGGCGGGCCGCCGCAGCGCGGTCACCGTGGCAACGAACATGGCCGGTCGCGGCACCGACATCATGCTCGGCGGCAACCCGGAGTTCCTGGCGGCCGCCGAGCTGCGCAACCGCGGGCTGTCGCCGGTCGATGACCCGGATGACTACGAGGCGGCCTGGCCGGACGCGCTCGACAAGGCGCAGACCGCGGTCGAGGTCGAGCACGGCGAGGTGGTCGGTCTCGGTGGACTCTACGTGCTGGCCACCGAGCGGCACGAGTCGCGCCGCATCGACAACCAGCTGCGCGGGCGGTCCGGCCGGCAGGGGGACCCGGGGGAGTCGCGGTTCTACCTTTCGCTCGGCGACGACCTGATGCGGCTCTTCAACGCCAACGCCGTCGAGTCGATCATGGACCGGCTGAACATCCCGGAGGACGTGCCGATCGAGTCCAAGATCGTCACCCGGGCGATCCGGTCGGCGCAGACCCAGGTCGAGACGCAGAACTTCGAGATCCGCAAGAACGTGCTCAAGTACGACGAGGTGCTCAACAAGCAGCGCACCGTCATCTACGACGAGCGCCGCCGCGTCCTCGAGGGCGCCGACCTGCACGAGCAGGTGCGCCACATGATCGACGACGTCGTCGGTGCCTACGTCAGCGCCGCGACGAGCGAGGGCTACTCGGAGGACTGGGACCTCGAGCAGCTCTGGACCGCGCTGCGCACCCTGTATCCGGTCGCCGTGACCGCGGCCGAGCTCGACGAGCGAGCCGGCGGCGCCCTGTCCACCGAGTTCCTTGCGGAGGAACTCAAGGCCGACGCGCATGCGGCGTACGACCGGCGCGAGGAGTCCCTCGGCGCGGAGGTCACCCGCGAGCTCGAGCGCAGGGTGGTCCTCTCGGTGCTCGACCGCAAGTGGCGCGAGCACCTCTACGAGATGGACTACATGCAGGAGGGCATCGGGCTGCGCGCGATGGGCCAGCGCGACCCGCTGGTGGAGTACCAGCGCGAGGGCTTCGAGCTCTTCGCCGCCATGCTGGACGCGATCAAGGAGGAGTCCGTCGGCTTCCTCTTCAACCTCGAGGTCACGGCAGAACCGCCGGCCGAGGCCCAGCCGGCACCGGCGCTGCCGGTGGGCGTGGCCGCCGAGCCGGTGGCCTCGGGTGCGCCGGCCGCGTTTGTGACGGAGTCGAGCACCGAGGCCGAGCCGGTCGCCTCCGAGGAGCATCGCCAGGTCGCCGAGGTGCTCTCGCCCGGCCTGACTCCACCGCGGCGTCCGTCCCGGCTGCAGTACTCCGCTCCGACCGTCGACGGCGAGGGCGGCGTGACGCGCAGCGCAGGGCCGTCGTCGGCGACCGCGGTCGGGGAGGGGGCTCGCCCCGGTCAGGCCGTCGGGTCCGACACCCCGCGCAACGCGCCGTGCCCGTGCGGGTCGGGCAAGAAGTACAAGCGCTGCCACGGCGATCCCCGCAACCGCTGACCACCGCCACCATCAGCGCGCAACGGCCGCTGGCAGGGCCACCCCGCTACACCATCCGCATACTGGTGCACTGCCAGCGGCCGTCGAGCCCCTCGATGCGCAGCGCCAGCGCCCGGACGCGCCGGTCGCGTTCGATCAGCGCGCAGACCTCGGCCACGCCGTCCGCCGGCTCGCTGACGTGCAGCGAGCGGACGACGTCGGTCCGCGGACGGCTAGCGAAGACTGCTCGCTCCCGCGCCGCCCGTGTCGCGGCCCGCTGCAGGTCGTAGTAGACGCCCGCGGTCGTCCACCGGGCGAGCTGTGCCGCCGGCCGGTCACCGGACAAGACCTCGACGACCGCCTGCACCAGCCGACCTGCCCACGGCCGGGGTGCGGCCAGCGGGTGCGCAACCGGGTGCTCGGTAGGCGGTCCCGGATCTCCCGGACCGGGCGGAACCAGCCGCAGCAGGGTCGGTGCCTCGGGCACCGCCGGCACCCCGGAGGGCAGCGGAAAGGCCAGCGCGAGCGACCCCTCCGTGAGCGGAGCCGGCAGCGCCGCCGCTGCCTCGTCGTCGTACGGCGGTTCGAGCGCTCGGGCCGGTACCCGGCGAACCGCCAGTCGGACGAGAGGTCGGTCCGGTTGTTCTGTAGCGGTCATTCCAGGCTCCGATCCGCGGGCGTGGTGCCGGTCAGTGAGGTGGCAGCAGGCGCTGTCCGGGAAGCAACAGATCGGGGTCCGGTCCGATGACCTCGCGATTGAGGGCGTACCAGCGTGGCCACGCTGCGGCGATCTGGCCTTCGTTGGCGTGCGGACCGAGCGAACGGGCCGCGATCCGCCAGAGGCTGTCGCCGCGGTGTACGACGACCGCGGCGTCGGCCGGCGCTGTGCCCGACGGGGGCGTTGGTCGGGGTGCGGACAGCGGCGGCGTGGGCTGCGCCGGCAGGCTGGCCGGTCGGTCGAGGGAAGGAAGCCGCGGGGTCGGTGTCGCGGTGGCAGGAAGCAGCGTCGTGCCGCTCGTCACCGTGGGTCGGAGCTCCGGTACGGCGGCCAGCGCAGGCGCCGTGCTTGCCCCCACCGAGGCGGTCACCACCGTGAGCCCGAGGCCGGCCTCGAGGGCTCGGCGGAGGAGCGCAGGGGTGATCAGGTCGGCCAGGGCGTCGCACAGTCTGCCGGTGACGCCGGGCAGCCGCGCCAATCCGACCAGCAGGGCGGTCACCGCGAGGTAGAGCAGGCACAGCTGGGCGGCCAGCGCCGCCAGTACGGCGATCGTCTCGTCGACGGGAGCGCTGCTCAGCCACCGCATCAGCTCCTGCCGGTCGGGCGGCAGATCGCCCGGACGAGGCCCCGCCCAGGCCAGGACGGCCGCGCACCCTGCTGACAGCGCGGGCGCAACAAACCGTTTCACCGGTTGGCTGATACGCATGCGTTTGCCTCCGTTTGTCTGCGGTGGCAGTTCTAGTGGTGGATGCCGTCGCGGTCAACCACCCCTGTTGACGGCGGTAGGAGGCTGGGCACAACCGGACCGCGGGAGGGCACGGAATGCGCTGGGAGGCGCTCTTCGCCGACCTCGAGGGGCAGTTGGAAGCCGCCCAGGCGACCGAGCTGGCCGCCGAGGTCGGCGACCGTTCACGCGCCGAGGTCGGCCGGCTCCGGCTGACTGACCGGCTGCGCGGCGCCGTAGGTCAGCCGTTGGTCGTCCGCGTGGCGGGGGGCGCGGTGGTGAACGGCCGGCTGGCGACGACCGGCCCCGACTGGCTGCTCCTCATGGAAGGAAACGGGCGCGCGGCGGTCGTGCCGACCAGTGCCGTGACCTCGGTCACCGGGCTCGGCGCATTCGCTGCCGCGCCTGGCAGCGAGGGCCACGTCGCCGCGCGGCTCGACCTGCGATTCGCGCTTCGCGGGCTGGCCCGCGACCGGGCAGGGGTCACGGTGGTCCTCATCGACGGCACTGCGATGGTGGGAACGCTCGACCGGGTAGGCTCGGACTACGTCGAGCTGGCCGAGCACTCGCCGGGGGAGCCGCGTCGGGCGGCCGGCGTACGCGCGGTTCGTACCGTCCCGCTCATTGCAGTGGCGGTCCTACGATCCGAGTGAAGATCAGCCCCCAGTCGGCTCTGGTTCACCTCGACCGAAGGGGTGGGCGTCGACGAACCTGCGGGTGTCGGCGTATGCCCGCTGGATGTAGGCCTCGAGCTGCTCTCGCTCCACCCGCCACTGGCCCCGGCCACCGATCTTGATTGCCGGCAGCTCACCGGAGCGGACCAGCGCATAGGCCTGGGCGACGCTGATGTTGAGCATCTCCGCTACATCAGAGATCAGCAGAAAGCGCGCAGTCACGGCCGCTCTGACCCCCCTCGCTCGCGCCCGCTTACGCGGTCCTCAGTGTCCCCCGGTAGGACGTCCGTGGACCGAACGCCATGCACAACGGCGGCGGATCTGTGGAGAACCCCTCGGGCGCAGCGCCCCCGGTGGCATTGTCTCAGCACCGGCTGGCGCCGGCGGGGGTGGGAAAGGGAGGGTCGCGGTGTCCGACCTGCCCTCGCCGCGGGCGGCACGGCTGCGACCCCCCTCCTGGCTCGACCGGCGGCTGCTCCTCGGCCTGCTGCTGGTGCTCACCTCGGTCGTGGTGGGCGCGAGAGTGCTCGCCGGCGCGGACTCCTCGGTGCCCGTCTATGTCGCGACCCGCGACCTGGTGGCCGGGACGGCGCTGGCCGAAGGGGACCTGCGGGTGGCGAGGGTGCGGCTGTTCGGCACCGGCGACCGCTACGTCTCCGCCGCCGGCAGCGAGCCGGCCGGCTACGTGCTGCTGCGTGCGGTCGGGCGCGACGAGCTGCTGCCGCGGCTGGCGCTCACCGGTGCGGCGGCGGCGCTGCCGATCAGATTGGTGACCGTGCCGGTACGCCGCAACCATCTGCCTCCCGGGCTCGGCCACGGCCAGGCTGTCGACGTCTACCTCAGCCGCGGGACCAAGGACGCCCCTAGACCGCCGACCCTCGTGCTGGCCGGTGTGACGGTGGAGTCCGTCGCCGACCGTGGCGGGTCGCGCCTGGCCGCCGCCGAGGAGACCGGCGTCGTGCTGCGGGTGCCGGTCGCCAGCGTTCCCACCGTGGTCGCCGCGGCGCAAGGCGGCGCCATCGACCTGGTGCTGGTGCCGCGCGATGCCCGGTCGCCGGCCCCCGCACCGGCCTCCTCGTCGCCATGAGGATTCCGGTCCTGACCGCGGTCACCGATGCGCTGTGGGAGGCGGAGCTGGTGTCCGCCCTCGAGCGGGAGGACCTCGGGGTGACCGTCGTGCGGCGATGCGTCGACCTCGCCGATCTGCTGTCGACCGCCGCCTCCGGCACGGCGCGCGCGGTGCTGCTCTCCGCCGACCTGCGCCGGCTCGACCAGGACGCCTTGGCCCGGCTAACCGCCGCCGGCGTGGCTGTGGTCGGGCTCGTGCCACCGGGCGACGAGGACGCCGACCGGCGGCTACGTCAGCTCGGCGTAGCGGCCGTGCTCGCCGCCGACTCCGGCCCGACCTTGATCTCGACCGCGGTCGTAGAGGCGGTGAGCGTGGTGCACGAGGTGGTGACGGACGGTGGCGCCGCCCGTCACCAGTACGGCGACCCGCGGGCGGCCCTGCCGACCCTGCCGGAGCCGCCCCCACCCGGGGCGGCCGGCTTGTCGGATCGCCCGGCTGGCCGCGGCCGAGTCGTGGCTGTGTGGGGTCCAACCGGCGCTCCCGGGCGGACGACGGTCGCGGTCGGCCTCGCCGCCGAGCTCGCCCGGCTCGGCACCGCGACGCTGCTGGTGGACGCGGACGTCTACGGCGGCGTGGTGGCCCAGGTGGTTGGCCTGCTGGACGAGGCGCCCGGCCTTGCCGCCGCCGCCCGGCTGGCCAACGCCGGCAACCTCGACCTGCCCGGGCTGGCTCGGCTCGCTGCCGAGGTGAGCCCGGCACTGCTGGTGCTGACGGGGATCTCGCGGCCGGACCGTTGGCTCGAGCTGCGGCCGGCAGCGCTGGCGGTGGTGCTCGGCCTGGCGCGCAGCCTGGCCGCGGTCACGGTGGTCGACTGCGGCTTCTCCCTCGAGCAGGACGAGGAGCTCGCCTACGACACCACCGCGCCGCGTCGCAACGGCGCCACCCTCGCCGTCCTCGCCGATGCCGACACGGTCCTGGCAGTCGGGGCCGCCGACCCGGTCTCCCTTGCGCGGCTGGTGCGCGGGCTCGGGCAGCTCCGCGAGACGCTTCCGGACGTCGAGCCGCGGGTCGTGGTCAACCGGCTGCGCCGTGGCGCGGTTCAGGGGGACCCCGAGACCGAGGTACGGGCCGCCCTCGAGCGGTACGCCGGAATCTCCTCCGTCGAGTTCGTGCCCTATGACAGGGGCGGCGTGGACGCCGCGCTCGCCGGTGGCCGGCTGCTGGCCGAGGCGGCGCCGAAGTCGCCGGCGCGGCTCGCGCTGGCGCGCCTCGCCGGCGACCTGTCGGGCGCGCCGGCGGCGTCGCGCCGGAAGGGGCGGCGGCGCCGCGAGGCTTAGAGTGCCCGTCGTGGCGACGCGCGCGGGCACCGGCCGGGGGTCGTGAGCGTCCTCGGTCGCGGCGACCTGGCGCCCTCCCGCAGCCGCCGCCGACGCCCGAGCGGGCCGCTGCTGGGCCTGCTCGCGGTCGTCCTGCTCGCCGCCATCGCCGGCGGCGGCTACTTCCTGCTCTCCTCCGCCGGCGACGAGAGCGGAAAGGCCGGCTCGTCGTGCCCGCCGGCGACGCCGAGCGGTCGACCGGTGCGCGCGCTGACCCCGCCGGCGGTCCATCTGCGGGTCCTCAACGGCACCGGCCGCAACGGCCTCGCGAAGACGACGGGGTCGCTGCTGCGCGCGCGCGGCTTCCCGGTCGACGCCGTGGGCAACACCACCGGCCCGGTCACCGGCGCTCCGCTGGTCCGCTACGGCGTGGGCGGCCGGCCGGCCGCGGAGCTGGTCGCGCTGCAGCTGCCCTCGGCCGTCCTGGTCGCCGATGCTTCCGTGCGTGGGCGGGTCGACCTGGTGCTGGGATCGGCGTTCACCCGGCTGCGTACGCCGGCCGAGGTGGCGGCCGCCACCCGCGCCCGCAGCAGCCGGCCGGCGACGTCTCCGCGCCCCTCGCCCAGCTGTCGGTGAGGGCGGCCGGCCGGCACCCGCTGGCTAGCATGGAACCAGCCGAGGAGGGGGTGGCGAACGTGGAACCTCCGCGGTGGGAGCGGCTGAGCTCGCTGGACGTCTCCTTCCTCTACCTCGAGGGGCCCACGACCGCCATGCACGTCGGCGGGGTGGCCACCTTTGCCCCGCCGACGACCGGCTTCGACGTCGACCGGCTGGTCCGGCGGATCTCGGCGCGGATCGCCACGGTGCCGCGCTACCGGCAGAAGGTGCGCTTCGTCCCCGGCCACCTGGCCAACCCGGTCTGGGTCGACGACCCGGACTTCGACCTCGGCTACCACGTCCGGCGCAGCGCGCTACCGCGTCCGGGCACCGATGCGCAGCTGCGCGAGCTGGTCGGCCGGATCCAGGGCCGCCCGCTCGACCGCAGCCGCCCGCTGTGGGAGCTCTACGTCGTAGAGGGGCTCGCGGACGGCCGGTTCGCCATCGTGACCAAGACCCATCACGCGATGGTTGACGGCATCAGCGCGGTCGACATCGGCCAGCTGATCCTCGACTCCACTCCCGAACCGCGCGAGTCGGCGCCCATCGCGTGGACGCCGGCGCCCGAGCCGTCCTCGGTCGAGCTGCTCGCCGACGCCGTCGCCGACCTGGTCGCCACCCCGACCGACCTGGTGAAAACCGCTCGTACCGCGCTCGACGACGCACGGCGTACCGCCGAGGGACTGCTCGCCGGGGCCGGCGGCTTCCTCGCCGCGGTGCGGACGGCGACCCGGTTGGCTCCGGAGAGCCCGCTCAACGTCGACATCGGCAGCTCACGCCGCTACGGCACCGCCCGCACCGAGCTCGACGACTACAAGCGGGTGCGCAAGGCGCACGGCGGCACCGTCAACGACGTGGTGCTGGCGACCGTCAGCGGCGCACTGCGCCAGTGGCTGCTGACGCGCGGCGAGCCGGTGCCGGCGACCACCACGGTGCGGGCGCTGGTGCCGGTCAGCGTCCGCGGCGAGGACTCCGCAGCTGCGCTGGGCAACCGCATCTCGGCGTACCTGGTCGACCTGCCGGTCGGTGAGCCGGAGCCCCTGCAGCGCCTGGCCACCGTGAGCGCCGCGATGCGGGCTCACAAGGAGGCGGGGCAGTCCGTCGGCGCGGAGGCGCTGGTCGCCCTGTCCGGCTTCGCGCCACCCACGCTCCACGCACTCGGCGCGCGGGTCGTGTCGACGTACAGCCGGCGGCTGTTCAACCTGGTCGTGACCAACGTTCCGGGGCCGCAGTTCCCGCTCTACGCCGACGGCGCGCAGATGTGTGCCGCGTTCCCGGTGGTGCCGCTGGTCAAGGGGCAGGCGGTCAGCATCGGGCTGACGTCGTACGACGGCGGGGTGTTCTACGGGCTCAACGCCGACCGCGACGCGATGCCCGACGTCCAGGTGCTGTGCGACCTGCTGCCCGAGGCGGTCGCCGAGCTGGTCGAGACGGTCTGAGCGCCCGGTGCGGGTCTATCTGCCCTCGACGCTGCCGCTGCTCGCGGCCGCGGTCGCAGCGGGGGAGATCGGGCCGCCCCCGCTGGCGGCCTGCGCGGTGACGCCGGCGCTGCGTGAGTGGTACGTCGAGGGCGACGCGGAGGAGCTGGAGTACGTCGCCCTGACCGCGGCCGCCGCCGGTTCGTTGCGACTGCTGGCGTACGACGAGAGCGCACCGCGGCGCCGGGTGGTGGTCGCGGTCGATGTCGCCGACTCGCCGTCCGGCCCGCCGCGGGTGAACGGGCCGCGGTGACCGTCTCTGTCGGCGTGCCGCTGGCCGAGGTGGCGGCCGCGCACGTGGACGACCCGGCCGCGACCGCGGCGGTCGAGGCGGCGGTGCGGGCGCTGGCGGGCGCGGATGCCGGCGACGGGGACGCCCAGTTCCTGCTCGCCGAGGCCGATGCCCACGAGCTGCAGTGGCACGCGCCCGCGGAGATCAGGGAGCTCACGGAAGGAGGTCCGCCGGCGCGGCGATAGGACGATGACGCGTTAGACACGACTAGCGCGAGCTGCCGACAGCGACGGTGACTGTTCGTCCGTCTCGCTCGCCAAGCACCAAGAACCGTGCCGCACGAGGTCTTATCGCAACCGCCGCTGGCAGTCCATCGCCGGCCAGCGCTTTCCTCGCAATGACAGCGGCAGCCGCCGGCTGTACTCGGATGTGGTAGCCACGACGGCAATCTGTTGCGAAGCGGATGTAGAACAAGCCCTCGGCAGAAGCGTAAGGTGCGGGCATTCGGCCCCGGCCGGACACGTCATACAGAACAGCACCGGCGGCGGCCTCAGTGAGAACTGTGCCACAGACAACAGTTGGCGGAGCAGCATTGGTGTCTGGTCCGAACTTGTTGGCCGGCGCCGCACGTTGGCAGCCGGCCAATGCGGGCAAGAGTGCCAACGTCGAAATGGCAAGCGCCCATGAAACCCTCTGTGGTTGACGGGTCGCCGACCTAATCACAACTCTTCCAGACGTCGTGCCAGGCGTGCACGCCATCAAACTCTGAGTCTTGCACGACGCGATTCCAGTAGATGATGCTGGTAGTGGTGAGCCTCGATGCAGGCACCAGGTCGTAGTGCCTCCCACCGGGTGTAGATACCGTTGACGCTCAAGTGCGAGGCGGCGGTGCCTGCCCTGTAGGAGGCGACCGCTGTTCCAGCCGCCAAGCCCGACCCAAGTGGCGTAACCCGAGTTCGATACGGCGCAGGGAGCGCCGTCGAAGCCAGCCTGGTGCCATCTCGGTTCGCCTGAACGTAGGTGGCAGTACCGGAACTCATTCCACCGCCCCACCTGTGGTTGTCGAAACTACCCAAGGCGCGCTGACCCGTGACGCACATCCCTTCAGCCGCTCCACCTCGCCAGTGGGAAAAGCTGGTGATCCAGTCTTGCAACTCTGCGGGGTCAGTCGGACGGGCGGGAAGCCCGTACGTCCGCAACTCCTGCTCGTTGCCGTTGAGGGGCGTCCAACCCGGAGGTGGGACCACCTCTGTCACGTCTGACCCGTCGAAGTCGTAGTGGTAGGTCCGGCCGAGACCGTCGCCGGGTGCCGGCGGTTGCTCTCTGCCGTCGGGCAACAGCGCCATGACCCGTGTCAGCGGAAGGGGCCGGACGCAATCGGGGTTGGCCGCGACCCCCCGGGAGCAGCGCCGGCGCGGGTCGAGGCTCGTTGCACGGCTACGTCGGATGTCACCAAGATTAGGCCGACCATGAGGGCCGTTGCGACTACCGGGACCGTCCAGGGGAAATGACGCATCACTCCTCCGCTCTTGGCAGGACGGTCGGCGGCCGCCCCACGGGGAGCGGCTGCCACGGCTCACTCCCCTCCGTGAGAAGCGGAGCACATGTCCGCGGGCTGAGGCAAGGGGCTTTCCAGCAACGAGCTGGTACCGAAACCGAGGCCCCGACTGGTGCTCGATGGCGAGGTCCCGCGCTGCCCTGGTAAGCGCCTTACGGAGATCAGGGAGCTGACGGAAGCAGGTCCGCCGGCGCCGGGGCGGGCGCGATGATGCGGGTGGCGCCGAGGTAGCCCGCGGCGTAGATCCGCTGCACCGACACGAAGGCGCCGGTGTGCGGCGCGGCCACCATGTACCCGCCGCCCAGGTAGATCGCCACGTGATGGATCGTCCCCGGGTCCGATGTGTTGCTGGCCCAGAACATCAGGTCGCCGGGCAGCAGGTCCGCGGTGTCGGGGTGACTGCCGGCGTACCACTGCTCGCGCGAGGTTCGCGGCAGGGCGACCTTGGCGGCGGCGAAGGCGTGCTGGGTGAAGCCGGAGCAGTCGAAGGAGTCGGGGCCGACCGCTCCCCACTGGTAGGGCTTGCCGATCTGCGCCTCGGCGTCCAGCAGCATCGCCGCGATCTGCGGGGAAAGCTGGTCCGGGGGGGTGCCGAAGGCCACGGCCTTGCCGCCGTTGCGGACCTGCTCGTTGTGCAGCAGCGCCGCCAGCTGGGCGGCGGCCTCACGCTCGGCCTTCAGTTGGGCCGCGAGCAGGTCCCGTACGGCGGCGCCCGCGGAGTCGAGGAGCCGCTGGGCGGCCGCCAGCTGCGTCTTCACCGACTGCGCGGCTACCCCGGCCTGGTTGCGCAGCTGGTTCTGTCGGACGGCGGCGTCGGCGAGCGCCTGCTCGGCACCTTGGGCGGCCTCCGCCGCGACCGTCGCCTGGACCACCTGGGCGGTGTCGTCCGCCACCACCGACTGGGCTCCGTGGAAGCGGCTGAACACGTCGGTGACGTTGTCGCCACCCACGATCGCGGCGGCGAGACCGCCGGCTCCACCGCTCATGTACAGCGACCGGATCCGGTCGGTCGCCGCGTCGTCGCGGGCCTGGGCGAAGGCGAGTGCGGCGTTGAGCGCCTCCTGGGCCCGCCGGTGCTGCTCGGCCGCCTGCCGGTAGCGGGCCTGAACCTCGTTGTAGTGCTCGATCGCCTGCTCGGTGCGCACCTGCAGCGCCTGGACCTGCAGCGCCAGGGCGGCCGCCTGGCGCTGGGCCACCGCGAGCGGCGACATGTCCACGACCGGCCCAGGCGTGGTGGGCGGCAGCGGGAGCGGCGATGGTGCGACCGCCGGCGGGGGCGACGGCGAGGGGGAGGGGTCAGCGAGCGCGGGAGCGGAGGTCAGGCCGACCGTGACGGCCGCGACGGCGCCCAGGATCAAGCGCGCGCTGGCACGTCGGAGCATGGGCGGTTTCCTCCAGGTGGTGGGGCCCTACGTTATTGCCTGCTTCGGCATTCGGGCTATGGGGTTGAGCGGATGGCCGATGGGCCGTTCAGCCCTATTTGAGGTCCGGCCTCCCCTCCCCTCGGCGCCGGCCGCGCGCTAGGCGTGACAACATCTGCCTCGGCGCCGGCGACGCCAGCCGGGCCGAGCCGACCCGCTGGGGAGCTGACCATGGATGCCGTCGCCGCCGTACCTGTCCCGGTCAACGAACCGGTCCGCTCCTACGCTCCCGGCAGCCGCGAGCGGGTGAGCGTGGAGTCCCGGCTCAAGGAGATGGCCGCCGAGCCGGTCGAGCTGACGCAGACCATCGGCGGCCGGGCGCGGATGGGCGGCGGCGAGCGGATCGACGTCGTTGCGCCGCACCGGCACCAGACGGTGCTCGGGACCCTGGGCAGCTCGACGTCCGCGGACGTGCAGGCAGCGATCGACGCTGCGGCCGCTGCTGCTCCGGGCTGGCGCGCCATGTCGTTCGAGGACCGGGCGGCGGTCTTCCTCAAGGCGGCCGACCTGCTCGCCGGCCCGTGGCGAGACACCGTCAACGCCGCCACCATGCTCGGCCAGAGCAAGACCATCCACCAGGCCGAGATCGACGCCGCCTGCGAGCTGATCGACTTCTGGCGGTTCAACGTCGCCTTCGCCCGCCGGGTGCTGGCCGACCAGCCGATGTCCTCGGCCGGCGTGTGGAACCGGATGGACCACCGCCCGCTCGAGGGCTTCGTGCTTGCGGTCACGCCGTTCAACTTCACCTCGATCGCCGGCAACCTGCCGACCGCCCCGGCGCTGATGGGCAACGTGGTGATCTGGAAGCCGGCCACCACCCAGCAGCTGTCCGCGCACTACCTGATGCGGGTGCTGGAGGAGGCGGGGCTGCCAGCCGGGGTCATCAACCTGCTCACCGGGCACGGCAAGCCGATCTCCGAGGTGGCGCTGGGCTCGCCCGAGCTGGCGGGCATCCACTTCACCGGCTCGACGCCGGTCTTCCAACACCTGTGGCGCACGGTGGGCACCAACATCGACCGCTACCGCGGCTACCCGCGGCTGGTGGGCGAGACCGGCGGCAAGGACTTCGTCATCGCCCACCCCTCCGCCGACCCCGCCGCACTCAGGACCGCGCTGGTCCGTGGGGCGTTCGAGTACCAGGGCCAGAAGTGCTCGGCCGCCTCCCGCGCCTATGTGCCCCGCTCGATCTGGACCGGCCTTCGCGACGACCTGCTGGGTGACGTCGAGGGTCTGCCGATGGGCGACGTCACCGACTTCTCCAACTTCATGGGCGCTGTGATCGACGACCGGTCCTTCGCCCAGCTCGCCGGCGTACTCGACACGGCGAAGACCGACGACTCGGTGCAGGTGCTGGTGGGCGGCGAGGCCGACGACCGCGAGGGCTACTTCATCACCCCGACGATCCTGGAAGGCAAGGACCCCTCGCACGACATCTTCGTGCAGGAGTACTTCGGTCCGATCCTGAGCCTGCACGTCTACGACGACGACGCGTACGACGACGTGGTGGCCCAGGCGGCCGACGTGTCGCCGTACGCCCTGACCGGCTCGATCTTCGCCCAGGACCGGGCAGCGATCGCGGCCGCCACCGAGACGCTCCGGTTCTCGGCCGGCAACTTCTACATCAACGACAAGCCGACCGGCGCGGTGGTCGGCCAGCAGCCCTTCGGGGGCGCGCGGGCCAGCGGGACCAACGACAAGGCCGGCTCGATCCTCAACCTGCTGCGATGGGTCTCGCCGCGGACGATCAAGGAGACGTTCGTGCCGCCGACGGACTACCGCTACCCCTTCATGGGCTGAGCTGCGATGAGCACCGGCGAGTCGATCGACGCGGCGCTGACCGCGACGGGTCACGGCACGGGGGAGAGCCGGTCCTTCGGCGAGGAGGGCCGCCGGCTCTGCTACGGCTCCTACCTGCGGCTGCCCGAGCTGCTCGCCCAGCAGGTCCCGGAGTCCGAACCGCCGGCGCACGACGAGCTGCTGTTCATCACCATCCACCAGGTCTACGAGCTGTGGTTCCAGCTGCTGCTGCACGAGCTGACCTCCGCTCGCGAGGCGATGTTCGCCGGCGACGTCTGGACCGCGCGGCACCTGCTCGCGCGCGGGCACGTCATCGAGCACGTGCTCACCGCGCAGATCCCGGTGCTCGAGACCATGACGCCGCAGGACTTCCTCGCCTTCCGGGAGAAGCTGGCGCCGGCCAGCGGCTTCCAGTCGGTGCAGTTCCGCGAGATCGAGTTCCTCTCCGGCGCGAAGGATCCCCGCTACTTCGACCGGCTCGCCGACGCCACGGCCGAGGAGCGGTCCCGGCTGACCCGGCGGCTGGCGGAGCCGACGCTCTGGGACGGCTTCCTCGCTGCGCTGGCCGGGCGCGGGCTGCCGGCCTACGACGAAGCTGGGCTGCGGGCATCGCTGCTGGCGATCGCCGGCGAGCGGGCGCGCCACGGCGACCTGTGGGACCTGTCCGAGGCGCTGCTCGAGCATGACGAGCGGGCCGCCCAGTGGCGGGCCCGGCATGTGTCCATGGTGGAGCGCATGATCGGCACCAAGTCGGGCACCGGCGGCTCCACCGGTGCGCCGTACCTGCGCAGCCGGCTGGGCCTGCGCTACTACCCGCTGCTGTGGGAGCTGCGCACCTGGCTGTGAACTAGGCCCGGAGTTGAGCGGCCCGGTGACGGAAGCTGCACACATCCGACCGGCGGCCCGCTGATCTCACGCGGCGCTGGGTCGGGCCGGGGGTCGAGTCGCCGCGAGACGTGTGCAGTTTCAGTCACGCCAGCCCTGGCGAGCGTCAGCGGCCGGTCTTGTCCTTGAGCTCCTCGATCTTCTGTGAGGCCTCGGCCTTGGTCAGGTCGTCGGGCGCCTCGTCGCCGGCCTCTCGGGCCAGCGTCTGCAGGTAGGACTCCTGCGGTCCGGTCATCGGCTCGTCGCCGGTGACCCAGTCGCTCGGGTCCTTCTCGGCATTGCGCTGCTGCTCGCGATCGCTCATCGTCCACGCCTTCCAGATCGAACGGTTGTTCGACGCCGCCCTACCCGCCGCGGGCCGGCCCAATCACCTCGCGGCGTTGTCCACAGCCGGCAACGGAGGGCCTTGTCGACCAGTTAGTGGCTCACTAGCGTGTGCCCCCGCACTGGCGGGACAGCCTCCCCGCCGGGTGCCCGCTTCAACCGAGACGGACGCCCGTGAACGCCATCACCGTCGTCGAGGACGAGGTCCGCGAGCTGGTACGCCGCCGCGGTCTCGATCCGGCAACCGATGTCGCCGCCGTACGCCGGCTCGTCGACGACGTGATCACCGACTACGACGAGCGCACGCTCACCAGCTCGCTCCCGCCGCTGCCCGACCAGCGTTACACCGCCCGGACCGTCTTCGACGCGGTCGCCGGGTTCGGCCCGCTGCAGCGCCACCTCGACGACCCCACGGTGGAGGAGGTCTGGATCAACAAGCGTCTAACCGATGTGTAGCAGCGCCGCACGGACGCCCGTCGGACAGTCGCCTCGTGCGGCCGCCGTCGCTTTCGGGCCTCCATGAGAGCCGGCGCGGGACACTCTGCCGAGTGACAGAAGACGGCGGCGGCCGGGGCGGAAACCCTGGCTTGACGGTCCTCGCAGTGGGGGGGACGGTGCGTCGCAGGATGAGCGCCACCGGAACCGGTCGCAAGCACACCACTGACCACTCGTACTGACGCTCGCCGCGTCTCCGTCGGTGGCGAGGGGAAGACGGCGGGGGCATGGCAGGATCGAGGAAGCGATGACCGCCGCACCTTCACCCAGCGACAGCCAGGCGTCCCAGGCTCTCGACGCGGAGAGCGAGGCGGTCCGAACCCGGGAGGGCTCGGAGGAGACGCCGGACCGCCCCCACCTGAGTGCCTCTGTCCGACGATTGTTAGCCGAAGGTGACGGCGGGCCCGTTCTGTCCGGGGAGGTGGCGCGCCAACTGCTCGCCAGCCATCCGGGGTATATAGCTCGGGGGCTGCCGTTCGAGGCCGTGGCTGTAGTGGGTGAGCAGCGGACCACGGCCGAGCATGTCCAGAAGGCGGCTGAGGCCTGGGCGGTCGAGGCCCGCGGCCACCAGCACGGACGCAGCGTCCTCGTTGGCCTCGCCGTGACCGATCCCGATCTCGGTAGGGCGCTGCTGCTCTCGGGCCTCTGGGTCTCCCTTCTGTCGGCCTGGCCCGAACCGGGCGAGACCACGCTCTCCCAACCGACGTGGGATCGGCTCTCGAGGGACGGCCGGACGTCCGCGATGCAGGTGCCGGCGATGGTCACGTCTCTCGGCGGGCCGCCGGACTGGGCCATGGTGCTGCCACGGTCGCAGTCCGTCCAGGTGCAGATGGTCTGGTCCCCGGACGACGCTGAAGTTGGGGTGTTCGACGCAGGGCTCGTCCGTCGGGTGACCGCTGACGGCGTGGGATCCGCCGAAGCCCCGCTGTTGCGGCGCGGTGTCGAGACGGAGGAGCCGGTTTGGGGATGGGCTTCCGACGGGCCCGTTCGTTGCGAAGTCGTGGATGGCTCGGTCACGGTGGTTGACGGCCGCGGCGTGACTGAGTACGGCGAGGCAGCGGCGGCGTGGCTCTCGGGCGACGGTCAGCGTCTGATGGCCATGGCTGCTACGGCCCAGCTGAACGTCATCGACGTCGACAGCGGTGGACTATTGAAGACGTCGTCCAGTAGTGCAGGAGTGCCGGTCGCCGTCGACCCCAGCGGCCGTTTCGTCCTGCTCGACGCCGGCGGCGGGCAGATGGCGGTTTGGGACACGGAGCGTCTCGAGGTCGCCGGGAGCGACCCCGCCCTTTGGGTGGGCACGGGCCAGGACGCAGCAGGAGCGCGTGCTCTCTCGCCTCCGTTCCCGCCGAGGCCGCAGCGCAACGGCACCGTGCTGGCCGCGGGAACAGACGTCGTCCGCCTTCGCCTTCTCACTGTTCCCGGGGTGGCGTCCGCGCCTGTCCCAGATTTCCTTGAGATCCCGCTTCCCGTGCCGGCTCGAGCCCTCGCCTTCTCCCGACGCGGGGACCGCCTCGCGATCCTGGCGGGGGACCAGCTGAGGGTCGTTTCCGTGGGGTTGGAGCGGCCTGCCGCGCCGATCGTGGCGGTCGGTGTCTTCTCCTCCGACCAGGCGGTCGGGGAGGACCTCGTCGGCGTGGACCGGGACGTCAACGCGCTCGCCGCGCTGCTGTGCTCTGCAGACCTCCGCGCGCCCTTGACCGTCGGCATCCTCGGCAACTGGGGATCCGGGAAGTCGTTCGTCCTCAGCCGACTACGTCAGCAGGTCGCCGCCTACGCGCGAGCAGGTCACGCAAGCGGCTTCGTAAGCTCGATGCGGATAGTCGATTTCAACGCTTGGCACTACGCGGAGTCCGATATCTGGGCCAGCCTCGTCGAGCAGGCCCGGCTCGTCCTGACCGCTCCTGACCTGGAGACCGCCACCTCGGAGCGCGAGAAGTCCGAGAAGCGCTTGCAGAGGCTGCGTCGGCGCCTGGATTGGGGGCGTCGCCTGCTGTGGACGGGGCTAGCGTTGGCGACCTTGCTGCTCGCGACCGCCGCCGCCCTGGCACTCCACTCCCGTGATCTCAGCACTGCGTGGACCTCTGCGTTGGCGGCCACCGCGACCGTCACCGCTCTTGCGGCCGCTGGCGTGGAGGCGCTGAGTCGGAGCAGGGCTGCGTTCGGGGTGGCAGCCGCCGAGCTGGCCAAGACGGGCCAGCAGGGTCAGCGGATCCTGAACCGGTTGTACGGACGGCAGGCCGCGGCCGAGCTAGAGGTCGCCGAGGCAGACCTCCGCGCTCGCCGGATAGCGGAGGAGGTCGCACGTGTGGGCACAGGCGGCACGGCGCCCCAGTCCGAGGCCGGAGTGCCGGCTGCCTTGCGTCGGTTCCGGGATAGCGGTGACTACGCCGCGCGATTGACCCTCGTCGCGCACAGTCGGCGTCTGTTCGACGACCTCTCCCGAGCTGTCGCCGAGGACGCCGGCGCACGCGATGATGGCATCGGCCTGGAGCGAGCGCTGGTGGTGATCGACGACCTGGACCGCTGTCCGCCGGACAAGGTGGTGGACGTGCTCCAGGCGGTGCACCTGCTGTTCGACTTCCCGATCTTCACGGTAGTGCTGGCGGTCGACACTCGCTGGTTGCGTCAAGCTCTGCACGCCCACTACCGGGAGCTCCTTGGAGGGGCGGCCGTCGACGCGGCCGATCCGATGGACTACCTGGAGAAGATCATTCAGATGCCGATCCAGCTCCGGCCCATGGGCGACCGCCAGGTGCGGCGCATGGTCGAGGCCCTGACCGGGGACGTGGCCGTTACCGCGACGTACGACCCGGAGGTGAGGCAGCGGACATCCTCCGAAGCTGCCAGGCCGGATGAGGCCACGCCTGGAAGTCGTCGGCGAGATGGCTCGCTGGAGCAGCCGGTTTCGCAGAGGCAGAACCCTGGGGGTCGGCCGATTAGGGAGGACGGAGCGGCTCTCAGGCCGGATTCCGCGCTAGCCGGGGACGCTGCCCTCGGTGAACAGCCGATACTGGCGGCCACGCAGTTGCAACTCGGCGTTCAGGAGAAGCTGGTCCTGTCCGGACTTGCTCCGCTGGTCGGCGTAACCCCGCGAACCGTGAAACGGTACGTGAACATCTACCAACTCCTGAGAGCTCGCGAGGCTGACCTGGCGGCCTTTGCGAGCGGAGACGAGCCGGTTGCCGAGTTCGCCGTCGTTGCCTTCCTGCTTGCCCTTGCCACTGGTCAGCGCAACGTCGCCGCAGACCTGTTCGCGCAACTGGCGTCTAGCGATGACCGTGCTTCGTTGGGCTCGGTCTGCGACGCAGTGCGCGCGAGGTCTGGGCCGGCAGCTCGTGAGTTGCGCGCCGTTCGGTCCTGGTTGGCCGCTCGGCCTGACTGGTCCGGCACCCCTGCCGGCCCCTTTCGCCGCTGGGCCCCGGAGGTCGCGAGGTTTTCTTTTGTCCGGACCGCCTCGCAGTCCTAGCCCTGATTTTTCGTGACCCTGCCGGTCGCGGTGTTCCGGGGGTGCTCGGCGCCGTTAACAGGTGATTGTGGGCTCTTCGGACCTGAGCGTGGTGGGGGCGACGCGCCGGTAGCGCTCGCTTCGCCCTGAGACGGGTCGAGGCCTTCGATGATCAGAAGCGACCATGCACCTGATCTGAAGGCCTCGACGAGATGGACTGTACTGAGGGCTGCCCGACGGCGGCCTCCGTAATGTTCGGCGTCCCCGGAGTGCGTGTCCTGGCGGCGATGCGCGACCCGGTCGGCCTGACGCTGACGGTCGAGACCGTCCAGACGCTCGAGGGCTGCCGAAGATGCGGCGCCCTCGCCGTCGCCCACGACCCGGATGACGTCCGCACGGTGCCCGCGGTTTGCCCGAGTGCGCCTAGTCCGCGGGCCCGGCCACGGCCAGCAGGAGGAAGAGTTGCCGACTCCGGGAGTTGACTCCACGCGCCTCCGCGCGTTGACTGTCCCTGGCAACCTGGCGTCGGCGACGGCTGGGTTCCGAGCGCTCAGTCGTGCCGCACTCGTCTGACGGAGGGACCATGACCTACCCGGGCCCAGTGCCGATCCCGCCGCCCACACCGCCCACACCGCCGGCGTTCCCGGAACTCCGCGACAGTGACGACGTCCAAGGAAACATCCTGGCTGGGTTCCGGAAGGACCGTCAGTCGTTCCTGTTCGTCCAGCTCGCCGACCAGGCCAGCGGTCGGACATGGCTGAGTGAATTGGCTCCTCGGCTAGCTAGCACCCGACAGGTCGCAACGTTCAACGCTTCCTTTAGTCGGGCCCGGCGCGCTGGTGGCGGTGATCCGGAAGATCTGGGTGCCGTTTGGGTGAATCTCGGCCTGACGGCCCAAGGAGTACAACTGTTGGCCAACACGGCATTGTTGAGCCCGGAGCCGGGTGATGATCCGTACCTGAACGGCGCCCACAACCGTGCGGCCATCACGGGAGACGCTGGGCCGAGCGCAGCTGACAATTGGCTGTTCGGCCGCTCCGAGCAGCGGATACACGCGGTACTGATCGTAGCGGCGGATCGCGCCACTGATCTGCAGTCCGAACTGGCGCGGCAGCGTGAGTCCCTAGCGCGCCACGGCGCCACGCTAGTGTTCGAGCAAGCCGGTGCCACGCTAACTGGTGCACGCCGAGGGCACGAGCACTTCGGATTCAAAGACGGCATCAGTCAACCGGGGGTCGTCGGCTTCGATGAGGAGGATGAGGCGACCCCCGGCCAGGTGAAGGATCGGCCGGGCACGGATCTTGTCGCTGCCGGGGAGTTCGTGCTGGGCTACCCAGACCAGTCGGGGGCGGCAAGCACCTTGGAGTGGCTGCGCAACGGTAGTTTCCTGGTAATTCGACGACTCGTGCAAGACGTGCCGGGTTGGTGGGCACAGATGATTGAGCAGGCGAGTGCAGATCAGGAGCAGGGTGGGCTGAAGCCCGACCAGTTGGCGGCCAAAGCGGTCGGTCGGTGGCGGTCGGGTTCACCGCTCGACAAGGCTCCAGAGGCTGATCGGCGGTCCGGTCGTGACTCGAGTCAGGACAACAACTTCGATTACGCCAACGACGAGGACGGCGTGCGGACTCCTCGCTTCGCACACATTCGGAAGGTTTATCCGCGGAACAGTCCGACCCCAGGCGAGGCGGAAGCGCAACGCCACCGCATCATTCGACGAGGTATTCCGTTCGGCCTGCAGTTCGACCCCGCGGAGGGCCGCGGGCATGGGGTGGATGGCCCTCGGGGCCTCATCTTTGCCGCCTACATGGCTGACATAGCTCGCGGATTCGAGTTCCTGCAACAGAGATGGGCAAACGCGGTCGACTTCCCTGAGGAGGCCGACGGGGCGGATCCAGTAATCGGACCCTCGTCAGTCGCCACGATTCATCGAGAGGACGGTCCCGTGCGTCAAGTGGCCTTTGGACAGTTCGTGCGCACTGGGGGCGCTTTGTATGCGTTTTCTCCGAGCATCTCAACGATCGGTCGGCTGAGCCGGGGCGAGCTCTAGGAAGGGCGCAGGTGCGTCTACGAACGTCACCTATAGTGGGGGTACAGGGACGATGAGCGCCTACAGTATTGGTACAACCGCGTTCCTAATGGAGGGTGCACGGTCGCACACGCGTAAAGCTGCAACTGAAGCTGGTGTCGACGCAGCGACGAAGGACCGTGTCGTCGACGGTGTCGCTCCTAGCCGAGCGGATGGCCTGGCGGTCATTATCAAGTGGGTCCCAGGCGAGGTCATCGGTGCCTACGCGGCCGTCATATCCGCTCTACAGCCAAACAAGAAAGGTGAACCCCTGATTGGCACATCGAGCGCGTGGTTGCTGGCCTCATGTCTTGGCGCATTCCTCTTGACAGTGCTAGGGGCAATTATCGAGTTCCGCCGGGTCAAGGTGTCGGGAAAGATGCCTAACCTAAAGCGTGTTGAGGTTTCTGTCAGAGCACTCCTGGCAGTGCTGGGGCTTCTCATCTGGAGCTATATAATCCCCGGCTCCGCAACAAATCAATCACACTTTGCGCTGACGAACGCGGCCGCCATTCCCGTGGTCGTACCCTTTGTTGCCGTTGTCTTCGGCTTGTTCGCTGAAATGGCCGTCCTCCCTGCATCCTTGGCGCTAATCCGCAGAAGTCTCGCGTGACACAGATTAGGGGTCGCGCAACAAGTGGCGACGTCTCGCTAGTTCATCCGGCAGGCACCGCAGGAGAGCATGCCCTCCTCTCCTGACACCACCCCAGCCCCCCGCTGCCCTTGTGTGCTCAATGTCTGCTTTCGTGCGGGCGACGCGCAGAGGTCGCGAGCCGTTAGGCGAACGTTCACCGGGCTCCGGAGACCGGCCTCGGGGGCGGTTCGAAGCCGGACAACGGCCCAGGCAACTGAACTGCGCTGCCTCCGACAGCTCGCTGGCCTGGACGCCGTCGGCTTGATACGACCGTAGCGCCAGCCCGGGAATCGTGGTGACAGCCAGCCCTGCCGCGACGAGCGTCTGGTCGACGACGATGTCGTCGCTGCTGTAGGCGATCTTGGGCGTGAATCCAGCGGCCTCGCAGGCTTGGACGAAGTCGGCGCGGCAGTGTTGACACCCGGCAATTCATGTTGAGTCGTGATGGTCGGCGAGCGTCTGACCGGGGTGCAGGCTGTGCAGGTACATCGGGTCGTCGTCGAGGTGCTTGCCCGTACCGGATCCCGTCTTCGGCCACGGTCTCGTCGTGCGGAACACGACAGCGACTTCGACCTCGCCGTCGCGCAGTAGCTTCCGTGCCACTGCGGGGTGGTTGGCCTCTGCCAGCTGCAACTCGAGCCCGGGGTGGTACCGCCGGCGCAGTGTCGCGGCGGCTAGCGGCACCAGGACGCATTGTGGACTGGAACGCGGCGACGCGGACCCGGCCGGTGCGGAGACCAGCGCTGCCAGCCCCGCCTCCGCCGCATCCAGCCGACCGAGTATCTCCGCGACACGGGTGGAGAGCCGGATCCCACGCCCGACCCGCCGAATGAGCGATCGCCTGGCTTTGTCAACCTGGGGAAGATCTAGCCGTCGAGCGGTGGACGGCCCTCACATGAGTGCTTGCAGCGCGCTGGCGAACTGGAGGCATGATGACGAGGTGGATACTTCGGCCTCCGAGGCTCGAGCTGCCGATGCAAGCGTCCTGGGAGCTCGCGTCCGAGCGCTGCGGCAGGCGCGCGGGTTGACGCAGGCGGACGTCGCTGGAACCGACTTGAGCGTGGCTTACATCTCCCGTATCGAGTCCGGGCAGCGTCGACCCGAGCGCACGACAGTCGAACTGATCGCCGGACGCCTCGGAACGACGGTCGAGCACCTTATGACCGGCGTGAGCCGGGACGAGGCCGAAGATCTACGCCTGTCCATCCGGTACGCCGATCTGGCATTGAAGTCCGGTGAGGCAAACGAAGCTGAGCGCCGCTTCCGGGAGGTCCTGGCGTCGCTTGGCGATCGAAATCCTGGGCGGATTGCTGACGAGGCTGCCTGGGGACATGCCCGCGCCCTTGAGGCGCTGGGCCGGCTCAAGGAAGCCGCGGCTGCGTTCGAGCACCTGCGAGAACGGACGAAGGACGAGGACCTTCGGCTGCAGTCCACGGTGGCCGTGTGCCGGTGCTACCGCGAGTTGGGCGATCTTGTGCGGGCTGTCGAGGTCGGAGAGAACGCTCGACGACGACTGACTGATCTAGGACTCCTGGCTACCACCGACGGCATCAAGCTCGTGGTCACCCTGGCGGCGGCGTACTACGAGCGAGGGGATGCAACCCGGGCTCTCATCTTGGTCGAGGACGCGCTGCATGACGCAGAGGCGATCGACAGTCCGGCTGCCCGGGCCGCCGCCTATTGGAACGCCAGCTCGCTCCTGTCCGAGCGGAACCAGCTACCGGAGGCGCTCGCCCTCGCTGAACGCGCCTTGGCGCTGCTCTCTGAGGGGGACGACGAACGCAACCTGGCGCGACTGCGGGTGGAGTACGGGGGGCTTCTATTACGGGCGTCCTCACCCGACGCGGAGCGGGCGCTCGAGGTCCTGACGCGCGCCCAAGCCTCGCTGGAACAGCAGGACGGCACACCAGTTGATCGGGCCTACTGCCACGAGATGCTGGGGCGGGCGTCGCTACTGATGGGCCAGCTGGACGTTGCTGAGGAGCACGCCGCCGACGCGCTTCGGCTGCTGGGCGAGGACCCGCGACTGGAGACTTCCAGCATCTTCGCGCTGCGCGGCCAAGTCGCGCTGGCCGCTGACGATAATCGAGCCGCTAAGCGTCATTACCGGCACGCCGCTGCTCTGTTGACAACGGCCGGGGCCGGACGGGGGGCCAGCGCACTGTGGGCAGAATTGGGTGCGGCACTAGAGGGCCTGGGCGACACCGCTGGGTCTCGTGACGCGTACCGAGCAGGTATGGCGTGTCTTGGCATCGTGGGGATTCCGGCTTCGACGGTTGTCACGCCCACAACTGCGGCTCGCAATTAGGCGACGCAACGGCGGCGGTCGGTTGCGACGCCCGCGCAGCGGTGCCTTGAGACTCCTTACCGACTCAGCAACACCAGCTGTGCCCGTTCGGAGACGGCGATGGCGGTGGGTCCGCCGTGGGACCAGCTGTGCCGAGTGACGCTGACATTGCAAGGGCAATGGCCAGTGCTGCCGCAGCGGCTACCGCAGCGGCCCCGGTACGGATAACACCTATCAAGATGTTGCCCTCCTCCAGACGGTGGCGTGTCTAGACGAGTCAACTGTGGACACACTACAGAGGCAAGGCGCCGCGCCGCCGGGGGTGTTGGTTGGTTGCCTCGCTTTTGAGGGTCACTTGCCTCGTTCAGTCAGGAGGGAGGACAGCGTGCCAGCGCCGCGTCTGATCGATGCAGCGCTAGCAGACCGCCAGCCCATCGACCACGTCTAGCGGGGGGGTCAGCTCGAACACCTCGCCGGCGCGGGCCAACACATCGGCGTCGATGACGTCGGACTTGTTCTTGCCGCTGATCGCGCCGCGCAGCCGGGCGGCGTGGCGAGAGCCCGACCAGGGACAGCCGTCCGCCGGCCGCTTCCACCGCCACCGCAAGCGGCAGCCAGGTCATCGACGTCGGCTCCGCCACCGCCGCAGCCGCACCGTCGGCGCGACGGCCGGGTCGATAGGGTTAGCGTCGAGTTGCACGAGGGTTCTCTCTTCGCTTGCGAGTAGGAGCTCCGGCCCGTGGCATCCGGCGAAGAGGACCATGCACGCGCTGAAGCTCACCAACGTCGGGAGAGCCCTTGCGCGCCGCTAACCACCTATCACCTGGGGGCTTGTGTCTCCCGACCCGCTCCCCGACCACGCGATGGGTAGGTACGCCACCCGTGCTTGTGGTGATCCGGTGCTACGCCGCCTGCATCGGCGTGGGACGCCGCCGCGGCCGGCTACCAATTCCCTCAACGGGTCCGCTCGGGAGACGGGCCCCGGACGACGATCTCTTTCACGAGCCCGAAGCTCACCCGAAAACCGTCGCTGCCGGGACCCTCCCGAGGTCACCGTACGTGACCACCGCAGGTCGCCGGGAGGCCCCTCAAGTCATACAAGCCAACTTAACGGGATCTTCGAACTTAATCAACGACATGCATCATGGTCCCACCAGCTAACGCTACTTACCTAGCGCGACACTATGGCGGCAGTGGTTTGTGCGGCTGGGTGGTTCGGCCGAGCTCCCATCGGCCCGATCCACGTCCGTATGAACAAGCCAAAGACAGCCCCGATCAGAACCCCCAGCGTGTTCATAAGCGCTATTGTTAGCTGGAAACCAGTACGTCCGAGCTGGGGAAACAGCCACTGCGTCCATTCGATAGCAACCGGAAGGACCAACGCTACGGCGACCAGAGTGAGTGCCAGTCTGACTCTTCGTGGTCCGGCGACGGCCAAACCGGCCAACGGCATGAAGAGCAAGACGTTCAAACTAATTGCGTTGAGGGAAGTTAATCGCTGCCATGCGCCCGAGTCAAAGGAAAAGGACGCAAACCGCTGTCTTCCCGCACCGGCGTCAATTCCGGGCGTCAGCGTCGCCACCACGATCGCGCCAAGCGACACAACGAGCCAAAAAGCGGCCCCCCATGCCACATCGAGCCGGCGAGAGAGGTACCCGCTACTCACACTGGCTATGATCAGCACGGCGATAGCCCCAGGCACAGCCCAAGGCACAGCCCGCAACTCGGCTGCAAGCATTACACTCTCCCTGCATTGTCGAAAGGTGTGGTCATCGGTTCGGTGACCAACAACCACACCTTAACCACATGTACTAGTAGCAGACCACCCGGGTCGTGAAAGTGTCGGCGCCGACCTTCATCACGCCGCGGACACATCCAGCCGACCCTGACGAGGACTGCTTACCAGGGCTCGCATACCGACCCTGGGCACTGACCGTCTGGCCAGCACTGACAGTGAAGGGCCCAGAGAATGGCTGACGGTCCACGCTGACGCCGCCGTTGCTGTTAGTGAACTCCCAGGTGAAGTACACAGAGACTGTTGAGCCCGCCGTCTTCTTGTACTGGTCGTTCGCGGTTCCGATGCCGTGATTAGCATAGGCGCAGAAGCCCGCAGAGAAGGTGCCGTTGGACAGGCTGTTCGATCCGGAGCCCACGTAAGTGCCGCCACCATCGCAGCTGCTGAGGGACATCGGCGACTGGACCGTCATGTTGCCGGCGATTGCGGGGCTCGGCATTCCGGCGATCACGAACGCCGCTGCCAGGGCAGCGGCTGTTCTCTTGGGTACGCGCATCGGTTGCCTCCAGTCGGTCGTGCCCGAGCCTTGCCTCCCCGGGGGTGGGGGAGGCAAGGCTGGCAGGCAAGAAGCGATCCGTCAAGGCGTCATTGGGGGTGCGTGATCGCCTTCTGACGCTTTCCTAACTCCCGACGGGAACCAGTCGAGCTCCTACACGAGCTGGCCTTCGCGCGAGTCCGGCTGCAGGTGAGACTCCTGACTGTCCGGAGGCGATGGCCCACCCGCGGCAGCGAGGTCTTGCACTCACGGAGGAGCCTCTGACACGTGGAGCGGCCCCCACTTCCCGGACACCTTTGACAGAGGCGACTGCGGTCGTCCGAGAGGAGCTCGGATGCCCGCTGCCAAGCCGCCTGAGCTCCGCCGACGGGCCGTGGAGCTGGCCCGCCGGCGCGAGCAGCCGATCGCCAAGGTTCCATCAGCCTTGGGATCGCGGAGTGTTGCCTGCGGCGGGGGATGGGGCTGACCGAGGTGGGAGAGACGGCAGCGCGACGGGCTGGCCGGCCACGAACGCCGCGAGCTCGTTGAGCTGCGCCGGCGCCGCCGGGTGCTCGAGATGGCGCTCGAGATCGTCAAGCCAGCCAGCGCCTACTTCGCCCTGGGGGCTGTCCGCCCAAATTGAGGTTCCCGGTGGTCCGCGAGCTTGCCGCCAACGGAGTGTGCCCGTCGCGACGGCCTGCCGGGTGCTCCGCACCCGTCTGAACTGATGCCGCCTACCTCCCTGGCACGCGGTTTGGGCCGGATACGCCGGCCGTTCCGACGTGCTCGGGGGGTCCGCCCTATCGGAGATACAAGTGTGTGTCGTCGACTTGCGGGGTGCCGTTGGGCTCGGCGGGCAACCGACGTCAGGGCTGCGCCGGAAGGCGCAGCGGGGGCGGTACGGGAGCCGACGTGACGGCCTCGAAAGGCCGCACGGGGGGTCGTGCATCGCGGAGTGTCGGCGTACGACACAGGGGTGCCACGGGCGGCTCTGCTGCGGTCGAGCACGTCCAACGTGGCGCCTGGAATCTGCTCGAGCAGCACGCTGGCGCGGGCGCCCCGAGCGGCGCCGAGAAAGAGATGCCGGCGCGTTGAGGTCGGCGCGCGCCTGCTGCCGCGGCCACACCCGCCGGCGGTCATGCTCGGCGAGCCAGCGTTCCCCTCCCGTCACTGCCTCGGGGTTGTCCGTCACTGAGACGCCGCAAGTGAGACTCCTGATTGCGCGGCCAGCGAGGTCCGCCGAGGCCTAGTGCAGCCCGCGAGCACACGGCTATTAGGTAAGCGTTGTCCGGACGATTGTCCGTACCCCGCAGCAGCAGCGCCTCGGGCATGCCGTCGCTGATGGCGGCCCGGGGCACGGTGCAGATTCGTCCTCGCTCGCGAGGTTCATCCCCGACCGGCGCGGAGCAGAAAAGGCGATGGCAGCCCCGTCGGCTTGGAGGCCGGTCCGCGCATCGCTGCCGGGTGTCTGGCGGCAGCTCTGACGCCTGCCGATGAGCGTCACCTCGGATGCCGCCCGTCCGTAGCCCGGGCAATCCGACGGCCAACGTAGCGAACCAGCCTGCTGTCATGACCCACCGGGCATCCTGCCGATTAGCGCTCGCGCCGCGTGGCGAGCGGGAAGCCGCGATAGGGACGGACGAGTATGTCGCCGTAGTGCTGGCGCAGGCGCCTCCGTTAACTGCCGACCAGGTGTGGCGTCTTCGGCAGCTACTGAGCATTCCAGGCGGGTCTCGGACGGCGGGGCAACGCCCCGGGGGGGTCCAGCCAACATCGCCTCACGGGGACGATTGACGGCCTCGACGAGCAGCCGCCCGAGCGGTCAGCCTCGCAAACAACGAACTCGTCAAGCGAGCGCGCTGGCAGCAGAGCCTGCGGACGTTTCGAACCAGTGCCGCCCCGCAGTCTCGGCGCCAGTATGCCAGTCGATGGATGACCTCAGTTCTGGTGGGCCCACTCGAGCTGGAGTCGTTCTGGATTGAATCGTGAACCGTTGCGGTGGCCCACGTGACGTACCGCAAGCCCGGCGAACAGGAGGCGAAGCACTTCCCGCCTCTGAGTCATTGTCCAGGCTTCCCAGGCAGCACCAGGTCGAACGAAGGCCTCGGGGTCGATGGAAGTGGGGGACCGGGCGGCTTCGAGGGCTCCCAGGCGCTCTGCGAGAGCGCTGAGCCGCGGTCGAACCGCACTCGCTGTGAGGAGACCTTCGGCTACGAGATCGGCCAGCTCCTCACGTCGCTGGCGCAGTTCCTGGATCTCGGTGTCAATGGCGGTGGTGTCCCGCCGGACCTGGAACAGATCGACGGCGTCCGGCTGTCCTAGGCGTCGGATCACCAAGGTCGTGATCAGGTCGTCTGTTGCCGCCCGCACGATGCCGACGCAGCACTGACCCGGCCGGTCTGCCACGTAGATAGCACCGTGAGCCGCACTCCCACCAAAGAGCACGAAGGCGTGCTCCGCGCAGCTCAGTAATCCACCGAGGAGGGTCAGTTTCTCTCGAGGACGTCGCACTTCCCCTCGGGGCCGGCGCCGCAGTGCGGCCCGGGCTGAGCGCCAGTCCTCGCTGGCCACAACACCGTTGAAGGCAGCTGCCTGCAGTTCGCCGTCGACCTCCACCAAGCCGCCGAGAGCTGGGGACGAGATCAGCCGGCTGATGCCGGTGTGAGTCCATGCCTGCCCTCGACGAGGGCGCATCTCGGAGGCGTTCAGATCCCGGGCGATGCGGGTGAGTGCGTCCCCCCGAAGCACCCGGTCGAATATGTCCTTGACGACCGGCGCCTGGTCGGGGTCCGGCTCTGGTTGCCCAGGCAGAGAACTGGCGCGCAAGCCGAAGGGGATCGGTCCCCGCCACAGGCCACGCTCCTTGGCCTGCTGGTGAGCTCGACTCACCCGCTCACCCGTGCGCTCACTCTCAGCTCGGCTGACGGCGCCCAACATCCGGGCTACCAGCCGACCGTGGCTGGTCGAGACGTCCCATGATCCGGCCTTGACCGTCTCGACGGCGGTTCCTGTGCGCTCGATCAGTTCGAGGAAGTCTTCCAGCTCCCGGGGCGAGCGGTGAAGCCGCTCCGGAGCCCAGGCCACGACCATGTCGATCTTGCGACTCGCAATGTCAGCCAGCAGCCGCTTGTATGCGGGGCGGCTCCGGCCGGAGTAGGCGGAGATGTCGTTGTCGACATAGACGTCGATGACGGTCCAGCCCCGACGCTGACAGACGGTGCGGCAATCTTGGTGCTGCCGCTCGACGCCCAGCCCGTCGCCAAGATCGTCCCGGCTGATGCGCGTGTAGATCCCCGCTGGCATACGAGGAGAGTACTGCTAGTCGGTCGTTGATCTGGATCAATGAGCCGGGACGGATCTTCATCGCCCGGCGCGGCCGCAGCGAGCTCACGAACACGATCCTGACCGCGGCGGAGGTGCGCGACCTGGTGGAGCGGATGCTCAAGTCCTCTGGGCGCCGGGTGGACCTTTCCACCCCCTTCGTCGATGCCATGCTGCCCGACGGGTCCAGGTTGCACGTCGTGATCCCCGACATCACCCGACGGCACTGGTCGGTCAACATCCGCAAGTTCCTGCTGCCGGCGCACTCACTCGATGAGCTGGTCGCGCTCGGCACGCTGACGCCGCCGGCGGCCCGCTTCCTCGAAGCATCGGTGGCCAGCGGACTCAACATCATCGTGGCTGGTGGCACCCAAGCCGGGAAGACCACGTTGCTCAACTGCCTGGCCGCCGCCATTCCCGCCCGGGAACGGGTGGTGACCTGCGAGGAGGTCTTCGAGCTCCGCATCCCGCTGCCGGACGTCGTCGCGATGCAGACCCGGCAGACCAACCTCGAAGGCAGCGGCGAGGTGCGGCTGCGCCGGCTGGTGAAGGAGGCGCTGCGGATGCGGCCCGACCGCATCCTGGTCGGCGAGGTGCGCCAGGAGGAGTGTCTCGACCTGTTGATCGCGCTCAACTCCGGCCTGCCGGACATCATTATACGGCATAGTAGGACCATGACCCGACGCGCTGCTCTCTACGCCCGCATCTCACAGGATCGCGCCGGCGAAGGGCTCGGCGTCGATCGGCAGGAGGCGGACTGCCGGGCGCTCGCAAAGCGGAAGGGCTGGCGGGTCCAGGCGGTCTACCGCGACAACGACCTGTCGGCCACGTCCGGCAAGCGCCGCCCCGGCTACAGCGACCTGCTGGCGGCCCTGGAGGCCGGCACCATCGACGCCGTGCTGGTGTGGGATCTTGACCGGCTGCACCGCCGACCGGTGGAGCTAGAGCACTTCCTAGACATCGCGGACCGACACGGCGTCGCCCTCGCATCCGTCGGCGGGGAGGTCGACCTGGCCACGGAGCAGGGGCGGTTGGTCGCTCGGATCAAGGGCGCGGTGGCTCGGGCCGAGGCGGAGGGCCTGTCCCGGCGCGTGCGCCGACGGGTGGCGGAGAACGCTGCGGCGGGCCGGCCGACGGGTGGTGGTCGGCCGTTCGGCTTTGAAGCCGACGAGCTGACCGTTCGCGAGCCGGAGGCGGTGCTGCTGCGCGCAGCCTGCGACCAGGTGCTCGCGGGGGACAGCCTCGGCAGCATCATGCGCGACTGGGACGCGCGCGGCGTGCTCACTGCGCGCGGGAACCGGTGGAACCGCACGAGCCTTCGACAGTTGCTCCTACGGCCGCGCAACGCCGGTCTGCGTGAGCATCGTGGCCAGGTCGTCGGCCTGGCCGCCTGGCCCCCGATCGTGGATCGCGAGGTCTGGGAGGCGGTGACTGCCGTGCTGACGGACGGCGCGCGCACTCCCTCGATCGGTAATGCACGAAAGCGGTTGCTGGCCGGGCTGGCACGGTGTGGGGCGTGCGGCGAACCGATGCGCTCCGGTACGGCCAACGGCGGCACTCCGATCTACCGCTGCGCTGCCTCCTTCACCCCGGAGCGCCCCGGCCCGCACGCGGCGCGCAACGTCGCGCCGGTCGACGAGCTGGTCACCCGGGCGGTCATCGCGCGGCTGTCGCAGCCGGACGCCCTTGACCTCCTGACCCCCGACACCCGAGCTGAGGCCAAGGCCGTTTCAACAGAGCTGCGGGCCGTGCGGGTGCGTCTCGACCACGCCGCCGCCTCGTTCGCCGACGGCGACATCACGGCGGAGCAGCTCAGCACAATTACCCGGCGACTACGAGGCCGCCTGGTTGATCTCGAAGGGCAGCAGGCCGTCCTCATGCGCGGTAACGCGCTCGCCGGGCTCGCCGGTGCCGACATCGCCGAGCGATGGGCCGGGCTGGACCTCGCCCGCAAGCGTGCTGTCGTCGACCTGCTCTTGGAGGTTCGGATCCGGCCGAGCGGCCGGCGTGGACGTCAGTTCCGCCCCGAGCTGGTCGAGATCACCTGGCGCGGGGGTGCCACGTAACCGAGTGTCCCTCCGCCGGCTTGTCTAGCCGTTACACGCACGCTCAGGCTGGAACGGTTCAACACGACGGTACGCGTGCGAGCCGGGGGATCGTCCCCGCGGACCGGGCCACGACGACCCCTGGCGAGGGTCTTGTGGCTACAACTGCGACCAAATCGGCTCAGCCCGGTCTCCTGCGGATGACGGACGCGTGGGAGCGGCCCCGGTGCCCCAGGGGCAGCTCTACACACTGCTCGACGCTGGGCTGCTGGAGTCAGTCAAGGTCGGCGGCACCGGCTCGTCGTGACCCGAGCGTCGACTTCTACGTCGCCGGCCTGCGTGCGGTAGTCCGCCACCACCAGCCGGTCTCGACGACGACATCGCGCGGCTGGTGACCGGCGCACCCCTGCTGACGGCGGAGCAGCGAGCCGTGCTCCGGACCCTGGTGGCGCGGATGACGTCCCAGCCGGCCAGCGTGGAAGCGGAGGCGGCCTTCTCGGCTCACCGCTGTTGCTGGGCTCGACGGGGGCCGGCCAGCAAAAACAGGCTCCGCTGGCCGCACTGTTTGGAGCCTGCAGACCTCTACAGCCAGCGTACGCGGCCGTCCTCCAGGCGATGCATGGGCTGCTCGCCGGCGGCCAGCCGGTCGACCCAATCACGGTGCTGGATCGGCTGCGGCACCAGCCCGAGGGTGCTCGGCTTCCCGAGGGCCGAGATCTGGCGGTCTACCTGGCCGACCTTGCGGAGTCGCGCCCTGTCCGGTGTCCGCCCCCTTTACGCCGCGCAGGTGCTCGATGCCGTCGGCCGGCGTCGTGCTCTCGAGGCGGCCCAGCGCATCGCTCAGGCGGCGCGTCCCTCCCCTGTGTCCTCGACCTCATGCGTGTCGGACTGCGGCGGTCGAAGAGCTGGCCCGACGTGCCGAAGGAACCGGCCCATGACGACCGCCACCGGGACACTGCGGGACGGTGACCTGGAAGGCGTGGGGCCGGTGGTCGCGGGTGCGCTGCGGGCCCACCGCCGGCCGTTCTCTGCCACTCCACTAGCGCCGCTGGCCCTCGCGGGGTGCGGCCGCCGGGGGACCTGCCGAGCCCGCTGCCGCTGTATCGCGGCGGTTTCCACACTCTCAGTGGTGAGCCGGGACGGTGGCAAGACCGCCATCGCCCTCAGCTGTGTGCTCGAGGCGGTCCGCGCCGGTGAGACCGTCGTCATCTTCGACGAGGAGGCCGAAGCCGAACAGTACGTCGAGAAGCTTCTCGCCCTGGGGGCGCGACCGGCGCTGAACTGGCCAGGGTGCACTACCACCAGTTCCCGGCCGAGGCCGGGACGTGGCAGACCCTGGCTGCCCTGCACGTCCTGCTGCACGAGGTCCGACCGGTGGGCATGGTGCTCTTCGACAGCTCGGCCGCGCTTGTCGCCCGCGCTGGCCTCAACGAGGACGCGGCCCCGTACTTGACCAGGTTCTACGCCGATGTGCTCATTCCTGCCGCGCGAGTTCAGGCTGCGGCGGAGCTGCTGATCGGCCACCTGCCGAAGAATGGGACCACCAGCCGGTACACCCGCGGGTCAGGCGCGAAGCTGGCCGCTACGGACGTCGCCGTCGTGATCGAGTGCCTCCGCCCCTTCCACCGGTCGCAGAGCGGAACGCTCAGGGTCAAGGTGACCAGGACCGGCGCGGCTACCTGCACCGGCGTCACGACGTCCGCGTCGAGGTCAACGACGGCAGGATGCGCCTGCGGTTCAGCGCGGGAGCAGACGCCGACCCGTCGGCCGTTGAGTGCCTTCCGCCGGCCGTCGCGAAGGTCTGCGAGCGGCTCATCGCCTTGGCTCGCCCGGTCGATCGGCCTCGTAGTTGCACACCCAGGCTCGCAAGTAACGGATGGCCACGCTGAGCAGGCGTGGCCGTGAGGCGAGGTTAGAGGGCTCCCATCCGGGGGCGGGCCGCCAACGGCTCCCCTGGAACAATCAGTAGCTGCCGAAGGCGCCACACTTGATCGGCCGTCAACGGAGGCGCCTGCGCCAGAACGAGCGCGACATACTCGCTTGTCGTCAGCACGGCTTCTCGGTCGTCGCGCTCCGCCAGCGCCAACCGGGCAGCTCTCTGGTTCATGATGACACCAGGCTGGTGGGCCACGTTGCCCGCATCGTTGGCCGTCGGATTGCCCTCACCAGCGGCGCGACCGGACGCACCGGTGGGCGCCGTTCCAGCAGGGTGAAAGCAATCAAGATGAGGCGGCGGAGAACCAATACGCGAACTGGCCCTGACATGAACGCGTCTTCGACGGTGCCTGCCGACGCTTCTGACCTAGGCGAGCTGGCAACGTGGCTCTCGTGGCCGATTTTCGACCAGCCCAGTGGTCTGGGCCCTCGCCTGGCCGCACCGGCCCTCGGCCATGACCGGGCGCGCCTGCGACTTCAGTGCTGGGCCGGCGCTCGTGCAGAACAGCCCTTCACGATCGGGTCGGGGTGGAGCATCCACGCAGACATCAATGACGCGTTTCGCCTCTCCTGGCGTGCTGCGGCGCTTCGGACAATCGTCCGGACAACGCATGACCGCCACCGCGCTGCACGCGGCCCGACTTGGCGGACTGGAGCACCGCCACGATCCCGCCCCAGCAAGTTGACCCCTGAGCGCACCTGGCCGGCCGGAGGCCGAGCGGCGGGAGGCAGCACCGGCCGGATCGCCGGACAACTCACGAGAGCTGACGCCGGGGACGGCGTCGCGAAAAGGGCGCCAGCGACTGTGACTGCGGCGGCAGGCCGGGCTGACCCGACCGGTGTCAGCACGGCGAGCCGCCGGGTGCGCGGGTGCGCGCCAGTTCTCGACCAAACCGCCCGCACGCCGTGCGGGGCGCCATCAGCACGAACCGTCCGGTCGGTCAGCATGTCCACTTCGCCCAACGACCGCCTGAGCACGGGCCTCCCCGACGCTGTCAGGCCGTCTTCGGTGGCCACCGGCCGCACCTTCCGTGACGACCCGACCTCGGTTGCCCGCCGAGTCCAACGGCACGCCGAAAGTCGATGACACACACTTGTATCTAGCGATACGACGAACCGCCCCGAGCTGCTTGGAACGGCCCGCGTAGCCAGCTGACCAACCGCTTGCCAGGGAGGGGCGGCATCAGGTTGGAAGGGGGCAGAGCATTGGCAAGCCCGGGCCGAAGGCAGCAGACGACGCAGGCGGCCTGGCCAGGCCTGGTGCCTCGTCGGAGTACTCCGCCGGCTCGGTGGACCCTCGAGAGGTCTCTGGCGCGGGCAGGGACCATTAGGCGTGTACTTGCGGCGCCGCACGTACGAGCAGACCGAGACCACATACGGCCGGCGCACCGCGCGGGGAGGCGCGCGAGCGGGGGGTCCGAGGCGCGGCATTCGGCCGCCGGGCCAGCCGGGTAGTTGTCCTGACCGGACCACCCCCGGCACCAGCGGCACCGAGTGGACCACCCGGTCAAGCTTTAGCCTCACCGGTGATCTTCTAAGCAGCCGAGCGACGCGCCCGCATAGGGTCCCCTCACCGGGCATGTCACCGGGCATGTCACCGGGCATGTCACCGGGCATGTCACCGGGCATGTCACCGGGCGGGTCATACGGGACGACTCGACTGTCGCTGAAGCTCAGCAGCTTTCACCGGTGACCCATGGACATCGGTAGCCGTTCCTCTTGCGGTGCGCTGCTTTGTGCCGCCGGAAGCCGGTCCCAATGCGACGGCTGCGCCTGAAACAGCGCGCCTGCATCGGTGAGTAGCATCCGCGCGGGCATTTCACCGAGGGAGGGATGCTGAACAACAGAGTGTGGAGTGTCGGGCTACAGGGTCTCTCGGGACGCCCGCCGCCGCGATTAGTCACCGGCTTGAGATACTGCCGGGTGTGGTGGGCGATTCCGAGCAGAGAGTCGGCACACCACCCGTCACGGTCCTCGACGTCCTGGAGGGCTTCTTCGGCGGGACTCCTGACGAGGCCGCCGTGCGGGCGCTCGACCAGCACGAGATCGAGGAACTCGGAGACCTGGCCGTGCAGTCCGCTGCCGCGCAAGCCACAGCTCAGGTGCCGAAGGGCGCTGTCTATCCGGGCGGCTGGCTGGCTGGGAACTGGCACGAGCAGCTGTTCCGCGGCGAGCTGAGTCTGGCACTGCTGTACTACCCGGCGCTTCTCGTGCACGACCCGCTTGCCGACTTCTTCTTTCGTGACTACGGCTCGTTGCCGCCCACCCGAGAACTGCGCGAGAAGCGCAACCGCATGACGATCAGCGGTGGCCCGGCGATGTGGGGTCAGGCTGTGGCGTACGAGGGTATGCGTAGCAACCTGGATGCGGTCCGCGACCACCTCGTCAAGGTCATCGCGTTCCTGGTGGACGCTGCTCCACTGCTCCGCTCCTCCGCGCTGATCACCCGCTCACAGTGGCCGACCATCCTCGACCGGTCCCAGGCCCTCATGACCTCCGTGCGCCACGATGTGAGGTCGCGGGAAATGCAGTCCGCCGTGGCCGGCGCGGCCGCAGCAGGCGACCCGGTCCCGACCTGGGACAACATCCGTGGGCTGAACGTGCTTCCCGTCGGCGGGCTGCGCGCCAGTGACGAGCCGTGGCAGTGGCAGCACGAATTCTTCTACCTGGCGAAGACCCTCGCCGTCGCGGACGCAGCGGGCGCGACATACGCGCCGCCCACCGACGGGGACCTGGCGGTGCTGCGCGTCAAGGCCGCCCAAGCACAGCGAGCCGTTGTCGGTGACCGGCAGCCTCTCGAGCTGCTCGCCGAGGTGGCTCGCGTGCTCGTACCCGACCTTCAGCTGGACGCGCGTACCGCAGTGGCTATGCGGACCTCAGAGGAGGCGTTCGACGACTGGCATCGAGGACTGCGCTCCCTCGCCCGTGCCATGGACAACACTACCGAGGAGCTCCGCGGGCGGGTCGCGGACGAGTTGCTGCCCAAGGTGCGCCGGGTGGAGAGGGCAGTCGACCGCTCCGCTATCGCACGTCGGGCGCTGCAGGACCAGGCGGCCACCACGCTAATCACCGGCGCGGTAGCGGTCGGAGCCGCTGGCGTGGCGGGCACCAATCCTTGGATCGGAGGTGCGGCAGCGGCGGCCAGCGGCGCCATACAGTGGGCATGGAAGGCCTATCGTCCGCCCTCTCTGGGCGGAGAGGACGCCGTTCTGGCCAGCCTTATACGAGGGACCCCGCCTCGGCAGCTCGCACCGTGACAGGGACACGCGGTCACCACGGGCGCAGTCAGCACGCAGCGCTGTTGCGCCCCCAACGCGTGATGCAGACCTGTCCCGGAGGCTGATCGTCTACCGCGACAGCCGGCACGGTGCGGACGATGGATGCTGCTGGGAGGCTAGTTTGATGCTGATCGAACATGAAGGCCGACGTCCGAAAGTGAACCCTTCTGCCTACGTCGCGCCGACCGCGGTGCTGTCCGGGGACGTGCAGGTCGGGCCGGGTTGTCAGGTGCTGTTCGGCGCGGTGCTCACCGACGACGGTGGTCCGGTCGAGCTCGGCGAGTCGACGATCGTGATGGAGAACGCGGTGCTGCGCGGTACCCGCCGTGACCCGGTCAGGATCGGCGCGCATTGCCTGGTCGGCCCGGGCAGCTACCTGGTCGGGGCCAGTGTCGACGACGACTGCTTCCTGGCCACCGGCGTGACCGTGTTCAACGGCGCTCGGCTCGGCCGCGGCTGCGAGGTCCGGATCAACGCCACCGTGCACCTGCGCACCGTGCTGCCCCCGGGCGCGCTGGTGCCGATCGGCTGGATCGCCGTCGGCGACCCTGCGCTGATCGCGCCGCCCGAGCAGCACGAGGACATCTGGGCAGTGCAGCGCGAACTGGACTTCCCGGGCTACGTCTGGGGCCTGCCCCGCCCGGACCCGGCGGCCAGCGGCGTACCCGGCGGTCAGATGACCGACATCACCCGCCGGTTCGGTCGGCTGCTCGCGCGGCACGCCCATGACCGGCCGATCGGGGAGCACGGCACGACGCAGGCGGACCGTCAGCTGGTGTCCTCCGAGTCGGCGTGGGAACCGCTGGTCGGCTACTCCAGGGCGATCCGCGTCGGGCAGTGGGTGTCGGTCGCTGGCACGACGGCCGCTGCCGAAGGGGGCGGTGCGGTCGGCGGCACCGACATCGGCGCCCAGGCGCGCGAGGCCATACGGCGCATCGAGGTCGCGTTACGGCAGGCCGACGCCGCGCTGGAGCACGTCGTACGCACCCGCATGTACGTGACCGACATCAGCCGGTGGGAGGAGGTCGGTCGTGTCCACGGCGAGGTCTTCGGCTCGATCCGACCCGCGACCTCGATGATCGAGGTCAGCCGGCTCATCGATCCAGCGCTGCTGGTCGAGATCGAAGCCGACGCGCTCGTCCCGTAGGAGCGTGATCCGGTCAGGGGGGCTCCGGTGGGGTACCACCGCGCCGGCTGCCGCGAGCGCTGAGGAACACGATGGGCGGGATGAGGAGCCGGTAGACAGGCCGCACCGACCAGGCTGGGAGATCGCGATGACGCTCCTCCTCCCAGACCCTCGCCCGCAGATGGGGCTTGAGCAGGAAACGCAACGCCGGAGATGCGTAGACGCCTGTCGGCTCGGCGGTGTGGAGCTCGATGCGGCAGAGGTGCTTGACGCTGATGTAGCCGTACTGGTCGGGGCTGACCACCCGGACCGGCGCGCCGTGGTCGCCGTCGAGCAGGCGGCCGTCGAGACGGTCCGCGATCAGCACGTCCTCCGCCAAAGCGTCCTGCATCGATGCGAGCGAACGGTAGCCGTCGAGACCGCCGAAGACGACATGAGTGACCGACCTGCCTGGTCGAACCGACGGCTCGATGATCATGCGATAGAAGGTCTCGAACGCGACGCCCTCCCAGCGCAGGTTGGTGGCGGACCACCCAGCCACGCAGTGAAAGTCGGCGGTGAGCTCCCGGCGGGGAAGCGTCGCGAGCTCGGCCAGTGGCAGGGCGAATGACGCTCTCACGGGGCCGCTGATCTCGATCGCAGGCTCGACGGGGACAGCGGGCGGGGGTCGGTGGAGGTGCGTCCCGAAGCGCGGGAACCCCTCGACCGGGTGCTGGCCCGGAGGGAGCGTCACGTTGGGCCGCCTTGCCCGGACGTCGAGCGAGTGTCCGCCCGCCACAGCCGCCCCATCTCTCGCATTAGCGGCGGGTAGACGATCAGGTACCGGAACGGCTTGATCGCGGCCATGTACGCGGCCCCGAGCAGACCGTTCGGCTTCACGTAGACGGCCATCTGGGCGCGGACGCCGCCCGTCGGGTCCGGGATCCGGCCGAGGTGCAGGACCCCGTGCACGGTGCGGTTGGCGATCTCCGCCGCCCACTCGTCGTCGGTCAGATACAGCGAGGTGAAGGGAAGCGCGTCGGAGCGCGGGCCGGACGGGGCGTTGCGCAGATCCGCCGGCAACCGGTCGCGGAGCGTCGCCACCCGGGAGCCGACGCCGGAGTCCGGATCGTCCCAGCCGAGCAGCCCCCCGATCCTCCACCGGATGGCGAACAGCGTGCGGACGGCGGCGGACGAACTCTGCGACGGGTCGAGCGAGGCGAACAGCTGCACCAGGCGAGGGAAGTCGTCCGGGCCGCCGACCCCCGGCAGCTCCCACACGTCCTCGAGCCGGAAGTCGCGGGTGAGCTCGTGGATCCGCCAGGGCCGGGAGGTGTGCTCGGCGTTCGAGACCCTCATCTGCGGACTCCGTCCATACGGTAGCGTACGGACGGACAGTAGCCACCACCTGCAAGCGGGTCAACCCCGTGGGAGGCGGTACAGAGAGGCGATGCCGCTCACCCGCACGCCACGAAGCAGCTGGATCGATGAGGGGTTACGGGCCTTTGCCGCCGGCGGCCCGGACGCGGTCCGGATCGAGCCGCTGGCCCGTGCGCTCGGCGTCACCAAGGGCGGCTTCTACTGGCATTTCGACGACCGGGGCGCGCTGCTCGAGGAGATGCTCGACACGTGGGAGCGGATGAGCGTCGACGAGGTGATCGAGCGCGTCGACGGCGACGGGGGCGACGCGAGAGCCAGGCTGCGGCGGCTGTTTGCCCTCGGCTCCGCCAGGGGCGAGCTGCTGAGGACCGACCTCGCCGTCCGCGACTGGGCACGGCGCGAGCAGACGGTCGCCGACCGCCTGCGACGTGTCGACAACCGGCGAATGGAGTACATGCGCTCACTGTTCGGTGCCTTCTGTCCCGACGAGGACGACGTCGAGGCCCGGTGCGTTCTTGCCTTCTCGCTGTTCATCGGCAGCCACTTCATCGCCGCTGATCACGGCGAGCGCAGCCGCGCCGACGTGCTGAAGCTGACTACCGGGCGGCTTCTCGCCTAGCACTCCAGCCGTAGTTCATGATCTTCCGGCGTGGCGGTCCCAGGCGTGAAGCGGCCACCGCTCAATGATCCGGAGTTGTGTCGACAGTGAAGGATGTTGCGGTGACCGGCGCCGCTGCGCCGATCTCCCGCAGAGCGTTCCTTGGGTCCTCGCGGTCGTCGCAACACCTGCTGAGATGGAGAGGGTGTTGACGATCCGCTTCTCGAACAAGTTGGTGCCCGAGCTGTTCCAGCCGTTCTGGGCTGCGTTGCAGGCGGGTGAGTTCCTGACCGAGGCGTCCGCCGCTGCTGGGACCCATCGCCATCGCGGCCTGCAGTGGCTACGTGAGGCTGGTGGTGTCCGGCCGCCACGGGGCCGCGACCTGCAAGGCACGTATTTGTCGTTCGCGGAGCGCGAGCAGATCGCGTTGGGTCGGGCCGCGGGCGAGTCGATGCGGGCGATCGCGGCACGGCTGGGGCGCAGCCCCTCGACGATCAGCCGGGAACTTGCTCGCAACGCCGGCGGTAGGGGTGACTACCGGGCGACCAGCGCGCACGCGTTGGCGTATGAGCGGGCGAGCCGGCCCAAGCCGGCCAAGCTCGCGGTGAACCTGGTGCTGCGCCAGCAGGTCGAGAACGATCTGGGCAAGCGGTACTCGCCGGAGCAGATCGCCGGCCGGCTGCGCCAGCAGTACCCCGACGACCCGGAGATGTGGGTGTCGACCGAGACGATCTACCAGTCGTTGTACGTGCAGTCCCGCGGCGCACTGCGCCGTGACCTGGCCCGATGCCTGCGCACTGGCCGGGCGCTGCGGCGGCCCAGTCGGCAGCCCGGCCAGCGCAAGAACCGCATCCCCAACATGATCAACCTCAGTGAGCGGCCGGCTGAGGTCGAGGACCGGGCAGTGCCCGGGCACTGGGAGGGCGACCTGATCATCGGCAAGCGGAACCTGACCGCGATCGGGACCCTGGTCGAGCGCGCCACCGGCTACCCGATGCTGCTGCACTTGCCCGACGGCTACCAGCCCGAGCAGGTCCGCGACGCCCTCGCCGCGAAGATCAAGACGCTGCCCGACTCGGTACGGCACACCTTGACCTGGGACCAGGGCCCGGAGATGCGCGATTGGAAGACCGTCAGCATCGACGCCGACATCGACATCTACTTCTGCGACCCGCACGCACCCTGGCAGCGCGGGACCAACGAGAACACTGTGAGTATCGGAGACGGCTCGGTTCGGCTGTTGAGCCAGGCTGGTACCGGCAGCTCGGGGTGACTCTCGAGAATACTGACCGCCTCGTCGGCGTGTCTTTCGTTTGACCTGTTCCTGGGGTTGCCGGCATCGACCTGGCCCACTCGTCTTGGCTTGATTAGGAGCTTGTCCGCCGTTTCCGGCGTGGCCCCTCACAGTGCTGCCGCGACCAGTGATCTTCACCCAGGCCGATGCCTTCCGCGTTCACCCTTGGATGGAAGGACAACCGCAATGGTCATGCTCGCAGAGCAGTACGACTTCGTCATCGGAGGCG